>JAAUYK010017545.1_pt1 | contig 15328 bp, 22 predicted proteins | sample 7278021 | NCBI WGS metagenome assembly JAAUYK01 (sample SAMN14350223, study PRJNA611818) | marine sediment metagenome | isolation source: surface marine sediment (1.8m) | place: French Polynesia: Moorea | collected 2018-08
AGTCCTAAGCTTTTTCAGGTTGACGGGGAATAACCTGCATCTTAGAAATTCGAAGGCAAGCACGGAAATTTGACATACCCTACAATCAAACTTAGAGATTGCAATCGTAGACTCAATAATGAACTTTTTTTAAGTGTTGTCTCTATTTGGGAATGTGTCATTAAGTATCAGATAGGAAAACTCAATTTTCCCAGTTCTCCAGAAATTTATCTACCTTTCCAAAGAAGAGAACATTTAATTAAAACTCTGACTGTTGATGAAAACAGTATTGCTCAATTAATTAACCTTCCTCTAAGACATCGCGATCCCTTTGATCGTTTGATTATTTCTCAAGCATTACAATATGATTTGGTAATAATGACTCAAAATAAGGCAATTATTGCTTATCCAGAGATTAAGATTTTGCCTGCTGATTGAATATCTAAATCTTTACTCTTTATCTTTTTCAGGTTGACGGGGAATAACCTGCATCTTAGAAAAAGAAGCGATCGCGTAATACAATTGCTCTGCTACCATCTCATTAGCTGGCTCTGTCAAATGAATCGCATCAATAAAACTAGGAGCAGGATATTTATCACTGAGGTTATATAAATTCAGGGCTTTGACATTATTAGGAAAGATTTTTACTAAATAATTATTAGCCCCTACAAAACGAGGATAAGTATCTTTAATTTTTTTAATATAAGTTCTGCCTAACTGAGTGACAATTTCCCCTTCAGTGGGTGTTAGTTTGCTAGGCTTGCGTCCTGTAATCTCTGGTTGAGTCGCCAAAATCACAGAAGCACCACTTCCACTTGCCAAAGTGACCATTTGTTTGTGATTTTGAAAGTAACGATCTACCCTACGTTGTAATTCTTCTGAATCACCAGGGAAAAATAATGCTAATTCCTGACCATTTTTGTTTAATAATAAATCAGTTTTGCTATCAGGAATCTCAACTTGCAAAACTGTATCTTGTAAAACCTTAACTAAATAACTTTTATCTTCTATTGGTTTGAGTAATTTATTAGCAGATACCTTTAGATAATCAGATTTATTCTCGAATTCTTCATCGAATTGAGGGACTTGAGCGGCAGTTTCTTCACTTGATAAGATTAAATCTTCATAACCATCTAATACTATGATTAAATCTGGTTTGTAGGGTAAAACTTGCAGAGCTAATTGGGCTAATTGATTGCCAGAAGCATAACCAGGAACCGCTGCATTGATCACATGATAGTTTCCTGATTTTAGTTTAGATGGTCTTTTAAGAGCTTCTGCTTTAGCTTCCTCATCTTCAGGTAAAACATCGGGTTTATAGAGCTCAGGGGCTTGTTTTTGCTGTTGCAGGCGTTTTTGTAAAAGAATTTCTAATTGCTCAGAGATCGCAGTTTCATTACTAGAAGTACCATAACCAAAAGCTGTTGAACCTCCTAAAATAAAAATTCTAATTTCATTGTTAGGTTTAGCGATCGCTAGGGCATCGCGATCGCGAAAACCTTGTTCGTTAATTTGCCAATAAGGATTATCTTGATTTTTTACTAGTTGATAGCCCACGGAAAAACTTTGTTGAACAATGAGAGTTCCTGTATTAGCAGGAGACTCCAAAGGTTTCCCTTTTTGATCGAGAAATTTTAATTGATAAGATTCTGCGAAATCTGGTTCTATAATGACTTGGGCAAATTCTTCCCGTTTCCCCGTAAGATCAAGATAAATGCGGGTGACTAACTCCAAAACTAATAACGACAAGACAATAGACACTAGCAACCAGAGCCAAGTAAAATTGCGACGTGGCTTCTGTTTGCGTGTTGCAAAAATATATTGTCTTCGAGGTTTTGATCTAAACATAATGCTTTTATGGGTTTCTAGTATTTAGATTACTGCTATCATTGGCATTGTCAACTCTGTGATACATTGACGAAGTCGGAGCAGGCTCCGTCGTCTCTTGGTGCGCGTTCCCTCTCTTGGTCAGCGTTCCCTTGCGGAGGAAACCTCCGCGGGGTCTGACCGCTAGATGAGTAAAACTCATCGGGGTCGCACCGCTTTTACGGCGGAGTACCTTCGACTCTGACTAGCTAAAGTTTAGTCGACAGCAAATCGTAACATTATTGATTATTGTATGAGTTACAAATTACTATTCGTTTGCTTGGGGAATATTTGCCGTTCTCCCTCTGCGGAAAATATTATGAATCATCTTATTAAAGAAGTTGCTTTAGAGAGAAAAATTATTTGCGATTCTGCTGGAACTTCGGCTTATCATATTGGTTCTGCTCCAGATCGTCGCATGAATGCAGCAGCCCGAGAAAAAGGAATTGAACTTGTGGGCAAAGCTAGAAAATTTCGAGCTCCAGATTTTGAGAAATTTGACCTCATTTTAGCTATGGATCGCTCCAACTATCAAGACATTCTCTATCTCGATCGGGTTGGAAAGTATCAAGATAAAGTGCAGATGATGTGTAGTTTTGCTACTAACTTTGGCGATCGTGAAGTTCCTGATCCCTATTATGGTGGTCAAGATGGTTTTAATTATGTTATCGATCTACTATTCGATTGTTGCTCAGGATTATTAGATTACGTAGTCAAAGAAAAGTTATAAATTATCAATAACGCTTGATTTGAATTAACGTGATTGATATTAATCTCATGAGCTTTTAGCTCCTAGCTCTTAGCTATCAGTGATACCCAACTTCAAGGATGTAATAGTTCATTGGAATCAACAAAGAAATAAGTAGTATGTAAAAATTATTGAATATATACAGATAAAAGCTAAGAGCTAACTTCTCATAGCTTTTCAAGTGATATCCAACTTTTTGAATTTACATTAGACGCAAATAATAATTAATAACCGATCGCTGAATAGGATGAAGAGATTTAATTTAAAAATATTTAAAAAATTCTGGGATATAGCAAAGCCCTATTGGGTTAGTAGAGAAAAAAAAGGAGCTTTCACTCTTCTAGGGATTCTGTTTATTTTGCTCGTAGTTAATACACCCTTGAGTGTTTCCTTAACTAATATTCAAGGAGATATTATTTCAGCTCTCACGGAACTTAACCAAGACAGATTCACCAAAACAATTTATTTATTCCTAGGAATTCTCATAATTTATGTCCCACTTTCTGCTAGTTTTGGCTATATTCAAAATAAATTAGGTATCTATTGGCGTAGATGGCTAACTCACAGTTTCTTAAATCGTTACTTTAGCAACCGTGCTTTCTATGAACTAGGCAATTTCAACACAGATATTGACAATCCCGACCAACGTATTTCCGAAGATATTAAGTCTTTCACCGAAGATTCTCTAAGCTTTTTATTAGTAATCATTAACTCAACTTTTCAAATAATTGGTTTTACGGCTCTTCTCTGGACAATTCCTCCCAGGACATTATTATTGTCCCTAGAAAACCCCATAGGAATATCTTTCAATTTAGCAATCCCTTTTTACAAGACAATCCCCATAGATCTCAGTATAACTAAGATTGAGCCTTCTATTTTGGTAATATTTCTCCTTATGTATTCCATTGTTGGAACTTTATTAACTGTCGGCTTTTTCGGCGGTAAATTAGTCAACATCAATTTTGCGCAACTCAGAAAAGAAGCGAACTTTCGTTTTGGGTTGGTTCGGGTTCGAGAAAACTCTGAATCGATAGCTTTTTATCAGGGAGAACAGCAAGAATCTCGTCAGCTTAAACATCGCTTTCGTGACGTTTTTACAAATTATAACCAGTTGATTTTATGGAAAGAATTGTTTCTGGGACTATTTACCAATGCCTATGAGTACTTGCCCTATATTATTCCAGCCATAGTTGTAGCCCCTAGCATCTTTGCTGGAGATATCGAAGTCGGCAAAGTGACGGTAGCTCAACGTGCTTTTGCTCGGGTTTTCTTTTCCCTTAATATAATTGTCAGTCGCTTTCAATTTTTAACAGCTTTTGTTGCTGGTATCGATCGTTTGGATTCATTTTCTAAATATTTAGCTAAAAATGAAAAACCAGCTTCTAAGGAAGATTATGAGCGCCCTATTATAGACAGAAAGACTCAAGATTACCTAGCAGTAGAAGATCTCACTCTGCAAACTCCCAACTATCACCAAACATTAATCAAAGACCTCTCTGTTAAATTGCAAACAGGGGAAAGTCTCCTGATTATGGGTGCTAGTGGTGGAGGAAAAAGTTCCCTACTAAGAGCGATTGCTGGTTTATGGAATTCTGGCACAGGAGCGATAACTTGTCCTAAACTAGATAAAATACTCTTTTTGCCACAAAAACCCTATACTATTCTCGGCAATCTTCGTAGTCAATTAATTTATCCCCTTTCCGAAGTCAATATTCCCGATCATGAATTACATCAGGTATTAGATAAAGTTAACTTACCAGACTTGGCCAAACGTTTTGGGGGTTTAGATGCTGAGAAAGATTGGTCAGATGTCCTCTCCTTAGGAGAACAGCAACGGCTAGCCTTCGCTCGTATTCTGATCAATAAACCCGAATACATTATCCTTGATGAAGCCACTAGTGCGCTAGATGTTGAGAATGAAGCAGCTCTCTATCAACATTTGCAACAACTAGAAAGCACTTTTGTCAGTGTAGGTCATCGTCCGACACTCATTCAATATCATCAGAAACTTTTAAAACTATTAGACCATGACTCTTGGAGGATCGAAGATACAGCGAATTGAAGAAGAATTCAGAAAGTTTAATCAGCAAAAAAATTGTCAAAAATCACAATCATCATGTACAATTTATGATTGTGGCTAAATAAGTTTATTGTCTACTCTCTCAACAGTAAAGTTAATCAACCTTATTTCAGTTGTAGAGTAATCATTTATGTTTTCTGCCTTCTTCCTAGATACTGAAGGAAATTCGCCTTTAAGTCTAGAAGAGCTCAGGCAATTATGAAGGATCGCAACTCAAGCAACACTTGTTACATCGAGTTATTCGGTTGTAAATTTTAGAAAACAAAACCATATATTAAGTAGCTACCTATCCTGTTTTGGTAGACTTTCTTCGTGTCTTCGTAATCAGGATGCATATTACTTTGTCAGCTATCTCTAGCTGACAGCCTAAAGCATAGCTGCGATTTTATTTAATGTTGTTTAGCGAAAAAAGGGGTTAATATCTGTGTCTGTTGGCATACTGGGAACCAAACTAGGCATGACCCAAATCTTTAACCAAGAAACAGGAACTGCTATTCCTGTTACTGTGGTTCAAGCTGGTCCTTGTACTATCACCCAAATCAAAACCCAAGAAACTGACGGCTACTGCTCCGTTCAGATTGGCTACAAAGAAGTCAAAGAGAAAGCTCTTTCTAAACCAGAATTAGGGCATTTAAAAAAAGCTTCTGCCTCTGCCTTACGTCATCTCAAAGAATATCGTACCGATGATGTTAGCAGCTTTGAATTAGGTCAAGCATTAGGTGCCAACTTATTCAATGCTGGAGAAATCGTTGATATTAGTGGAAACACAATTGGTCGGGGTTTTGCAGGATACCAAAAACGCCATAACTTCAAAAGAGGACAAATGGCTCACGGTTCCAAAAATCATCGTGCGCCAGGTTCTACTGGTGCTGGGACTACTCCTGGTCGTGTTTATCCAGGTAAAAAGATGGCAGGGCGCTATGGCGGGAAACAAGTTACGATTCGCAAACTAGAAGTTGTTCAAGTAGATGCCGAGCGCAACTTACTCTTGATCAAAGGAGCAGTACCTGGAAAACCAGGAGCTTTGTTAAGTATTACTCCCGCTAATATTGTCGGAGCTAAAAAATAAGCTGTTAGCAACCCATAACAAGTGACCATGGTGAATTGTGTAGTTAAAAATTGGCAAGGGGAACAGGTCTCAGAGACAACCCTAGAACTCAAAGTAGCAAAAGAAGAAAATGCTAATCATATTGTCCACCGAGCGTTAGTTAGACAAATGGCTAAAGCTCGTCAAGGCACTGCTTCTACTAAAACAAGATCTGAAGTTCGTGGTGGGGGACGCAAACCTTGGAGACAAAAAGGAACTGGGCGTGCTCGTGCTGGCTCAATTCGTTCTCCTCTCTGGCGTGGGGGTGGTGTCATCTTTGGTCCCAAACCCAGAGACTATGACCTGAAAATGAACAAAAAAGAGCGACGTTTGGCGTTAAGAACGGCATTTTCCAGTTGCTTAGAAAATGCGGTAGTAGTAGAAAATTTTGCCGATGAGATTGCTCGTCCCAAAACAAAGGAAATTATTGCTGCTTTTGAACGTTGGGAAGTAGAGGCAACGCAAAAAATACTGCTGATAGTTACAGATATTGCCGAAAATATTTATCTGTCAACACGCAATATTCCTAACGTTAAACTACTCAAAGCAAGCAACCTAAATGTCTACGATTTGCTCAATGCCCAGCAGGTGGTAGTCACAACAGATGCTTTGACCAAAATACAGGAGGTTTATGGTGACTGATTATAATCCAAGAGAGCTCGCGGATCTGATCCTGAAGCCAATTATTACGGAAAAAGCAACGTTGCAAATGGAAGAAAACAAATACGTTTTTGATGTCTTACCTAAAGCAACCAAGCCAGAAATTAAAGCAGCTATTGAGAGTTTATTTGACGTTACAGTCACTAGTGTGAACACTCTTAAACTACCTCGCAAACAACGTCGTGTAGGTAGATTTATTGGTTACAAACCTCAATATAAAAGAGCAATTGTAACCTTGCAAGAAGGGGATAGCATATACTCAGAGCTATTCCCTGATGTATAAATAGCAAACGCTATGAACCCGAAAACTAACGAGCTAGAATCAGCAATTACAACTTAAATTATGGGTACTCGTTCTTTTAGACCATTAACTCCTGGCACTCGGCAAGCAACAATTGCCGACTTTTCAGAAATTACCAAAAGTAAACCCGAAAAGTCCTTAACTAAGTTCAAACATCGAGCTAAAGGTCGTAATAACAGAGGGGTTATTACTAGCCGCCGTCGTGGTGGTGGTCATAAACGTCGCTATCGGACTATTGATTTTAGAAGAGACAAACTCAATATTCCTGCTACTGTAATCGCGATCGAATATGATCCCAATCGCAATGCCAGAATTGCTTTAGTAGAGTATCAGGACGGAGAAAAACGTTATATCCTAGCTGCTGCGGGGTTAACTGTCGGTACGGAAATTATTTCTGGTCCAGATTCTCCCATTGAAATTGGCAATGCTTTACCTCTCAGTAACATTCCTTTGGGGGAAACGATTCATAACGTAGAACTGAGAGTCGGCAGAGGCGGTCAGATAGTTCGCGCTGCGGGAACTGCGGCTAAGGTAATGGCAAAAGAAGGTAACTATGTAACTATTGGCTTACCTTCCAAGGAAGTCCGCATGATTCGTAAAGAATGCTATGCCACTATTGGGCAAGTAGGCAATGCCGAAGCCAGGAACCTCAAACTTGGAAAGGCAGGTAAAAGTCGTCATTTAGGTAGAAGACCTCAAGTAAGAGGAAGTGCCATGAACCCCTGTGACCACCCCCATGGTGGTGGTGAAGGAAGGGCTCCTATTGGTAGAAGTGGCCCGGTCACGCCCTGGGGTAAACCAGCTTTGGGTCTGAAAACCCGCAAGAAGAGAAAAGCTAGCGATAAACTTATCGTCCGTCGTCGTCCTTAATTAACGAATACTTTGTTGGGCGCAAGGCTCTCTTGGTGGACATTCCCGAGCCAGTCCGTTGGGCGGGTTCCCAAGGCAGCGCGTTGCGGGGGTTCCCAAGGGGCTGTCTGAGGAGGAAACCTCCTCAGTTTATACGCCCCGTCCCGTTGTAGCGACTGCCGCCGACTTAAAGGAACTGGCGTTTGCGTCTCACGCCGATGCAGTCTTCCACCGCTTGCGCCCCTACTGATTACTGATTACTGATTACTGATTATGAGTCGTTCCTTAAAAAAAGGTCCTTTTATTGCTGATAAACTACTCAAGAAAATTGAGAAGTTAAACGCAGAAAATAAAAAGGAAGTCATTAAAACCTGGTCTCGTGCTTCTACTATCCTGCCCCAAATGGTTGGTCATACAATAGCTGTTCATAATGGTCGTCAACATATTCCCGTATATATTTCCGATCAAATGGTTGGTCATAAATTAGGTGAATTTGCTCCCACTAGAACCTTTAGAAGTCACGCCAAAAGTGATAAAAAAGCTCGGCGATAGCAATATTTTAAGATCCCAACAAGCATCATGATAGTAGATAAGACCAATGAAATAAAAGCGATCTCAAAATATATCCGCATGTCTCCCTATAAAGTGAGACGAGTGCTGGATCAAATTCGAGGTCGTCAATATCGAGAAGCCCTAATCATTCTCGAATTTATGCCTTATAAAGCCTGTGAACCAGTACTAAAAGTATTGCGCTCTGCTGTAGCTAACGCAGAACATAATGCAGGATTAGAGCCTGCAAGCTTGATTATTAGTCAAGCTTTTGCCGATGGAGGGCCTGTTTTAAAGCGTTATCGCCCCAGAGCACAGGGTCGAGCTTACCAAATTCGCAAGCCGACCTGTCATATTACTGTAGCAGTTGCTCCCGAACTAACCGAATAAGCTGTTGTATTCAGAGGAAATATAGTGGGTCAAAAAATACATCCAATTGGTTTTCGTCTAGGTATCACTCAAGAACATCAGTCTTGTTGGTACGCCGATACCAAACATTATCCCCAATTGCTACAAGAAGATCGAGTAATTCGAGATTATGTAGCTAAGGGTCTGAGTCAAGCGGGGATCTCCCAAGTTAAAATCGAACGCAAAGCTGACCAAATCGATTTGGCAATACATACCGCCCGTCCTGGTGTTGTAGTAGGTCGTGGTGGTGCAGGAATTGAAAAGTTACGTAATGAATTACAAGAGACAGTAGGTAACAACCGTCAAATCAGAATTAATGTCATTGAAGTTGCTCGGGTTGATGCCGACGCTACTTTAATTGCCGAATATATCACTCAACAACTAGAACGCCGAGTTTCTTTCCGCAGAGTGGTTCGCCAAGCAATTCAAAGAGCGCAAAGAGCCGAAGTTCAAGGGATTAAAATTCAAGTCAGCGGTCGACTTAATGGGGCGGAAATTGCCCGTACAGAATGGGTACGCGAAGGTCGAGTCCCGTTGCATACTCTAAGAGCTAATATCGATTACTCTTACCGTACTGCTCTAACCATTTACGGGATCTTAGGGGTCAAAGTTTGGATCTTTAAAGGAGAAGTTATTCCTGGACAAGAAGAAGTCACCGTCGCGACACCTGCGAAAACACCCCGCCGCAATCGTCGTCGTCAAAAATTTGATGACCGTTCGGAATAATAACCAGCAATTAGCAAATGAGTAACTATGCTAAGTCCTAGAAGAACGAAATTTCGTAAACAACAACGGGGTCGAATGAGAGGTTTGGCCCATAGAGGTAGTACGCTTAACTTTGGTGACTACGCTCTGCAAGCAACTGAACCTTCTTGGATTACCTCCCGTCAGATTGAGGCAGCTAGACGAGCGATGACTCGTTATGTCAAAAGGGGCGGTAAAATCTGGATTCGGATTTTCCCTGATAAACCAGTAACCATGAGGGCTGCGGAAACTCGTATGGGTTCTGGTAAAGGTTCTCCCGAATATTGGGTAGCAGTAGTCAAACCAGGAAGAATTATGTTTGAAATGGCAGGGGTAGCAGAGCCAGTCGCTAGAGAAGCGATGCGCTTAGCTGCTCAAAAATTGCCTATTAAAACTAAATTTATTACTCGCGATGAGGAGTATAAGTAGGATTATGGCTTTACCTAAGATTGAAGAGGTGAGAAATCTTAGCGACGAAGAACTGGCAGCAGAAGTGTTAGCCGTGAAGCGAGAACTATTTCAACTGAGACTAGAACAAGCTACTCGTCGTCTAGAAAAACCTCATATGTTTAAGCATACTAAACACCGTCTCGCTCAATTGTTAACTGTAGAACGGGAACGTCAGTTACAAAAAAATTCTCAGGTAACTCCCGTCAATTCGGAAACCCCATCTCCAGAAGAAGAGTAAAGATTAACTATGGCAGTTAAAGAAATAGTCGGCGAAGTCGTCAGCGACAAAATGAATAAAACCGTTGTGGTTGCTGTAGAAAATCGGACTCGTCATCCTAAATACAAAAAAACCGTTGTCCGCACCAAAAAGTACAAAGCCCATGATGAGGAAAATCAATGCCATATCGGGGATCGCGTAAGGATTCGCGAAACGAGACCTCTCAGTCGTACTAAATGTTGGACTGTGGCAGAAATTCTTGACAAGAAAAATGCTTAACTTTTATTAGATCGATCTTACCGCCGTGATACAACAACAGACTTATCTTAATGTTGCCGATAACAGCGGGGCTCGTAAACTCATGTGCTTGCGAGTGCTAGGTAAAGGTAACTGTCCCTATGGTCACATTGGTGATGTGATTGTCGCTGTAGTCAAAGATGCCCTCCCTAATATGGCAGTTAAAAAATCTGACGTTGTTAGAGCTGTAATTGTCCGTACTAAACAACCAGTAAACCGCGAAAGCGGCATGAGTATCCGTTTTGACGACAATGCTGCTGTAATTATCAATCCTGATAATAATCCTCGGGGTACTAGGGTTTTTGGCCCAGTAGCGCGGGAGTTGCGAGATAAAAACTTTACTAAAATCGTTTCTCTAGCTCCGGAGGTAATCTAATGGCCAAGAAAACCACTACCAAACGCTACAAAATGCATGTCAAGAAAGGAGATAACGTGCAAGTTATTTCTGGTCGCGATAAAGGCAAAGTAGGAGAGATCCTCCAAGTTTTGCCCAAATCCAGCAAAGTAGTCGTGAAAGGCGTTAACATCCGCACTAAGCATGTTAAGCCTCAGCAAGAAGGAGAATCAGGTCAAATAACTACCTTTGAAGCTCCTATTCATAGTTCTAATGTGATGCTCTACTCCGAAAAAGAGAAAGTCGCCAGCCGTGTCTGTTACACCTTTACCGATGACGGCAAAAAAGTGCGTATGCTCAAAAAAACGGGAGAGATCATCGAGTAATTACCCAAAATAAATTTAGTAATTTCCTGACCAAGCCCAGGAAAGATTCAGAAAAAGCTCATGGCAAAAAATCTCAAGGAAACTTATACAACTGAAATTGCTGCCAAGCTCAAAGAAGAGTTTGGTTACAGCAATATTCATCAGATACCAAAAGTCGTTAAGGTAATTGTTAATCGTGGTCTCGGGGAAGCATCGCAAAATGCCAAGGCATTAGAATCATCAATTCGTGAGGTAGCCACTATTACAGGACAGAAACCCGTAGTTACCAGAGCGAAAAAAGCGATTGCGGGGTTTAAAATCCGCCAAGGAATGCCCGTAGGCGTCATGGTTACATTACGTGGCGATCGCATGTACGCCTTCCTAGAGCGCTTAATTAATCTGGCGCTACCAAGGATTCGTGATTTTCGCGGTGTTAGTCCCAAAAGCTTTGATGGACGAGGCAATTATAGTCTGGGAGTCAAAGAACAACTAATCTTTCCTGAAATTGATTACGATACCATCGATCAAATTCGGGGTTTCGATATTTCCATCGTCACCACCGCCAATACCGATGAGGAAGGACGCGCCTTACTCAAAGAAATGGGAATGCCCTTCCGTAAAAACTAAAACTATAGGATCGGGAGATAACAAAAGGTAATAATGGCAGCAAACGATACTATCTCAGATATGCTGACTCGCATTCGCAATGCCTGTCTGGTCAAGCATCAAAAAACTCAAGTACCTTCGACAAAAATGACTCGAAGTATTGCTAAAGTACTTCAAGAAGAAGGTTTTATTAATAGCTATGAAGAAACAGGGGAAGGTGTTCACAAATACCTCAGCATATCCCTTAAATATCAAGGAAAAGGCCGCCAACCAGTAATTGGAACTCTCAAGCGAGTGAGTAAACCAGGATTGCGCGTCTATTCCAAACGCAAGGATATTCCTCGTGTCTTAGGGGGGATTGGGATTGCAATTGTTTCTACCTCTCATGGGGTAATGACAGATCGAGAAGCTCGTCGTCAAGGAGTTGGCGGAGAAATTCTCTGTTATGTCTGGTAATTTAAGGAGTAAATAGTTATGTCACGTATTGGGAAGCGTCCGATACCAATTCCTTCTGGTGTCACCGTAAATATTAAGGGTTCTCATGTCGCAGTCAAAGGCCCCAAAGGTAATTTAGAGCGAGAGTTAGCTGATTTAATTTCGGTAGAGCAAGAAGGCAATGAAATTAAAGTATCGCCTAAAAATGACTCCCGCACTGCCCGTCAACTTCATGGCCTGTCTCGCACTTTGGTTGCCAATATGGTTGAAGGTGTTTCCAAGGGTTTTGAAAAACGCTTACAGATTATTGGAGTTGGTTATCGGGCTCAGGCTCAGGGGCAAAAACTAACACTTAATGTAGGCTATAGTAAGCCGGTAGAAATGCAAATGCCCCCAGGAATCCAAGTTGCCGTAGAGAAAAATACCGATGTCATAGTAACAGGGATTGATAAAGAGGTCGTGGGCAATGTATCTGCCAAGATAAGAGCTGTCAGACCCCCTGAACCTTATAAAGGAAAAGGAATTCGCTATCTCAACGAAGCAGTCAGACGTAAAGCAGGTAAAACAGGTAAATAATAACGATGAAGTTATCTCGCAAACAATCAGTGGCTCGTCGCCATCGACGAATCCGCAAAAAAGTAAATGGAACCTCCGAGCGCCCTCGCTTGTCAGTTTTTCGTTCCCACAAACATATCTATGCTCAGGTTATTGATGATGTAGCTCAAAACACTGTCGCTGCGGCATCTACCCTAGATTCCGATCTCAAATCAGACCTCAAATCTACTAGTACTCGCGAAGCTTCCTCAGCTGTCGGAAAATTAGTTGCCCAGAGAGCTTTAGCCAAAGGAGTGACTAAAGTAGTTTTTGATCGCGGTGGCAATCTCTATCATGGTAGAATTCAATCCCTAGCCGAAGCTGCTCGCGAAGCTGGTTTAGACTTTTAATCAATTCCTAATCTAACTATATAAATCATGGCAAAATCAAAATCGCGCAAAAAAAGTCGCAGTAAAGAAAAGGAATCTAATTGGCAGGAAAGAGTAGTCCAAATCCGCCGAGTTAGCAAAGTAGTCAAAGGTGGTAAAAAACTCAGCTTCCGTGCCATCGTCGTCGTTGGTAATGAAAAAGGGCAAGTCGGAGTAGGGGTCGGCAAAGCAGCCGATGTGATTGGTGCTGTCCGTAAAGGAGTTGCCGATGCCAAAAAACAACTGGTAGAGGTTTCTTTAACCAAATCTAACTCTATTAACCACGTTACTAATGGCATTGCTGGAGGAGCCAAAGTATTCATGCGTCCCGCTGCTCCTGGTACTGGGGTAATTGCTGGGGGAGCTGTGCGCACAGTTTTAGAACTAGCAGGAGTGAAAAATATTTTGGCCAAACAGTTAGGTTCTAATAATCCCCTGAACAATGCTAGAGCAGCTGTTAATGCCCTCAGCAGTTTGAGAACTTTTTCTCAAGTGGCTCAGGAAAGAGGGGTTTCCATCGAACAATTATACGCTTAATTTACTATATAGAGGAATATATTAATGAACTTACACGATCTTGCCCCTCAGAAGGGGTCTAAAAGACGCAGACGCAGAGTCGGTCGAGGGATTGCCGCTGGTCAAGGAGCCAGCTGTGGTTTTGGGATGCGAGGTCAAAAATCTCGTTCTGGTACTGGTACTAAACCAGGTTTTGAAGGTGGTCAAATGCCTTTATACCGAAGAGTTCCCAAATTAAAGCATTTTCCCCTAGTTAATCAAAAATCTTACACCATCGTAAATGTTAGTGCTTTAAGCTCTTTAGCTGCCAATACAGAAGTGACTCTAGAATCTTTATTAGAACAAGGCATTACTACGACCCAGAATGGTCCTTTAAAAATATTGGGGGATGGTGAACTGAATGTAGCTCTCAAGGTTAAAGCTGCCGCCTTTACGAAAAGTGCTCAGGCAAAAATCGAAGCTGCTGGTGGAAGTTGCGAAGTGATCGGCAAATAAGCAAGATACCGCAATTGGTTTATCATAAGTTACATGGTGAGGCGAGGTAAATTCACATTACTTAACTTATTTAACACCTTATAGCTTAATTAAAATGTCTAAAAAATCACAGGTAGCCTTGTATGGTTAGAGATAAAACCCCAACAGCACAAGAAACTTTTTTACAAATGGCACAGGCAGCTGGTCTGCGGGGTCGTGTGCTGGTAACAATTGGTCTTTTAGTATTAGTCCGTTTAGGTATATTTATTCCCGTACCAGGTATCGATCGGGTACGTTTTGCCGAAGCAGTTCAAAACCTTCCCGTTTTAGGTTTTTTAGATATCTTTACTGGGGGTGGCTTATCTGCTCTGGGTATTTTTGCTTTAGGGATTTTACCTTTTATAAATGCTTCTATTATTATGCAGCTGCTGACGGCTGCGATTCCTGCCCTAGAAGATTTACAAAAAAACGAAGGAGAAGCGGGACGCCGCAAGATTTCTCAGTATACCCGATATGTGGCTTTAGCCTGGGCAATTTTACAAAGTTTGGGGCTCACAATTGGTTTATTGCGACCTTACGCCCTAGAACCTGGATTTTGGTTTATCGCTGAAACAGTTTTAGCTTTAACCGCAGGTTCGATGTTTGTTATGTGGGTATCGGAGTTGATCACTGAGCGAGGCATTGGTAATGGGGCTTCCCTGTTGATTTTTATCAATATTGTGGCTACCTTGCCGAAGAATTTGGGCAACACCATTGAGTTTGCTCAACAAGGGGGCAGAGAAGCTGTTGCTCAAGTAGTAATTCTCTTACTAGTCTTCCTGGTAACTATTGTCGGGATTGTTTTTGTGCAAGAAGGAACCAGACGGATTCCTATTATTTCGGCTCGTCGTCAAGTTGGCAAAAGACTTTATCGCGAAAGAACTAGCTATTTACCCTTGAGGCTCAATCAAGGTGGTGTAATGCCGATTATTTTTGCTACAGCGGTGATTAGTTTACCGACTTCTCTAGCTCAGTTTGCTGGCGGAGATACTGGTTTTGGTCAGATTTTAGTGCAATTTGCCAATGCGGTGACTCCTCTGCGGGGTGAAATTAATTGGATTGCGATTGCGTTTCAATCGCTGTTGATTCTGTTTTTTAGTTATTTCTATGCCTCTTTGATTATGAATCCTCTGGATATGTCGCAAAACTTGAAAAAGATGGGCACCTCCATTCCCGGAATTCGACCAGGAAAGGCTACTAGTAATTATCTAGAACAGGTGATGAATCGCTTAACTTTTCTCGGGGCAATTTTCTTAGCGGTTGTGGTGGCGATTCCGAGTTTGATTGAAGCAGCCACTAGAGTACAAACCTTTAACGGTTTTGGAGCTACTTCATTATTGATTTTGGTTGGGGTGGCAATCG
>JAAUYK010134577.1_pt1 | contig 15325 bp, 17 predicted proteins | sample 7278021 | NCBI WGS metagenome assembly JAAUYK01 (sample SAMN14350223, study PRJNA611818) | marine sediment metagenome | isolation source: surface marine sediment (1.8m) | place: French Polynesia: Moorea | collected 2018-08
AAAATGGACAAAAAGATAAGTCAGCGACTCTGGCCGGCAAGACAATGCCGATCCACCCACACCAATCACCAGAGGGAGCAGTCAATACGTTGGCTGCCCCTTACGGCAACAATATTCCTCTTCTCCACGGGGATGGGGCTTTTGGTACTTTACTTAATCCAACAGCTTATGGCGCTAGCAGATATACGTCTGTAAAAGTTTCTGAGTTCACCAAGGATGTTGTGTTCCGTGATATTGAGATTGTTCCAATGCAAGACAACTACGATGGGACACTCCAAGAGCCAAAACATTTCTTGCCTTTGATTCCTGTCGTCTTGTTGAATCCACAAGAAGGTATTGCTGTTGGATTCGCATCAAATATTTTGCCAAGAAGTCTACCCGATATCATTAACTCTCAGATCACGTATCTTGAGGGTAAAGACTTCTACGAAGAGCTTCCGACGTTCACTCCAACCAATCAGGTTGCTCAAGACTGGATCGAAGATGCTGATGGTAACATTACCAAGTTTGTGTTCTATGGAACATACGATAAGGTCAATGCTACCACATTACAGATTACCAATCTTCCTTATGGTGTTGTCCATGAGAAGTACATCGACTTCTTGTCCAAGCTAGAGGACGAAGGAAAGATTCAAGAGTTTGAAGATAACTCAAAAGATCATTACAACATCACCGTTCGTTTCAAGAAGGGTGCTTTGCGTGGGATGTCCGAAGATGACATTCTAGCATATTTGAAATTAGTTAACAATGCGTCAGAGAACATGACGATGATTGACTTCGATGGTGAGAAGGTATTGAAGACCACCTACGGAGAATTCATTCAACTGTTTAGTGACTGGAGGTTAGAGTGGTATGAAGAACGATACAAGCGTTTGGCAGCACTTATCGAAAACGATATCCAACGCTACAAAGATGTACTTCGAGCCATTAGTAAAAATGTGGGTGGCGTTGCGAAACGTGTGGCGTCGCGTGCGGAGCTCAAAGTCTTCCTAGAAGAGATTGGAAGCGTTCACATTGACTACATTGCAGATTTACCTGTTTATCGCTTCACCGTCGAAGAAAAAGCAAAGATGGAACAGAAGCTCAAAGAGGCGAATATTACCCTAAAGGAATATAGAGCCCTGTTGAAATCAAAGGCAAAACGCAGTACTATGTACATAAATGAGCTGAAAGAGGTTCTTGCAAAGTTCAAGAAGGGCGTTTATAAATAGTAATATGAAAAAGTTACTGCTAACAATAACTCTTGCTGTTGGTATCTCTGGCTGCTCTGTTATGCCTCAGTACTACGACAACAACGAGTACGAGCTGCTTGCTCGCCTGGAAACCAGCGTTCGCTTGATTCAAGAGGACTGTGCCAAGCCTGAAGAGGTTGTTGAGCAGCTACCTACACTGATTCATGACGCTGAGCTGCTCCACACATACACGTACTACATTCCAAAGAACACTGAAGTGTTTGATATGGCTACCATTCTCAAGGACGATGTTCGTGAGTTTGAAGCACAGTACGAGAAGGGAGCAGGCAATACCCTATACTGCAAACTGAAAACAAAAGCCTTCTTAGAAAAGGTTCGCCTGTCGCTTGATGCGGTCGCTAAGAAGCAGAGGAAATAACAATGGTTGATTTCACTGATTTTATTGACAACGACGATGAAGAAGTTAGCGCTGCTGCTTCTCTACTCGCTGCTGCCAAACAGGGCCTCGAAGAAGGCGAACTTACCCGCGAACAGTTCGATGAGTTAGCAGAGGATGCTCTGCAGATTACAGAGATGGAAGAACTGGCAAATGATCTGGAACGTAAAATTATGATCCAGAAGACTGTTGAGATTTTCAAAACAATCATCAAAGCAATTCCGCGATGAAATCATACGACGACGAACTGCCGAACAAAGATCCCCAAGATTCTAAAGAGCACAAACTATTAAGGATTGTGCTCGTTCTCACGATCATCAATTTAATCCTTAACGTGGTGATCATTTCTCAATAATGAGGTAAACCGATGAGTCGGCATCATCATATTGCGGCAGACACTGCCCATCAGGTTCAACACGACGTTCAACATCTTTCGCATGAGGAACTTAACAGACTATATGGAATTGAAGTATTGGATGACGGAAGCGTCTACGATCCAACATACAGTCAACACTTTAAGACGCTTGGCGATTGGGTAGCGTTTGAAGCTGAACAAGATGAAATGGACTACTCCGAAGAATACGGACACGGTAAACAAACTTACGACGACTACTACTAACTATGCTTTTAGAAGAACTACAGAACGCTGAAGAGTTCGACATACAACAAGTACAAATATTCTGCGACCTCGACGGCGTCCTGGCTGACTTCGAAGCAGGAATGACCAAAGCTCTGCAGCTTGTGTTTGGTCCTGGTATGGTTCATGACGAACAGAAGTATGAGACCGACCCCGAATACCGCAAGAAAATGTGGAAGGCCCTTGAGAAATATCAGGTTGACCATGGCGGTGAAATGTGGTATGATTTAGACCCAATGCATGATGCAAAACAGCTGTGGTCCTTCATCAGTCAGTATCCTGTAGAGATCCTGTCTGCTACTGGGATGCCAAAACACAAAGCGGCTGAACAAAAGCATCGTTGGGTGCCTGAGAACATTGATCCGAACGTCAAGATCAATCTCACCAGTAAGGCGGCAGAGAAAGCACAGTACGCTGGTCCTAATCGAATCCTTATCGATGATAAGGAGAAGGCAATTAAGCCTTGGGAAGCAGCTGGAGGCATTGGTGTAATTCATACCAGTGCAGCAGACACAATCGCCAAACTGAAAAAACTTGGCTTATGAAACTTGAAGAGGTGTTATTAGAAATGTATACCGCATACGTCCTCGACGACGCCTCGCGCGCTCGTCTGGCTGAGAAATTCCCTCCACGCTACTCAAAGTGGATTGGTCATCACGTAACTGTCCAATTCGGTGTCCCTGCTGATACAGAGGCTCCCGAGCAAGCAGACATTCGTGTCGTTGGACACGTTGACAGCGGTGATGGACTTGAAGCTCTGGTGGTTATGGTCAATGGTGAGAAGCGCCGTGAAGACGGTTCTGTCTATCACATCACTTGGTCATTGGACCCAGAGAGTGGCTACAAGCCAAAAGACTCGAATGATTTAATTCGGGGCAAGCAATACACGATCGTTCGACACATTCCTATCGGAACGCAACCTGCTGTCCTGAAATAAAAAGGGGGCCGAGGCCCCCTTTCTTTTTGCTTGATTGCTTTTACAGAGCTAGGTCTGCAATTGCGCCAGACATTTCTTTGGCTGAGACTTGACGACGAAGGTCATCAAAGGATACTTCACTACCATCTGCAACAATGACTGGAACAGAGCGAACGACTCGTCCAACCAGGGCATTTACTTCTTCATTATTAACATCTTGACCTATGGTCTTATAACTATAATCAGCACCTGCTGAATCTAAAAACGATGTGACGTTTTTGCAATTGGGGCAAACAGGTGTGCCAAAAACAGTAATACTCATTTATCTCTCCTTACTATAAACTTAGTCCATCAAGTACATCGGCGTCAACATCTTGTTCGACATCAGACACGAGGTACGATGCAATTTCTGATTCTTGCGGGGCGTACTGGACGTCTTTTCCGCTTATCCATTCTTTTGTCCACGGCAGTGGGTCTGATGTTGGGTGTTCGAAAGGAATTTCGAGCCCCACGGTACGCATGCGTCGAGAGGCTATCCAATCTACGTACTGATGAAGAATCTCTTCATTCAGCCCAATCATTGATCCATGTTTGAACAAATACGTAGCCCACGCCTTCTCTTGTGCAATGACATCAAGGAATAGTTGTTGAACTTCTTCCTTAGTTTCTTCCCTGATGTCTTCATAGATGGGATCATCTTTTGGCAGGGTACGTAGTATATATTGAGTGCTGCCCAAATGCAGATTTTCATCCCGACAAATCAAGCGGATAATTTTTGCATTTCCTTCCATCTTCTTTTGCTCGGCAAAATTCCATGAGCAAGCAAACGAAACATAGAAGCGAAGACCTTCGAGAGCGTTGATAGAATTGATAGTCATCCACAGCGCTTTCTTGTGTTCGTACTCATTCCACTGCTGTCCAACAATCTCCAAACCCTGGCGATTTGCAGTCCATATTGTGTTCCAGTATGAAAGCTCATCGTAGTATTTGGTAATAGCATTTGCACAATCCAGTATTTCAGGAATTGTGGTAATCTCATCAATCACCTCAGAAGGATTTGGGTATACGTTTCTGATGACGTGAGTGTATGCACGAGAGTGCAGCGTCTCGTTGAATGACCAGTTTGTAATCCAATCCTCCATCTCTGGAAGTGAACAAATCGGTAACAGTGTCAGATTCGGACCACGACCCTGGACACTATCCAAAAGGATCTGACGGAACAGATTCGATGTAAAAATATGCTGCTGCTCAGCAGGCAGGTCACGGAAGTCATTCTTGTCAGTTGACAAATCAACTTCTTCTGGGCGCCAGAAAAACCCCAACTGCTTATCGGTGAAGTTCTCGAATGTGTCGTAACGAACTTGCTCGTAGCGCTGGATTTCTGGATTGCCACCTTCATCCAAAAACAACTTAGCTTTCAGGTGATCGGTGGCGTCTCTGTTAAAGACGAGACTAGTCATTGGTGATCTCCATTATAGTTTACAGCTCTCGCAATCTTCTTCTGCATCCTGCTTCTTATCAGGATCCCAAACATCGCCAGAACCATCGTTTGTGTTTTGATAGTACAAAGTCTTAATTCCAAGTTTGTACGAATATACCAAATCCTTAATCAACTCTGACATTGGAACTTTCTTGTCGTAGTTCTCAGGATTGTATGTAGTATTGGTTGAGATTGATTGATCCGTAAACTTTTGGAAGATCGCAGCAATCTCAAGGTAGCCGCGAGTTTGAGGCATGTCCCACAAATACTCATACTTGTTCTTCAACCTCATAATCTCAGGAACAACTTGACGGAGCGTACCATCTTTTGAACCTTTGATCGAAACAGCGTTGCGTGGTGGCTCAATTCCGTTAGTGGCGTTGATAATTTGCGAGCTAGACTCGACAGGCATCAATGCCATAACTGTTGAGTTACGCATACCGTATCGTAAAATAGATTCTCTCAGACCCGACCAATCGCACTTCAGTCCGTGATCGGAGACTACATCATCCACTGCTTTCTTGTAAGTATCAACAGGCAATAGTCCCTGAGAGTATTTTGTTTCCCCAAACCAGTCACAAGGACCCTTTTCTTTGGCCAACTCATTTGATGCCTTGATCAAATAGTATGACATGGCTTCGGCATACTCATGGACCAGATTGTTTGCTGACCCATCAGAATATTTTGCACCATGCTTCGCAATGAAGTAAGCAAGGTTAGAGACACCAACGCCAAGCGAACGTCTCTTCTTGGAAGGGACACCAGCTGCAAGCATTGGATAGTCTTGGTAATCGAGTAGTTCGTCAAGAGCACGAATACAAAGATCGGCTGGCTTCTCGAAGTCTGAAGGATCTTTCATAGCACCCATGTTCAATGAACCAAGAGTACACAAAGCGATCTCACCATACTCATCTCTGAAATCTTCACAAGACAGATCCCAAACATCCTCAACAAACTTCTTGATGAATGGTATGCGACTCTTTCTTGTCAGTGATGCAGTGGGAAGAGTGATCTCAACACACAGGTTCGACATACGAACAGGACTGGTATTAAGGAACGAACTGTGTTCGTTCGAGTGATCAACATTGTGAATGTAAATGCGTCCTGTGTTGTTGCGCTCGATCAGCATGTTGTTGAAATGCTCGAGAGCTGAAACTGTCTTCTTGCGAACAGAATGAGCACGCTCATACTTCTCGTACAGTTCAGCAAACAATTTCTGATCTGTGAAGAATGCATCATACAGATCTGGTACTTCGTTTGGACTGAACAACGTAATTGGTTCATTCTTGATCAAGCGCTGATACAGATACCCATTCAACTGAACACCATAGTCCATATGACGTACACGAGTCTCTTCTGTTCCTTTGTTGTTCTTCAGAACGAGAAGGTCTTCTGACTCAAGATGCCACAGAGGGTAGTATGATGTTGCTGATGCACCGCGCACGCCACCTTGTGAACAAGATTTCAGAGCTGCGTGGAAATATTTGTAGAATGGAATGTTGCCAGTATGGAAAATCTCACCACCACGAACCTTTGAGCCCTTTGCTCGAATACGTCCAAGGTTGAGACCAATACCAGCACGTCGTGAGGCGTAGTCAACAATCGCAGATGCAGTTTCGTTGATGCTATCGAGACTGTCACCAGATTCGATCAGGACACAAGAACTGAACTGTCTAGTTGGAGTTCGGACACCAGCAAGAATGGGTGTCGGCAACGTGATTGTTGAGTCTGATCCTTTCGAGATAGCATTATAGTAATCTCTCACATAATGCAGTCTTGTTTCTTTTGGATAACGTCCAAACAGGATAGCTGCAATCAGGATGTAGGCCATCTGAGGAGTTTCGTAGAAAGTCCCGGCTGTTCTGTCCTGAACCAAATACTTCCCTCGGAACTGCTCAGTAGCAGCATATGTCAAAAGCCAATCTCGTTGGTGCTTGACGATACGGTCTATACGCTCCCACTCTTCGTCATCATATAAAGACACGATCTCGGAATCATAGACCCCTTGACCAATACACGTCTTGACATGATCAAGGACAGCGGGTGGCTCAAATTGACCATACACTTGCTTGCGCAGAGTAAAGTTTACAAGACGTGCAGCTACAAACTGATAGTTTGGATATTCTTCTGAGATAAGGTCCGCTGCTGACTTGACGAGAGTTTCATGAATCTCAGACGTCGGGATCTTATCGTATAGCTGCATGTGTGTGCGAACCTCAATCTCTGACACGGAGACGTTCGCGATATCTTCACATGCCCAAAATAATACTTTATGAATTTTATCAAGGTCGAACGATTCAACATGCCCGTCCCTCTTGGTGACACTGAGGCCCTCAAGTTTCATGTGCAACTCCTAATTCTTATTGTTATACTTCCAACAACTCGGTTTCAATACCGTGTTTCTTAAAGTGAGCGAGCCCTTCCACGTGACCGCCATACACCTCAGCGTAATACACTTTTCCTACTTTCGCATCTGTGAGTTTTTCAGCACAACGTATACAGGGAGCGGCAGTAACAAACACGTCCGCTCCTACTGAAGATTCGTGACTTCGGGTGAGTTTTCGGAGAGCGTTGTCTTCTGCGTGGACGACATTGGGTTTGGTTTTTCCGTCTTCGCCCTCACAGCAATTTTCCTCTCCTGATGGTGTTCCGTTGTACCCCACTGCAATTGGATTGCCGTCCTTGACAATCACGCATCCTACCTTCTTTCTCTCGCAGTAGGATAGTTCCGCGTATTCGAACGCTACGCGCATGTGGGCACGTTTGTGCTTATCTTTCATTTAGTGCGTGAATCCTATTTAGTTATTCTTATTTTGTTTGTGTATAATAGACAAATCTTCCGCAAAAATCAACGGGGTCCTCTGTTGACTTTATGACACAATTTATATGATACTAAATAATAATATGAACGTAAACGAAAAAGAAGCCTTACTAAGGTACCTCGAATTCCATCTCCTCAAATTTGTAGAGGCGTATGAGCCGCATATCACCGATCCAGATATCATGAGTGATATGTATGATCGAGCTTATGGGGTGCTGGTCGATATGGAACAAACTATCGCAGCACAGACAGAGATTCAGCAGGTAGCCTTATCTAGGGTCAAAAAACGTAGCAGTTGACATCCAACCGCTATCTGTGTAGGCTAGTCAATGTGTCATAAAGACACGAGGGCCGCTGACCCTTCTCAGCATCACAAGGAGACTTCCCGTGGCGGAGCGTCAGAAGCAGATCAATATTGGCCAGGTGGTCAATTATCTTAATCATGCTTTCAACAATGCAATGCAGAAAGCCATTCCTAAAGTTGGCGCCAAGAATGGCGTTGGTTCTAAACTACACGAGTATCAGGTAGACTTCTGTTACCTGGTTGATCAGATTGAACGAGGTCCTCGTTACATCGCTCCGAAGAAAATTTCGGAAGCGAATGAACTGATCGCTCGTCTTGCGGAGGAGGAGTAAGGGCAGGGGGCGTTGCCCCCTTTTCCTTATTCAGTAACAGCAGATAGTGTTACACTAAAGTCCTGAATACTGTTTCCAGTAGTCAAAGTAAATTCAATTCGATCACCAATAGCAAATGAAGTTTCTGCTATTGTTTCAGAACTCAAAGTATTTGACGCATCATTGAATACAAGTGTTCCAATAGAAGTACCATTCTTGGTTACTGTAATTGTTGCAGCACCACCAGATGGAGCCGTATTAGTATACCCTTGATGTCCAGCTGCTTCTACTTTGAAAGCAACAGGTGCGACAAACATGGTAAACAGAGTTGCGTCACTGATCGATCCAAACGCCTGACCAACTAGATCGTAGCGTGAGTTTACTATCTTGCCTGTTACTTCAAGATCACCATTGACTGTAAGTTCGTCATTATCAAAGTCACCATGAATAAGTGGTGTGTCAGTTTCCGTAACATCGATATACAGCTCACCAGTCATGCCAGGCGAGGATGTTGCTGGTCCTGCATCTCGTCCAATTATAATGTTGCGTTGAGCATTACCTGAAACCTGAGCAGCTGCGTCTTGACCAATTACAGTACTGTTTGCTCCGATTCCATTATATGCTGCACCATTACCGATAATAAGAACGTTATTATCGTTTCCTGTGCTACCATTCATGGCATTGTTGCCAATGATAACTGAGCCTGTTGATGTGTTGTTGCTGGAGTTACCAAAAGCTCTTCTACCAATGACAATACCACTAGCGACGCCACCATAGCGAGCGGCACCTTCACCTATAATAGTAGCATCGTTCCACGCAGTATTGTTACGAGCAGCATTCGCACCGATGATAACAGCTTCGTTGCCGTTAGATAGGTTACCAGCATAACTACCGAGTATAGTAGATCTATCCCCGGTCGTAATTGCGTTACCAGCAGATCGTCCAATAACAGTATTATCAAAACCACCCGTAGTGACGTTCTCCAAAGCACCAGTACCACCAAACATATTGCGCTGAGCGTTTTCTTCGAGAACACCACCGATTAACAAACCAGTAACAGTTAAGTCGCCATTGATAGTAACTGCATCTGAACTAAAGTCACCAAAAATCAGAGGAGTGTCTGATGCAGCATTATTAATGTAGAGAGAATTGTCTGTATCACCAACAGTTGTTGGACCAGCTTCGTGTCCAATGAAAACGTTTCCGGATGAGCTCAGGGTAGCATTAACGCCAGTGTTTTTACCAACAGCTACGTTGCTGCTTCCTGTAGTAGAATTCGTTAATGCATTCCAACCAATAGCAACATTATCATCACCGGAGGTATTATCAAACATTGCACTGTAGCCAATTGCTACGTTGCTATCAGCAATGACGTTGCTGGTGTACATTGCTCTGTATCCAATAGCAACGTTTTGGTTTGTAGATGATCCAGCATTGAACAGTGCTTGTGCTCCAACAGCAATGTTTCCGTTTCCTAATCCAGTATTTGCAGCCTGATAACCAACAATAACAGAATCGTCACCCTGGCCTGTTGTTAAACATCCAGCACCGGCACCATCACCAATAGCAACTCCTCTTCCAAGACCTGTTGTAGTAGATGCTGCTGCACCAGCGCCTGCAATGAATCGAGGAGCACCAGTTGCGCCTATTCCGGGTGCCGCTCCCGTTCCACCAACAATGTTTGCGTTAGCGTCTTCTGAGAACAGTCCGCCACCAGCAGTTAAGTCTGTACCGTTCCAGTAAAGAGAACCGTTTAAGTTGTATAGTCTGTCTGTTGTTAAACTTGGGGCTTGAGTTTTTGTTGTGACTAAAACTCCACCAGGTTGGCCACCACCCGATCCAGCTGCGCCTGGTGTCAAAATAATATCACCACCACTGCCCGACCCACCAACGCCGCCGTTGCCGCCCGTTAGTGTTACATTACCACCATCAGCATTGCCATCACCGTTGCCGCCTGAGATATTCACCTCACCGCCAGGATTGGTTGAACCCGAACCAGAGTTACCAGCGCTTACTTGTGCATCGCCACCCGATGTTGTTTCTTCTTGGACTGATATTGTTGCAACAGCAAAGTTACCGCCCGTTGATTGGCCAGCCTTTAATGTAACTCGGCCGCCATCACCATTAGTTCCCGAAGCAGCACCAGCAGTTAATAATATATCACCGCCGTCGTAACTCGATCCGGTAGCGTCACCGCCGTCAATTAATATGGCACCTCCATCACCTCCAGTCGCACCGGAAGCACCACCAGTTAATTCAACGTTACCGCCTGAAGAGTTTCCAGAGTATGATCCGCCGGCACCACCTGCGATGGCGACGTTACCACCAACATAATGGTTACCTGCGCCGCCAGTAATGTTAACATCACCACCATATCCGTAACCGGCCGTGTGTCCTAATCCACCAGTAATGTTAATCTCACCACCAGTTCCATTAGATAATGTAGTTCCACCAGCTGTAATATTAATTGCGTCTGGCGAGCTTGCGTCTGCTGTGATGATATTAAACGCTTGTACATCAAGATCACCACCTAATTGTGGAGTTGTATCCTCAACTATATTAGAAATACCACCACCAGCAGCAAAGGAAAGATTACCAGAAGCATCTGTTGTTAGGAATTGACCACTAACATCGCTTGGATTTTCTAAAGGTAACGTCCACTCTCTGGAAGCTGTGAGACTTGTAGGAACTTTAAGGCCAATGTAGTTGTCTCCAAACCCTGCAAGCTCTCTAAATCTTAGAATGGTATTACTAGGAGTTCCGATAGTACCATCGTTTGAATAGATATCAACATAACCAGAAACACCATTCGATGATCCACCAGCGATTAATTCAATATTTCCACCATCTCCCGTTCCTTGACCATCACCAGCTCTAATCTGTATACGACCACCTTTAGCATTACCACTAACACCTGCGCGAATATCAACACCGCCACCTGGAGCAGCACCGCCGCCACCACCAGCTTCAATATTAATATTACCAGCTTCATTGGTAGAATATCCTTGACCACTGAAGAGGCTTATATCTCCTCCACCGTACTCTGTTACACCACCTTTTATTGTAACATAGCCAGGAGTTGAATTGAGTCCTGCGCCGCCAGCATCAAAACCGCCACCACCTTCAATAATAACATTTCCTTGGTCGCCACCAAAATCAACACCCGAGTATGTGTTTACACCACCTCGAATTCTTACATCACCACCGTAACTATAACTTGGGCTAGATCCACCACCTTGAATGTTTACATTACCACCATATCCATACGATGCTGTTGTGTTGCCACCTTGGATACTAATTGCGCCTGCGTACGCATACCCACCTTCAGCACGGTCACCTGCTGTGATTGTTACATCTCCGCCTGCGCCACTTGTTGCACCACCAGCTGCTGCTGCAATAGCGATGCCGCCTCCAGCAGATGTTGCTGTTGCTGCAGGAGTTCCGACAATGCTGTAACTACCAACATCCAAATCAGTTGAAAGCGGATTGGTAGTCAAATTGTTCCAAGACGTTCCGTTATGCACACGTAACGTATTCGAATCTGTTCTGAAAAACAGTTCGCCCGGATCTGGATTGGAAGGATCCGAAGTTCCTTTGGCTACAGCGGTGTTAGTAATCTCTGTGCCTTCAGCAATGTCTAAGCCATAATGCTTCATCTAGTTCTCTCCCCTGAGAATTCTTCGTGTATTTATCCCCCTCTACGTTTAGAATAAATAGGATTATGCGTGTAGATGATCTCATACAATCAGACGAAACTCGCGAGGAACTGCTTATCCTAGGCGAACGATGCACTCAGTTTCTGGAAGAATCTGAGGGGCGCCCGCTTATGAAAAATCTGCCCTCCGAGTATGGTGACTTCCATAAAGTGAAGGTTCGCAAGCGTAGACAGCGCAAAGAAGACACACGAGAGTTCGCTGAAACATTCAACGAGGCGTTTGAAGACGAGCTGAGAGATTTGCGTGAGCGTGCTGTGTTTGCAAACGGTGAATGCTCATTTGAGCCTGCTGACACCGAAGAAGCTGAACCATTCTATATCTTTCCAATCGATGGATACAGGTTCATGTATTCGAAAGAGATTGAAAATTCCAGCGAAGATTACAAAACAGTCTTCGATGCTGTGTTCGAGGAATTTGGTGCCGACAAGGGTAACGAAGTGATTACCGAACTGCTCAAATTCACATATACCGGCAACAATCTCAGCGAAGGAATAGATCAGGGGTCCGAAATCATTCTATACAATCTACCATATTTTTACGCAATTCGTGCCAACACAGTAGAAGATTATTCTGAGCTGTTGACTGTACTAGAGGAAGTATAAGATAATGTCCTTTGAATATAAACCTATAACTCATAAGTTCAGCCCCGGCACGGTCGTAGAAAAGGTCATTCGAGAGTACAATCACCCCAACATGAGTCAGAGTGTGGTTGATACTCTTCTGAAAGAATACAACGAGATCAACAAAGACGTGCTGCCTGCACAGATGGGCCAAGAGGTTAAAATACCTGTTCTATTGCCATTTTGCGAGAAGCACGAGGATGTCACAACAACAAGCACAGTCGAACCTACAGAACGACCAGAGCAACCAAGAAAACGAAAGCGACTACAGCTCAGTTATTCATAGCGTGATGAAATGGACCGCAACGGTCTGTATGATTCTTGCTGCATTCTTGATTAGTGTCTCCCCTGATTTGGCCGCGAACAGTGCACCCACTTACAGTTTGTTCATGATTACTCATATCATATGGGCAGCATATGCAATTATGATGAAAGAGTATTCGTTGCTGTGGATGAATGTCGGACTTTTGCCAATCGATTTTTACGCGATTGGCATCCGTCTATAAATATAAAAGGAGAAGGATATGTCTCAGAAGATAGTATTGTTTAAGCTGATTAACGGCGAAGAACTTATTGGAAAGGTCGTTGAGGAAGACGATAACACCTACACACTTGCGAAGCCGCGAGTGATGATGGTTCAACCAGCTGGCAACGGCCAGATGCAGGTTGGAATGATTCCTTGGCTCGTTGGAACACCTGACGGTGATTGTAAAGTCTACAAAGATAAAATTGCTGGAGAGCCTGCGGGCGATCTGCCAAAGCAACTTGAAGACGGATACCTCCAACAGACCTCCAATATTCAACTCGCTGGAAACGCTGCAGGATTGGATTTATCTAAAAAGTAATGGCGATTGTTGAGTATAAATGTGATACGTGCAAACGTACGATAGAACTTCCACGTGACATCGAGGGACTCGAGAGAGTTCAGCGCTGCACGATTACGCATGGGTGTCGTGGTAAATTATACCAGACAAAAGTCTTTCCTGACTTCATTCGAGGCAGACTTCCAGATGACGTATCTGGTTTAGACAACTGGATTCAGCGTAAAGTTCTTCACAACCATACTCAAGCCATCGAACGTGACGAATGGATCATCGAACACAACATGGGAGTGTATCCTAGTGTTAGTGTTTTTGTTGATCGTCCCATTGAAGGGGATTTAGATAATCGCGAAGAAATTCAACCAGAGGATATCATAATCGTAGATGACAATACGATTCTGTTACGATTCGATCGTCCGTGGTCAGGGATTGCTCAATTAGTTGGTAGACAATCTGATCCTGATCTGTTACAACCTTTTGCTAGAGAGGTTGCTGTTACAGAACAACCATATCAGTTCTCGCTTAGTGGTGAGATATCAATTGCAACTCGAATCAACACTGTTGGAGAGAATCCATCTATCTCTCTTACGCTGGAGTATGATACTTCTTCAGGAACAACACCATCCGTACTTTACTCTGCTGATGACCAACCGTCGATCAACTCTGCTTGGGTAGATTACAATCGAGTTGTAATCAACGGAAAGATTTACACAGTTCGTTCTTTCAACGGTCTCGTAACCGAAATGACAACTGGTGTCATCAACAGTGGTGCTACGTTTAGGTTTACAAGCATCGATGAAGATGGTGATCAGACTTTCCGAGATATTGAGCCTGGTGAAGTGTTGATCCTATTGTCGACAGACCCATACCAAATTGTTGATAAGATTCAAGACCGCTTTATTGATGTGACCAACATTACGCTAGAACAAAATCCATTTGGTTTCTATTATGACAATGGAGAGTTCTTCGCTCTTGAGAATGTCGCGACTCCTGTATATCCTCTTATTCGTTCAGTATAAAACCCTTGACGAATTAGTTCGTCGTCTATATAATATCGCTGATGGATAATAAGAAACAGAAACTACTCATTGAATACCTAATGTCCTCCTCAGATACATTTGCTATCTGTCAGGGTATTGTTGAACCTGAATACTTTGATCCTGAATTGAGATCATCGGTCAAGTTCATCAAGGACTATTACGAAGACTACAACACAACTCCAAACCCAACACAGGTTGAGGCAGAGACTGGAGTTGAGTTAGCTGTACGTGATATTCAACGCGATGAGATTGAATATACGACAAACGAAATTGAAACATTCTGTAGACGCAGAGCAATCGAACGAGCTGTTCTGGCTTCACCAAAGTTAATTGAAGAAGGTGATTATGGTTCTCTCGAAAATAAGATTCGAGACGCTGTGATGATTTCTCTTCAACGCAATTTAGGTTTGCGTTACTTTGATGATCCTGAAGAGCGACTGAAAAGAATGCTGAATGAAGATCCAGTTCAGTCTACAGGATGGGCAGAAGTCGATGAGCTATTGTTTGGTGGCATATCGAGAAAAGAGTTACTTCTCGTATCTGCAAACTCAGGTGGTGGTAAATCTATCACCCTTGCAAACTTAGCATTCAACTTCATTAAACAGGGTCTCAATGTTCTCTATATCTCACTCGAGCTGTCTGAGGATGTTGTTGCTCAACGTTTTGATACAATGTTCACTGGTGTCGGAAGAAAGGATTGGAAGGCACACGTAAGTGAAATTACAACTCGATTGGCCTCCGAAAAAGATGATGCTGGGGTGATGGATATCATTCAAATGCCCAGTGGAACCAAGGCTAACGAGATCAAAGCGTATCTGAAAGAATATTATCTCCACTACAACATGATGCCGGATCTACTGGTGTTGGACTATCTCGACAAGATGCATCCAAACGAAAAGATCGACATGAGTGATGTGTGGACAAAAGACAAATTAGTCTCTGAGCAGCTTCGTGACATTGGGGTCGAATACAACATGTTTATCGCGACTGCTTCACAGCTAAATAGAGATGCGGTCAAGGCAAGTCATCA
>JAAUYK010001822.1_pt1 | contig 15319 bp, 15 predicted proteins | sample 7278021 | NCBI WGS metagenome assembly JAAUYK01 (sample SAMN14350223, study PRJNA611818) | marine sediment metagenome | isolation source: surface marine sediment (1.8m) | place: French Polynesia: Moorea | collected 2018-08
AGATTTGGAATGAGCATGGTTTCTAACCATTTTTGAAACACATCACGATTACAAGACCCTTCAAATGTTAAAGGTGCTATTAACTTACCTTCGCACAATCCACTCATAATAATTACTCTCAGACTTCTTTTTCCAGATTTTAAATCATAAAATCTTTTTCCTTTTTTATTCCACCCATATCCATAATCTTCTCTATTATCTATTCGGAGATTCATCAATATATACTAATTCTTCTTTTTTCCTTTTTTTTATTTTTGTCCTAAATTCTTGTCTTTTCTTCTCATCTCTCTCTCGATATCCGTAAGTTTTTTTTCCTAGTATAGCCAATTTTTTTCAACGCTTTTCCTATGGTGCGCGCTGGCGAAGCCAGATCCCTGCGGGATCGCTTACAGGAGTCGGCCAGATTTCTGCCATTTCTTCTTGAGTTTTACTGCCATGAATCTGAACAAATTGCTTAAATTTGTCTAAATCTTTGATTTTCGAATTATATCCTCGTTGATATCCCTCTTTGGCTTTATAGTTTCCTTTTTCTTCTCTTCTCTTTAACCAAATATCAATTGTGTTGCGACTTATTTGAAATAAACGACTAGCCTGAGTTTTCGTCATTCCTCCATCGATAACATTTATAACTTTTGTTCTTAAATCGTAACTATAGGAAGCCGGCATTTTAATGTTTATCCCATGTTCTTTAGTATTTATATTTTACCAAAAAATGTCCTAATCTATGCTTCGACTGCTATATATAAGATAAACCTGGCGTGGGGACAAACTATGCTGAATGTTAGGCAGGGCAAGCTTTTCAACTGGTCGACTTCTGAAAAGATGGAGGAGGATTTTTGGCGATCACTAAGGAGACAATAGGGTTTTCAGCTATGGGAACCTTGAAAAACCTTTAATTTCCACTTCAATTTTTTTCAACTCCACTCTCTGGAAAGCTTGCCCTGCCTTAGATTGATGATTTTTGTTCCCACGCCAGAAGATAAACTTATGCTTTGGCGAGTTTTTTGGACTATTTTTCATTCAATTTGCGATGGCCAGAGAAAACTTCCCGTCTCTGGAACTGACTTTGCGATCTACTGAGTCTTGGAGAATGGGAATTTAGTGATCGCCGATTAGACTAGACTCTACGGTGTGATTGGGGGGAGTTGGTCTAAACTCCAGTAATCATTGAAAGAGCATAAGGAATTAAATTAACGGCTGATGGTTTCTGGAACGCTCAATCTACGATCTTTCATTCACTATTATTATTATTATCTAAATATAAATTAGACCAAATTTTTAAAAAAGAACTAATCAATTTTTCTAATTCATCAACTCTTATTGTTTTAAGCCCCTGCATAGCAGAAACTAAAGATATCCAAATGATAAAAAAGATTAATATCCATGATAACTTTAATAAAGCACAGCTATAAGCTATAATGAACATTAAAGTTGTCATATAACGTCCAATAAAAAATAGTAATATTGTAAAAAAAATAGATAAAACTATAAGGTTTGGATTATATAAATAGTAACTAGTTATTAATAGTAAATAACCAATTAGCAAGAAAATAAAATCAGCAATCCTAGCATTATTTTTACCTAAAAGAACAGCAAATGTTTTAGAATTGTAAGATAAATCAACTTGGTAATCACCTAAAGTATGTCTGATTTCACTAGATATATAAACAAAAAATAAACCTAAGAAAAAATAGAAAACTTCTGTATTAAATAAAATATTAAATTCTATTGCTAAAGTGATAGGTGGCCCAACCCATAAAACAATTGATGCTACTACTGGACCAAGATAACTTTCTTTAAATCTTATATTTGCTCCACTATATGATAACCATAAAAGAATATAAAATATAAAAAAAAGATACGAGTATGCTGATTTATAAATATACAGAAAAGAACATAGTGAAAAGGCTAAAAGAAGTATCATTATAATATATGATTCTTTAAGAGATAAATCACCTTTTTTGATAATATTTTTCTCAGGAGGATCTTGTAAAACATCACTAATCGTATTGTAGGCAAAACCACTAGCCATCATAATTACAAAAGGGAAAATATAAAATAATGATGAACCAGATATAAATATATTTTGCTGTAATAATATAGCGTAAACTGGAAAAACAGTCACCAAATAGTGTGCATAAGGAAAAACTCGTACTAACTCTTTTACTTTTTTAAAATCAAACATTTTCTCTTTAGAAGTATAGTATTAAAAATGTTACAGTTCTCTCAAAGCTATCAAAATTATTTCTGATAGTTTTTTGAGATTTCTTATCTGGTGGTAGTTATTGTACCTATCCCACATCACTTTACCTTTTTTCTGGCCATTTATACACCATTATTATTATTGATCAATCCCAACCATTTTTATGACGTAAAGGAACTTGTTGTAATTCAGTTAAATTAGAGGACCCGGCACAAAAAGCAGCAATTTTTAAGGTTTCTAATAAGATGGAAAATTTATCATACACAGCTTGAGGTTGATAAGTTGCAGCATCTAAAAGGGGAGCTGCACTACCCACTAAAGTTGCCCCTAAAGCGATTGCCTTAGCTCCGTCGACTCCGCTCCGAATTCCCCCACTAGCAAACACCGGTAAATCTGGGACCGCTTGACGCACTTGCTTCAAGGAAAAAGCAGTAGGAATGCCCCAACCGGCAAAACAATGGGCAATTTGACGACGACGGGGATCCCTTTGTCGGTGTGCCTCTACTTCACTCCAACTAGTTCCCCCGGCTCCTGCAATATCAATAGCAGATACCCCACAATCTGCTAAACGGCGAGCAACTTTGCCACTAATACCGTTCCCAACTTCCTTAGCAATAATCGGGACTTCTAACTGACTGGCGACTGTGGCAATTTTGTCGTAAAGTCCTTTCCAGTTGCGATCGCCTTCTGCTTGTACTGCTTCTTGAAGGGGGTTCAGATGAAGAATTAAAGCGTCTGCTCCTATCATATCAACCGCTTGCTTTGCTTGGTCTATTCCATAACCATAATTAAGTTGTACAGCCCCTAGGTTAGCAAAGAGAAGAATATTTGGTGCAACTTGTCGAATTTTATAGGTTTTTCCTAAGTTCGGTTGTTCAATGGCTGCTCGTTGGGAACCAACCCCCATGGCAATGCCTAAAGCTTGGGCTGCTTCTGCTAGATTTAGATTAATTTTATGGGCTGACTCTGTTCCCCCTGTCATGCTACTTATGAGCAACGGAGCTTTTAAGCTTTTATTCCAGAGTTGTAAGCTGAGATCCACCTCATCGAGATCGACTTCAGGAAGAGCATTGTGTTCTATAAAAAATTGTTCAAACCCTGTGGTTATCCCTTTACCACTCACATCTTGCTCAAGCACAATGTTGATATGATCCGCTTTTCTATTTTCGATTAAGGCAGAGGGAATAAGGGGGGATTTATGGGTGGGCACAGACATAGGTTAAGGTATAAAGATAAGTTTTTTTACTTATCTTACCACATAGAGAAACCTTTGGCTATTATCCCGAATCCGTTCATGTTGATAAAATTTATCGAACTAGAGAAAACAGAAATTGGTGTAAGGAAAGAGGGATTGATAATGGTTTTGGGGCAGCTATTTTGGCCGGGCAAATTTTACGCACTGCTCAAAGAATCAGTTCGCAAAATAATAACCTACCCCAGACAAATTATCTAGAGTAGGTTATCCTGTAATGACTAACAAAATTAATGTAACGGTTGTCGATTATCCTTCGACGGGATAACCGGCAGCTTTCCAAGCATTTAAACCACCAACTAACTCGGCTACGTTTTCGTAACCAGCACCACGTAGTCTATTTACGGCTAAAACAGTTTGTTTTTCTGTTGCGCCATAGACATAAATATCACGGTCGAGTTCAAAGTTACTTAAAGCTCTGTTAACTAACTCATCCATAGGGAAAGAAGTAGCTCCAGTAATATGAGTGTTGTTGAAAGCTGATCTATCTCTGACATCAATGATGGTTAAGGCAGGTTCACCCCAGTCAAGACGTTGTTTGAGGTCGGAAACTGCGGATTTGCTTTTAAGGGGCTGTGGAATAGGAATCATTAAAGTCTATGTAATGAGTTACTACATTTATAATGTAACAAAATATTACGAAAATGTAAAGTTTTATTGTGAAGGATTGACAAAAAAAATTTCTGAATATCGTCACGCATTGTTATTAAGGCGTTATGGAGGTTCGGAGTACCTCGGAATGAAAGATATATGGCAATATCTTAGTTCTTCCCACACCCCCCACACTCCCCACACTCCCCACACCCCCCAAACTTCCCAAACTCCCCACACTATTTGAATAATTTACCAACCCAAGTCACTGTATAGACTAATAGTTACCGAGTCGCTACCTCTAGGAATGGCACTAATACAAGCACAAATAGGGGTTCCGTCTTCCAACTCTACCTCGCACGCATGACAAGAACCCATTAAACAGCCTGTAGGAATGGTTATTCCTGCTCGTTTCGCCACTTCTAACATGGGTTCTCCTGCTTGGGCTTCTATGGTAATATCATCGGGTAAAAATCGCACTGTAACCGTCATAAAATCTTCCTCAAATAATTAGTTAGTTAATAATGGACTTAAATCAACAAATTCATCGACAAGATCAGCTAATTTATCTAAAATAATCTCTCGTTGTTCTCTGTAATTAGCAATTCCTGTGGGTAGAGAAGACAAACCTCGACGATTTCTGAGATAATTTAACCAAGTTCTTCGCCAAGCACCATTATCAAAAATACCATGTAAATAACACCCCCAAACTGATTGATTATCATTAACAATTCCCAAACTAATATCTTCAAATAAAGTATGAATATTCGGGTTCTTATGTTCAGTTTTATTCTTAGATAAACGAGTAATTCCTTGATGAATTTCGTACCCTGTGATGGGAAATCCAGGATAAGGATAAACAGAAGAAGTTTGACGTTGACGGACAATTTTTTCCGAGGTTATAACTGTTTCAATTGGTAAAAAGCTTAGTCCAGTATAAGAGGCATGATTACCTTCTAATTGGTCGGGATCAAACACCATTTTTCCTAACATTTGGAATCCCCCACAAATACCAAAAATAATCCCTCCTGCTGCTACGTAATCTTGTAATTTTTTAACCATAGCAGTACCATGCAAAGCAATTAAATCATTAATGGTAGTTTTGGACCCTGGAATAATAACTGCATCAGGATAACCTAAATTATCCTTTAAATCTAAATAGGTTACAGAGACAGTCTTTTCAGCATCCAAAGGTTCAAAATCGGTAAAATTAGCGATATGGGGTAATCGTAAAACTGTTATATTAATCTCTTGTTCTCCTCTCCTCGGTCTTTCTAATAAATCCAAAGAATCCTCCGCAGAAAAGGAAATATCACGCCAAGGAATCACCCCCAAAACAGGAATTCCTGTATAATCTTCTAACCATTCAATTCCCGAATCTAAAAGCGATCGATGTCCTCGAAACTTATTAATAATAATCCCTTTAATTAAAGCTCGTTCCGACTCATCTAATAATTGTAAAGTACCCACTACATGAGCAAAAGACCCTCCGCGATCAATATCCACAACTAATACAGTAGGTGCGTTAAGATATTTAGCAACTCTCATATTAGTTAAATCTCGATGTTTGAGATTAATTTCTGCCGGACTTCCTGCACCTTCACAAACTACAAAATCATATTCTGTTGCCAAACGTTCTAAAGATTGAGTAATCGCATTCCAACCCTTTTCAAAATACTGTTCGTAATAATTAACTGCTGTGGTAACTCCGGCTGCTTTTCCCCCTAAAATAACTTGTGAGGTCATATTTCCTTGGGGTTTGAGGAGAATAGGGTTCATTTCCACTCTGGGATTGATTCCTGCGGCCCAAGCTTGTACCGCTTGAGCATGACCAATTTCTCCACCAGTAGTGGTAACATAAGCATTGAGTGCCATATTTTGCCCTTTGAAGGGGGTAACGTGCCAACCCCGACGGGCTAAAATACGACATATTGCCGTGGTAATAAAGGATTTTCCGGCGTGGGAAGTGGTTCCCACTACCATCATGGCTTTCATTGAATATTAAAACCTATAGTTAGTGAATAGTGAACAGTCATCGGTTATGAGTGACCGATAATGCTTAAAAAGGAAAGCTAAACCAACAATTTAAACGGTTTAATTGATAATCATACCTTAATTTTGTCTCATAAGATAATCAGGGATTTTCTCTGATTATTCGTTATGTTATCTCATTTAACTAATGAATGAGAATGGCTTACTTAAATCATGTTTGAGAATTGCTATAATTGAGTCTAACTTTATTTTAATCGTTCTGAGGAGTCTTAGTCAGATGAAAAAACTAATTTTTGCTTTACCGGTTTTATTTGGTGTACTGGGAATACCCTCCCAAAGTTTAGCTCATACTATGTTTACTAACTATTTATTGAATGATAAATTAGAATTTCAAACTACTTATAGTACCGATGAAGTAGCTGAAAATGCTGAAGTTTATGTCTATGCACCGAATAATTTTGATGAACCTTGGTTAGAGTCTAGAACTGATGAAGAAGGGCGTTTTTCTTTTCTTCCTGATAGTTCTATTCCTGGAGACTGGGAAGTACAAATTATCGATGAAGGTCACGGAGAAGTTATTATTGTTCCTGTGACTGAAGATGGGGTAGATTATGAAAATATTAGTTATGAATTCAAACAAGACTTACATTATAGTTCTACTCCTATGTCTCCTCTTCATAGTTTATTAATTACTGCTGGAGTGGCCGGTTTATGGTTTACTGTTTTGCGTAAAAGTTAAGAGATATTTTTTGTTTATTTCCCAATAAACTTAACTCAATTATTGATGGTGTATTAACAAGATATTTAACAGTATTTTTGTTAATGCACCTTATTTTTTGATAAAAATTTTCATCATATTAGTTGTTCATGATACTTAAAAAAAGTTGAATTTTAATTAACAAAATGTCGGCAGAAATCCTCATCTATAAATTCTCTCAAAAATACTCATATTTTAGATGGGGATGAATGCAGACCAAAATTTTATAAAACATCCACTTAAGTTCAGTTGCTTGTTAGAATCGTCAACTATAAATTAAACTTCTGACTTCTGACTTCATTCAACCCTACTTCACTTAACTTGCAACTTGATTGAAAATATGAGATAATAGCTGTTTGTGTGTAAATCTAAATTAATCGAGTAAATTGCTAAATTAAATTATGGCCAGTAAAAAAGGGGTTCGACTAATTATTACCCTAGAATGTACAGAATGTCGGACAAACGCCAATAAAAGATCCCGGGGGGTTAGTCGCTATACCACCACGAAAAACCGTCGTAATACCACAGGAAGAGTAGAACTCAAAAAGTTCTGTACCCACTGTAATGCTCACACGGTCCACAAAGAAATTAAATAATTGCTTACCACAAAATAAGGAAAAAGTCAAGTATGAGTTACTATCGGAAACGTTTATCTCCCATTCCTCCTAAGCAACCCATCAACTACAAAGATACAGAATTGCTGAGGAAATTTATCACCGAACGGGGTAAAATTTTACCAAGACGTATCACAGGGTTAACAGCAAAACAACAACGGGCCTTGACCACTGCGGTAAAACGGGCTAGGTTCTTAGCTCTATTGCCCTTTGTAAATAAAGAAGCTTAACCATGATTCTAATGTTGGGTATTTGGGGTCAGTATTGTCTCTTAACCCCCAAAGTCCCAATATAAGCCCCGAAAGCTGATCTAAAAAAGGTTACTATAACAATAGTTAGGGAAAATTTTAACAAGTAAGGCAAAAAACGGGTGGAAAAAGGTAAATTAGTTGAATTTAGAGTCAATGGGGAATATCGTCTGGCGGTAGTTGATCGTCCAGAGGGAAAAAAAGATTGGATGGTTATTGACGGTCAAGGTCATTCCCACAAACTGCGACCCCAACGAGTGGACTATGAAGTGCCAGGGGGTCCCTACAATAGCGATGATATACCTCAATTTCTCCAAGAGATTCAACCTTACCTTGATCCCTCTAATTTAGAAGTAGCTTGGGAATTATTAGTAGAAGATGGAGAAGGGGTGACAGCAGCAGACTTGGCCAGCTTTCTCTACTCTGAACAAACGCCACAGTTCTGTTATGCGGCACATCGCCTCCTATCTGAAGATAAAATATATTTTAAGAAAAAAGGGGATAACTATGAACCTCGTTCCCCCAGCCAAGTCGAGGAAATTCAACATCAATTACAAGTTCAACAACAACGTCAACAAGAAAAAGAACTCTTTCTTGAACATATTAAACAAGGGATGGCCGGGGAAGCGGTAGAATGGACTCAGAGCGATCGCACTCGGTTAGAATTATTAGAAAAATTTGTCTTACAACCAGAGCAAAGTCATCGTAATGCTCAAGACTTACTCAAAGAACTGGAACAGGCAACAACCCCTGATGCAGCTTTTGACCTACTGGTGGCTTTAAAATGGTGGAGTCCCAATGAAAACCTATTCTTAAAGCGAAGCTCTTATCCGGTCAATTTTCCTCAAAAGGTATTAGATGTGGCCTCTTCTTACTTACAAAATTTGCCCCCCGATGCTGATAGCGATCGCTTAGACTTGACCCATCTAAAAGTCTATACCATTGACGATGAAAGCACAGAAGAAATTGACGACGGTTTGAGTGTTGAGTATCTAGAGAATGATCAAGTCAAATTATGGATACATATCGCTGATCCCACCCGTTTAGTGACTCCAGGGGATGAATTAGACTTAGAAGCAAGAAAACGTAGTACAACCCTATATTTGCCCACAGGCATGATCTCCATGTTTCCTATGGAGTTAGCCACAGGACCCATGAGTTTACGTCAAGGTAAACTCTGCGCTGCTTTGAGTTTTGGGGTTATTTTAGATAATGAGGGGGCTGTTGTAGACTATTCTATCCATGCCAGTCTCATTAAACCAACCTATCGCCTCACCTACCACGATGTGGATGAGATGTTACAGTTAGGTATTACCGCCGAAGCAGAGTTAGCGGTATTAGCAGAGGCGGCCAAAAAACGACACCAGTGGCGACAGTCTCAAGGTTCCATCACCATCAAAATGCCAGAAGCTATTATTAAGGTGAAGTCGGACGAAGAAATTGTCATTGAATTGTTAGAAACCTCCATTTCCCGTCAATTAGTGGCAGAAATGATGATTTTAGCCGGAGAAGTGGCAGGGAGTTATTGTGGAGAAAATGGTATCCCCGTTCCCTTTCGAGGACAACCTCAACCGGAGTTACCCCCAGAAGAAGAGTTATTATTATTGCCTCCTGGCCCAGTTAGAGCTTGTGCTTTGCGCCGTTGTATGCCTCGCGGCGAAATGGGAACCCTCCCCAGTCGTCACGCTAGTTTAGGATTAGATAGTTATACCCAAGTAACGTCTCCTATTCGTCGTTATACAGATTTATTGACCCATTTTCAAATTAAAGCCCATCTGAGGGGGGATGAGTTACCTTTTCCTTTGGATGTAATGCAGCAAATTTTATATAGTGTGACTCTTTCTGCTCAAGAAGCGTCTTTAGTTGAGCGACAAACAAACCGTTATTGGGGTTTAGAATTTTTACGCCGTAACGCTAATGAGGTTTGGCAAGGGTTGGTATTACGCTGGTTACGCGAAGATGAAGGGTTAGGAGTTATCCTTTTGGAAGAATTAGGGTTAGAATTACCCCATCGTTTTGAGCGTTCTGTATCTTTAGGCGATCGCCTCAATGTACAAGTCAGTCGCGCTGATCCTCACCGTGATGAGATTCGTTTCCGTGAAATGCTTGAATCTGAGAGCGTAATTAATCAATAAAAGTAGATTATTCAAGAATAATAATGGATGAAAATTACGTTTTTACTGCTCAACAAATTGTTTATTTAACTGATAACTTCCATCGTCTTTATTGTGAGGTTATTCAAGTAGTTGAATCTCGTCAATTGTGTTGGGTTCGTCCATTATGTTTAGTTGATATGGCTGAAGAAAACGAGATTTATGCACAATTATTAACCCCAAAATTATTGGTAGATGTACGTTCCACTTCTGATTTATTATATCCGATAAACCTATTTCAACCAGCATTAGATACAGAAGTAATTCCTTTATTAAGTCAGCTAAGTAGTCCAGATTATCCCGTTAATAATAATCCCATTGCTAGGGAAAAGTTACATCAATTTATAACTAAAATTTGGCAAGAATATTCTGAACTATTTTAAGTACCTGGACAAAAATAAATGTTATAGTTAAGAAGAGGCAGGAGGCAGGGTGATGTTGAAAAAATGTCCTAACTGTACTGAAGGTTGCTGTACATTAATCTTTAACAATGTACAATTAACAATTAATAAATAACAATGATCTCTTATTTTTAGACAAGGATTAGTAAATGCCTTAAGACGAGAGAGATTGTAAAAATTAAACTAATTGTAAGTTGATAAAATCATAAAAATTATGAAACGATCAACTATTTTTTCTAAGATTATCTAAATAAGTTAACCATTTAGCTGCTAAATCAATCTCAGTAAAGGGAATTTTAACCACCGATTTATTTTCCTCGATAAAACTAAACTGAATTACAGGTTTTCCCTTTTTGGGTAAATTAGCTAAATCAACAGATTTATCATTAACTAATAATTCTATTTTATTAACATCATTTAACAAAAATTTAGGTAAAGTGTCAGGAATAGAACGGCCAGGTTTTCCCCAAGTAATTTCTTTGTCTTTAACACCAATGATGGCATAAATATCATATTTAGCCTGATCAAAATCTTCCGCCCATACCCGATAAGCTTCTAACTTTTGATATTCATTCCAACCACCCCAAGCTAAAAGAAAAAAGACCAGTAATAATGATAACCAAAAAAGACCTCTTACCATTGTTAAAATCCCTAGAAAATGAATAAATATACTTTTATTGTAAACATAAATAATAATTCTCCTCAAGACTTCATACAAGAGAGGGTATCAATTAGACCCCAAATTGTGGTAAATAAAAACAATGAAAATGCTCATTCATGGTAATCCTTAAAAATTGATGAAATTAAAACAAAGTTTTTGGTTTAATATCCTATCTAATTGGGAACATTGGTGCAAAAAAACTATAGTCGCTATGATGGTAGTGACCCTATCTATTAGTTTATCTGGGGCAACCTGGAATCAGTTTGGCACAAATTCCATGTTAATTGGCGCGCTTGCTCAAGGAAACGCCATTACTAACCCCGAAGCTATTTTAAGGTACGCTTTACCTATTGATAACGAACCGATTCGCAAAGTTCAAGATGCGATCGAAGATATTTCCAATCATCTGAGGGGAAAACGTTGGCCTCCCATCGCTAAAGATGCTAAAACCGCTTCCTTTGTACTCGCCATACGCAGCGATAAAATTATCGAGGGGGTTCCTAGCGATCGCCAACCCCAAGCAGAAATGCTGTTAGAAAATGTTAAAACAGGGGTCAGCGAACTGCAAGAAGCAGTAAAAAATAAGGATAGAGAACAGGTATGGCTAACAAGAAGAGCTATTCTCGATAATATTGGTGAGATTGAAGCCTTAATGGTGGAAGGTTTCCCTTTTGATGTCCCCACAGAATACGCCAACTTGCCTCAGTTAAAAGGACGGGCTACGGTTAAACTAGAAACGACCAAAGGGGACCTTACCATTGTGGTTGATGGTTACAACGCCCCTATTAATGGAGGAAACTTTGTTGATCTGGTGCAACGAGGTTTCTACGATGGTTTACCTTTTCTTGACTCAGAAGATGGTTTTGCCATCCAAACAGGTGATCCTAAAGGGACAGAAGAAGGGTTTATTGACCCAGAAACAGGAGAATATCGTGCTATTCCCATGGAAATTTTAGTTAAAGGCGAGGAAACACCAATTTATGGTGCAACTCTCGAAGAGGTAGGTATTTATTTACCAGACTTAGTTCTTCCCTTTAATTCTTATGGGGCTGTTGCTTTAGCTCGTCCTAGTTTAGATCCTAACGGTGGATCATCACAATTTTTCTTTTTTAAATTTGACAGTGAATTAACTCCTCCTGGGTTTAACGTAATGGATGGCCGTTATTCTGTTTTTGGCTATCTAGTTAATGGGAAAGAAACATTAGCAGAGTTGACCAAAAAAGATCAAATTGTTTCAGCAGAAGTGATCGATGGGTTAGATAATTTAGTTCAACCTCAAAACAGTTAATTCCCAAAAGCTTAATACTTAAATTGTAAGTAATGTGAACAATAATAATGTTCACATTTTTTATTTGAAAATATATCACTCAATAATGATATGTAAGAAGCGATAATATATCAGGACATAATAGTGTTATTTCGCTACTAATAGATTCTTGTAGGGGTTTAACACTGTTAAACCCTTCTCTTCATTTTCTTGTAACTGATAATTATAGTAGAGATCACAATCATCGGGAGGAAAACAAGCTAAAGTAAAAATCCGCGAGATCTACATATAGAGTAATTGAGCCAATATTGTTCAAGACAGAACACTATATATGTGGTATAAGGAAAAAGTAGCATTATACATTAGTAGACATGGAGGTTTAAATGGAAGAAATAGTAACAAAAATTCTTGAAAACGTAGATAAAAATGGAGGGCAGACCGTCTATGTTATTCTGGCAGTATGTGTTTTGATTATTGTTCTGACACAAAGTATGATTGAAATCATTAAAGTGATTCAATAGAGTAGCAAATAGTACACATATTTAACACTTAAATCAGTAATCAATTAATGTGAACAACAATAGTGTTCACATTTTTTCTTGAAAAATAGTTTAAAAAACTTGCTTAAATGCTTGGCTTTAATAGTATTAATTCCCTCGTATAATACTTAACTCTCCATTAATTGTAGTAGAGATCACAATTATGAGGTACAAAACAAGCTAAGGTAAAAATCCGCGCTATCTACATATAGAGTAATTGAGCTAATATTCTTGGAGACAGAACACCATATCTGTGGTATAACCAAAAAGTGTCCTTATCAAGTTGACATAAATTGCCTGGAAAAAATTAAGTACAAAATTATTATTTTTCATTCGTCCTAATAGTATAAATGATGCAACCCACCGTCTTAACTTCCCCTCAACAAACCTTTAATAACGACACTCAAACCTCTTCTATCTACCATTCACACCTAGGAGACGGTAAAATTAGAGTGAGACGACGGGACGGATCTTGGACTGCGTTAAATATAGCCAAGATTCGGGCAGTGGTAGAATGGGCTTGTGCTGGACAAGAAGTAAATAATATTGCCCTAGAAGCAGGGTTAACAACTCGTCTCCGGGACGGCATTACCACCAGAGAGATCCAGGATAACCTAATTAACTGTGCTTTGGAAATGTGTAGTCCAGACGAACCAGACTGGCGTTATGTTGCAGGAAGACTTCATATCTGGAGTCTCTGGAAAGATACCCTAGTCAATCGTGGTTATCAGTATGGCAGCTATGAAATTACAGCCAGGACTAAAGTAGAATGCAAACAATACGATAATCGTCTCTTAACCTATTCTACAGCAGAATTACGAGAAGCCGGAACATGGATTAATTCAGACTGGGATACTGACTATGACTATGCTGGGGCGGTTTTGTTAACCAGTCGTTACCTTTTGGAAGATGAACTTCCCCAAGAAGCGTTTTTAACCTGTGCTTTACTTTTGGCAACGGTAGAAAGTCCCGAAAATAGATTACCTTGGGCAAAACGATTTTATGAAGCCATAGCCAAGCGCAAAGTGTCTCTGGCAACCCCTATTTTAGCTAATTTACGGGTTCCGGGGGGATCTTTGACCAGTTGTTTTATTTTGTCCATCGATGACAACCTGGAGAGCATTTTTGAGGAGATTACTAACACGGCGAGGATCTCCAAAAATGGCGGTGGTGTTGGGGTCAATGTCAGTCGTATTCGGGCCACTGGTAGCTGGGTGATGGGCAAAAATAACGCTTCTGGGGGCGTTATTCCTTGGATTAAATTATTAAATGATACTGCGATCGCTGTTAACCAAGGAGGAAGACGGGCCGGGGCCGTTACGGTTGGCTTGGATATTTGGCATTTAGATGTACCAGAATTTTTGGAAATACAGACAGAAAATGGCGATCAAAGACGGAAAGCTTATGATGTTTTTCCTCAGTTAATTTTGACCGATGAATTTATGCGTCGGGTGGAAAATAAGCAGGAATGGACGTTAGTTGATCCTTATGAAGTTAAGGAAAAGTTTGGTATTGAGTTAGCCGAATTATGGGGGGAAAAGTTTGAGGAAGCTTATCGTTTAATCGAGGGCCGATTAGATAGAGAAATTACTCTCTATAAGCGTGTTAATGCTCGTGAATTGTTTAAAACAATGATGCGATCACAGGTGGAAACGGGGATGCCTTATTTAGCTTTTAAAGATACCATTAATAGGGCTAATCCTAATAAGCACGTTGGCTATATTCCGGGTGTAAATTTATGCACAGAGAGCTTCTCAAATGTTACTCCAGGACAAGAAGCACATTGTTGTAATTTAGTTAGTTTAAATTTAGCAAATATTGAGGAAGAAGAACTCGATTATCTCTGTAATATTTCGGTTCGTATTCTCGATAATACCATCGATATTACTAACCCTCCCTTTGGCGATGCAAAAGCACATAATGATCGATATCGTACTGTTGGAGTCGGTTGTATGGGGTTAGCTGACTGGTTGGCTAAAAAGGGTTTAACCTACGAAAATATAACAGAAATTAGTAACTTATTTGAAGAGGTAGGTTATTGGTGTACCCATACGTCTATGGAGTTGGCAAAAGAAAGAAGTCCTTATAATGCTTTTGAGGGAAGTGACTGGAGTAAAGGGTTATTAATAGGCTCAAAACCTGTTGATTGGTTCCTTGAAAATGCTGCTAAAAAAGAGCGTTGGGTTCAGTTATCAGAAGACATTAAAACATTCGGTATTCGTAACTCCCATATAACTGCGATCGCACCTAATACTTCTTCTTCTTTGGTACAGGGTTGCACTGCTAGTATTCTTCCTGTTTATAGTCGTTTCTTCTACGATAAATGGGCAAAAGGAACTGTTCCTATTGCACCTCCTTTTATTCAAGAATCTTTTTGGTTTTATCACGAAAATAAGACCTTAGATCAGCAAAAAGTGGTTAAAGCAGTTGCCACTATTCAACAATGGATAGATACAGGTATTTCTATGGAATTGTTGTTTAATTTGAATCAAGGTGTTTACTTTGCTGATGAACCGGAACGTTGTTTAACTGCTAAGGATATTTTTGAGACGTTATTGTTAGCTTGGAAAGAAGGATGTAAGGCAATATATTACGTTAGGACTGTACAAAAAGACGATTTTAAAGAGTCTGATAATAATTG
>JAAUYK010008083.1_pt1 | contig 15318 bp, 13 predicted proteins | sample 7278021 | NCBI WGS metagenome assembly JAAUYK01 (sample SAMN14350223, study PRJNA611818) | marine sediment metagenome | isolation source: surface marine sediment (1.8m) | place: French Polynesia: Moorea | collected 2018-08
AATATATCAAGTGGGAGAAACGCGCATTTGTCCAGAGGGAGTAGAATTTTATAATCCGGCATTTGATGTTACACCTGCGGAATTAATTGCAGGAATAATGACAGAATATGGTACAGTTGCGCCAGGAGAATTAGAACAATTTCGGTTTAACAATTAATAATTAACAATGGCTTTGCTGCTTGGTATCTTTGCCTTGATTAAATTTTTGAGGCACTGAGTCGTCTCTAGGAAGAAGCAGTACAGGAAAAAGATTGCAAAATACTCCTACACACCCTATCACCTTTTAAATAGATTCTATACAATGCTACCAATATCTTGAATACTGAATTTACTTCTTCTTTCTTTCCTTTTCCTTAGTTATACCGATAGATTCAAAATGGGTTCTATAAGCTAAATCAAGTAAAATTCATTCTAAAAATCCTTTTTCGTACTTTTTCCTAAAGATATGTCAGATGAGCTATTGCTTACTCCTGGAAGAAATCTATAGCATTCCTATTTTATTTGTGTATAAAAACCTTATATAGAATCCGGTTATATAGTATATGTTCATAATTCTATCTAGACTGCAATATTGAATTTCCCCATCTTCCCATCTCCCTATCCCCCCATCTCCCCATCTCCCCATCTCCCCCAAATATATAATAAGTATTCAACCGGATTTTATATTACTGCTTTTAGGGAAAACTTAACTGGGAACACCGAACAAGCTGGAGTTGCAGGTTTTTTATCTACTTTTTGATTACCCGTAACCTATGCGCGGATTGCTATATAATCTTTATTCACGCCTATGTCTAATTATTATTCTGTATCTCAGAAGTACCGGGTCTAAGTAAGAAAATATTTACTGGAGGAATTTTTTGATATTGTTCCACCTTAAACTGATTTTTAATCGCAGATACTAAATTAGGTGATGGATGAGCATATACCAACCAAATGCGCGACTGAGTTTTTGGTAAACTTTGAAGCCAACGTTCTACATCTTGAGGATCATCTTCAGGTCCGACGTTTCTCACTTCAATAGTTGCAGAACCGCTATAGTAATGATTCAGTGCTCTAGGAATTGTCTGACTACCAACTTTCCAAACAATTATATCCCCAGACTCCTCGTTACTTTGAATCGATTGGACAATACCCCGCCAATCTTCTCGATCTAATACTGTATAGTAGCGCTTCAACCCTCCACCAATAGCAACAAAATAAATCATGGCGATCGCCACTGCCGGGATTCGCCACCGACGCCAAACCACCATAAACCCTGCTGCTAAAAGGATAAAAATATAGGGGGCAGTAAACAGAAGGTAACGATTTACCCAGATAGAACGAGAAATTTGAGAAACTAAAAATATCGGAATTAACGGTAAAAATCCCCAGGCAGCTGCCCAACCAAGTTTATATGAATTTCGTTTTTCAAAAAAGGCTAAACCTATTAAGCTAGTTAGCATTATCGAGTAGAGATTGTAAAACCAGAAAATAGCCGTTGAATTAGCTCTGCCAAACGGCCAAGCAGTAAAACGACCAGGTTGTAGTAGTACACTGATAATAGTGGGGCGAGGTTTTTTGTCAGCTTTTACATTTTCTAAACCTGTTTCTATACCTGGGACTACTGTTCCTCTGAATCCACCCATAAAATTAGCCGAACTAGTAGCTATATTGATTACCAGGGGAGACCATAATAGAATAATGACAGTCAATCCAGCAACAAAACTCAATAATACACGCTTTTGTTTACGAAACTTCCAACCGAATAAAACTATATCCGGTAGTAATAATAGTAAATTTAGTCGTGTAGAACGAATAGCTAAGTATCGAGCGATCGCCCAAACACTGATAGAAAACTTATTAGGAGATTCTAAAGCAGAAGTTAAAGCCAGAGTACCAAGCAATCCAAAAAAAGTGCTGACTCCATACATCCGCACCTCTTGAGCATGATGAATAAACAAAGGCGAAATAGCAACAAATAGGGCAGAAATTAAACCTACAGGTTTGCTTGCCAAACGACAACCAAGCCGATAAGTTAAGAAAACGCTACCTAAAGTAAAAACAACGCATAACCCCCGCAGCCAACTATCGCTATAGCCAAATACCATCCAACCTTTGAGAAGAATGTTAGAGAGACGCCCTTGCCACAAAAGATCCAAAATATCTTTTTTTGCTCGATCTACACTGATGAGTTCATCTATCCAAAGGCTTTCTGTGCCTAGTTGATAGAGATATAATCCAGTAGCTAATAATAAGATTAAAGTAATAGGAATTATCTGCCACAATAAATCTGATTTAGCTTGATTTTTTGTCAAATACCATATTTTCTCTTTCATATATCTCCTTTAGCAAAATTATAGTAGTTTTTTTCGAGGAATTAACATTACTAATTACTGATGTTTTTGTTCGAGATTTGAATTAGGAGTTGCTAGGAAAAGGTGCATTATATCATTGGGATTACGGAAATATTTATTATTAGTAAAACTCCAATAATTTTCGAGTTTAAACCTAGAGCCAAAGGTATTTTGAAATTCTATTTCATCAAAACTATTCCCGCAAATAAACCAGAGTCTTTCTATTGGTAACACATTGCCTATCTTTGCCTCAAAGTTTGTTGTTTTGATATCAGAACTCCAACAAATTTCGCGGTGAGAGTAAATAGGTGCAGTACCATGGTAGTAATGAGCTAGTGAAGTAGTTATTTTTTGATTAGATTGAGTGAAAATAGATATAACTATTTGATCGCCTGGTTTTTCTTGGGTATTAATCACTTCTGCAATACCACGCCAATCTTGACGTTCCTGAACTGTATAGTAATGCACTAACCCATTGCTAACAGCAAATAAATATATAGTTGCTACTACAATTGCCACTTGACGTTGCCAACTCCAAAGTTTCATAAAGCCAGCAGCAAGAAGAATTAGAACGTAAGGAGATAAGAATAATATGTAACGGTCAGCAGTCCATAATTTTTGAGAAACTAAAAATATCATAATTCCAGGTATAACAGCCCAAGCTGCAATCCACAGAAGTTTTCCAGAACGGTGCTTTTGAATCAGGGCAAAGCTGAATAAAAAGACTAAGATGATAGTATAAGCTCGGAAAAATAAGCTGATTGCTTTTGATGGTGAAGGGTATGGAAAAGCTGTAAAATGCTTTAACTTACGTATTACTTCTACTAGATTGGGAAATCCGTGTGTGGCAGATGATGCCTCTAATTTAGCATCTACATTAATGGCTGATTGCAAAAAATTTACCGAGATCTTTGCTGAAAGCAATGACCATAGAGATGGTAACCATAAAATTATCAACAGCAACAGCCATTTTCCAAAAGCTAATAATACATCACGTTGTTTACGAAACTTCAAACAAAATATGATAACGTCTGGTAGTAGTAAGCTAGCATTCAGTGGGGCAGTCATATTCATTAAAAGTCGCGTGCCTGCCCACCAAGCCATTGAAGAGTTAGTTGGATTTTCCAGTGCATACACCAAAGCAAGGGAACCACCAATAGCCAAGCAAGTACCTAGTGAGTACATACGCACCATTTGAGTATAATTAATGAACAGTGGTGAAAGTGCTAGCAACAGAGCTGCTATTAGACCTGTGGCCTCTCCAGCGACATGACGACCAAGTTGGTAAATTAAAAATACACTACATAATCCAAAGACAACAGATAAACTTCGTAACCAACTATCGCTAGTACCAAATAACATCCAAAACTTTAAGAGTATATAGTAGATTGGACGTATTCCAAATAAAGAGATATTACCTTTGGCATCATCAATACTGAAAAGTTCATCAATCCACATACTCTCTGTACCAAGTTCATGTAGATATAACCCAGTAGCTAACAACATAATTAAGGTTATGGGAAGCCATTGATTAAGCCAATCTATTCTGATATGATCTTGTTTGATTAATTTCATGCTAATTATTCTCCATTATTTAAATGCAAGATAATCAAGATTTTCTATTTGCGTAATCCATATAAAATTCCACCCAACAACCCCTGAATAATCACGATTCCGTAGGCTAACCAAGCAAAGGCAACAGCTTCAGGTCTAGATACTCCATAGCCATAAGCCCCAAAAAAGAAGACAAAAGCATTTTCTCGCAGACCAATCGCGTTTATCGATATAGGCAATACCATGATTAATGATACCAGGGGAATGATTAGAAAGAAGTTTTTGAAAGGAACAGATAAATCCAAGGCGAGGGCAATCGCATAATAATGACAAATAACACTGATTTGTACCATCAGTGAGAAACCCAATGCTTTGATTATCGTTTGTTTATGATTTCCAAAAACGAGAAATGCCTTGATAAGATTTTTCAATTTATGTTGTAAATTATGCCAAAAGGGCAGTTTAATTTTGTTCACCAAGGTCAAAATTTGCTGAGGAGGCATAAAGATGATCCAGAAGATTGCGAGTACAACTACAGCACTTAATACAACCCACGGATATAGTAATGGCAAGTTTTCCATCTGTTTCTGAGAAAATAACAATGCTCCGACAGCAAATAGAGCTAAAATCAGCAGACCTAGAAAACGATCTATCACAACTGAGACTATTGCAGCAGACTTGCTAGCTCCAAACTTCCAAAGATCGTATGCTCTAACCACATCTCCACCGACGGTTGATGGCAAAAAATTACTAAAAAAAATTCCTATCATGTAGGATTTTAACAAAGAAATGATAGAGGTATTGACACCTTTAACCTGGAGCAGCAAATGCCATCGATGGGATCTAATGTAGTAACTCAGAAAATATATAGATAAAGCTGCTATTAACAGGGGAATATTAGCACCTCCCAAAGCCAAGAAAATTTCTGCTAGATTAGTCTTGCGCAAAACCAAAAGTAGTAGCAATATAGATACGCCAAACTTGATTACTGTGATAATTAACTGCTTCTGGCTAGTTTGAGTTTGTTTCATCTTCCTAACATCATTGAGTATGATGTAAAAATTTATGGACTATAGTAATTCCAAGTCATCTTGCTACGACGGTAGTGATTTTGAGACCATAACCTGGGGCGATTCGGATTTGGATTTGGTTCGGGGTTACTGTAAATATGCAGCTTATTTCCATTAAGAACAATCAACTCTTCTCGCCAGTCTCCAGAGACATCAGCTACATAGAGGCGATCGGCTTTTTCCTTGAACTTGTGGAGAAATTTCCCAGTTAAAGGATCGAAAATTGCTACGTCTCCTGATTCATGGCGCTCTTTGGCAGCAGCTAACTGTTTCGGTTCTCCTGTCCAATCAATAGTAAATATGACTTCTACCCCTTTGACTGTCCAACCTCTAGGAGCTACATCGTCCATTTCATAATTGGCAATGAGCTGACCTTGGGCATCAAATATGAAAGGTTTCTGATGTTCGTTATAACGACTGCGAGACCATATTTCCAATCCTGGCCGATTGAGGTCAAAGTCCCCAATAGCAGCATTTTGAGGTTCTTGATTTTTGTAGTGAGTCTCCCAGATTAAGCGATTATTGTTAAATAGAAAAATCCGATTACCACCACCCTCTTCCAAAGCTACTACCTCTAACCCAGGAATATCTGGACGGACATCAGCAACAAATATGGCATCAATATGACCCTTGCGGGGAATTTCCACAAGTATCTCTCCATTGTGTGATATCAAAGTCCCCCCCAAAACTTCATCTTTACCATCTCCGTTCAAATCTGCTACTCTTGCGCCATTATGAGCATTAGCAACAAAATCATCTCTCGTCCATAAGGGTTGGAGGTCTTCTTCTTTGAGTAACTCATCTATTGCATAGGCTGTTAAATAGCGTCCCATACGATAACCTTTTGAGTTAGTGGTTTGTAGTAATAAATGCCGTGAAGCGAAATTATCCTGCTGGGAATCACCTTGGTCTCGGAAGTTAGTAATTACAAGATGTTCCCAACGCTCCGCTCCTGGCGGATATTCCAGTGCTATACTTGCCTTCTTCTCCCCATTGTTACCTTGAACAATATGGAGAGTATTGTCTGTGGTTAAAAACAAAACCTCTGTCTTGCGATCGCCGTCTACATCAGCCGCTTGGACACCTGAGCCATGTAATCCTGGTAATCCCTGAGACTCTGATTTTCCAGTGAGCTGAATATTGATTTCCTGAGTCCAGAGCTTTTCTCCAGAATTAGCGTAAACTGCTATATGACCAGGCTTAGTAATGATGAAATCCTTCTGACCGTCATTGTTGACATCCGCCACAATTAAACCACCTGCTCTGTCATTTTGAGTTGGTAAATCTAATTTAATTGTCTGAGGTTTGATGGTGGAATAAGGTAAATCAACATAATTGCCATTTGATTTAGCTGTACATCCCCAGTTCAATAGGCTGCTAATGCTCAAAAAAAACAGCAATATTTTGTCGTTGAAATAGTGCGATATTAGTTTTGGCGGTTGCTTGAGCATTGATATCACCCCAACAATAATTCTCTAGTTTTAACTTTCACAAAGATCAATTCTTAAATAAGCCTAATCGCTTTTGGACCTCCTCTAAAATCGTCCGATCCGCTTCCTCTAAACCCATTACCAAGAACACTAAAGCATAGACAACAACGATCCCCCCAGCCGTGACAACTACTGAAACAAGAGAAGGCACCGATGTCAGCAAAGTATGGACTGCAAACCCGCTTAACCCTGCAATACCTCCAGCTCCTATAATTTTGAAGTAGCTCCAATTAAAAGGCTGAACACCCAAAACTAGCTTGATTTGCAACATTCGCCACAGGTGAACTCCGCTAATGCTAATCGCAGTTGCTATTGCTGCTCCCATTAATCCCCATCGCGGGATTAAAAGGATGTTTAATGCTATGTTGACAATGGCCGAGCCAATATCTCCAAAGAGCTTGGTATATTGATGACCTGACATAATTAGTGTATTAGTTGCTGTATCTGTGCCAGCTCTTACTAATTGCCCTATTCCTAAAATTACTAATGGCAACCATCCAATGACGAATTCTGCACCAAAAATTCCCAGAATATCTTGGCTAGCTGCTGTCACCACTAGGAAGAGAGGCAGGGTTAAGGAGAGGCTCCAGCGAGTAGTGGCTTGGAATATCTGCCCCATTTTATCAATTGCTTTCTTGTGATGAAGATCGGCAATTATTGGTGCAAAAATTGAATTTAATGAGCCTGAGAAGATAGTCATTAGAAATGCTGTCTGTGAAGCAGCTCGGTAAATTCCTACCTCTGTTGCTGACCGAAAATATCCCAGCATCAATATGTCTGTCCAGATCATAACAAGCCATAAGAAAGTACCAAAGGCTAAGGGGAGCGAAAATGTGAGTAATTGCTTCGCCTCAAAGATCGGATTAATATCTCTCCTCGTTATCGCTGGGAAAAGTCTGCGGATAAAGTGAAAGGTTGCTGCTAATCCCACGATCGCAGCAAGTACCCAAGCTAGAGTTGCTCCCCTTAGTCCCAAACCAAATGTGCAGAGGAAAACAGCCAGCAGTAAGTTGGTAAACGGAATCAGAAGTTCCCAGATGTAAACCCGGTAGGTTGTAACCAGAAATCCCGTCGTAGCAAAGGCACCCACTGTCGTACTTGCTCCAAAAGGAATAGCGAATGCAAACAGTCGCAGGGCAGGAGCAAGGTCGGGTTTATCAAAAATTGATTTGGCAATGGGGTCTGATAAAAGAAACAGAGTAGTAGCTAAGATCAAGCCACTGACAAAGGATAGTCCAATTGCTTGTTGTAAAACTCCCTTGAGTTTTCTTGTCTCTCCTGCACCATAATGGATTGAAACATAGCGTACTGCCCCATTCTCCAGACCCATTCTGGCGAATAGCTCTCCAAACTGGTAGATAACAAATCCCAGAGTGTAAAGACCAAAAAGTTCCGCGCCGAGAAGTTGAGCTAGAGTGACCTGAGTTAGGTATTTCAGACCAGTGCTTGCCACTTTACCCACAAACGTCGTACCAGCCCCTTTTGCAATCTTTTTGACAGTGGCATTAAGCGGTTCCATCAAGTTCTTCCTCTAATACATAATGCTTCCAAGTGACTAGCGATCTTATCCTTGTTGAAGTTTTTTTTGCATATTGCTCAGTTTTTTTAGACTTAGAGATCGAGACTTGCTTAGAATTAGGCGGATATTTTTACACCCACAGATTGCCGATCGCCCTTAATCTTCTTGCTGGTTCCAATTTTTTGGTACAACTCCAGCACTCTCCCTGCTGACGCTTCCCAACTAAAGTCTTTAACTCGTTGAAGTCCCTTCTCTAGCAATGTCTGCCTTAGTTGCTCATCATCTAACACTTTACAGACAGCCTCAAGCATCTCTTCCACATCCGTAGGATATTTCAAAAACATTGCTGCGTCGCCAGTCACCTCAGGAATAGCTCCTCGCTCTGAGGCAACGACTGGGATTCCACAGGCCATTGCTTCTAAGGTTGGGTTGGGGAAGCTAGCCACAAGGGGTGGGAAGAGAAGTAAAGCAGCTCCATTGTAAATGTAGACAAGATCGTCGTGAGCCACGAAACCTGGAAGGATGACGTCATCATCCAATCCTAGCTGCTTGATTAGGCTAAAAAATTCAGAACCCGCATCACTTGTATCTCCTGCTATCACCAGTTTGATATCTTCTCTGTTCTGGCTACGCAACTTTGCCAGCATCTTGACAACTGTGTCGAAGTTTTCATGAGGAACGATATTACTAACGCCCAGAATGTACTTCTCTGGCAAGCTATAACGATGTTTAACCTTGGCAATTGCTTCTTGGTCCTGAATTACCTTAAACTTCTGATGAATTCCATGGTAGTTCACGCTTATTTTGGATTCTGGGATCCCAAATTTTTGATTAATTACAGTCTTACATTCTTGAGTGACGCCAATAATATGTGTGGATCGTTTCAGACCCCATACCAGAATGTGATTCCAATAAATTTTGTTTGCTAAATTGAGTTTAAACGCTTCCTGTCCTTCTGGAAAAAAATGACCTACTTCGCGTAGATACAGGATCGTCGGAACATTAGTAAATAAAGGACCGACGTGCTTTAGACTGTGATAAATGTCAATTTTGTATTGCTGTAGCAACTTAGGCAGATAAAACTGTACCCACAGAAGTTCCATAAGTACATTTGTGGCTGGAACTATAATCTTTTCAACTCCAGGATAATCAGGGAGTGGCTGACCTTGATGTTGCAAGATTACGAACTTATATTCAGTATTGAGTTTAATTAAATTATCGAGCAAGTAACGAGCCGTAACGTTTGGGCCGGCTCCCTTATGAAACCTACAGTCTAGTAAAATTTTCATGTTATATTTCTGTCTATCTTTGGATAGAGTATAAAATTTTTTATCTAGGACACTTTGGTAATTTGCTCTTCTGTTGGATAGTCTGTATTCTGATCTTCTGAAGAATTTGTACCTTTTTGTTGTGAGATATGGCTCTTAACTTTTGCCGGTATACCTACCGCCACAGAAGAGGCTGGTATATTTTTAGTTACTACTGCTCCCGCACCAATAACAGCGCGATCGCCAATAGAGACCCCATCTAGAACAACACATTTAGCTCCCAACCAGCATCGTTCGCCAATTACAGTCGGACCTTTAGCATAGCTATCCTGTTCAACCAGAGGCACTTCCGACTCATAATCATAGCTACCCCCGCTGGCGATATAATTGTAGGTAGCGATCATAGTCTCCTTGCCAATTACTAACCGATCGGAGGAGAACAAAAGCGAATTAGAGCTGATATTAACTTTGGATTGAATTTCAATGTCCCCATCTTTACAATAAATCATGGTATTGCGTCCAACAAACACTCCATCTCCAATGGAAATTCCAGAATTTGAAGCCCCTTTGGCATCTAATAAACAGTTGTCGTCAACAATCACACGATCGCCGAGCCGAATCTTGTGGGGATGACGAAGGGTCAACCCTCTACCAAAAACTACATTCGATCCCACCTCGCCCAAGAGCATAGGGTAAAACTTGCTCCGCAGGAAAATCCCTAAAGCTCCTGGCAGATTCATCAAAAAAAATACAATCAGTTCGTACTTAAGCAAGCTCCAGATATCGGTCTTTCCCACAACCAATACTGCATACTGCTGCCAACGAGGAACTTTCTGCTTACTGAGTTCCTTAACTTTAAAATTACCGGGCGTCATCTAATCACCTCCTAACTTTCCACAAACAGCCGATGCCAAAGTGCCAGGTTAATCAAAGCTCAGAGAATATGGTTGTGGTTTCCCTGGTATTCCATATCCTCCCGAGTCAGGTTTTAAATGTAATTAAGATTAAATGCTTCTAATCCTATAAATTTCGGACTATTTCCGGCATTCAAGTAACATCAAACCAGTAAAAACTTTGTTGTGATCCATAAACTTATTAATGGTTGTTATGTCACCAAAAATTTTTAACTGGGCTTCTGTTACTAGAGCTTCCATTTCCTTAGTTGTGTAGTATTTAACGTGACTTTCTTCAAAGTACCGTCGTCCCCTGTCTTGCAACCAGATAGCAAATGAAACATCTCTTGCTGAATCTAGAATTACAATTGAGCCATCCTGTTTCAGAACTCGCTTCATTTCTAACAAAGCACGGACGGGGTTTTGATAATGATGAATAGAGAAGGTACAGATAATTGAGCTAAAAGATTCATCTGGATATGGTATTGCCTCAGAATTGGCCACTTGAAATTCTATATTTTGATTTTCTGTGTTCGGAGTTTGTGCTAAGGCATTTTCAATCATCTTGGAAGAGATGTCAATTCCACATGATTTACCAAATTTTAGCTGTTTAGCAGCTTTCCTCACTGCCCATCCAGTGCCGCAACCTACGTCTAAAAATCCGTGTCCTTCTGTCAGATTGAGCTTAGACATCGCCATAGACTGGTAGAATGTGAACCAAGAGGAAATCCGATCCTCACTATATGAGTCCGCCCACTGATCGAAACGGTTTGCTGCTTGCTGACTATGAGTTTTCATTGTTTAATTTCTCCAACTAGAAAATTTATTAACTATCAGTTAGTTGAACCTCGGAGCAAACTTGAGATATCACTCTCAGGTTAACTAGATTGTTTTTCATTGCGATGACTGTTTCAGATAATGCCCTTTTCCTGATACCATTTCGCAGTTTGTGCTAATCCTGTAGCTAAATCTACTTTGGGTTGATAACCCAATTCTTGCTTTGCCTTTTCAATACTGAAAGCACGATTTTGCCGAAACCAATCAACTCTTCGTGGAAAAAGAGGGGGGTCTACTCCAGGGAAAGGTTTATACAGCAGCTCAGTTAGAAAAGCTACCGCCCAGACAGGCCAAAATGGTATATGGGTAATTTTGCAATTTATATTTAAAGCTTTAGCGATCGCCGTGACTAGATCGTTAAGGGAAGAGTATTTTTCATCTGCTATTAAGTAAGCTTCCCCATGACATTTATCGGATGCTGCGGCTAATTCCAAGGCATCTACTAAGTTATCTATATATAGAGGATGGTAATGACTTGTACCACTGCCACACATCAGAAAATTTCCTGTCTTGACCCGTTTGAACAGAATGGAAAATCGCTCTGGATCGCCTGGTCCATAAATTGCTGCTGGTCTGAGGGTGACAACTTTTAAGCCTTTTTCCACAAATTCGGGAATAACTTTTTCCCCTTCATACTTTGTGTATTGATAATAATCTGCGGGAGCAATAGGAGCATCTTCTCCAGAGGGTGTCTGTTTAACATCTCCATGCACTCCACAAGTGCTACAGTAGACAAACTTTTGTACTCCATATTTGAGAGCAGCTTCTAGTAGATATCTTGTTCCCTCTACGTTAACATTCCAATAGATATTTTTGGGAAGGTTGACTTGGCGAAATGCTGCTGCTAGATGGTGAACGACTTCACATCCTTGAGTAACCTTATCAACTATATCTCGGTCAGCTACGCTCCCAATATGAAGTTCTGCTCCTAGTTCTTTGAGTTCATCATAAAATAGCCCTGGTTTGTTATCGAGTGCTACAACTTCATGGCCTTTTTGTAAAAGACGGCGGGTGAGATGACTACCTGTAAACCCAGTTCCACCTGTGACTAATATTCTCATTATTATCCTCCAAAATACAGTTATCAAAAAATGTTTTAAAGTCTGGTTTGAAAAAAATTTACTGACAATATTTTTACGAGATTATTTTAGATAATCAGTTGCAAATCATTTGTGGCATTATACCAAATAAATAGTTAGTTAGGAAAATTGTCAACTGTAAAAAAAATTTCCAGAAGCAATAGGAAATCAAAAATGTCCTAACCCTCCCTTTTTCGGCTATTTTTAAGTAAATTGGTATTATTTATTTTGGTCTTTCCAAGTATAATTATACTATATTTATTTACAGCAAAAACATTTAATTTTCAATCCTTTCTATTTTGTCTATTACTTTTGCATTTTCAGAATTACTGGCGAACAAAATAAACTGGTTAATCCTGTCAATCTAATTGACTGTTCTAATACTGAAGAAATATTTGGAGATTTTAAGGCGCGATGAACTACCATTGGTAGAAAAAATTGTGCATAGCGTTCTGTTTGTTTTAAACCTAGAGATTTCAAATAATCTAAAATTTCTGATTCTTGATAACAGATAAATGGTCTTGTATTACCCTCCAAACCTTTCTTTAGTTTAAAGAAATAGGGAGCAATGGAATTAACGCTTCTTACTGTAGGATAATCTATTATTACTGCTTTTTTAGCCACCCTAGTTAGTTCAGTTAAAAATTTCTGCCATTCAGTTACATGAGCTAGAAATCTATAACTAATTACTATATCAAAAGCATCATCTGGATAAGGTAAATCTAAAACATTCCCTACTTGAAATGAGCAAAGATTAGCATCTACAAACTGTTTAATTCTTGCCTGACAAATCTCGGCACTACCTAAGACTGTAACTTGGTAGTTATTGTTAATTAAAGGTTCTGTTAATTGACCATGACCACCCCCTACATCCAGTATTTTGGCATTGGGATGGGGAACTAACATTTTTAAAGTTGCTTCTTCCTGTATTTTCAGCAACCAAGCACCGATATTTCCCGCAAAACGGGAAGCATAATCATCGGAAGATGTTTCTATATCTGCTGTTTCTGGAAAATTAGTAGTAACCATATTTTATATTCCATTCTTTACCCTGATTAAAAATTTTCTATTTTGCTAATTATGATTGCCATATCTAATCGCAAATTGGTTACGAATAAATCGAAATGGTGTTTCCAGGGAACCATAGGGTTGAACTGAAGTAGTGGTGTCTGATAAAATTTGTTTTATACTTTTTCCTGGTTCAGTACCATTAAATTCACCCTCTACCGTAAACCCAAAACTTCCTGGTCTAGTATATTCAGATTTTAAGGGTAGAGGGTCTGTTCCTGGCAAAACTTTCCACCCTTTCTCTTCAGCTAGTTGAAAATAAGGTGGTCTTGACCAAAAATTAGGACGACCACCATTATCTCCGAAGTATACCATAGAAAAGGTATCTGAGTTTAATAATTTTTGTAAAATCTTACCTCTTTTCCCCAACCATTTTCCTACTCCCCAAGGTAATACTGGTATACTATCTTTTGATACTATATTTTTAATGGTAGTTTCTACTGTTAAACCATCTGCAAATTCATTATCTGAAATTAGAGCTAAAACTTCTAATTTTTCTGCGGTTACAATTTGCCGACCAGCAATGATGAAAATTTTTTGATTATCGTTATTAATGGCAGAAATTGATATTGATTCTTGGGTTGGGACTAATTTCCAGTTATTAATTTGGTGATGATTTTGAGCATATTCTAATAATTTACTAAATTCAAAATCACCAAGCATTTCTGTTAAAAATATCAAAAAAACAGAGTTTTCAATATCGGTTTTTGTTCTAGATATTTTATGAAAATTTGTTAGAGATGCGTTTAATAGTTGATCGATTTCAAAACATTTATGAATATGAACGTGAGCATCTGCAATAATTTTTTGATTAATTGTGACTTGATTATTCATTTGTTCATTCAGAGAATTTTCTAGAGCTATAATTTTTCCACAACCGTAATCCACTAAGAACTAAGATTGAGTAACATAATTCCCAAATAATAAATATTAAATGACTTGAGTCAAATAATCCTCGAGAGTGATGAACTGATGGAAAAATCGGTATTGCTGACTTAAAATATGTATCTGTCAACGGCCGTAAAAGTTGTAAACCATCACCAGTTGTGGCAGTGAAATAATCTAAGACTAAGTGAGAACTATAAACAATTAAAGTCAAGAAAAACAGTTGTTTAAAGGAAGATTTCCGCCAATAACTAATTAGCCAACTAACTATGAAACTAAAACCAATGGCAAAAAGAAAAGTGTGAGTAATGCCGCGATGAAATCTTTCGCCTGTGATTAACTGAGGCAGAAAATCAAAGTCAGCAAAAATGGCTATAAAAACAGGATAAAAATTCTCCCAGTTCCACCAACGAGAGGGATAATATTTCAATTTTTCCTTGGGTAGAAACTTAGCTAGTAAATATCCAGAAACTGAGTGAGCTATTGGAGATGGCATAGTTCAACAATTAATAATTAACAATTAATAATTAATAATTACCTCTCCCGATCGAGAAGGGGATTGGCTAAAATAAATTTTTGTCTTCTCTTGGTCAATTGGATATGGCGTTTAGCGTTCCGCACAACGCGCGTTTTTCATGTCGCGTAGCGAAACGCGGAGCGACTTGAATTGCGGAGCGGATCTGAAAGAGCGGGAGACCCGCTCCTACGGACCCGCTTCGCTAACGCCATCCCATCCTAAGGTCATGCTCCGCAAACGACCAGTTTTTTCTCCATGAATGGAGAGGCTTTGTACCTTAATTTTTAGGTAAAAATTGTTGATATAAAGGAAAAGTATTAAAATAGTTTTGGTACTGATATACAGGATCATTATACTAATTTACCTGAACAATCTATTCCATAATTTGACAACTCAGGAACTGAAATAATCGTCTCATTTTTTTATGGCTTAAAGTTTGGTTTTTCCGATAATTTTACTTTCAATTTTCTGAATTTGATAAAACCAAATCAGAGATTTTCAGTAATTTTCCTAGACGGGAATTTTGACTGGGGAAAATCCCAAAATATTGTTTATTTCTTGTACTTCGTGTTGTAACTTTGTCGGACTCCAACCTAACTCTTTGCTCATAACTTCAGCACAGAATTGAATAATTTCATCCCCTGGATATCCAGCACTACCTAATTCTGTTCGGCGCAATATTAAATCACTTAATTTATGAGCCATTTCTTGCTGGATAGCATATAAAATTTCAGCTTTAATAACTGATAGTTCACTCTCAGGATTATCCAAATAATTAATAACTTCTGGATAAGCAGAGCCATAG
>JAAUYK010009855.1_pt1 | contig 15309 bp, 14 predicted proteins | sample 7278021 | NCBI WGS metagenome assembly JAAUYK01 (sample SAMN14350223, study PRJNA611818) | marine sediment metagenome | isolation source: surface marine sediment (1.8m) | place: French Polynesia: Moorea | collected 2018-08
ACTACGACATCATAATCCTGGACCTGATGCTGCCTGATATCGACGGCTACGAGGTGCTCCGGCGCCTGCGTGCCGCCCGGGTCCAGACGCCGATCCTGATCCTGTCCGGCCTGTCCGGCCTGGACGACAAGATCAAGGGTCTCGGCGTCGGCGCCGACGACTACCTAACCAAGCCCTTCGACAAGCGCGAGCTGATCGCCCGGATCCAGGCTATTGTTCGGCGGTCCAAGGGACACTCCGATTCGATCATCGAAACCGGCAAGCTGACGGTCAACCTGGACACCCGCACGGTCGAGGTGAACAGCCAGCCGCTGCACCTGACCGGCAAGGAGTACGGCATCCTCGAGCTCGTGTCCCTGCGCAAGGGCACGACCCTGACCAAGGAGATGTTCCTAAACCATCTCTACGGCGGCATGGACGAGCCCGAGCTCAAGATCATCGACGTCTTCGTCTGCAAGCTGCGCACGAAGCTTGCGGCGGCGACCGGCGGCGAGAACTACATCGAGACGGTCTGGGGCCGCGGCTACGTGCTGCGCGACCCGGTCAAGCGCGGCGCCGGCGCGGACGACGAACAGAAAGCGATCAGCGCCTGATCCCCGCCCGGACCCCGGTCCGGGAAGCAATCCTCACTCTCCCGTCATTTACGGACGCGTGCGCGCGGCACGACGGCTGCGCGCCGACAGCGGCTAACGCCCTGCCTCAATCTCCGATCGGATGAATGGGCTCTAGCTGGCGGCGCGGATCGCCGCCTTGTCCTTGCCCTTGCTCAGGCCGTAGATGCCGCGCTGGCCCGGGATCAGCTGGAACCGGTCGCAGATGCCCAGGACCGTCTCGGCGCCGCCCAGGTAGAGGAATCCGTCGTCGGGCATCAGCGAGGCGACCTGGTTCAGGACCTTGCTCTTGGTCTCCTGATCGAAATAGATCAGGACGTTGCGGCAGAACACGACGTCGAAGCTGCCGAGCACCTTCGGGCTGTCCAAGAGGTTGAACGGCTTGAAGCTCACCATGTCCCGGATCTCGTCGCCGATGCGCCAGCGCTCGTTGTCCTGGACGAAGTACTTGACCAGCAGATTTATCGGCAGGCCGCGCTGGACCTCGAACTGGGAATAGGCTCCCTCCCTGGCCTTCTCCAGCACTTCCTCGGAGAGGTCTGTCGCCAGGATGTCGATCTTCCAGCCGGCGAGCTGGGCGGCGTTCTCCTTCAGGATCATGGCCAGCGAATAGGGCTCCTGGCCGCTCGAGCAGGCCGCGCTCCAGATCCGGATCGACTTGGTGCTGCCCCGGTGCTCCAGCAGGTGGGGCAGCACGATCAGGCGGAACTGGTCGAACGGCTTGGTGTCGCGGAAGAAGAAGGACTCGTTGGTGGTCATCGCCTCGGTGACGTCGGTCAGCAGGCGCTCGTCCTTGCCGAGGCGGACGGCGGCCACCAGCTCGTCGATGCCCTTGAAATTGTGCCGCCGCGAGACGGGATTGAGCCGGCTCTCGAGCAGGTATGCCTTGTCCTTGCTCAGGACCAGTCCCGAGCGCTCCTTGAGCAGGCGGGCTATGAGTTCGAAGTCGTGCACGTTCATGCTGCTGTCCTCATCGCGGCGCGCGCCACATAGCCGGCGATTTCCGACAGCGGCAAGAGGGCCGAGCAGAGACCCGCGGTCGCCACGGCTCCGGGCATGCCCCAGACGACGCTGCTCGCTTCGTCCTGGGCGATGACGGTGCCGCCGGCGGCGGTGATCTCTTCGGCCCCCTTCTTGCCGTCCGCGCCCATGCCGGTCAGGACAACCGCCAGGAGGCGGCCGCCGTAGACCTGGGCCATGCTGCGGAACATCGGATCGGCAGCCGGTCGGCAGAAGTTTTCCGGAGGGTTCTGGTTCAAGGCGATCGTCTTCGCGCCGCCTTTGGCGACCACTTCCATGTGGAAGCCGCCGGGCGCCAGGTAGACCTGTCCGCCGACGACGGCTTCCCCGTCGACCGCTTCGTGGCAGGGCAGCTCAGAAACCCGCGAGATATGCTCGGCCAGCATGGCCGTGAAGGTCGGCGGCATGTGCTGGGTGACGAAGACGGGCTGGGTCAGCCCGGCCGGCAGATTGCCGAACACCTCGAACAGGGCTTGCGGACCGCCCGTCGAACTTGCGATGCCGATCGCCTCGGGTTGGGCCAGCCCTTGCCGGCGGAGCTGAATCGAAGAAGGCGCCGCCGCCGGGCGGACCGGCGTGGCTGCGCGATCCCGGGGCGGCGCCGTGGCCCCGCCGCGGGCCGGCACAAGGGCCTTGATCTTGCCGATCAGCTCGCGCTTGAAATCATCGGTCGAGTGGAGCTCGCTGGCCGAAGTCGGCTTCGGAATGTAGTCGGTCGCCCCGGCCCGGAGCGCCCGCATGCTGATGTCCGCGTTCTTCCGGGTCAGGGTCGAAGCCATGATGACCTTCAGGTCCGGCCTGGCCTTGATCATCAGCGGCAAGGCGGTCAGCCCGTCCATCACGGGCATCTCGATGTCCAAAATCACGACGTCGATCTCGTGGCGCTCCAGGGCCTTCAGCGCCACTTCGCCGTTCTGCGCCGAGGCGACCACCGCGATCCCGCCGTCGGATTCGAGCAGCTTGGTCAGAAGACCCCGAATGACGGCCGAGTCGTCGACCACCATGACGCGGCAAGGCTTCGCTGTGGTCATGCGGCTGTCCTCGATCCCTGCCCCGGCGCCCTCAAAGCAATCCGGCTTGCGAGAACTTGGATTCGATGATGTCGCCGTCGAAGGGCTTCATGATGTACTCGTTGGCGCCGGCGCCGATCGCCTGCTGGATGTGGGTCATGTCGTTTTCCGTGGTGCAGAAGACGACCACCGGCCGGTCGCCGCCCGGCGCGGCGCGCAGATCCTTCAGGAATTCCAGGCCGTTCATCACCGGCATGTTCCAGTCCAGTAGGATGGCGTCCGGCATGCTGCGCTGGCAGGCCTCGAGCGCGACCTGGCCGTTCTCGGCCTCTTCGATCTGGAACTGAAGGCCCTCGAGAATCTTGCGGGCGACCATCCGCACGACCTTCGAGTCATCAACAATCAAACAGGACTTCATTTCAAAGCTCCAAATCCTTGCGCCGCGTCGGGCTCTTCAGGTTCGGACCGCTGGCCGGGTCAGGCCGCCGCCGACGCGCCGTAATCCAACAAGCGCTCGACGTTCAGGCTTACCAAGAGCTTGTTCTGAAGACGAAAGATGCCCGCCGAGAACTCCCGCACGCGGGGATCCAGGGTGGGCGGATTGGGTTCGAAAGTATCGGGCGAAAGAGCCAAGACCTCACCTACGCTATCGACAGTCAGGCTGTAGAGATCTTGGCCGTGCTCGACCACCACGCTCATGGGCTCGGTCTCGCAGTCGGCGGCCGGCAAGCCCAGCCGGCGCCTGACATCGATGACCGTTACGATTCTCCCCCGCAGGTTGAGCGAGCCGGAAATCTCCGGCGGCGCCAGGGGGATCGGAGCGATCCGGCGCGCGGCCAAGATATCTTGAACCTTGAGCACCGGTATACCGAACAACTGTTCGGCAATCGTAAATGTCACGAAGTCCTGGGACGCCTTTCCGCCGTCGGCGGATTGGTCTCCCGTTTTCGGCGGTTCCACGGTCATGCGGCGCCTCGCGCGTGGGTCAGGGTTTCCTCGAGCGCCCGCAACAGGGCGTCCCGATCGGTCTTGGGCACATAGTCGTCAAATCCGACAGAGCGGCCGCGCGCCAGGTCTCTGGGATTGGCATGGGAGGAGAGCGCGACCATGGGGGTCTCGGCCCAGGGCGAGGACTGGCGCACCGTCTGGGCGAATTCAAAGCCGTTCATCTTCGGCATCTCGATATCCGAGATGATCACGTCGTAGGTCTTGCCGGACTCGCAGAGCGCCAGCGCCTCGGTCGCGCCGCTCACGGCGGTCACCTCGTAGCCCGCAACGCTGAGCAGCGGGGCCAGCAGGTTGCGGAAGAAGGGGCTGTCGTCGACCAGGAGAACCCGGCCCTGGCCGTCGTCGCCGAAGGCCTGGCGTTGCCCGGCGCCGAACCAGTCATGGAAGGCCTTGGTCAGGTAATGGCTGGTATCGATCACGTCGGTCGCCTGGCCGTTGATGATCGCGCTGCCGATCAGACCGGCCTGTTCGCCGGTCAGCTGCACGTTCACGCGGTCTTCCACGATGTCGACGATCTCGTCCACGACCAGACCCATGGATCGGCCGCGATCGGAGAACACCAGAACCGGCTGGCGGCCTTCCTGCTTGAGCGGCGGCATCCCCTCCATCAGCACCAGGGGCATGAGCTGGCCGCGGTACTGGACGACATAGCGGTTGCTCGAGTTCTCCACCTTCTCGAGTTCGATTTCCTCGATCCTGGCGACCAGCGACAGGGGCACGGCCTTGGGCGCCTCGTCGATCGCGCGAAACACCAGCATGGCGATGCGCTCTTCGCCCGTTTGCTCCTCCTGTTCGAGCTGGGCGCCCGCGCCGCTCTCGGTCACCGACAGCTCGCCGGTCGCGGCGGCGATCCCGTTGGGGTCGAGGATCATGACGACGCTCCCGTCGCCCAGGATCGTGTTGCCCGAGAACAGCGTCAGGTCGCGCAGGATCGGCGCGACCGGCTTCACGACGATCTCCTCGGTATCGAAGACCCGATCAACGATGATGCCGAAGCTGTAGGCCCCGACCTGCGCCACGACGATGAAGCCCTGGACCTGGTCGCCGTTCTCCTGGCCCTCGGGGGCCGGCAGGCCGAGCAGACTGCGCAGGTTGACCAGCGGCAGCAGGCGATCGCGCAGCCGGAGCACCGGCGTTTCGTTGATCCGCTCGATGGTGTGCTCGGACTTTGACGAGGCCCGAACCAGCTCGACCACCGAGAGCTGCGGGATGGCGAAGGGCTGGCCGCCACACTCGACGACCAGCGCCGACACGATCGCCAGGGTCAAGGGGATCTTGATCAAAAAGCGCGTGCCCTTGCCCTCCTCGGACGAGAGCTCGATGGTGCCGCCGATCTTCTCGATGTTGGTCCGGACTACATCCATGCCGACACCGCGGCCGGAAACCGAGGTCACCGTCTCGGCGGTCGAGAAACCCGGGTTGAAGATGAACTGCATGATTTGCTTGCGCGACATGCCCTCGAGCTCGGCCTCCGTCGCCAACGCGTTCTTCAGCACCTTCTGCTTGATCTTCTCGATCGACAGGCCGCGGCCATCGTCGGAGATCTCGATGATGATGTGGCCGCCCTCGTGGTAGGCGTTGAGGGTGACCGTGCCGACCTCCGACTTCCCGGCGGTCAACCGCTCATGGGGCCGCTCCAGGCCGTGATCGCCGGAGTTCCTGACCATGTGGGTGAGCGGGTCCTTGATCAGCTCCAGCACCTGGCGATCCAGCTCCGTCTCTGCCCCCTTCATCACCAAATTGATCTTCTTGTCGAGCTCGTTGGCGATGTCCCGGACGATACGGGGCAGCTTGGCCCAGGCGTTGCCGATCGGCTGCATCCGCGTCTTCATGACGCCTTCCTGCAGCTCGGAGACCACGTGGTTCAGCTGCTGAAGCGGCGCGTGGAACTCGCTCTCGTGCTGCGAGCGCAGGATCTGGAGCAGCTGGTTCCGTGTCAGCACCAACTCCGAGACCATGGTCATCAGGTTCTCGAGCAAGTCGACGTTGACCCGGATCGACTGGCTGGCGACCGACGATTCCTTCGCCGCCTGCTCCGGCTCAGCCGGGGAGGCGGTTGCGGGGGCGGCCGCTTCGACGGCCGCGGGGGCGGCCGGGGCCGGCAGCTCGGGCGCCGCCGCTTCCGGCGGCTGCTCGGCCGGGGCCGGGTCGGGCACCACGGTCAGTACGGCGGCTTCCGGAACCGGCGGCGCCGCTTCGGGCGCGGGCTCGGCGGCGGGCTCCGGCTCGGGCGTCGGGGCGGGCGCGGCTGCCGGGCCTTCGGCGGTCGCCTTGAGGCGCGCGATCAGATCACCGTCGTCGCCCTCGGGCTCGCACTCGTGCTCCTCGAGCTTGGCGAGCAGAAAACGGATCTTGTCGAGGCACTCGAGGATCAGCGACACGGTGTCCGCCGTGACCTCCAGCTGGCCGTCGCGGACCTTGCCCAGGACGTCCTCGCCGGCGTGCGCGACCGATTCCAGGCGCGGGAGACCCAGGAACCCGCAGGTGCCCTTGATCGTATGCATCAGCCGGAAGATGTTGCCGATCAGTTCGGGGTCGTTCGGGTTCTGCTCCAGCCGCACGATCTCGACGTCGAGCATGGAGAGACTCTCGTTGGTCTCGGTCAGGAACTCGCTCAGAAGATCGTCCATCGAGGTCTTCTCGCTCCTTGCCGCTCGTTTTCGTGGGTCAGCCTTCGACCGCAGAAGCGGTCGATTAACCAACAATCGGACTAGCGTAAACTTCCCAGAAAGCCTTTAAAAAGGCGTTACCCCAAGGCCTTGGCACCGGATCGCGGCTTTCCTTCGCGCCGCGTTCAGGGTAGACCTCTCGCCGCCGCGCCCGGGCAATCTTGCGATTGCCTATCAATTGCATTACTTCTGAGCGAGGTCTTCCGGCCCTGGTGGCACGGCCGGGAGCGGAGCAATCGAAGAGAGCTCGACGCGTGAGCCAGACCACTGGCGACCCACAGATCTTCGCGGTCCCGTCGGCGGCACCCGCCAGGCCGCCAGGGCGCGCGCGCGGCTTCTCCCTGCTCGCCTGGATGTCGCTGGCAACGGCGGCCTTGTTCTCGATCCCGGCACTGGGCGTTGTCATTAGCCTCCTGCAGCCGAGCGGCGATACCTGGCGGCACCTCTCGGCGACGGTTCTGCCCGGCTACGTCTGGAACACGGCGATGCTGGCGCTCGGCATCGGTCTCGGCGCACCCGTGATCGGGACCGGCTGCGCTTGGCTCGTCACCCTGTGCCGATTTCCCGGGCGGCGCCTGTTCGAATGGGCGCTGATCCTGCCCCTGGCGGTGCCGGCCTACGTCATGGCCTACACCTACACCGACTTCTTCCAGGTCGCCGGCCCGGTGCAGAGCCAGCTGCGAGACCTGACCGGCTGGACGCCCCGCGACTACTGGTTCCCCGAGATCCAGTCCCTGGGCGGCGCCGTCATGATGATGATGTTCGTGCTCTATCCCTATGTCTACGTGCTCGCCCGCTCGGCCTTCCTGGAACAGTCGGTCTGCGCCCTGGAGGTCAGTCGCACCCTGGGCTGTTCTCCCTGGCGCAGCTTCGCGCGCGTGGCGCTGCCGCTGGCGCGCCCGGCGATCGTCGCGGGGACCGCCCTGGCGGTCATGGAGGCGCTCGCCGATTACGGGACCGTTTCCTTCTTCGGCGTACCGACCTTCACGACCGGGATCGTGCACGCCTGGATCTCGCTGGGCGACCGGGCCGCGGCGGGCCAGTTGTCCTCCGCCTTGCTCGGTTTCGTCCTGCTCGTCTTGCTGCTCGAGCGGGTCAGCCGCGGGCGCGCCCGCTACCATCACACCTCGGGCCGCTATCAGCGGCTGCCGGGCTACCGCCTGCGCGGCTTCCGGGCGGCGGGCGCCGTGCTGTTCTGCGCCGTTCCCCTGGTGCTCGGCTTCCTGCTGCCCGCGGCCATCCTGCTCCGCATGACCTTCGAGGTCGGCCTCGAGCAGTTCGGCGGACGCTTCTTCCAGTTCGCCCTCAACTCCTTCACCCTGGCGGCCGTCACCGCGCTCATCGCCGTGGCGATCGCCGTCATCATGGCCTACGCCCAGAGGCTTCAGCCCAGCCGCTGGACCGCGGCGGCGACACGCACCGCCGCGCTCGGCTACGCGATCCCGGGTACGGTGATCGCCGTCAGCGTGCTGATCCCCTTCGCCCGGCTGGACAACTGGCTCGACACCTGGATGCGGGCCACCTTCGATGTCTCCACCGGTCTGCTCCTAACCGGATCCATCGCGGCGCTGGTCTTCGCCTACCTGGTGCGCTTTCTCGCGGTTTCGATCAACGCGGTCGAGGCGAGCCTGGCCAAGATCCGGCCGGCCATGGAAGACGCCGCACGCAGTCTGGGCCAGGGACCGGGCGGCACCCTGCGCCATGTCCATGCGCCCCTGATGCGCGGCAGCTTGCTGAGCGCCGGCCTGCTCGTCTTCGTCGAGGTGATGAAGGAGCTGCCGGCTACCCTGGTGATGCGCCCCTTCAACTTCGACACCCTCGCGGTGCAGGCCTACAACCTCGCGTCCGACGAACGCCTGACCGAGGCCTCGGGGGCCTCCCTCGCCATCGTGCTGGTCGGCATCCTGCCGCTGATTACGCTGAGCCGGGCGATTGCCCGTTCGCGGCCCGGCGGGCGCGCCTGATCAGGGCAGGACGACGCTGAACACCAGGTGGCCGGGCTCGCTTTCCCGGCAGGCCAGACGGCCGCCATAGCGCTGCACCAGGAGCGCAGTGAAATGGCCGTGCACGTTGCGCGCCGTCAGGCTGTCGGCCGCCACCTCGGGAGACATGGCGGCCTCGGTCTGCTCCCGAAGCGCCGCGTCCGTTCCCTTGGCGCCGACCGAGATCTCGAAGCCGTCCCCCTGGCGGGCCAGCATGGTCGTGATGACGCCGCCGCGCGGCAGGGATTCCTCGGCCAGGACGATCAGGTTCAGCAGGATCTTGCCGCAGGCCTTGGGGACCTCGTCGCCTGGCATCGGGTCAGACCACTGCAGCTCGCACTTCATGTGCGTCATCAGCGCCTCGGCCAGGCTGCGGAACAGCGTGAGGTCGCCGCCCTGGTGATCGCCGGCCGATCCATAGGCCATCCGGTAGTACTGCAGCACGCAGCCGGCCTGGGCGGCGCTCTTGGTCGCCAGCTCGAGCGCGTCGTCGGCCATTCCGAATTCCTGGTCACTCAGCAGCTCCATGCCGTTGCTGACGGCCCCGACCGGGCCGACGAGCTCGTGGCAGAGACGTGAAGCGAGCAGCTCCATGACCCTGAGATCGATCATCACTTTATCTTCTGTCATGGGCTTCCTTTATCGGCTTGGGCACCGGCCGACCCGTCCCTCCGTCGCCTGGCCGCTTGGCCAGGCGCGACCCCTGGCATAGGATCTGCCGAAACGAACGAGGGGTCCCGGTGAGCATAGAGTTCGAGCCTGGCATGCTGGTCAGTCATCCCGATGAACCCGATTGGGGCCTGGGACAGGTCCAATCCGTAGTCGGCGAGAAAGTCACGGTCAACTTTCAGCATGCCGGAAAGGTTCTTATCAACACCGCACGCGTATCCCTGACGGTGGTCGAGCGGGCCACCTAGCATTTCGATGGCCGGCGCCCCCGACAGAGAACCGATCGAAACCGGGTGGCGAAGGCCGGCGCCGACGCCATGGTGCAACCCAATGGTTAAGAGGACGGAAAGGCTGCCCGAGCGACCGGCCCCCGAAGCCTCTGCTTCCGCCGTGTCACGTTTCGGACCGTGGCTCGTCCTGCTGCTGATCGCCGCGGCCGCCGTCGCCCGAGCCCAGGAGCCCACGGTCGCCGACCGGGCTCTGCTCCAGGCGGCGGCGACCGGAGAGGTCGAGCTGATCGGCTATGCGCTCGACCAGGGCGCCGACATCGAGACCCGCGACCCGAGGGGCAACACGCCGCTTCTCCTGGCGGCGCGCGCCGCCTCCGCGGCCGGCGTCGAGATGCTCCTACAGCGGGGCGCCGATCCGGGCGCCGCCAGCGACGACGGCTGGAACGCCCTGCACACCGCCGCCTACTTCGGCTTCGCCGACGTGGCCAAGGTCTTGGTCGCCGGCGGCACGCCGGTCGACGCGAGAGAGCTGGAATACGGCAATACGCCGCTCTTGATCGCCGCCCGCCGGAGCAGCCGGGGGGTCGCCGTCGCGCTGCTCGACGCGGGGGCGGAAATCGAGGTCCGTGACCTCGAGGACGGCAACACGCCGCTGATCAACGCCGCCTTCGAACCGCTCAGCCTGAGCCTTCTGTCCGAGCTCGTGGCCCGGGGCGCGGACGTCAACGCGGCGGCCGCGCGCGACAGGCGCAGTCCCCTGATGGCCGCGGTGGCGCGCGGCAACCGCGGCGCCGCGGAGATCCTCCTCGCCGCCGGCGCGGCGGTCGAGTCCGTCGACAGCGACGGCTACCGGGCGCTGCATTTCGCGGCCATGACCGGCGAGTCGGCGCTGGTCTCGGTGCTGACCCGGGCCGGCGCGGCGGTGGAGGCGCGGGCCGAGCGCGGCGACACCCCTCTCGGCCTGGCCGCGGCGGAGTCCCAGGTCGACGCGGTCCTGGCGCTCCTGGCGGCCGGGGCCGACCCCGACGCGCCCGGCCGCGACGGCCTGCCGCCCCTCCACCGCGCCGCCATGGCGGGCGGGACCGGCGCGGCTCTCGCGCTGCTGTCAAACGGCGCCGACGTCAACCTGACCGATGGAGCCAGCGGCAATACGGCGCTCATGCTGGCCGCGAACCGGGGCTTCGTGGATCTGGTGAGCCTCCTGCTCGACCAGGGCGCCGAGGTCGGGATCCGGGCGAAGGACGGCTGGACGGCGCTCCAGGCCGCGGAGATGATCGGGGACAACGAAACCGCCGCTCTGCTACGCGCCGCCGGTGCGCTAGAGTAGGAGATTCCGACTGGGGAGACCCGACCATGGCCGAGGTGCCGACGATCGATATCGCGCCGCTGTTCTGCGGCGACGAGGGCGCGCGGAGCGCCGCCGACGCCCGGATCGCCGCGGCGCTTGGAGAGTGCGGCGGCTTCGTGGTCCGGGGCTTCCCGGGTGCCGACGGCGTCGACGCCCGCGCCGCCGCCATGCTGGCTTTCTTCGACCTACCCACGGAGACCAAGCGAGCCGTCGCGACACGGGTCACCAACCCGGAGAACTCGCGCATCTACCGAGGCTATCTGGCCTCGCTGGAACCTGACAGCTGGGCGCACAACGAGTTTTACGACATCGGGCCGGAGGATCCCTGCCCGGGGCCGCCGATCCCGGGCATGGAAATCCTGGCCGAGACCAACGCCTGGCCGGCGATCGAGCCGGCGCCCGGCTGGCGGGACGCCATGCTGGCCTTCTACGGCCACATGAAGGCCGTGGCGACCACTCTCATGCAGGCGGCCGGCCGGGTCGCCGGGCTTCCGCCGGAATCCTTGACCGAGCGCTTCGAGGGCGGCAACTCCACGCTGCGCCTGCTCAACTATCCGACCCCGCCCCGGGGCCTGAAGATCGCCGAGGAGCTGCCCGATCCGGCCGGCAAGGAAGCGTCCGTCCCGCTGGCCGCCGGCCGCCATACCGACACCGCCGGCCTCTCCCTGCTCTGGCAGGCGCAGCCGGGCCTCCAGGCGCAAGGCCCCGACGGAACCTGGCGCGACGTCCCGGCGGGGCGGAACGCCATCTCGGTCCATCTCGGCGACGTCTTGGAATCGCTCAGCGGAGGACGCTTGGCCGCGACACCGCACCGCGTCCTGGCCAGCGGCGGGCCTCGGCAGTCGATCGGATTCTTCCTGGAGCCCGCGCTCGGCGCGATCATTACGCCGACGCCGCGCTCGGCGGGGCTCGGCGAGGCGGCCGCGGGGACCCGGGACACCTACGGTTGGCACCTGCTGCGCCAGCTCAACGGCTATCAGGGCTACGAGGACCTGGTGCCGCGGCCCCGCTGAAGCGGATTTCGCCCTAAAGTCCCGGTCCGGAGCTCAGCTGCCCAGGCGGACGTTGGGGGTCGAGTAGACCTCGGCCGTGCCCAGGCCGAGCATGTTAAGCACCACCGCGGCGACGATGGCGAGGACGATGGCGGTGGCACAGCTGGCAACAAAGGCTCTCATGGCATTTCCCGTCTTTTCTTCCCGCTGCGTTGCGCTGCTTCCCTGACCGACCCATCGGCGGCTCACTCGGCCGGGGCGGTGACCCGTTTCAGGTAAGCGATCAGTTCGGCCCGGTCTTCGGCGTTGGGCATGCGTTGCAGAGGCATCTTAGATCCCGGGGTATAGACATCCGGGCCCTGGTCGAAAAGGGCGTCGATCGTCTCTTCGTTCCAGATCACGCCGCTCCGCTTGAGTCCGTCCGAGTATTTGTAACCCGCGACCGAGCCGGCCCGCCGCCCGAACACGCCGTAGAGCGTCGGTCCGGCCTTGTTCCGGCCGTTCGGCGAGACGGTGTGGCAGACCGCGCAGCGCCCGAACAGCTTGGCCCCGCGCCCACCTTCGGGAAGGGCGGCGGTCTCGACCGGCTGCCGCGCGCCGCTGGCGCCGATCTCCTGGCCGGACTCCACATCCCAGACCCGGACCACCTCGTCGGAGCCCGCGGAGAGCAGCTCCCGGCTGTCGGGCGTGAAGGCCAGCGACCAGACCGGCTTCTCGTGGCCGTAAAAGGCTCGAACGAAGTGGCCGGTCGCGATGTTCCAGAGCAGGACCGTCCGGTCGGCGCCCGCCGAAGCCGCATAGCGCCCGTCGGGTGACACGGCGACGGTGAAGACCGGGCCCTCGTGGCCGACCAGATTGGCCTGCTCCCGTCCGCTCGGCAGTTCCCAGATCCGCACCGATTCGTCGACGCTGGCCGAGACGGCCCGGCTCCCGTCCGGCGTAAAGGCGATCCCGTTGACGCCGAAGTCGTGGCCCGTGATCGTCGTCTCGATGGCGCCGTCGGGCAGGCGCCACAACTTGACAGTGGAGTCGTAGGACGCACTGAGCAGCCAGGCGCCGTCTGCGGAGAAGGCGACCGCGTTGACGATGTTGCTGTGGCCCTCCAGAACCGCGCCGGCCGTGAGCGCCCGCAGGTTCCAGAGCCGCACGCTGCGGTCCCAGCCGGCGCTGGCGGCCCAGGCGCCGTCGGCCGATATCGCGACCGCGGAGACCTTGCCGCTGTGCCCCTCGAAGCTGTGCAGCACCGCGCCGCTGTCCAGATCCCAGAGACGCAGAGTACCGTCGTCGCTGGCGGAAAGCGCCCGCGCCCCGTCGGGCAGGAAGGCCACGCCGTTGACGGCGCCCTCGTGCTCGTTGAAATCGCGAATCGCCGCCTGGCCTTCGAGGTCCCAGAGGATCAGCGTGTAGTCGAAACTCGCGGTCATGGCCCGCCGGCCGTCGGGGGACACGGCGACGCCCTTGACGAATCCGCCGTGGCCGGAGAGTTCGGCGTGCGCGGCGGCCCCGCCGGCCAAGAGGGCCGCGGGCAGGACGAGCGCGACGAGAGCCCGCGCGATCATGACCCCTGGCGAATCCCGGGCAAGCGTCCGGCCGGCCCTATTCGGCCGGCTGGGCCTTGGGCGGCCCGTGGTCCCCTGATTGGGGAATCGGCTCGCCCCTCACCTCGGCGACCCAGATGTTGTGGTGCTCGCGCGCCCAGTTCTCGTCCACGTAGCCCGAGCCCATGGCGTCGAAGGCGCCCTCCATGCCCAGAGAGCCGATGTAGATGTGGGCGATGACGATCGCGATCAGCCCCAGCGCGACGATGGTGTGCCAGAGCTGCGCGTACTGCATCTCGACGATCGGCGCCAGCCCGGTCGGGAGGTCGAAGCCGAACAGGTTCAGGAAGGCGAAGGTACCGTCGAACATCGACATGGTGAAGGGGAACATCAGGGCGATGCCGGTCAGGCTGATCGACACGCCGCCGAGGATCACGCTCCAGAAGATCAGTTTCTGGCCGGCGTTGAACCGGCGCGAAGGCGGGTGGACACCCTTGACCACCAGGCCGCCGCCCTGGGCCAGCCACTTGAGATCGTACTTGTTGGGGATGTTGTGCCGCACCCAGAGCACGAACATCAGCACGATGCCCAGCATGAATCCGAAAGAGAGATAGTTGTGGGCGTACTTCCCGACCATGCTGATCCAGGCGAAGGCGGCTGGGCCCAAGATCGGCAGCAGGAAATGCTTGCCGTAGAGCAGGTTGAGACCGGTCAGCGCGAGGATGATGAAGGTGACGGCGGTCAGCCAATGGGCGAAGCGATCAAGTTCGTTGAAGCGCTCGATGGTCTTGCCGCTCGGCCCGGCGTCGATGCGGATACGACCGCGGACGAGGAAGAAGAGGGCGATCACCGCCACGCTGATCGCGAGCGCCCAGATCCCGCCGATGGTCACCCTGTCGTTGCGCAGAGCGCGCCAGTTATCGCCCTCCGACTGGATCATCAAGCCGGCCTGCTTGTCGGGGATCGAGACCGTGCCCTGGGCCCCGTTGCGGATCTCGCGCCAGAACTCGGAATCGCTGGCTGTGCCCAGATGCCCCCCCGGGACGTTACCCGAGAGGGGAGAAGGTTCCTCGACCTGGCGCCCCTGGGTCTGGGCCCAGGCGGATCCGCCGAGATCGATCGTCAGTGCCAGCCCGACCAGGGCCATGAGGCAGCAAAGCCGCCGCAGGGCCGCGCGAAGTCCGGGTGTCTCGTCTCTACGCATATCGCCTCTCCCGAAGGTCGGGACAGTCGCTTCCCGACGATTCAATCAATGCGAGTCCCGCAGGACCCGCGGGCGCAAAGCCGACGGCCACCCGATTCAGCCGCCTTGTTGCAGCGCCCGTTGCCGCAGCTCGCGGAGCGTCTCCTCGTCCAGGGCCGGCTCCGTGGGGCCCAGGTAGACGCCCTTTTCGTAGTGGGTCGGTCGGCCGAGTTCGTTCTCGTCGCAGGCGGCGAGGACGAGCGCGGCAGCGGTCAGGGCCGCGGCCGCGAGGGCTGATCTGCTGCTGCTCATCGAAATGCCAGACTCCTTCCGGCCCGCACGGCCGGTCCTGCCGGTGTTTCCGGTCTTTGGCACAGTCTTGAGTATGCGCAGTTGTATGCCAAGCCGACTCGGACACTGTCCAGTGTCAAATCCCTGACAGAGCCAGGGTCGAAGCGGGGGCGGCAGGCAACCTGCCGCCCCCGAACCTCGACCAGCTCGTCAACACGGGGTTAACGAGAACCTAAGAGCCCGACTTCTGATCGTAAGCCGTGCCCCAACCCCAGGCGCCCGATCCGAAGCCCCGCGACACCACGCGCTCGCGGTAGATATCGGAGACGACGTCGCCGTCGCCGCCGAGCAGGGCTTTGGTCGCGCACATCTCGGCACACAAGGGCAGCTTGCCCTCGGCAAGACGGTTGCGGCCGTACTTCTGGAACTCGGCGGCGGAGTGATCGTCCTCCGGACCGCCGGCACAGAAGGTGCACTTGTCCATCTTGCCTCGGCTGCCGAAATTGCCGGCCTGCGGATACTGCGGCGCGCCGAAGGGGCACGCGTAGAAACAGTAGCCGCAACCGATGCAGAGGTCCTTCGAGTGCAGGACCACCCCTTCCTCGGTCTCGTAGATGCAGTCCACCGGACAGACCGCGATGCAGGGTGCATCGGAGCAGTGCATGCAGGCGACCGAGATCGAGCGTTCGCCGGGCTTGCCGTCGTTGATCGTGACAACCCGGCGACGGTTGATGCCCCACGGCACCTCGTGCTCGTTC
>JAAUYK010053517.1_pt1 | contig 15303 bp, 16 predicted proteins | sample 7278021 | NCBI WGS metagenome assembly JAAUYK01 (sample SAMN14350223, study PRJNA611818) | marine sediment metagenome | isolation source: surface marine sediment (1.8m) | place: French Polynesia: Moorea | collected 2018-08
TCGTCCCCGTCCTTCCACTGCACGACCTGCACGCGGTACTCGAGCTGGCGGTGGGAGGCGGACAGGATCGAGCGGATGGCATTCGAGATCACTGAACAGATTTTGGTATACATATAAGTATGCGTATAAGGCATCTACGCGGAACTCCTAGAGGTGACTAGGATGCCTCATTTAAACTCGTATTGGGAAGCCTTTCCGATAAAATCGAAGAGACTAATTCGCCCATATTAATTATCTTGGCTAGGCAATGAAAAATGAAGGGACAAATCACGTTGAATGCCTCTATCGAACCTTTCCGGATTGTTTTAGCTATAATTTATTTTATTGGTCAAATTAGTTGGCGTGCTTAACTTATTTAGGTCGGCCCACGGAAACAGGATTTTTGTTAATGGCAAGCTTATTTCTCGACCTCGCTCCCTCAATCATGAATACTTATTTCGTCTGTCTCATACATTCCATGAGTGACGCTTCTGCCGGCGACGCGTACTAGTAGCTTGGAGGGAGAATTAGGCTGTTGGGAGCTAGGTGTCTAGAAGGGAAAGCCGGGCCGTCGAATCACGCCTTTCTGCAATTACTCTGCCTTCTCTGCATGTGACGCAAGATTGCTTCCAGCTCTGACGAGCAGACGTAAATGAATGGGGCCAAGATGGGCAGCATGCCTCCAAATTGGCACCGTACATAATGGAAATTCGATCAACGTCACTAGCTGTTGATGCGAATCCAAACCAGAGCCCCTTGCACATGCCAGTAAAACTACAGTACGTAATCCACCTACGGCATCCTTGATCCTGCTAAAAATACAGCGATGTTCGTATACTTTGACAAGACTCTAATAATAGCTATACGTACGTACGCGTACGCGTACTATCTCATATTTACACGTCGGCCGCGTACTTTACCCGGATTGACTGTGGTGGTCCTCTCCTCGCACGCTGGCCACTCTCCGGCCGGCGCCGTCTCGTAGGTAGAGTCGTTTCTGCAGAGCACCCTCAGGTAGGCCGACGGACCCTTGTTGACGCCGAACTTTCGGTCGGCGCACACGTACATCCCGAACTGGCCGGCCGGGACCGTAATCTCTGGCAGGACGGGCTCAAGGCCACTGGTCAGATCGGCCTCGGCGATCGGCGGCATCTCGCGCGGGCAGAAAGGGACGCAGGTCGGCCACGACCACGGGTTGTTGAACCGCTCTAGAGTCGACAGACAAATATCCCGTATGACGAGGAGGCTGATGGTATACTCTACGTAGTTTGATTCTCACGCAGAGAGGAGCATAGCAGAGTGTACTTGTAGTCGAACGGGTCGAACTGGTCGCTGTCCCTAGTCAGCTGCGTGCCGTTCCTGCAAGTCAGGTCGAGGGTCGTGCCCGCAGACAAGACGGTCGAGTTGGTCACCGTCGTGGCGGGCTCAAGGTAGTCGGGAATGGAGGCCGTCTCGAGGCCGGGACAGGGCAGAGGATCTGAGAAGTTATTTATATCCTAACGAATTCGATCCCTCACGCTAGTGTGTCCCTCATTAATTACCCGTGACGGTGCTGTTCTCCGACTGCACTCCGGCCATGGCTCCGGCCGCACTCCGCAGCCACTCATCCTTGTATTCCTGCGCAGTGACGTCAGCGGCACCGGGGGAGGAGAATTGGACGGCGGCGTCGGCCATCACGCCGCGGTCCGCGCCAGTCGAGGAACCGGCAAGACGAAGCTTTAGGAGAATGATGCGATCGAAGCCCCATGCCCGAAGGCCGGAAGAATTCAGGTATATGGTGTTCCACTAATAAAGACAGCAAATAGTGCCGGTCACCGCAAAATTAATTGCACATATCTTGGTTGTCACCGCTTTTTCCAGCTGAGTCTTTTTCGCTCGGAATCTCCTTTTCCTGACATTCTCGTAGTCTTTGAAGTAGTACTCGTTCGTCAGGTAGAAGGTGTGGATGAACGTTCGATCTGTATACATAATGCGTAAGATGTACATGCTACGTTTCAGAATGTAATTTGATATTGATAATGCGCGCGTACTGATTCCGTTCTCCTTGCTAGATAGGCAAAGATCGCTCCTCTCCACGGTCTCCGTGGTGTTAGCGTCAGTCACCCCGCAGCGTCGGTCATGGAAGTGTACCCCGCGCTGACCCGCTTTCGAGTCCGTCTAAATCAACACTCCGTGATACCTTTAAGAAATTCAGTTGCCTCTCTGTCAATCGATGTTACCTTTGCGGCTAGTTTCCTCAGGCATCGCTTAAGCAGCGCCTTCGCCTCGTCGCCATTGGGCAGCTCCTGGACAAAGTGGCACGCCGGCCTCGCCGAGTCCTGCCAGGCGGGATCTCCCAAGACGCCGACGGAGATCTTGCAAATTACCAGGAACGCGGCGGCGGCGACGACGACCCTCCACCGTGACGCTTTCGAATAACAATAAAGTTACCAATTGGTTCACGCTGAGAGACCAATTATCCCGTACGTCGGTCGGTCGGTCGCATACCTAGAGTCGTCGTCGGCATGCTGGAGCTAGTATTTCCGTTCCCGATAGTTTCCGCGCATTTGAAAGCAGCCTGTCGGCGACCGACTACCGCCGCTTTCTCTTAATTCTCCTCACTGCCTCGATCCCGGCCACACACAATGAACACATGGGGGAGAGAGAGACCGCGACCGCCGACTGAGGAGGAGAAAATCAAATCGCCACCTCGCCGCACTTTGTTTGCCACTTTTGACCACCGCCGTGGCGACGCGGACCGAACACTGGTGCAAACGAGCTGTAGCCAAGGGATACAACGACCACAAACACGGTTACGGGCGGCTAGTTCGACGATTGGCCGTGAAACACACCGTTGTTGGGAATTGGATTAGCAGAAAATTTATTATGCAATCAAGAAGTGGCTCGCAGCTAGACAAAACAGGAGAGCAGTAATTTCCGACGAGTTATACTACCACCGGCGTTTTTTCTGGATCACACGGTCGCTATGGAGTTGGCTAGCTAGCGTGGAGTGGGCGGCATTTCCGCTTCCAACGGCTCTTAACCCTGGCGATCGACCCACCGAGCGATCGAGCGAATGAGCGAGCGGCGCCATTGATCGAGCTCAACTCTACTTGAAGAGAGGAATGTGTTATGTTACGTTCGGTGGCGGGCGCGCGTAAGCTAGCTTGCTTCGAAAAAAGTCCAATCAGTCGGCCCATTAAGGTGTCGCCACGTGAAGCCGGCTCGCATCTCACCCTACGAACATGAAACTCTAGAAGGAGGAAGGGGGCGAGGCAGACCATATCCATCTGCTCTTCGCACACACTATTGGCGTCCGCGTCCGCCCGTCCGTTGCCCGCCGCCCGCCCGCCCGCTACTTGGCGTCTCCTTGTCCGGCCGCCGCGCGATCATCTCCGGACATTCCAGCAATGTCATAAGCAACATGCAGCGCGGCAACGAAAGATGTGCTTGCCAATAGCACACATTCTTTTCTGCATGCCGAACTTCTCGATGATTCTCTCTCTCTCTCTCTGCCTACTTTACTGGGTCATTCATCACCAAGTGCGCCGGCGGCCTTCATTTGCCACCCAGACATGATCTTCGAGCTGCATGATCGGTCGGTCGGTCGGCCCGTTTCCCGGTACTTGTGTCTCAGATTTGAAAGCTCACTCCTCCTCACTCCTCAGGCTCAGTGCAGCCTGCGCCTGGCTGTGTGACGTCACACACGTACGCGGATGTGCGGCCTGGGCCGGCCGGCCGGCCGGGCGGGCGCCGTTGTCTACAGCAGAATTGACTCCAATGCAGGTATGCCAGCTATTCAGGCCCGGCCGATCGAGCGCAAGCAGTTGTACAGTATGGAGTGGGAGTGTAATGCGAGGAATCCCGTCAATCGGAGAAAAGCTGGACGAAATTTGTCATGCATTGTCACACTCTTCCTCCGTAGTACAGGAATCGAGTGCCGCCAGGTGGCCGGGCTGGTCGCTATATTACTCATGCTTCCCACGGCATGAGCAACATTGCAGGCCAATTATAGTCTTGTCTGTTGCTGCCCGCATCGATCGCTTGCAGGGCCAGGCATCCCCCTCTTACATCACCTTAGTTCGCGCGTATATATATAGTAAATCACTCCGTCATCGCGACGACGAGTGTTCCGTATTTCGGAAGGTGAGCGAACTGACTATACGTAAAGCTAGCTGTCAGCCGTCGGCTCTTCCTTCTTCTTCTTTTTCCTTGTCTTGCCCTGCATTTTCTCGCGCCGCTTTTGCCGCTTATTTCACGCAACCGGCGCGCGGCGTTCCGACATACTTTCTTCCGTCTAGCTGCCCGCCCGCCCGCGCGCTCGCAGGTCGAAGGAAGCTACGTTGAAAAGAAGAAGGCTTTCCGGCGTTCGGTGCATGACCTTGCATGGTATGTCCGGGACCGATCAGCAACAGCAGGTGTGGGCAACACGGCGCCAACGGCAACGAATATAAGTTGATGGACCGGAAGTTGCCTAAACCGGCAAAGCATTTACGAGTATTTGTGAAATGTATAAATACGCGTTTTACTTGCGCAATTTAATATTCGATTTTTTCTCGTTGCATAAGATTCGCTTAATTGTCAGCATGAGGAGTTAAACAGACGAGGGTCCACAAATGTCGGGTGTCACATAACTTAAGAAGAAAATTTGATCTGTATCCACTATAATTATTGGCTAACAATTTAGCCACGTTACTTCAGGTAAAACTTGCACCAAAGTCGCAGCTAGCTTCGCCCACCCGTAGCAAGGGTCTGGAGCGGAAGCTTCGTCTTCTTGCCATACGTCACGTCACGTAATGTTACCTACAGGCTGTAGTATAGCTCCGTATCTGCCCTTAGCCGGTAGGCAGGCAGGCCTCCCTGGCTGGCGTATCATTGCGCCAAACTGCAGCTAGGGCTGCTAGCTAGGCCTACCCCTAAGAAGCGAAGCGACGCGACGGTAGGACACCCAGCTCTTGTTTACGCACAAACAGCAACTAATGCCCATTGCTGCAGCCCATTTGGTGAATGGGCAGCAGTACTTGCAGGGCGGGGGAGTACTGCTGCCCATTACTACTGCCCAATTAACGTTTAAAGCCCATTTAACGTGTAAATTTATTCTCTAAAAGTAGTGCAGGTTTATATTGAAGTTGTAGTCTTGCGCCAACATTACTATTGTCCTAGGAAGAGGCCGGGTACTTACTGATATTTCAATACTATATGGGCAGTAGTAGTTAGGCCGGCCGGGCGCGGGCGGAGGTTGATCGGAACGGAACATCCTCGATTGCAAAAGGCACTTCAATGTATCCTCATGATGACCGCAAATTTCGGGTATGAGAAATTCTCTCTTTCAGCTGTCCATTGACGCTACGGTCAATTTCCTACTCGGGACCAGACTGTTTGAAATGCGTCGGGAATGTGCGGACCGAGCAGCTACATTCATGGGGGATGAGTAATACCTGGGCGCGATAGAGGCGTCCCCCAAATAGGAATGGAACAAAATCACAGGTGCTGACTAACGTACCTTGCATGTGATATTTTTGTCAATAGGACAGGAATAAACTTTCTTGATTACCGTTAATACGTATATATATAGACATTTAAACGTTACTAAAACAGGCCACGCTTTACCAGCCAGCATTTCGTGATCAGGTAGGTGCAGTGGAGGTCAACCAACGCGATGACGTCATCGTCTCCAAGCATGCACCACCACATTTCAACGGGTTTTTTTGCAATTAATCGTGCATAGTATTCACGATCAGACGATCCGAGGGAAAAATACGACGGCAGTACTGCGAGTCCCCCAGAATTTGGTACCGTCCGTCAAACTTAAACCTGGCCGCCTCCTCCTTCCGTCTTCCTTTTTGCCTATGACGACCAAACAGAATCAGACAGAAAATGCATGCTGATAAATTCCTATTTTTAGCGCAACTTCATCAGACAGGGTCTGCCGAGTTTACGTCCGTGTAAATTCCGATTTAATGGAACAGGCGACCGGCTGGCCCGGCAGTCTACGTAGTCAGTCAGTCAGTCAATCATCTTAGCATCAAAATAATTATATCTCGTTTGAGGTCCTCAGAGATAGTTAACGAAAAGAGGGGCGGGGTAAAATTATTGAGGTTTTGATGGGCCGGGGCTGGCCGAGGATTTGGACTCTGGAGATGAAAGCTTTGGCGTCGGCGTTCTCTTGGTTCTCGATGGATCCTGCACAGTTCGAACCGGATCAGTCCCGCCGCGCCGGCATCCGGCACGCCCGTACAACGCGTCGCCGCCGCCGCCGCCGCCGCCGCGTAACGTTTGCGGCAACTTTCAACTCCGCTAGCTGTTCATTCGTTCGCTCACTGGGTCAGGGTCGTCGACGCCTTTCGGCCACGTGGTGTAAGATGATGCAATGTTTCGAACCCTGTTCATATGATTGCTCCGTCTTTGCTAAACGGAGATCTTGCGCTATGAATATCCGGTAATGCCTTGTTGGCCTTCCCGCCCTCTGCGAATAAATAGAACGGGCGTCCCGTACGTAAAGGCTGAAGGTGCGTCCTTGCGTCAGTAATTGCTCTGACGGCCGGACGGCCGGCAAGATACATATATAGTATGTACTATAGTATGGCAAACACGGATAAGAATAGCTCTCCTTGGCGTGATTCGACGTGTTCCATCGGCCCTCATGGCAAATGAAGAAAGAACAAACGTAGCGCGCGTGCGACGTACGGACGCCGGGATCCTCCTCGCTCGTGGTACTTTCTGGGCCGCGTGCGACGACCTCATCCCTATCCTCATCTTCCGTCGATCTGCGAACGGCGAACGAACGAGGAGAGCGCTGTATATGGAGCGGGCGGGTCGGCGGACGGCGGGCTGCGAGCGAGCGAGCGAGCGCCCGCTAAACACAGGCCAGCCGGCCGGCCCTAGTACAGAGGGCAGGTTGACGTACGGGGAAGGCGGCGAGGGAGCGAGCGTGCGCTCGCGGCACAACGTTGCCGGCTTTAGTAGTATAAAGAAAGCGAACGGCGGTCCAAGTGATAACGCCGCCAATCATCACACGCATTACTGTCCGAACCCTCGGAGCAGCAGGTTGTGTTTCAAGAGCGAGCAAGCGAAACATGACCGCCTCAGCCTCTCAGAATACTAAGTTGCTAATGGATCCCGAAGAAAGAGGAGACCGGACGACGACTGGCATGTCGCCCACCCAGGTGTGTCCCGCTTGTAGACAGGGACAGCGTTGGTGTCGATGCTGCACGCACGCCGCCGGAAACTCCGCCCGAGATTCTCAAGAAGATGCCCGAGAGAGGGCTTCCCGACGTGGTTACATCTGTCGCCGAGCGCTAAATTGTCGCGACTCATTGGCGGAATCCGGGAAGTCGGCGGAGCAAAGGTAAGACGGAAAGTTTTCGTTATGCGCGTATGGACTTTAATTGCCGGCCTGCATTGCGGCATGCCGTGACCCAAACGACAACATTTTTGTGTGGAAGGAGGAAATGTTTCAAATATTGATCTAGATCAGACCCACGCGTGGTACATTACCCGATGTCATCAAATAGGGCCCGATCGAAAAAAGGCTTATCGCCAACCAAGTAGAAAAGCACGGAGTGCTCTTAGAATTGATCAATCTTAAGATAAAATTTACGGCGTCGTCTAGCTGCGTCTCAATTCTCAACGTCGAGTACACGTATGGCTAATATACTACATACATCATCCGCGTCTGTTCAACAGGTTCCAGAGGAGAGAAGAGAGGAGAGAGCCAGAAGCATCACTACTTCCACCTGAATCTTTGGCGGCGGCTTCTTGGAGACTTGTGGAGATCGCACAGCAGAACGTCCAGCATCCAACAACGTCGACAAAGTCTCGTGAGTAAACTGCATCAGAATAATTTTGGGGTTGGGGAGATCGAAGCGACGTTACACTTTTGTTTGCGTTTGCGTACGTTGCGTCAGAATCAATACCCGTAATCTCATACGTGTCGTGGGTGGCCCTCATTATCACCACCTCCTGCACCGGCCTTTCCCCCCTTTCTCTCGAACGCGCGCTTACGATTAGCGGCTGGCCGGATTCGTAGCTCTTAACGATCCATCAGGTCGATCGTTCGCGGCAGTAAAATCAAGGGAAATCCCGTCCGTTTCTTATGACATCCAATCGTCACAATTCCGATCGCTTGCATGCTATATTCCCCGTGCCGCCGTCACCCAACGGACTCCCATAGTATACTCGATCGCGTCACTCACGGGGCCTCCACCGTCCTTTCGTGAAAAGAGTGTAGCATGTAAACAGTGGTGATTCATATGGTTGCCCTCGCTAGCGGGCACGCGACATGCAGAACGGACGGGCGGGCGTCAGCAAGTGTTTTTCACTGGAAATTCTCGATGAGCAATGCGAGGGATATCACGGGAAAAGTCCCTCGGTCGGTCCCCCTCATGTCCCGCCCGAGTTTTACACTCTTTGGACGGAAAGTTTCCGGCTGGCCGGTCGGTCGCTCGCTCCATGAATGAATGAAGACGCTGGGTGGGGGAAGGGAAGAAAGCGTCCCAGTGACTCAGTTGGAACGCGCGCACGCATTTCCCTCTCCCGTCCGTGCTCCCCTGCCTGACGAAGGCAGTTAAAATTGACCGCAGCGATCGAGAGACGACAACTCACATTTCATCGCGCGCCGTACGCGAAGAGAAAGCAGTGACGGGCAGAGAGCGCGCGATCTAGCACTTACTATCCGTACAGACAGGTGAGGGGGGAAGGCCTCTTATTGGAAACCGCGTTGATTTCTGGAAGTCGAAGAGTGATTGCAGAGGCGGGCAGGAAGGCGACCGCAGTCGGTCGGTCGGTTGGTCGGGTGGGGTAGCTGGCTAGCCAGCCAGGCTGTAGGGCAAGGCTCGAAAGCGAATTCGTTATTAACGCCGTTGAGTCATGCTCAGGTAGGTAGATGAGAGCAAAAGGGGAAGGAAGCGATCGAGCAAGGCAATCGTACTGAAGAGGCTTGTGGCAGTGGCAGCCGGCCGGCCGGCCACGGCCGGCCGCGCAAGGAAGTAAAGAGGGCAGCCAGGCAGGAAAGGTGGCCGATGAGACGAGCCAACGCGGCCTGAGGACGGACGGCAGGGGGTTTTCTCGATGGGGAAGTCCGTCACTGCTTTTGCAACGAGCGAGCGAGCGCTTGCAGGGCCAGGGTGCACGCGTCAAGGTCGGAAGAAAGCGAGCGGGGGGAGGGAGCACACAATAGCAGTGAATGTGCATTGTACGTATTATATGTATTGCAACTAGAATGTGATGCGCAGATGAGGGATCGCTTTTCTGGGAAGTAAATTTCAATTGACGGGCAGGCAGGCAGCAGCGGCCGCTGTGACAAACCGCCGTCCAAACGATTTAATATACACTGCGTGCGCGGCGGCAACCACGGCGCCGCGTACGAACAACCCTGTGGACGGAGCTGGAGAGAGAAACAGAAAAAAACAGTTACCGCATAAAATTGGCTGGCTGCTGCTGCACCTTGCACACACACACACGTGCGAGCGAGCGAGCGGGCAAGGAAGCCTGGCGAGCGCCGCCGCCGCCGCCGCTGACTCCGCCGCCACGCTGCAACTCTGCGGGCAAGTGTAGCATTCTACTACTTTACATGACTCATCTTAGACTGGCAACAATAATCGATGTTTCGCCAGACCACCACCAGATTACCACGGCACGATGGAACGAACTACCCTAGCTGTTTTGTCTGAGTTGCTCTGCTTTGGCGCCTATATGCATCACGTAGAGATTAATTGTTCGCCGCTCTCCATGAGCGGCCGGCCGGTGTCCTTCTTTACTACTAGTGAGTTGTTAAATTCGCCGGCTCGTTCTGGCGGCGAGCAGCTGCACAATATAACCTTCTATTGCTGCCACCATCGTCGACTCGATCGTCGTCGCCGTCGTCTCTTCCTTGGCTTGCCCTCGGAGCAGCTAGGCGAGCGAACTCAGCCCCCTTCGTCCGTCCGTCCGTCAGCCAGTTAGTTAGTTAGTTATTCGGGCGGTCCATAGCATACGTACGTTGGTCGGTCGGTCGGTAGGTCGGTCGTCTGCTGCTGCTGCTGCTGCCAACGCCGCCACCAGTCAAGCGACGCCACTTGTTCGCCCTCCTCTGCCGCCGTCGCCGCCGTCAAGCTGTAGGCTAGATTCCCTCCGGAAATGCCATTTTGCTTTTGAAAGAAAAAGACATATACGAACGAACGACAACGGGGCAGGACCTACAAAGCGATAAGTGATACGGTTAGCAGCGCTTAACCTCAATGTCCCTCTTAACAAGGCGGGAATGACCTACTTATGTGGGAAAAGGAGGCGATCGAGCTTCGCGGAAAAAGCTAGGGCGGTGACACTCGCTCTTGGTTCTCGCCATCTCTCTCGCTCGCTCTAAGTTATACCCATTATCAGCTGTCAATCAGTCGTTTTAGCAACTTGGGGCAAATCCTCCTTGGGGCACGTACGCGCTAATTGTTCGTTGCTAGGTACAAGCGATTTCTGTTCGCGTGGAAACAGCAGCGGTGTATGAGGCAGCTTGCTAGTCAAGCGGTGCGAGAGGTGCGTACGTACGCGTACGGCCGGCGTACGCCCGGCAGAGAATCCATGAGTAATCCTTTTCATTGTTTTGGGACGCGCGCGTACGCAAAAAAGTGATCGAGTCAGCAATTGCGGCCGCGGTTAAATGTTGCATATTACATTGGCGGTCCGGGAAACCCCCTCCCTTCCTTACTAGTCGTCCGAGAACCTCGATCCAAGCGTAATTCGAGCCGCGTACTAAGTGCAACAGGGCGCCCTGCCTGTCCGGTTGCTTACTATGGGTTTTGCTTTTTCCTATCTAATCTGATAGCGTTTTTCGCACAGTGAGAAGTTGTATGATAATTTCTTCTTTCCTATTCGATTACCAGGATCTCGACCCTCACAAGGTCTGTGCAACCTGGCCGGGTTAACCCTCGCCGTCTCCGTGATCCTCGGCCTCCTCGCCGCCACCGCGGCCAACCCGGCATCGCGGCGGCCCGAACAGCCGCAGTCGCAGCCGCCCCAGTCTCCCGCGCCTCGGGCCAACTCCTTCATCCCGATGAACATGAAGCCGAAGTGGATCAACCCGTGCGGCATCCACCCGAAGGCCATGAAGCGCCTCGCGTCCAGTTTTGGCCACTACGAGGTCCGGCCGCTCTCCGACAGGGAACTGCTGGAGAACGTCATCCTGGCGGCGAAGAACGCGCTCAGACACTCAAAGTTCTTCAAGGAGGAATATGTAAGTACAGTTCAACTATGTGCTAGCGAAACAGTTAATCGACGGATACTCTAATCGACCGATCGCACTGGGGAATTAAATTGTTCTCATTAGCATCTTGCCGTGAGAAGAGGGGCATTCGAAAAAATGTTGACCTGGCTCTAACTGCGATAAATTCATAACCTCCCAGAGGAGTCTCTGCTGACAAAACTTGCTCGTTAACGGCGACAGGGTGCGAAATTTTTCGTGCAGTCGAACCTGCGAGGTCGCTCGCATTCATTTTTCCCGCCCAGGGCAATTGTTTCTTCCTAGCGTCACTCGCAGCTCGGTCGGTCGGTCGGTCGCGGAATGGTATTTCCTGGCTCGGGTGGAAAGCAGCTAGTGCGCTACTCCCCTATACGTATAGCTCCCTGCCTCCCTCTCTCTTTCTCACGCTCAACTGAACAACCGTAAAGTCGCCTGCTCGGCTGGACGCGCACCCGCTCGCGCTCGCCCGCCACGCGGTAGTTTGAGCGTACATTCGAGGTCGACGGCGGCGGGGAGATTGAGTGATGCTGCTTGAGGGCGAGAGCTCCTACCTACGGGCGCGTTATATGAAGCTACTAGTACGCGTACCGCCCGACTTCTTGAATGTCATTCATGAGCGTCTGCGGCCGATAGATACGCTCTTAGGTCGAACAGAGCAGACGCCGACATTCCCGACCTCCGATGCTGCGCAGAGCATTTTGGCAGCAGCATGCATGTACTGTAGTAGTATTTTATTGACATCTATTTGCCATATGGTTTTGCTATTGGCTAACCGACCTCAATCGAGAGAAATTTATTGTCTCCAATCTGATCTGATTAGCCGTGTAAAACCAACACTGCCCTTACACACCGAGAGATATCTGTTGAATAATTGACCGCCGAATACCTGACTGACCCCCGACTGACCGGACGGACTGACGCGATTAAGCCAACTAGTCATTGTCATTCAGCCCCCGGCCGGCCAGCCCGCGCCGCCGCCGTGACAATCAGTGAAATCAGTCTTACCAGCTACGAGTAGTGCTACATCGCAAAGAACGTTAATTACACAGCGCTAGGCGAGAACAATGCCGCCGACGCCGACGCAGGTCGCAACTAACTGCCAGTTCTGCGAATGAACGGGCTGGCCGCCAATTTGGCTGTCCGTCCGTGGCACTCCATTCAATCTGTGAAATATTTCTTTCTTATCCTTTCGTTCGTCCGCCCGCCCGCCGTCGCGTCTTTCCTCAGAGAGAGAGAGAGCGTTGTACGGGTGCCCGGCTGTAGGAGAGCGGCTGGATCGGCCGGCTGAGTCTGCCGCCGCACGGCCGCCTCGATCTGGCCGGGATAGAGAGAAAGAGGGAAAGAGCTAGGGAGCAATCGGTCAGTCGGGGTGTTTTCATTCATAATGGCCGAAAAAATACGATTGTTTCGCATTCCTCACGTCGGTGCGACTTCCTGCTCAATCGACTGCTGTCGCCAACGCCGTCTGGATGTAGTCTGAAATCGCCGCGAATTGGCGCCAGAGCAGTTAAAGGACGGACGGATTGAATCGGGAGGAGAGTTATATTGACAACCAATAGCAGGTAGATGCATGCCAATAAGGGACTGTTTCTGGAGCATTTCCCCCGGGATACCGCTGGACTATATTCTCTATGCTACCTGCGAGTAGAGTAAATTCAACACAAATTGGATCAATGGGGAAAACGAGGGATAAGCTGGCGGCCAGTCTGTCAAATTGAAGGCATCACAAGTCGTCGGCATCTTTTTATTTGACACGCTGAGCTTTTTGTCAAAGCCTTAATGTGCCGCCTCTTCGTATATCTGTCGCTGTTGGCTGTTGCGGAAGGAAGCCCGGCGCAAATCGAGGCATCACGACGACTTAGCGGCAGCTGGCCACGTATCGACGGTGTGACGGACGGAGGCGGACGGCACATGCACCTACTGCTGCGCTGGCTGGTTTCACGGTGCTCATTGGAGCGGTGAAAAATTATTGTTGCGACAACACCGACCGCCGCCTTGGCGTGAGAAGCTGCTTTGGGGCCGGGAGGCGGCAGGTGAGGCGAATCTCGGCGCGGGAAAGGCGGCTGCAATATTTATCCCACGTGCTCGATCGTCTGTCCGTCGTCAACCATGCAGCCAGCCAGACACAGGTCGGATTGGACAGGTGGTTAAAAACCACACCGGTGGCAGGTGGCTCCAGCTGGGCTCTAGCTTCACAGGAGAGCTCTGGACGGCCGAACGACCTCGGGCGAAAAAGCCGCGCCGCCATCGTTTTTACAATGCCGAAACGAGCGTTGACTGCATAACATGACGTGCTGTCGCTCGCCCCCATTCTCGTACATATTTTCCCCAACCTGAGTGTCCCCGGCGGCCTTCTCGGAATTGGGTATATCAACGACGGACGGACGGGCGGACGAATCCCGCCGCCAATATCGCGGCCAGGGGGAACTTTCGTGAGTCGTTGCATAGCATGCGTAACCCGTGCGCGCGCTCGCGGTCGGGCGTTCATAGGAAGTCGCAGGTATAAATTCTGCGTCGCTCGATCGAACCTCATGTCTCATATAGTATCTACGCCTCGGCGGTGTGATGAGTAGCACATACACACACACACACTTCCGCATGAAATATGGATGCAGCAAAGGAGACTTGAAAGGGCGGGAATAAAGTTTCTTGCGAGCTCTCCCGCTGAGCTGAGAGCCCATATATGAGACAGAAGGAAAGAAAGAAACGGGACATATTGTCATCTCAACGACCCGTCGTTCGCTCTCAACGGGCGAATACTTAGCAAGTTTTTCGAGCACGTGCCGGAGGACCGAGTCTGGCTCTCATCCGGGTAGGCGAAGAATTAGGCAGGGCGGTCGGTTTCATGAATGGAGCCATCTGGAGCCGGGCCTCGGCCGATTGGGCTGCATGCGGGGCGGCCTCGGCTTCAACGTCGGAGGCCGTACGTTCAACGCACTCTCCGCGGCGGGAGATGGATTTTTCGGCATGCAATGGAGGATGGCGGTAACCATGGAGAGAGCTCATACTTCCAGTTCCGGCTGTCAAGGTCGAGGCTGGCTGAGCTAAACGTGTGCATGGCCGAGGCCGACCGGCCGTTGGCGGGACGTCGCCTAATTTGACTTTCCACGCCCACGTCTTGGCTCTTTCCGGGTGAATATTTTAAGCTCGCGTACGGCGGGAAAACGGGCTCGAAGGGCATAAAGGCGTATTCATGACGATCCGAGCGGGGAGGGAAAGAGTTGAATGCCATGCAATTCGCGAGAAGGGAGACTGCATGTTGCCGCCGGTACGTTGCTGACTACGACGAGCCGAGGCTGTAAAGCTTGACGTACGTGGGCGGCCGTATGGACGGACGGACGGACGGACGAACTCAATTTCAGCCTCATGACGACGACGACGACGAGGAAGCGCCGCGATGAGAAACATATCGTGACGTCGGCGGCCCCTTTTATCCGAACTGGCGCCGCCGATTCTCGAGAAGCGAGAGAGAGGGGGGAGGGAGGGAGAGCTCATCGGCTAGCTGTAGTACGTGCTCGTGGCCGGCCGGCCGGCCACCGGATGTTGACTCCGAGACTTGGACACGAGCGAGAGACGCGATAAAATATTGTCGGAATGGGAAAAGCGCGTGCCTAATTATACAGAATGAGGGAGAGTACAGCTAGCTAAACTTGTTTTGACATCGTGGACTCATCATTGAGTGCAAATTCCCCACGCTGAGTGTGTGCCATATCTGCCGCCGCGGTATTGCAATTTATATTAATTCTTCATCAATCTCACTCATTCGTCGCTATCTAAGCTGAGCCAGAAATATTCTTTTCACGAGCAGACGTGAAGCCAGATCCTCTTCGAATGAGAGCTGACAAGCCAGCAGGGTCAATCCCAGCGTGCCGGCTTTTTCTTAGTTTGCTTACATACTGTACGTTACATGCGGGTCCGGCTTTTCGGCTCTAATCTATCTCGAGTCAAAATAGATTTTTTAAGCAAATCAGTTTGAGGCGAATGACGTGAGACTTGACGTAATCTGTCGGCGGGGGGCCGCCCCCCCCCCCCCCCCCCCCCCCCAAAAAAAAAACCGTAGAAAAAGAACAGATTGTGAAAGAAAAAACCCCAGCCAAAGGGGGGGGGGGCCACCCACACACACGCCGAGCCAACAA
>JAAUYK010111423.1_pt1 | contig 15299 bp, 3 predicted proteins | sample 7278021 | NCBI WGS metagenome assembly JAAUYK01 (sample SAMN14350223, study PRJNA611818) | marine sediment metagenome | isolation source: surface marine sediment (1.8m) | place: French Polynesia: Moorea | collected 2018-08
AACAACACTTTCTCTAATTTCAGGATGGTTACTTAATTGAGCTTCTATTTCCCCAAGTTCAATTCTAAAACCTCTAATTTTTACTTGATGATCTATCCTTCCTATGTATTCTATGTTGCCATCGGGTAAATAACGGCATAAATCTCCTGTTTTATAGAGTTTTCCTTCGCCGAAGGGATTAGGGATAAATTTTTCGGTGGTTAATTCTGGTCGGTTTAGATATCCTCTAGCTAAACCGTCTCCTCCTATATGTAATTCTCCTGCAACTCCAATCGGAACCGGCTGCAAGTTTGAATCCAAGATATAAATTTTGGTGTTGTCAATTGGTTTACCAATTGGTACGTTCTTATCTATCTTGGTAGCACTATCAATTTGACAGATAGTAGCTGTCACAGTAGTTTCTGTTGGTCCATAAGCATTGATTAACTGAGGAGAATCACTTACATACTTTTGCCAAGTTCTAACCAACTCAGGAGATGCTCCTTCTCCTCCGATAATAACCAATCTTACGGATGGCGGTAAGCCAAGGTTATTGGTCTTTAATTCAGAAGTAATTTGTTGCCAATAAGCAGTTGGCAAATCCAGGACGGTAAGATTCGAGTTCCCACAATTTTGCAAGAATTGGTCTATCCCTCCAACAACTTCCTCAGTTCGCAGTACCAGTGTCCCTCCTGAAAGCAGACATCCATAAATTTGTTCACCTGCTGTATCAAAACTAATAGTAGCAAACTGCAAAACCTTATCTTTACCGGTTAATTGATATTCTCTAATGGCAGATAGAATTAAATTAACTAAGCCTTGATGTTCAATTAGCACTCCCTTGGGTTTACCTGTAGAACCAGATGTATAAATCACATAAGCCAAATTCCCAGAACTAGCTAAGGTTTCAGGATTAATTTTTCCCTCATTATCTATCTCAACCCAATCCCTATCCAAACAAATCGTTTGTGCCTGACTTGTTAGCAATTCCTCTAATAATTTCTCTTGAGTTAATAGTACAGAAACCTTCGAGTCGTCTAACATATATTCAATCCGTTCTTGGGGATAATTAGGATCGATGGGAACATAAGCACCTCCTGCTTTTAATATCCCTAATAATCCAATAATCATCTCGACAGAACGCTCGACACATATCCCTACTAATGTATCTGGTTTAACTCCTAATTTCTGCAAATAATTGGCTAACTGATTGGCTTTTTGATTCAGTTCTTCATAGGTTAACTGTTCCTCTTCATACACCACTGCTACTGCATCAGGGGTTCTTTCTACCTGTTCTTCAAATAATTCATGAATACATTTATCTTTGGGATATTCTGCTGCTGTATTATTCCATTCCACTAACATTTTATGTTCTTCTCTTTCTGTTAATAGAGGTAATTTTGTAACTTTTTCCTCTGGATTTGTTATTATGCTTTCAAGCAGAGTAACAAGGTTTCCTGATAAGAATTCTATGCTTTCATCAGAAAAGTAGCTAGGATCATAAAAAGTTTTTATCTCCAACCCTTTGTTAATAGAAACTAATAAACTTAATGGGTAGTTCGTTTGCTCAAAAACCCTTAAAATATTAATTTCTATATTACTAGCAGATGATCTTAGAGATTCATCTATTGGATAATTCTCAAATACTAAAATACTGTTAAATAAAGCTCTTTCTGGAGACACTTCACTCCATGCTTTTATTTGTACCAAGGGAGTATAAGAATATTGTTCCCGTTCTACTTGATCAGTCCTAAGATTTTGTAACCAAGGAATCACTGTTGCATTTTCAGGAATTTTAACTCTGACGGGTAACGTATTGATAAATAACCCGACCATTGATTCTACATCTGTTAATTCAGGGGAACGACCCGATACAGTTGCCCCAAAAACAACATCTGATTCGCCACTGTAGCGACTCAAAATAATTCCCCAAACCCCTTGAATAATCGTATTAAGGGTAAGCCTATTTTTTCGAGCAAACTGATTCAAATTTTCAGTAAATTCCTTTGACAGTTTCTGAGTTTGTGATTGACGAGAACTTTCTAGTTTAGTTTTTGAAGATACTAATGACTCAATCATCAAAGAAGTCGGAACAGTAAATCCTTGAAGATTATTTCTCCAAAAAGTTTCTGCTTTGTTTAAATCTTGTTTTTGTAACCAAGCAATATAATCTCGGTATGGTCGAGGTTTAGGTAAACGACAGGTTTGTTTTTGGCAATAGGCTTCATAAAAAGTCAGAACTTCTTTAAAAAGAATAGGTAAGCACCAACCATCGCATAGAATATGATGGTGACTCCAAACAAAATAATAGGATTGTTCAGTGATTTGAATCAGACGACAACGCATCAAAGGAGCTTTTTTGAAATCAAACCCTTGCTGTCTATCTTCCTTTAAGAATTCATCAAATTTTGTTTTTTGCTCGTCTAAAGAAAAAGATTGCCAATCGGAAAAAGTCCAAGGCAATTTGACCTGCTTACGCACAACTTGAAGTGGCTGTTTCCTATTTTCCCAAATAAATATAGTCCGTAAAATAGGATGACGGTCAACAATTTTTTGCCAAGCTTGTTGAAAAGAATTAATATTTAACTGACCTTTGATTTCGAGACTAAACTGCTCAAAATAAACAGATGATCCAGGATCATAGAGTGAATGAAAGAGCATTCCCTCTTGCATAGGAGAGAGAGGATAAATGGCTTCTATATTTTTTTCTTTGTTTTTCTGAGGACTATTAACCATAAGTTTTTTAACAATTTAAAGGTCTGCTAAAAGATCATCAAGTTCTTGTTGATCTAGATCAATTTCAGGAAAATCAGAGGGAGTAAAACCACCAGACTCATCTGATAAACAATGCTTAATAAGAAATTGCAAATTTTCCAGATAATTCAAGGCTAATTTTTCAATTGTTTCTGGATGATGCAAATTTTTGCTGTAAGTCCAAGTAATTTTTAGTTGCTCCTCCATAATTATACTATTTATATCAATTAAATGTTTTCTCTGGCCTTCTTCACTGTGTAATAAACCACTGGGTTCTGTAGCGAATTTTAAAATTGGCGGTGAGTTAATGATATTATCAACTTGTCCCAAATAATTAAAGCTAACTTGAGGTTGGGGGATTTGTTTTAAAGATTGTTTTATTTTGTCATCTGAACTTAAATAACGTAAAATACCGTAACCGATACCTTTTTGGGGAATCTGTCGCAATTGTTCTTTAATTTCTTTAATCGCTTCTCCTGGATTATTTGTTCCTTGTTTTCCTAAGCTTAAATTTACCGGAAAAATGCTAGTCAACCAGCCTACGGTTCTCGATAAATCAATTTCCTCAAATAAGTCTTCCCTTCCATGTCCCTCTAAATCTAATCGTAATGATTTGTGTTTTGTCCACTGCTCAAAGGTCAATACTAATGCTGTGAGCAAAATCTCGTTAATTTGGGTATTATAGGCGGCAGGAACTTCTTTTAATAATGTGTCTGTTTCCTCTGGGGTTAAGGCAATGGTTATATCCCCAGTTGATACTTCTGTATTTTGAATACTATCACCCTCATAATCAAGAGGTAAATCGGCTCTTACCATACTTTGACTTTGCCAATAATCTAACTCAGCTTTTAAGGCATCAGAGTGAGCGTATTCAAGGAGTTTATTACCCCATTGTCGATAAGATGAGGTTTTAGAGGGTAATGCTATATCTCGCCCTTGAGTTAATTGATTATAAGCTGTGACTAAGTCTTCTAATAAAATTCGCCAGGATACTCCATCCACTGCTAAATGGTGAATCACAATTAATAAACGACTCGGTTGCTTGTCTCCTAAATCAAACAGTACGACTCTTACTAATTCTCCCTTACTTAAATTGAGGCTTTTTTGGGCTTGGTTGGCTTCTGTTTTAATAATGTTGGACTGTTGAGAACTTTTTATATTTGCTAAGTCTTTGACTTCTACAGTGAAATCTGTATGCAGTTTTTGATAACTTTGTTGCCACCTATCTGCTATTTTTTCATATTTGAAGCGTAATGTGTCGTGATGCTGTAAAAGACCTTTGAGTGCTTGACTTAATTGTTCATGATTAATGTTACTTCTTACTTCCAATAAAACTGCTTGATTCCAATGGTGGACTTCGGGTAAATTTTGTTCAAAAAACCAATGTTGAATCGGGGTTAAAGGAGCTACTCCTGTCAAGATTCCTTGTTCTACTTCTAATTCTTCTGATTCTTGCGTTACTGTGGCTAACTGGGCAATGGTTTGATGTTCAAATAATTGCTTAGGCGTAATTTTTAGACCTGCTTGTTTGGCACGGGCGACAATTTGAATGGTGAGGATTGAATCGCCCCCTAATTCAAAGAAATTGCTGTTAATACTTATTTGCTCTAGTCGTAATACCTCAGACCACACCTGCGCTAGGATTTGTTCTGCATGAGTAGAAGGAGGGAGAAAATCTGCTTGTGCTACGGCTGAAAAGTCCGGTGTGGGTAAAGCTTTACGGTCAAGTTTCCCATTAGGGGTCAATGGTAGTTTTTCTAAGAGGACAAAGGCACTGGGTATCATGTAATCTGGCAGTTGTGCCTTGAGATAGTTTCTTAAGGTTTGATTTAAGCTATCTTCTGCCACATCTTGGGTCACAAGGTAAGCAACTAATCTTTTGTTTCCTGGTTGGTCTTCTCTGGCAATAACAACACTTTCTCTAATCTCAGGATGGTTGCTTAGTTGAGCTTCTATTTCCCCTAGTTCGATTCTAAAGCCTCTTATTTTTACTTGATGGTCTATCCTTCCTATATATTCAATATTTCCATCCGGTAAATAACAGCATAAATCTCCTGTTTTGTAGAGTTTTCCTTCGCCGAAGGGATTAGGGATAAATCTTTCGGCGGTTAATTCTGGGCGGTTTAGATACCCTTTGCCAACCTGAACTCCTCCAATATGCAGTTCTCCTGACACTCCAATGGGTACTGGTGTTAATTGTTGGTCAAGAATATACAGTTGGGTATTGCTAACTGGACGGCCTATTGGTACTATGCTTTTTCCTATCTCTTGACGACAATTCCAAAAACTAACATCTATTGCTGCTTCTGTTGGTCCATAAAGGTTATGAAGTTCACTATTTAATTTTTGGCTAAATTTCTGTTTCAAGTCAAAGGGTAAGGCTTCTCCACTGCAAATAACCCGTTTGATACTGTGACAGTTACTTACCTCTTTTTCTTCTAAAAATACTTGTAACATTGAAGGGACAAAATGTAGGGTGGTCACTTTTTTATTTTCAATTAATTCTCTTAAATAATTACTATCTTTATGTCCTTCTGGTTTAGCAATAACTAAGCTGGCTCCCGTTCCTAATGTCCAAAAGAATTCCCACACGGAAACATCAAAACTAAAGGGGGTTTTTTGCAATACTCTATCATCCTGGTTTAACTTATAGGTGTTCTGCATCCATAATAAACGATTGACGACTCCATTATGAGCGTTCATTGCACCCTTGGGTCTTCCAGTTGACCCAGAAGTATAAATAATATAAGCGAGATTTTCTGAGGTTACTTCTTGCTCTAGATTAATGTTACTTTCACTATCTATTTCTGAACCATTTTCCTCCCAAGTAATCACTCTTGATTTTGTTTCAGGGAGTATTTTTGTTAATTTCTCTTGAGTTAATAGTACAGAAACTGCCGAATCCTGCAACATATATTTTATTCTGTCTGTTGGATAATTCGGGTCAATAGGAACATAAGCTCCTCCAGCTTTTAATATCCCTAATAGTCCGATTACCATCTCCAGAGAACGCTCAACACATATCCCTACTAAAGTATCTGGTTTAACTCCTGATTTCTGTAAGTAATGAGCTAATTGATTCGCTTTTTGGTTCAATTCTTGATAGGTTAATTGTTCCTCTTCATACACCACCGCTACTGCATTTGGTGTCTTTTTAACCTGTTCTTCAAACAGTTGATGGATACATTTATCTTGGGGATACTCTACTGCTGTATTATTCCATTCTACTAATAATTTATATTCTTCTCTTTCTGTTAACAGAGGCAACTTAGATACTTTTTCTTGAGGATTTGCTACCATTGCTTCTAATAGCACTTGAAAATGCCCCATCATTCTGGTGATGGTTTTCCTTTCAAATAAATCTGTATTATACTCCCAATTGACCTTTAAACCTTGCTCTGTCTCAATTACAAATAAGCTTAAGTCAAATTTAGCAATACCTCTATCAACTTCTATGGTCGATACAGTTAACTCTGGTAACTTCAATTCTTCTGTTGGGGCATTTTGTAAAACGAAGGCAACCTGGAATAAAGGTGCATGACTCATATTCCGTTCTGGTTGAAGTTCTTCGACCAGTTTTTCAAAAGGAATATCCTGATGAGTATAAGCTTCTAAACAAGTTTTTTTTACCTGTTTAATCAACTCTGTGACACTAGGATTATCCTCTAGATTTACTCTCATTACTAAGGTATTCAGAAAAAAACCAATGAGAGGCTCGATTTCAGAACGTTTGCGGTTAGCAATAGGAGAACCAAGTGTTATGTCCTCTTGTCTTGAGTAACGAGAGAGGAGAACACTAAAAGCACTCAAGAGAGTCATAAATAACGTAGCATCCAATTGCTGAGTTAGTTGGTTAAGTTTTTGCGTTAGTCTCTGACTCAGGCTAAATTTTTCTGTTGCCCCTTCAAATGTTTGTACGGGAGGTCTAGGATAGTCTAGGGGGAGTTCTAATAAAGGAGATAATCCTGAAAGTTTCTTCTTCCAGTAATCAAGTTGATTTTGTAATCTCTCTTGTGATAACCACTCCCTTTGCCAAACAGCATAATCAGCATATTGCACCTTCAATTCTGGTAGAGGAGAGGGTAAATTGGCTTGATAAGCTTGATAAAGTCTTGAGAATTCCTTAATTAAAACCCCAAATGACCAACCATCACAAACAATATGGTGCATGATGACCAGTAAGTTATGGCTGGTATCTCCTAACTTCACAAGAATAACCCTTAACAGTAAATCTTTTTCTAAGTCAAAGGGTAATTGAAATTGATTAAAGGCTATTTCTTGCCAAGTTTCTTGTTGTTTTTCGGGGGATAATTGTGAGATATCTATTTTCTCTAAATACAAATTTGGTGTTTCATTAATTACCTGATAGGGTTCACCATTAATTGTTTGTATATTAGTCCGAATAACTTCATGTCTTCTGACAATTTCTTCTAAAGATTTTTGTAAGATTTTTACGTCTAAACTGCCTTCAAGATGAACGGCTCCTCCTTCATTGTAGGCAACGTTTCCATCTTCTAATTGTTCAAGAATCCACAATCTTTGTTGAGAAAAGGATAAAGGCAAATTTTTAGAACGAGGAACCGGCTTAATGGGTATATTAATTCTAGAAGAGTCTAATTGATTTTGTTGTAGAAACTGTATAATTTCTTCTTTTCTTTCTGCTAATTCATTCTTAATTTCAGGGGTCAGTTTTCCTTTAGAAGCTCGACAACGTAACCGTCCTTCCTCTATCCAAAGTTTTATATCTAAGTCGACTAAATGTTCTAAAAATTCTTCTAGAGATTTCATAGCTCAAATTCCTCCATATCATCCGATGATTCTTGTGATTCTGGTGATAAATTCCTTAGTTTTTGTATAGTTGAACGAGTTTGACTAATTTGTTCAGCTAAATCAATAATTTCTGGCTTTTCAAACAAGACATTGAGACACAACTCCATGGTAAAAACTTCCCGAATACGAGAAATTACTTGCGTCGCTAAAATTGAATTCCCTCCTAATTCAAAAAAGTTGTCATAAATACCGACTTTCTCTCTTTTCAGCACTTCCTGAAAAATCAAGGCTAATTGCTCTTCTATCTCATTACGAGGAGCAACAAACTCTCTTGACTCTTTAGAACTTTCCTGTTTTTTCTTATGGACAATTAGCTCTAAAACTTTACTCGGATTTTGTAATCCCTTAGCAATTTGATTCATCAACTCTGAACGAGCTTGTATCTTTGCTGTTGAAGAGTTACTCGCTAATTCTTTTTCTTGCTCTAAATTTACTTTTTCTTCCGGTTCAAACTTCAGATTAATCACCCTTTCTACAGCTAACTCAAATATCCATCCTGTTTCTGTTTTCTGTTTTTCCTCTTGACCTACTGCTTCTAAAAAGTCTAATACTGGTTGATTTTTAGATGTCTTTTCATAAGCTAAATTAACTTGATTTAGCTGCTTTTCCTGGGCAGTTTTCCCCAAAAATTTCAACATTTCATACTCTACTCCTCTACCCAAGACCCGACAACTTAAGAGAAATGTATCTACTTTTAGCACTTCTTGGTCACCCTCAAATAATAATACTCCTACTAATCCATAATCCCCAAACCTGTCTTTTACTCTCACTCCAACCCCTTCTAATTTTTCTTGCTTCAATAATTGAGCAATTTCTTTTTCACTGCGTCTGATGGTTGTTAAATTAAATTGATTAGTTCTTTGGGTCAACTGGGAGATTCTTGGTAAGTCTTCTGTTTTGATAGAACTAATTTCCAGTTGTAAGTCCAAACTTGCTAAAAAATCCCTAAACGTTAGGGTCTGCTCTTTTAATTTCTCCCTTGCTATTTGTTGCTGATACATCTGTGTCCGTTTTTGGTCTTCTTCTGTCATTTTATTGACATCTAATGGCCACAAATGTTTTAACCATTGGGGTATATCTTCGCCATTTTCTGGCAGTTGCAAGGCTAACACTTCGGGACAATTTGCTGTCACTTCAGCGCATTCAACTGGGTTATCATCAATGAAGATAAAACTGTCTAGTCCTAGGTTTAATTCTGTTGCTAGAGCTTTGAGATTGGCTGATTTAGGTTGCCAGTTAATTTTCGATGCCACGATATGCCCTTTTTTCAGGGGCATTTCTTCATGATAATCAAACACACTCCAGACATCTTCCTCATTATTCTTACTACACAAACATAGAAGTTTTCCTGCTTTTTGTTGTTCGACTAAAAAGCTTTGCAATCCTTGACGATTATTGTCAATGGTGACCCCTTTTGCTCCTTCTTCACCACTGACTCCACTCCAAAGGGTATTGTCGCAATCAAGGACTATCACTTTGTAGGGAGCTTGTTTAATTGTGTAAATTTTACGTGCTATGGCGGTTCCCAATGCGGTATAAAAGGTTTCTGTATAAGGGATATGTCCTAATTCATCCCTGTTTTGATCATAATAATCTTCTACTGGATAGGTTGCTTGAATATCTTGGGAGGTTATTAAGTAAAGGTTACTTTGATGTTTGAGTTGCGTTTCTAAGGAATTCTCTATCCTTAACAGAAAATTTGCCTGTTTTGCGTTGCTTAAAACAGATGGGGATGGGGGACAAATCCCTACAATTAAAGGTGCTTGATTTGTTTGACTGGCTTGTTGAATAGCAGTGATTAATTCTTGGCTGGTTTGTTGTATTTTTTCTAACCAAATTTGTTGGTCTTGTTTCTTTTCTTCAAATCTTACCCAGTCTTCTAATCTGATTAGGATTATATTAATTCCTTCCTCATTTTTGCTTGTCTCGCTGTTAGGATTTAGGAGTTCTTGAAAGACTTGATTGTAGGCAGTAAATGTTACCTTTGATGATAGGTTTAATTTTTCCATCCAATAGTTTATGCTTTCTTCTATTGGTTCTGCTGTAAACGTTGAACTAATAATGATTAACTGAGTTGCTTGAGCTAGTTTCGCTAGCCTAATTTTTTCTTCAAGTTTTTGCGGTAAAACAAATTCTGCGATGGGGCGTTCTTTATCTTTAATAATTCTTTCAAGGATATTTAAGTAAAACCCAACCAGTAAATTAATTGTCTCTTCGTTAAATAAATCAGTGTTATAAGACAAGAATCCTTGCATGATGTTCTCTATTTTTTGCAAGGTTAAAGTTAAATAGAATTCTGTTATCCCTTCTTCTTGTCTTTGCCCTGGATAAACTTCTGATAGTAGGTCTATATCCAGTTGTCTAGCTGGATGAAGTTTCTGTTCAATAAAGTTAAAAAGAACTTGGAAAACTGGGTTATAGGATAAATTTCGTTCTGTTTGAACTGCTGCTACAATTTCAGATAAAGGAAGCGCCTTATGATTATAAGCATCCAATACAACCTGGTTAACTTTATTAATAAAATCTGCACAAGTTGGATTACCTGATAAATCAAACCGAAGGATCAGGGGATAAGCAAAAAAGCCAATCAAGGATTCTAATTCAGTCCGATTACGATTAGCAATTGGGGAACCAATAATCACATCTTCTTGATCACTATACCGACTAAGAAGAATAGCAAAACTTGATAAAAGCATTGTGAAAACTGTCACCTTAAGTTGCTTACTTACTTGTTCCAATGAAGCAACTAAGTGATCAGGTATATTTAGGATAACTGTCTTAGAAGCTGCCACTCTAGATGAACTAACTCTATCTGTTGGAAGTTCTAGTTTCAGTGATGAATCACTAAGATTTTTATCCCAAAAGTCTACTTGATTCTTTTTTACTTCTTGGGTTAAATAATTCTTTTGCCATACAGCATAATCAACATATTGAATAGATAATTCTGGTAGTATTGGTATTGATTGATTAATAATAGATTGATAAATAATTGATAACTCATGTAACAAAATTTCGACAGACCACTCGTCACAGACAATGTGATGAGTTTGAATAAGCAAAATATGAAACTCACAGCTTAAGTTTAACAACTTCATCCGAATTAATGGAGCAATTGCTAAGTCAAAATAATCCTTTTCTGCTTCTTTAATTAATTGTTTAACCTTTGAGAGTTGTTCAGACTCTGATAATTTTTCTAAACTGACAATAGGCAATGTTACATCAATCTTCGGTAAAACAAATTGAACTGGTTGACCTTCAACTGATTTAAAAATAGTGCGTAAAGACTCATGACGCTCAATAATTTTGTTAAAGCTTTTCTCTAAAGCTATGGAGTCTATATCTCCTCGAACAACAAAGGACATAGTAAAATTGTGGGCTGTACTTTGTCTATCTAACTGATGAAGAAACCAGAGTCTTTCTTGATCAAAAGATACAGGAAAGTAAGAAATATCTTCTCTTGACAACTTCTTAATTGGTTGATTAACTTGGGAAACAGCTAGTTGTGCTTTGGATAAAAAATCAATGATTTTTGGTTTGTTTTCAATGATTTTTTTTCTGAGTTTAGGTGTTAATTTCCCCTCTGGTGCTTGATATTTTAATGAATTATTTTCAACCCATAGCCTAATCCCTGAATTTCTAATTTCTGATAAAATTTCATTGATATTGGTCATAGTTCTCCTTCCTCTAACTTAATATTTTCTGTTGTTATTAACTCAGACTGCCCCTGGGCAGCCCATAATAAACCATCCAAATATTCAGCCAAACCTTTGACAGTTGCTTGTTCAAATAAACTACTCAAAGAAATTTCGATTGACAAAGTCTTACTTAATCGATTAATCACTTTAGTTGCCAATAAAGAATTACCTCCTAACTCAAAAAAGTTATCATAAATACCTATAGTTTCAATTCCGAGACTGGCGGACCATATATCGATTATAGTTTGTTCTGTTGCTGTTTGTGGAGGAACGTAACTTTTAATGGTTGGTGTAAAATCGGGAGTCGGTAAAGCTCGGCGGTTAACTTTTCCATTAGGTGTTAAAGGTAGTTCCTCTAACATCAGAAATGTACTGGGAACCATATAATCAGGCAGTTTAGTTTTGAGGTATTCTCGTAAAGTTTCAGGCAGAATAGGCTGTGTGGAAACGCAGTAGGCAACTAAACATTTATTTTCTTGTTCTTTCGTAGCAATAACAACACTTTCTTTTATGTCAGGATGACTAACAAGACTGGCTTCGATTTCCCCTAATTCGATTCTAAATCCTCGGAGTTTAATTTGATAGTCTATTCTGCCAAGATATTCAATATTGCCATCCTCTAAATGTCTACATAAATCACCTGTTTTATAGAGCAAAGTATCTTCATCAAAGGGATTGGGAATAAACTTGGCTTCCGTCAGTTCAGGTTGGTTGAGATATCCCTTTCCCACTTGTACGCCACCAATATGCAACTCTCCTTTCACCCCAATGGGAACGGGTTGAAGATGAGCATCTAAAATATACAGTTGTGTATTAGCCACTGGACGACCAATAGGTACTTTTTTCAGAGGATGATGGTGTTGACATTGCCAATAGGTCACGTCGATCGCCGCCTCGGTTGGGCCATATAGATTGTGTAGTTCACAATTTAGATACTCAAAAAACCTTTCTTGAAGATCATAGGGTAGTGCTTCTCCACTACAAATCACCCGTTTTAGGGATTTACATTGAACGACCTCAACATCTTCTAGAAAAATTTGTAACATTGAAGGGACAAAATGAAGGCTTGTAATCTGTTGTTGCTGAATTAGTTTAATGAGATATTTGCTATCACGATGTCCTCCTGGTTGAGCCATCACTAATTTTGCCCCTATCAACAGTGGCCAGAAAAACTCCCAGACAGAAACATCAAAACTAAAAGGGGTTTTTTGTAAAACACGATCGCCTTCATTTAATTGATAGGTTTCTTGCATCCATAATAGACGATTAACAATCCCACTATGCTTATTCATAGCTCCTTTGGGTTTACCTGTAGACCCGGAAGTATAAATCATATAAGCTAGGTTGTCAGCCGTAATTGATATATCCAAATTAGAATTTTGTTCTTCATTGATAGTTGACCAATCTTGATCTAAACAAATTACCTTGGCCTCAGATTTAGGTAATTTATTCAGTAAAGATGATTGAGTTAATAAAACTTCAACCTGAGAGTCAGCGATCATATATGATAAACGTTCATCAGGATACTCAGGATCTATGGGAACATAAGCGCCTCCTGCTTTGAGAATACCTAATAAACCTACTACCATCTCTAAAGAACGTTCGACACAAATCCCGACTAAGGTATCTGGCTCAATTCCTAATTTTCGCAAATAATGGGCTAGTTTATTAGCTTTCTGATTGAGTTGTTGATAGGTTAATTTTTGCTCTTCAAAGATTACAGCTACATTTTTAGGTGTGACAGAAACTTGAGATTCTATCAATTGCGGTAAGGTTTTTTCTAAAGGATAATTTCTTTGAGTTTGATTCCATTCTACTAATATTTGCTGTTGCTCTGATTTAGGCAATATTGATAAATTTTGCAGTTTCTTTTGAGGAGAATCGACTAAAGTTTGCAAAACTGACTGGAAATATTTCAATAATCTCTGAATCGTATTTAGTTCAAATAAATCTGTACTATAATCACAAGACAAATAAGTTATTTCTGATTTTTCATAAACTTCAAACTTTAAATCTAAAACTACAAATTGATGTTCAAATGAAATAGTTTCAACTACTAGATCAGAACCAAAGACGGGAGCAACGGGAAAATTATGTAATAATAAAGCAACGTTATAAATAGGATTATGATCTAAACGACGTTCAAGATTTAAGGCTTCAACAATTTTTTCAAAGGGACATTCTTGATGAGTATAAGCTTCTAAAATCGTTTGATTTTCCTGTTGTAATATATCTAACAAAGTTTGCCGAGCTGATAGTTGAGAACGCAAAGCAAGAAAGTTCATAAAGCATCCCATCAAAGACTCAATTTCTGAGCGATCGCGTCCTGCTATTACGGTTCCTATAACTAAATCAGATTGGCCTGTCCACTTATAAAGTAACATTTTCAAGGCGGCCATGAATAAAGTAAATAAAGTCACTCCTTGACTTTGACTTAGTTTTTTGAGACTTTTTATTAAGCTTGTAGGTAGTTCAATTTGATAGTTAGAACCCTGAAAAGTTTGAATTGGGGGACGAATTTTATCTGTTGGTAGTTCTAAAATAGGTGGTGCATTGCGCAACTGTTTTTGCCAATAATCAACTTGATTTTTTAGGTTTTCATCAGTAAACCATTCTCTTTGCCATTGAGCAAAATCTCCATATTGGATTGGTAAGGGTTCTAATGGTGATGGTTTTCCTTGACAAAAATTTCCGTAAACTTGAGATAGTTCTCTAATAAAAATTTCTTTCGACCAACCATCTGTCATAATATGGTGCATTGAGACAATTAAAACATAGGATTGAGGAGAAATACAAAATAAAATGTATCTTAATGGTGGAGACTTTTTTAAATCAAAAGGAATGAGTAGTTCTTCAATAATATGGGATGTTATTTCTTCCTCTGAAGCGGATAGTAATTCAACAATTTTAAGAGATAGAGAATATTCAGGCAAAATTGCTTGAACTGGATTTTCATCTAGAAAGGCAAAGGTGGTTCTTAAAATTTCATGGCGATTGATTAGTTCTTGTAAAGCTTTGGATAAATTATCTATATCTACTAATCCAGAAATTTTTACAACAATTGGGGAATTATAGGCAATACTATGATTTGTGATTTTATCCAGTAGCCACAAACGCTCTTGAGCAAAAGAAGTAGGCAAGATAAAAAGTTCTTCTTCTTCATTTATTAAGTTACTATTTTCAGATTCGTTTAACATTTTCTGTGACTTAACATTCATAATTTTTATGGGTCATATTCTTAAGTTATCTAAATTTAGAAGAGTTAGTAAGTTGAGCGATTATTCTAAGTTTGAGCGTTTAATTTTTCGTGTTTGACGAGATACAGCAGAAATAGAAGGGATAGAAGGAGTTGATACCTTCGCTGAATGACTTTTTTGAGTTTCAATGACTTGTGAGAATTGCCCAATTGTAGGAGATTCAAAAAGTTGAGGGATAGGAATTTCTACCTGAAAATCATCTCTAACTCTTGACATAATTTTACCAGCTATTAAGGAATGTCCCCCCAATTCAAAGAAGTTATCATTAATCCCAATCCGATTAATTTTTAGCACTTCTCCCCAGATTGATGCCAGCATTTCTTGAGTAGGGGTTTGGGGTGCAATAAACCCTTCTTGATCTCTATTACTCCAATCAGGGGAAGGTAGGGCTTTGCGGTCTATTTTACCGTTGGGAGTTAAGGGCAGTTTTTCCAAGAAAACAAAAGCACTAGGAATCATGTAGTCGGGTAATTTCTTTTTCAGGAAATCCCGCAGGTCAGGAATCTTGATCTCTTCTGTCTGAGGCACGATATAAGCAACTAATCGTTTATTTCCAGGTTCATCTTCTCTAGCAATAACAACACTTTCTCTAATTTCAGGATGGTTACTTAATTGAGCTTCTATTTCTCCTAGTTCAATTCTAAAACCTCTAATTTTTACTTGATGGTCTATTCTTCCTATGTATTCAATATTTCCATCGGGTAAATAACGGCATAAATCTCCTGTTTTATAGAGTTTTCCTTCGCCGAAGGGATTAGGGATAAATTTTTCGGTGGTTAATTCT
>JAAUYK010096960.1_pt1 | contig 15296 bp, 16 predicted proteins | sample 7278021 | NCBI WGS metagenome assembly JAAUYK01 (sample SAMN14350223, study PRJNA611818) | marine sediment metagenome | isolation source: surface marine sediment (1.8m) | place: French Polynesia: Moorea | collected 2018-08
CAGCGGCGCCCGGCGCGTCCTGGCCGGGCCCGGTTTCGAATCCGTCTGCCGCTGCTGCCGGCGGACCTGCCGCAGCGACTGCTCGATACGGAAAGGGAGTTGCTGCTGGCGGCGTTGGACAAAGCGCGCTTTAACCAGCGCAGGGCTGCCGACCTGCTGAACCTGAGCTACCACCAGTTTCGCGGCAAGCTCAGGAAGCACGAAATCTCCGGGAAGCCGTCCCCCTAGCTGTCGTCGCGATAGCGCCGGACGTAGATCGCTGCCGTCAGGAACAGTCCGCACACGATCAGCCCACCCCAGACTTCAATGCTCGTTACGAACTTGCCGATATCCAGCATGGAAAGCAGGCTGATATTTTCAGCCAGGGCGTCATGCAGATTGTCCTCATCAAACTGCTCGGCAAACTCAAAGACGTCGACTATCGGCATGGTCTCAGGGCCGAGGCGCTTTACGATGGCCAGGCCGAGGTGCCAGGACTTGAAGATGATGTACTCGATGAACGGCAGAATCGCTATTGGCAATACCGCCCGAAGAAGAGGACCGCGCTTGGCCCAGGCCGAAATGAACAACAACCAGCCCAGCAGTGGCGACATCCATATCGGTATCGCAATCAGGAATACCAGAACAGCTGCCCACGTATCGAACAGCGGAACGGCTCCCCAGATGAAACGGAACGGATTCACACCCTCCGTACTCAGCCAGACGCTCATAATGATCAGGTTGAGCAGGTGAGAAATGATCACGCCAGCCATCGTTGCCAGGGGGATCGCGATGACTACGGTCAGCAGCTTGGAAACAACGGTTTCAGTGTCCGTGATCGGCAACGAACGCCAGAAGAGAATGCTCCTGTCCTTGCGCTCTGCGTACAGCGCGTCCAGACAGTAGAAGACCATCAGGAACCACATGGCGAACATGAAGACGGTCGTATTGCCAAGTAGGAATACAGCCAGAGCCGCTCTGCGCATGGCATCCGGCAATGTGGCGTCGGCAATCCTCTCGATCTCGGGATTAATCGCCTCACCGAAAGCCGCCACCATGACGACGGCAGCGATCGCGATAAAGGTCACGACAAAGGCTACGGCTGCCGGCGTGATCCAGACCGAGCGGTGTTCCCAGACCTCTCTTTTTACCAGCGCGAGCTGGTGACCCATGATGCCGCTCATGCTGCCGCTCCCTTGACCTTAGCCACGAACAGGTCAGCAACCGACGGCGTATGGCATTCGCCAAATCCGGCCAGTTGCTCTTTGCTCTTGCCTTCGAACGTCATGACCTTCTTGCCGAATACATCACGCTCGTAAATCGGTCCGAGCTGCCGCGCCTTGTCCGCGTCGCTGCCGGAGGTCATCAGCTCAACGTAGGTTCCCGGCAATTCTTCCATGCTCGAGTCGAGCAGGATGCGGCCATCGTTGATGAACATTATGTCGGTCATCAGGTTCTCGATTTCCTCGACCTGGTGCGTCGTAATCAGGATCGTACGCTCACCGTCGAAGTAGTCGCTCAGCAAGTTGCTGTAGAACTCCTTGCGGAAAATGATGTCGAGACCCAGCGTCGGCTCGTCAAGCACCAGCAGCTTGGCGTCAATCGCCATGATGATCGACAGGTGGAGCTGCGTGATCATGCCTTTCGACAGCTCACGCACTTTCGCATCCTTACGCACCTTGGTGCGCGACAGGAATTCCTCGGCGCTGCTGCGGGAGAAATTCGGATGCGTGGTTTCGACGAAATCCAGTAGCTGGCTAACCTTGATCCAGCCGGGCAGTACCGCAACATCGGCGATGAAGCAGATGTTCTGCATTAATTCCTTGCGTTGCTTGAACGGGTCGAGCCCCAGCACGGACAAGTCGCCGTCACAGTCGGTCAGGCCCAGCATGGCCTTGAGCAAGGTCGTCTTTCCGGCACCGTTCGGGCCGAAGAGGCCCAGGATCTTGCCCTTTTCGATCTCGAAACTGACGTTGTCCACGGCGCGGACATCCTTGAAGTGCTTCGAAACATTTCTGGCAGTGACCAGGCTAGTCATTCTTGTCTCCTGCGTCGTCTGTCGATTTGATTTCTTGCAGCAGCGATTCGGCATCGAGCCCCAGCCGCGTGATCGTCGCCGCAACTTCCGGCCATTCCTTTTCGAGAAAACGCTGCCGTTCATCCTTGAGTAACTGGCCGCGGGCGCCGTCGGTCACGAACATGCCGCGACCGCGCTTTTTCTCGACCAGGCCCTCGTCGACAAGCTCCTGGTAGCCCTTTAGTACGGTCAGGGGATTGAGACGATACTCGGCGGCGACATTGCGCACCGACGGCAGGGCATCGCCGTCTCCGAGCACTCCCTCGAGAATCATCGCGACGACGCGGTCCCGCAATTGCCGATAGATCGGCAGATCTTCATTCCATTTAGGGTCCATTCGAGACGCCCTGCAAAAAGGCGCCGGCCTCATACCGAGGCCGGCGCAACGACTCCGTCGCTACTTTGCTCGCCGTTGTGACGGAAACCTTCAATACATTGTCCAGGACAGTACTCCTTGTTGTTATTTTTCTGCGACGATCAGCCGAATCTCGAGGATTTCACGCTCTTGCTCAGCAGCAGCCTTACGCACCTCGGCGTCCGCCTGGCCGGCGATCAGCGCCATTGCTAACAGCGCCATCATCGTCAGTCCGACGAATTCGTTGAGGTATCGTACAAATAAAGCTTTCATCGCTGTACTCCGGGGAGTCCGTCCTGCTTGGTGAACTAGTGTTATAGTTGACTATAACACTAAAAACACTGATTGCAAGCTTTTTCGCCGCTATTTGAGACCCGAACCCCGAAATGGCGCGTTTAAAGGGCTATGACGGCGAACGCCCAGATCCTGAGAGCGCCTCAAAGGCCGCTTTCGCGCACGAGAATCCTCGCCTATGCTGGCCCTATGGATAATGCGCCGGACGACAGTGCCCTGATGCTGCGCTACTGCGACGGCGACGTCGCGGCTTTCGAAGTCCTGTATCGAAGGCATAACGACGCCATTTATCGTTACCTGCTGCGGCTCTGCCAACACCGCGACACCGCGGAGGACATCTTCCAGGAGGTCTGGAGCAAAATTGTGCGGGCCCGCGACAGCTACCGACCGACAGCCAAGTTCACCACCTTCCTGTATCGCGTCGCCCACAATTGCTTCATTGACCATGTGCGACGCAACAAGCGCCATACCCAGGTCGCCGACGTCGAGCCTGACACGCAACCCGACCCGGCCGACCTGCCCGAGACCGAGACGGAGCGCAGCCTGGCGCGCCGGCGCCTGGAGGCTGCGCTCAAGGACCTGCCGGACGAGCAGCGTGATGTCTTTTTGCTGCGCGAGGAGGCGGGACTGAGTCTCGATCAGATCGCCGCCGTGACAGACACCAACCGCGAAACCGCGAAGAGCCGGCTGCGCTATGCTGTCAGCAAGCTGCGTGCCGCGGTTGGCGAGGAATCGACATGACTGAGGAACGCAAGACTCCCGACCCGAAGGCTGCGGAAGACCGCAAGGTCAGCGACCTGTACCGCGACGTGGCCCGGGAGCGGACGCCCCGGCACCTCGACGAGGTTGTCCTGCGCGAGGCCGCCAGGGCTGCGCGACCCCGTTATTCGCGCCTGCGACTCTGGACTCGTCCGGCGGCGTGGGCGGCTGTCGTTTTGCTATCGGCGACCTTGCTGCTGCAGGTCTCGCAGGACGAGCTGCCGCGCGATCACGCCGCACCGCAATCACTGGAACTCCAAGACGCGGCCGCGGGGCGCGAGTCTGCTGCGCCAAGGTCTCGTGCGGAACTCCAGGTCGATGACCTTGGCAGCGCGGCGAAAGCCACCGGGACCACGTCGCCACTTGAACAGGAGCCTGTGGCCGAACTGCTGGAGGAAGTCGTCAGCCAGGATTCCGACATGCTGATTCGCGCCGAGGAGATGGCGCGCATGCAGCAAGGCCCGAACGACGCGCCCGCCACACCAGCCGCAGCCAGCGCTGCCCCGCCGGCCCCGGCTGCCGACGCCCTCGAGGAGGTGGTGTCCCTGGAGGCGAACGCATTTTCCAGCCCGGTGCGCGCCGATGCCAGGCTCCGCGGTGCCGAAGACGCATCGCCATCCTGCGACATGACAGCACGGTCCACGGCCGAGAGCTGGTTGGAGTGCATCACAGCCCTGGAGGACGCCGGATTGACTGCAGCGGCCGAGCAGGAGCGAGAGCTGCTGGCGGAGACCTTCCCGGACTTCGAAACGCCCTGAATTGCGGTAAGTAACGAGTGCTGCGAAACCCGCGCGATGCTAGAATCGCCGCCGGTTTCCAATGCCTAATCGCTTGCCAATCAGGACGTAATAATGAAGTCACCCGTACGAGTCACGATCACCGGCGCGGCCGGACAAATCGGCTACCAGCTGGCATTCCGTATCGCTTCCGGGCAGATGCTCGGCGCGGACCAGCCCGTCATCCTGCAGCTGCTGGAAATTCCGCCCGCCCTGCCGGCGCTCAACGGCGTAGTCATGGAGCTCGACGACTGTGCGTTCGAAACGCTGGCCGGCGTCGTTGCTACGGACGATCCGAACGTGGCGTTCAAGGACAGCGACTACGCGCTCCTCGTGGGGGCGAGACCGCGCGGTCCCGGAATGGAGCGCAAGGACCTGCTCGAGGCCAACGCCGCTATCTTCTCGTTACAGGGCAAGGCCATCAACGACCATGCGAGCCGCGATATCCGCGTGCTTGTTGTCGGCAACCCCGCCAACACGAACGCGCTGATCACGCAGAGCAACGCGCCGGACATCGATCCGGCCAACTTCACGGCGATGACTCGCCTCGACCACAATCGCGCCATCGCGCAGCTTGCGCACAAGACCGACGCTCACGTCAGTGACGTCAAGGGCATGATCATCTGGGGCAATCACTCGGCCACCCAGTATCCCGATATTCACCACGCCGAGGTGAAGGGCCAGAGCGCGGCAGGCCTGGTGGACCAGGCGTGGCTGGCCGACGAGTTCATTCCGGTCGTGCAGCAGCGCGGGGCGGCCATTATCAAGGCGCGCGGCGCCTCCTCGGCGGCCTCGGCAGCCTCGGCGGCCATTGACCACATGCATGACTGGGCGCTCGGCACGTCCGGCGATGACTGGGTGAGCATGGGCATCCCCGCAGACGGCAGCTACGGAATCGAGACCGGGGTCATTTACAGCTATCCCGTGCGATGCAAGGATGGCAAGTACGAGATCGTCAAGGATCTCGAGATCTCCGAGTTCAGCCGCGAACGCATGACTGCGACCGAGGTCGAACTCAGGGAAGAACGTGCTGCTATTGAGGAGTTGCTTTGACCGAGTTCCTGGTCAGTCTGGCGTGGTTCCTGCTGTTTGCCGGCGGGGGCATTTATCTCGCCTACCAGCGCATTGACCTGCGCACATCGACGATTGCTACGGGCCTGGCGCTGCTGGCCTATACGGTATTTGGTAACGGCTGGTGGCTCTGGCTGCTGGTCCTCTGGGCCCTGTTCGGCGTCATGGTGATTCCGAACCTGGTCGAATTACGTCGCGAAAAGATCACGCGGCCGCTGCTCGACATCTATCGCAAGATGTTGCCCTCCATGTCGGACACCGAGCGCGAGGCGCTCGAGGCCGGCAACGTCTGGTGGGACGGCGAGCTGTTCTCAGGCATGCCCGAATGGGACCGCCTGATGAAGTTCCCGGCGCCCGAGCTGTCCGAGGAAGAACAGGCTTTCATCGACGGCCCGTGCGAAGAGCTCTGCCGCATGATCGATGACTGGCAAATTTGCCACGAACTCGGCGACATGCCCAAAGAGGTCTGGGACTTCATCATCGAGCATCGCTTTTTCGCGATGATCATCCCGAAAAAATACGGCGGCCTCGAGTTCTCGCCGTATGCCGTGGCCATGGTGCAGGTCAAAATCGGCAGTTGCAGTGCGACAGTCAGTTCGACAATCGGCGTGCCCAACTCGTTGGGTCCGGCCGAGCTGCTGATGCACTACGGTACCGAGGAGCAAAAAGACCACTATCTGCCGGGCCTCGCCTCCGGAAAGGAGATTCCCTGCTTCGCGCTGACCTCGCCCGAGGCCGGTTCGGATGCCGCATCGCTCATCGATAGCGGCGTCATCTGCAAGGGCAAGTGGAACGGCAAGACGATCACGGGCATTCGCCTCAACTGGGACAAGCGTTACATCACGCTCGCCCCGGTCGCGACCGTCCTCGGCCTGGCCTTCAAACTGTATGACCCCGACCACCTGATCGGCGACAAGGATGAATACGGCATCACGTCCGCACTCATTCCCACCGACACTCCGGGAGTAACGATCGGCCGTCGCCACAATCCGCTGACGATCGCGTTCCAGAATGGTCCCACGAGCGGCAAGGACGTCTTCGTGCCACTGGACTACATCATCGGCGGCCAGGAAATGGCGGGTAAGGGCTGGAAGATGCTCGTCACCTTGCTCTCAGTCGGCCGTGCCATTTCGCTGCCGTCGGCGGCGTGCGCCGGCGGCCAGGCCGGGAGCTATGCGTCTGGCGCGTACACGCGCATTCGCAAGCAGTTCGGCACCTCGATCGCCAATTTCGAGGGCGTGGGCGAGGCGCTGACACGTATCGCCGGCCACAGCTACATTATCAACTCGGCGCTGTCGGTAACGTCGGGTGCGATCGGCGCTGGCGAGAAACCGGCGGTACCTTCCGCGATCCTGAAGTATCACTGCACCGAGCTCGGCCGCAAGATCGCCAACGACGCCATGGACGTGCATGGCGGCAAGGCCGTAATGATGGGGCCCAACAACTACCTTGGCCGCCCCTATATGGCCACGCCGATTTCAATCACGGTCGAAGGCGCCAACATACTTACGCGCAGCCTGATCATCTACGGCCAGGGCGCTATCCGCTGTCATCCGTTCGTACTGCCCGAGATGCAGGCAGCCAGCGACGACGACGAGGATCGTGGCCTGATCGATTTCGATACAGCATTGTTCGGTCACATCGGATACGCCATCAGCAACCTGGCGCGCTCGTTCTTCCTGGCACTGACCCATGCGAAGTTCTCGCGCGTGCCGCTGAATACGCCCACGCGGCGCTACTACCAGAACATCAATCGCTACAGCGCCGCGTTCGCACTTGCCTCCGACTTCGCAATGCTGACTCTCGGCGGCGCGCTCAAGAAGCGCGAACTGCTGTCGGCGCGCCTGGGCGACGTCCTGAGTTCGATGTACCTCGCGTCCTGCGTCCTCAAACACTTCGAGAACCAGGGCCGGCGGGCGACCGACCTGCCGCTCGTAGAGTGGTCGGTTCGCACGTTGATGTACCAGGCCCAGGAGGCGCTGCACTCGTTCCTGCGCAATTTCCCGAATCGCTGGGTGGCGCGGTTCCTGCGGATTTTCATTTTCCCGCGCGGCCGGACCTATTCGGCACCGTCCGATGAGCTGGCCCAGAAGGTCGTCGACCTGATTACGCGCACGGGCGAGGCCCGCGAGCGACTCAGCGAGTTTGCGTACACGACGATCGAACCAGGCAATCCGCTGGGCCTGTTGCAGGAAGCGCTCCAGTTGTCGGAGACCTTTGCCCCGCTGGAACTCCGCCTCAAGCAGGCGCTGCGTGAAGGCCTGATCTCCTCGGATTACCTGGGTTCGCAGATCGAAGAAGCTGCGAACGCCGGTGTCATCAGTAAGAAAGAGGCCGCCGAACTGCGCGAATACCATGATAAGGTGAGGGCGCTGCTGGCCGTTGACGACTTCGCACCCGAAGAAATCGGGCGCCACAAAGCCGAACCCCGGCCCGCAGCGGTCGCCGCGGCGAGAAAAAAACCGGCGGCGAAAAAGAAGACCGCAAAGAAAACGACCAGCAAGAAAACGTCGAAGAAGAAGACTCGTAAAAAAGCCGGTTAGCCTATGACAAGCCACTCCGGACCACTCTATGAAGTCACATTCTTCGTAGCGCCGGACAGTGCCGAGGCCTTTGAGCAGCGCATCGAGGAACACGCGCGAGCGATACTGCTCGACCCCGCCGTCGAGGACTGCACGCTCTACCCGGGAACCGATGACGAACAGGGGCGCAAGCGCCGCGTTTGCCTGTACAGCCTGAGTGGCGACGACGTCCTCGACGACTTCATCGATGGCCCGGCTGGCGAACTCGAGGCACAGCTGCGTGCCGAGTTCGATGACGACATCGACGTCTACGCCCGTATCCTGCGCGAGGACCAGGTCAGCGAGATGATTCCCGAATCCTCGCCGAACTGCCTGAATTGCGGTGCGCGGCTCCGGGGGCAGTACTGCGGCACCTGCGGCCAGCGCTCGCGCAGCCGCCTTATTAGCTTGTGGGAACTGGTTTCGGACGCCTTCGGCGACCTGCTCGAGCTCGACTCCCGCCTGTGGCAGACGCTGATTCCGCTCATGATCCGGCCCGGCCGGCTTACCCACGATTACCTGCAGGGCAAACGAGCACGATTCATGCCGCCGTTTCGCATGTACCTGGTGCTCAGCCTGCTGTTCTTCGTCGTGGCATTCTTCGACCCGCGCGAAGAGCTCAGCCTGCTCTTCGAGCCGCCGCCGGAACCGACTGCCGAGGAAGTTCAGCAGCAGGCCGAGGAAGATCAGCAACAAGCCGAGGACACCGAGCAGGCGCTCGCCGAGGCGGCCGAGGCGATCGAGGATCTCGTCGAGGAAGGTGTCATCGACGAGGAAGACGTGTCCGGTAACCTGACCGTCGACGAAAGTGGCATCCGTTTTACGTTCGACGACGATGATGAAGAAGATGCCTCGGATACGGAATGCGACGTAACCGAGTCCGACGTCGAAGACCTGCCGGAATGGCTGGCGCGGCGCATGACCCCGGAGCGGTTGAAACGAATTTGCGAGCGCACCCGGCTGGATGAAGGCAAGGCGCTCATCGAGGGCCTGCTGGACAACATTCCAGCGGCGCTCATCATCCTGTTGCCGATAATGGCCTTCGTGCTCAAGGCGCTATACCCGTTGTCGAAGCGCTACTACGTGGAGCACCTGCTGTTCTTTGTGCATTTCCACGCATTCTTCTTCCTGATGCTGACGCTGCAGATCCTGTTCTTGCGATTCTCGAACTGGGTCGGCATTCCGGACGCCATTTCCATATTGGCTACCGTGGTGACCTCGTTCTACGTCGCGATCTACCTGTTTGTCGCCATGCGCAAGGTTTACGGCCAGGGCCGCTTCGTCACATTCCTGAAATTTGTCGTGCTGAGCATCGCCTACCTGTTCGGCTTCACGGCGACCATGCTGGGCGCGCTGGCGATTGCCGCATTCTCCATATAGGCTTGGTATCAGCGAGTCAGAGGGAAAAACTGCTATGACATCAATGAGATTCCTGCCGCTGGCGGCTGTCGTGCTACTGGTAGGCGCCTGCGGCCAGAGGGCCCCAGAGCCAGTGGCCGCAGAAGAACCCGCTGAGGCCCCGCCGGCAGCTGCGGAGACGACCGCCCCCGCCGAACAGCCCTCATTGCCGAGGTCGCCGGCACCCGACGGCGCAAGGGTATTTTTCATAACCCCGGCGGACGGCGATACAGTGTCCAACCCGGTCAACATCGAGTTTGGAATCGAGGGCATGAGCGTGGTCGCCGCGGGTGTCGACGAGATGCATTCAGGCCACCACCACCTGATTGTCGACGCGGAATTGCCCGCAAACCTGGGCATGCCGATCCCTGCAGATGAGAACTATATTCATTTCGGGGATGCCAGCACATCGACCGAATTGACCCTCGAACCGGGCCAGCACACGTTGCGGCTGCTGCTCGGGGACCACCTGCATGTCCCGCACGACCCGCCCGTGACGTCCGACGTGATCACGATCACGGTCGAATAACTGGTTGAGTGCTCGCCGCGGGACCACTAAAATCGCCGGGCTAACCGAACCTCGCACATGAATATGTCCAGCAACATCAAGAATATCGGCGTCAGCGGCCTCGCCGCCTATATTCCACCCTATCGGGTGTGGCTCGAGGACTGGTGCGACTGGACCGATAACCAGTGGCCCAAGATTCGCGAGGTCGTAGGGCGCAGTTTCCGCGTCCGCGGCCCCGATCAGAGCGTCTACACGATGGCCGCAACCGCGGTCATGCGGCTGATCGAGCAGTACGACATCGACCCCACGCGCGTCAAATTCCTGGGTCTGGGTACCGAATCGAGCACCGATAACTCGGCTGGCGCGATTATCGTCAAGGGCATGGTCGACCGGGCGCTGGAGGCGCGCGGCAAGCCGCCCATTGCCCGCAGCTGCGAGGTTCCGGAATTCAAGCACGCGTGCCTTGGCGGCGTGTACGGCATGAAGGGCGCGATCCGCCACCTGGCCCTCGACGGGGCCGGAGGGCAGGCGATTGTTGTCTGTGCCGATATCGCCGAGTACGCGCGCGGCTCGAGCGGTGAGCCGACCCAGGGCGCCGGCGCGGTTGCGATGCTGCTCGAGGAAGACCCCAAGCTGGCGGTGGTGGACCTGCCGGGTTCGGGCTCGGCGTCCGACTACCGCATCATGGATTTCCGCAAGCCGATGCTGCGCTTCTGCGGCCAGGACCGCTCCGAGTCGCACCAGGTGCAGGACTTCCCGGTCTTCAACGGCAAGTATTCGACCACATGCTACGTGGACGAGACGCTGCACGCGCTCAAGGACATGTACGACAAGCGCAACCTCGACCCGGCCGAGTACATGCGCTCGCTCAGGACCATTTTCCTGCACCGGCCTTACCGGCGCATGCCGGAAACGGGCTGGGCCGTCTCCTACCTGTTCGCCATGAGCCAGGGCAACGCCGAGGATCGCGCGGAGCTGGCCTCTTATTGCTACGAGGTGGGCATCGAGCCCGATGCGCTCGAGGCCGAGATGCTCAGCAAGCCCGATGTTGCAAGCCTGGCCAATCCGGAGCACCTGCAGTACGAGGCCTACCCGCTAACGATGGCCGTCTTGCGCGTCTTCCGCGGGTCGAGGCACTACCGCCGCGAAATCCTCGACAAGCTGGCGCTCGGCTCCGACACGATGCTCGATCTCGGCAACCTCTACACGGCCGCGCTGCCAGCCTGGATGGCCGCCGGCTTCGAACAGGGTCTCGACGAGGATTCGTTTACGCCTGGCGAAGAAGTACTGACACTCGGCTACGGTTCAGGCGATGCCGCGGAGGTCATTCCCTTCTTCATGGCCGACAGCTGGCGCTCGGCAACCGAGAAGATCGGCTTCGGCAAGGCCATGCAGTTCGCGATCGACCTGACCGAGGAACAGTACATCGCCCTCCACGACGGCCGCACCGTGACCGGCATCGATTACATTCCGCAAAACGAATTCGTCATCGACCGCGTCGGTCGCTCCGACGAGCGTCACTTCGCCGATCTCGGTATCGAGTATTACCGCTACGTTGGTTGATGCTTGTTGAATGGCTGCTTTCGACCAAAGCTGCCACTTAATCGCCAGTTTCTGTTCCGATTCGATCGGCCGCTAACGGCCAAAAGCAGACATGGAATCTACATGTTTCCAACGGTAATCACCGCAGCGACTGCAGCATTGATCGCGTCCGCGTCCGCCGAATCGTTGTTCTCCGGCATGCATGTCGGACAGCCATCTACCAGATCGAACTCTCGACGTGCTTGCTGAGTAGCTTGGTCTCCGTGCTTAAGTTCGCCTAAATCCAGCCGCTCACCTGCAGAAGGAGCTAATGGGCAGTCAAGACCATCTTGATGAATTATGTGTTCGCCGCCTTCTAGCGTAATCAGGCTGACAAAGTACCTGGGCATATATTGCACACCTCAGCTTTGAATGTCCGGAATGGTGCAGAAGCGGGCATTCTATCGCAGTGCATCCTAAGGGCCGGAAACGACCACAAGCGGCCTTTCGCAAACAGAAAACCGTAAGCGCTTATCGGCCGCCAAAATTGAATCTTCGCGACGGTTCCGCAGACTGCTGTAACCATCACCTCGATTACAACCAGCACGCAGGCTGTGTGAATGCCAATGCTGGCGTCAACAAAAGTATCTCCACGTACTGTCACCACATCAGGGGAATGTGAGGTCCAACGCAACCGCCACTAGGAACGGATATATCAAAGGCATGACCGCTGATGCCACCAGTCCCGCAGCCATGCGTCCTCGGGTCCAACTGCAGCGACTTAATGAATTCATAGGAATGAAGATTATGGCCAGAGTAATTCCCGCAACGATTGGGCTGAGCAACCAGAACAACAATGGAAAATCCAGGCCGTGGGGCCAGAATATTGGCTGTACCAGTGTGAGCACGATCCAAATGGTGAACGCAGTATTTCTCGCGCCACGGCTCCCCTTGCGCTCCCCTGCAACGGCGATAGGGAGTGCCACCGCTACAAACACTGGCAAAAGCAACAGATAGAAATGAAGGACTATAGTAGGCACTCATCGCTCCACAAAGCATGACGAAGTCACAGCAAGTGAATCTATGCTTGCTTAGGCGATGATGTATATCCTGATTATCAGGTGATGGCTTTCTGATGACGGCTTTGGGCACTTACCCGTCGCGGAGACAGCCACCAGGCTACTGACCGGGGACGGCCGTTCATTCTTGCGCGACTAGTTGGCTAAAGTGATTCGCCATGGCCGGGGGAATGCCTGGCCACGCATGAGACCGTTCCAGACGAGCGCGCAATGCGGGAATTCGTCGCCAGATCCGTTTCAATGTCTACCTCTGACATTTTCACTATCGAGTAAGAATCGGGACAGATTCGCTCGGCCTCTGCCAGGATCGGTGAACCAGATGGCATGAACCGATCTGCCTCAGACGCCGGCTTACTCAAATCCGCCTCGAAATCGATTCGATACAGGTCAGCGGCGAGGCGAGTCGATTTAATGGTAGCTCGGTCCGAGACCACACGGATTTCCTGTTCTGGCGGCGCCAACGCACACCCTGCGACCAAGAGTGAGCTGACAATCGACATCGCATAGATTCTCATAGCACCTGCCCCCTTTCGCCAAACTACTGGATCAGATCACGTCTGTGAGCGGCCAAAGCCCGTAGACGTCCGCTTTGGGTTAACTGCGGTCATCATACCTCAAAACGCGTGGGCGTCTGGAAACGGCCATAGCCAGTCAGTCGGGCTGGTTGCAATGTGGAGCGATCAATTCCCGGATCTGACTACAGAATTGTTGAACGGCACTACAATTAATAGACCGATAACCAGGCGCAAGACATGATCCAGGTACGCCTCCATTGGAACCTGATCGACAGACAAAATGAGTGCGAGTAGCTTGGCGCTACCCGAAACTATGAACAACCCGCCCCATGTGTAGACGAGCACATTGATCGGCCCCTTTTTGAGGAGGAGCACGGCAAGTAAACCGATCCTTAACAAAATGCCGGCGAAAGCGAGAATCATAAAGAACGTGGGTATCTCTTCTCGATCGGCGAGGACCGCCGGGAGGCTTATCGCGTCGCCCAGCAAAACAACTAAGAGAACAGCCCATAGAAAGCGTTTGTATAAAACCGACCTAAACTCGAATGGTGCGAGTACGCCGTTTTCTGCATTTGCCTCGCTTCGGGAAGGAGGCAACGCAGCTTGCTGCGGCTCTACTTGCGCGCTTTCCGCCAGCCTGGACTCGATCGCGGCCATCAGATTTGCGTAATTCTCAGGGTATTGGATGCTATTGATCGTCGCTTCGGCTTGTCGAAGTTCATCCAACTCGTACTGGCTGTAGTCGATTTTGCCGTCGCTATCCATGAACACTCCCAACTAGAGTTGCTGTCCCTGCGCCGCACCGGACAGAAACGAATGTCCGCTTTGGGTCATTACCAGCCGTTGAGTTTATCAGAGCACCAGGGGCCGCTTTCGGCCAAAAGCGGACGATTGTTGTCGCTTGCGATGCTTGACGCTTTTACTCCAGTCCCGCTGAGTTGATTGCAAAATCAACGACCAGTGGCAGATGGTCGTAGTAGTTGGGATCTCCACCATAGAGTGCGTCGGTCTTCTTTAGATCAAGGCTTGCCAATTCGTCGGGCGACAACGTCATCGTATTCAGTACGAAGCCTTGTCGAACGGACATCACGCTATCTGTGAAGAGAATGCGGTCCAACGCGCTAGGCGGAAACGGCATATTGTCATTACGCCACGTGTAGTGCTCATGACCCAATCCGTTATGGCTGGGATTGGCGTCAGCCATGTCCGTTCCATCCCAGTCAATCTTGAAATCGGGCCCATACGTTTCCTCGTCCGCGATGTCCCCGCGCAGAAGCGTTTCAAGTGGTTGCGATGAAGCATTTGGCACCGCATTCATATCACCCAACAGGACAATCGGTGAATTGCCGGCGACGATGTCATTGTGCTCGGACTCCCGAAGATTGCGCAAATAGCGAACCACCTTGTCAGCATGAATTTGCCGCGCCTGGACGTTTTCAATACTGGCGCCGCTTTTCTTGTGCATCGCAACCAGCAATAGATCGGCGCCGCCAGAACTGTCAGGTAAATCCACAAGCGCCGACGCAAATCCGAGGTGAAAGTCAGGTAGTCCCGCATCGGGGATGGGATAAGGAGTAGTTCGCTCTCCGTCCGTCCATATCATTGGATAGCGGCTAACCAGAGCGTTGTCAGAGAATCTATGTACGTGCCACGATTCGCCATCTCCCAAAGGAACATGAACGTTCATGAGCCGCGTAAGCTCGTCAACCAGCTCCCATCTCAAAACTTCCTGAATGGCGATTACGTCTGGGTCGATTGCCCGGACAATACGAACGAAACTCTCTTGCCGCACTCCGTCAGGCGGGAATATCGAATTTGTCTTGACGTTCCAGGACATCACCCGGATGTCGGTCGATTGCTGTCGATCGAAGGTGATGGGCGCCTGCGAATCGAATGCCGAGTCGTAAGCGCAACCCGCCAGGAAAAGGGACAAACACAGCCACAACAGTCGGACGATCATCTCACCAGCATATCCCTGACGAATACCGACCAGAGAAGCATGCCCACTGCCAGGACCCACCCACTAAGCCGCATAGCCCAGCTCTTGGTAACCAGGAATGGCAAAAGCGCGAAGCTCACCAGGAACAGGATAATGAACAGGTAGTACCAAGGATCAAACAAATCGCCCAGAACGACTTTTTCTCCAACGTCCAATATGGAGACAACGATAAGCGCTATGAGAATGAATCGCTGCTGTAGCTTTTCCGAGTAGTCGGTTAGGTACTTGTAGGGGAACAGGGCAACCGCCAAAAGGTAGTGAACTGTGGCCCACACTACGAGGTAGAGAAATTCGTAGAAGCGCCATTCCGTATTATCACTCCACTTAAATAAGAGCCACCAGTCCAGCAGCAGGATATTGGCTACCAGAATTGACCAGGCCACACGAGTGTCGGTCAATTCACG
>JAAUYK010050558.1_pt1 | contig 15290 bp, 10 predicted proteins | sample 7278021 | NCBI WGS metagenome assembly JAAUYK01 (sample SAMN14350223, study PRJNA611818) | marine sediment metagenome | isolation source: surface marine sediment (1.8m) | place: French Polynesia: Moorea | collected 2018-08
CGTGAACCCTCCTTTAACGCTATGCGTCGAGCATGACCCGGCGGCCGCGGCCTCCGAGGGTGAGCTTGTTTTGCATAAGCGCTTTGGCCTAAACTCGGCGCCGTCGGCATCGCGCGCACCCAAGGAAACCCCCGGCGGGGCGGAATGAATGGCCGAAGATTTCCGGCACAGGCAAGAGTTGAACGAAGCCGGCTCGCGAAGGAGCGGCCGTGAGCGTTGAGTGGATCCTCGCCGCGGCCGGCATCGGATGCGCGGCCGTCGCCGGCTGGTTCGCCCACCGCAGCCGGGCCGAGGTCCTGGCGACCCGCAGGCTGATGCACGAGACCGTGTCCGGCAAGGCGGCCCTGTCGGTCGCGCCGGCCGGCTACTACGTGATCCACGACGACGAGTCGGTGATCGCTTCCTCGCCCTGGCTGCACCGCCTGCTCGGTCTGCCCGAGGATGCGCGGCCGAGCTTCGAGGACGTCCTGGCCGCGCTCGACCCCGAAGACGAGAAGCGGTTGAGCGGCGCGGTCGACACCCTGCGCTCGAGCGGCAGCAGCTTCCTGGAGACGGTCCGCCGGCGCGACCGCGGCCGGGTGTTCCGGGTCGAAGGCGCCTGGTCGTCCGAAGGCGGGACCCAGGGCTGCAACGTGCTCTGGTTCACCGACGTCACCGACTCCTCCGAGGCGGTGGCCGCGGCCTGCGCCGAGCGCGACGAGCACGCCCAGCTGCTCGACGCCCTGCCCCTGCCGGTCTGGCGCCGCGGCGCCGACCTCTCGCTGGTCTACTGCAACCTCGCCTACGCCCGCGCCGTCGACCGGCCGCGCGACGAGGTTCTGGCCGAGGGCATCGAGCTGCCGGACACGGCGCTGGCCAACGTCAGCCTGGACCTCGCGCGCAAGGCGCGGGACGAGGTGGAGCTGGACAGCGCGCGGCTCCACGTCGTCGTGTCGGGCGAGCGCCGCCTGCTCGAGCTGTCCGAGCAGGGCCTCGCCGAGGGCACCGCCGGCACCGCCGTCGACCGCACCGACGCCGAGGAGCTCGAGGTCCAGCTGGAGCGCCATATCCAGGCCCACGCCGAGGTTCTGGAGAACCTGGGCACGGCAATCACGATCTGGGGCCCCGACATGCGCCTCAAGTTCTACAACAGCGCCTATGCCCAGCTCTGGCGAGTCGACGAGAGCAAGCTCGCCGAGGAGCCCCATCACAACGACGTCATGGAGATGCTGCGCGAGAACCGGCGCCTGCCCGAGCAGCCGGACTTTCCCGCCTACAAGGCCGAACGGCTCAAGCTGTTCAGCACGCTGATCGAGCCCATGGAGGAGCTGATGCACCTGCCGGACGGCTCGACCCTGCGGGTCCTGGGCTCGCCCCACCCCTTCGGCGGCGTGCTCCTGACCTACGAGGACGTGACCGACCGCCTAGCGCTCGAGCGCTCCTACAACACGCTGATCGCGGTCCAGCGGGAGACCCTGAACAATCTCTACGAGGGCGTCGCGGTCTACGGCGTGGACGGGCGGCTCAAGCTCTGGAACCCCGGCTTCGCGCGGATCTGGAAACTGCCCAAGAGGCTTCTGGAGTCCGAGCCCCACGCCCGGGAGGTGACCGCCCGGACGCGCAAGTTCTTCGACGTCTCGGACGACGACTGGCCGACCTTCATCGAGCAGAGCGTCGCGCAGATCACCGAGGCCGGCGGCCTCGACGGGCGCCAGGAGCGGGCCGACGGCTCGGTGGTCGACTGGGCGCAGGTGCCCCTGCCCGACGGCGCCTCGCTCTTCACCTTCCTCGACGTCACCGACTCGATCCGGGTCGAGCGGGCGCTGAGGGAGCGCAACGAGGCTCTGGAAACCACCGACCGCCTGAAGTCGGAGTTCCTCGCCAACATCTCCTACGAGCTGCGCACGCCGCTCAACGCCATCGTCGGCTTCGCCGAGATCCTGGAGAACAAGTTCTTCGGCGAGTTGAACGAGCGGCAGCTCGAGTACAGCCGCGCCATCGTCGAGTCGTCCCAGCGCCTGCTCGCGCTGATCAATGACATTCTCGACCTGGCGACGATCGAGGCCGGCTACCTGCGCCTCGACCTGGTGCCGGTCGAGCTGGCGACGGTCCTCGAGGCGATTCACACCCTGGGCCACGAGCGGGCGCGGAGCCGGGGGATCGAGCTGACGGTCGACTGCGGGCCGAACGTCGAGAAGATCATGGCCGACGAGCGCCGGCTCAAGCAGGCGCTCTACAACCTGCTGTCCAACGCCCTCAAGTTCACGCCCGAGGGCGGCAAGATCGTGATCGGAGCGCACAGCGCGGGCGACGAGATGCTGATCACCGTGACCGACACCGGGATCGGCATTCCCCTGGACCAGCAGACCCAGGTGTTCGACAAGTTCGAGCGCGGCATCGGCCAGGGGCGCCAAGCCGGCGCCGGGCTCGGCCTCTCCCTGGTCAAGAGCCTGATCGAGCTGCACGACGGCTGGGTCGAGCTCGACTCGGCCCCGAACAGCGGGACCAAGGTGACCTGCCACCTGCCCCTGCGCCAGGTCGGCGAGGCCGCGGCGGAATAGACCGCTGTCGGGCCTAACGCTGGTCCGGCAGGCCCTTGGTCGTGGAATACTCCCAGTGCAGCGCCTTCCCGGGATGGACCAGCGGGTAGATCGCGTGCGCCGCCATGGCCGCCTCGCTGAATCCGGTCAGGATCAGCTTGAGCTTGCCCGGGTAGCTGTTGATGTCGCCGATCGCGAAGACCCCGGGCTCCGAGGTCTCGCAGGTCGCCGGATCGACCTTGACGAGGTCGCGGTCGAGGCCGAGGCCCCAGCGGGCGATCGGCCCCAGGTCCATCGAGAGTCCGAAGAAGGCGAGCAGGTGGTCGGCCGTCAGACGGCGCTCCGCGCCGTCGAACGAGCGCACGACGACGGTCTCGAGGCGGCCGTCGCGGCCCTCGAGGGCGTGCAGCTGAAAGGGGATCACCTTCTCGACCGTGCCGCCCGCATCGCACAGACGCCCGAGCCGGGCGACGCTCTCCGGCGCCGCCCGAAACTTGTCGCGGCGGTGCACCAGATAGATCTTCTCCGCCGTGTCGCTGAGCGCCAGCGCCCAGTCCACCGCCGAGTCGCCGCCGCCGGCGATCACCAGGCGCCGGCCGTCGAAGAGCTCGCGGCGCGCGACCAGATAGTGCACGCTCTCGCCCTCGTAGGCCTCGATCCCGGCCAGCGGCGGCCGGTTCGGCCCGAATGCGCCGCCGCCGGCGGCGATCACCACGGCGCGGCAGTCCACCGCCGTGCCGCCCCCGGTCTCGACCAGCCAGCGTGCGCCGCGGCGGGTCAGCCCGGTGACGGTCTGGCCGAGGTGATAGACCGGTGCGAAGGGCGCGGCCTGGCGTTCCAGGCGCTCGACCAGATCGCCGGCCATGATGACCGGCTGCCCCGGGATGTCGTAGATCGGCTTCTCGGGATAGAGCGCCCGGCACTGGCCGCCGACCGCATCGAGCGCATCGATCACGTGGCAGCGGATCTGCAGCATGCCGAGCTCGAACACGGCGAAGAGCCCGACCGGCCCGGCGCCAATGACGGCGACATCGGTTTCCTGGACTTGTTGGGCCATGGGGGAACTCGCTGATGGAACGGGACTTTCAGCCCAAAATGGCCACGGCCAGGAGCCTTGGCAAGGTCGGGGTCGGGCCGCTAAAAGGTGGCCGTCATGCCCGCATCATCCGCCGAGGCCACCGACGAGGGGGCCGTCTTCGAGCACGATCTGCCGGATCTTCCGGCGACCGAGGCGCTGGGCCGGAGGCTGGCCGCCCTGGCCAGGCCGGGCGACGTGATCGCGCTGGAAGGCGCCCTGGGCGCCGGCAAGACGAGCCTCGCCCGCGCCTTCATCAGGGCCCTGATCGCCCAGGGCGGCGCGCCGGACAACGAAGAGATCCCGAGCCCGACCTTCACCCTGGTCCAGATCTACGACCGCGCGCCGGCGCCGGTCTGGCACTTCGATCTCTACCGCCTCGAGCGGCCCGAGGAGGTCTATGAGTTGGGCTTCGAGGAAGCGCTGGCCGGCGCCATCAGCCTGATCGAGTGGCCCGGCCGCCTCGGCGCGCTGCTGCCCGACGAGCGCCTGGAGGTTTCACTGCGCTTCGCCGAGGGCGGCGACGGCCGGCACGCGACGATCACCGGCTTCGGCGCCTGGCGCGAGCGCCTGGCCGATTGGAACGAAGGATAGCGCGACCATGAAGGGGCCGGACGAACGGGCCGCGCTGATTGCGGCCTTCCTCGCCGACACCGGCTGGCGCGGCCAGGCGCCGCGGCCCCTAGCAGCCGACGCCTCCTTCCGCCGCTACTTCAGGCTGAGCCACGACGGCGAAACCGCGGTGCTGATGGACGCGCCGCCGCCGATGGAGAACGTGCGCGCCTTCCACCGCGTGCAAATGCTGCTCTGCGACCTGGGCTTCTCTGCGCCGCGCGCCCTCAAGGTCGACGAGGCCGCCGGCCTGATGCTGCTGGAGGATCTGGGTGACCGGACCTTCACCCGGGCGCTCGCCGAGGGCGCGGCGGAGCGGCCGCTCTACCGCCTGGCGGTCGACCTGCTGATCGACCTGCACCGGCGCTTCCAGCCCTCCGCGGCGGCGGCGCTGCCACCCTACGACGACCGGCGACTGCTCGAGGAAGCCCTGCTGCTGACGGACTGGTATCTGCCGGCGCTGGGCCGGCCACCCGGCCCTGAGGCGCGCGAGGCCTACATCGCCGCCTGGCGGCGCGTTCTGCCGGTCGCCCGCGCCGTGCCCGAGACCCTTGTCCTGCGCGACTATCACGTGGACAATCTGATGGTGGTGAAGGGCCGCAAGGGCCTGCAGGCCTGCGGCCTGCTCGACTTCCAGGACGCGGTGCTGGGGCCCGTCACCTACGACCTGGTGTCCCTGCTGGAAGACGTGCGCCGCGACGTTTCCCAGGACTTGGCGCGAGATATGACGGCACGCTACCTGAAGCAACGCGGCGACCTCGATGCGGACGCCTTCCGCGCGTCCTACGCAGTGCTCGGGGCCCAGCGCAACGCCAAGATCATCGGGATCTTCACCCGCCTCAGCCGGCGCGACGGCAAGCCGCACTACCTGAAGCACATTCCCCGGACCTGGCGCCTGCTGGAGGGCGACCTGGCCCATCCCGCGCTCGCCCCGGTCAGGGACTGGTTCGACCGCTTCATCCCGGCGGACCGCCGCGAGGTGCCCGACGGCGAGGCCCCGGCGTGAGCCCGGCCGTGGGTATGCCCCGGCAGGCCATGGTGCTCGCGGCGGGACTCGGCCTGCGCATGCGCCCGCTGACCGACAAGACGCCGAAGCCGCTCATCCAGGTACAGGGGCGGAGCATGCTGGACCGGGTGCTGGACCGGCTGCACGCGGTCGGCGTCGAGCAGGCCGTGGTCAACCTGCATCACCTCGGCGACCAGATCGAAGCCCACCTGAAAGACCGCGACGACCTGAAGATCTCGTTCTCGCACGAGGAAGAGCTTCTGCTCGAGACCGGCGGCGGCGTGGCCGGGGCCCGCGACATGCTGGGCGAAGAGCCGTTCTTCGTCATCAACGGAGACGTGGTCTGGCTCGACGGCGGCACGCCGGCCTTGCTGCGCCTGGCGCAGGCCTGGGACGAGGATCGCATGGACTTCCTGCTCCTGGTCCATCCCGTGACCTATGCCTACGGCTACGAAGGGCTGGGCGACTTCTTCATGGATCCGGCGGGCCGCCTGCGCCGCCGGCGCGAGCGGGAGATCGCGCCCTTCATCTTCGCCGGCATCCAGATCCTCCATCCGCGGGTGCTGCGCGACCTGCCCGACGGCGCCTTCTCGCTCAACCTGCTCTACGACCGCGCGGTCGAGGAGGACCGCCTCTGGGGTCTGCGCCACGACGGCGAGTGGTTCCACGTGGGCACGCCCGAATCCCTGGCCGAGGTGGAGGACGCACTGCATCACCTCAGTCCCGGCGCGATTCACAGGTGAGCGCGCCTCCGGTCAGCATCTCGACGATACCCGCCGGCCTCTGTTTCGCGGATACCCTGGCCGAGGGCCTGCTCGAAGAGGCGGCGGGCGACCCCTTGGCGCTCTCCCGGACGACCGTGTTGCTGCCGACCCGGCGCGCCGTCCGTGCCCTGGGCGAGGCCTTCCTGCGCGTCAGCCAGGGTCGGCCGCTGCTGCTGCCGCGCATGCGGCCTCTGGGCGACCTCGACGCCGACGAGCTGCTGTTCTTCGGCGAGGAGGCGCTCGGCGGCATGGGCGCGGCGGCCGAGCTGCCGCCCGCCATGCCGGCGCTGCGCCGCCAACTCCTGCTCGCGCAGTTGATCCTCGCCTGGTCGGCGCGCCGGGCGGCGGAAGGCGACCACGAGGTTCCGAGCGAGGATCAGGCGGTGCAGCTGGCCGCGGCCCTGGCCGCGCTGATCGACCAGGTCGAGACCGAAGGTCTCTCGTTCGACCAGCTCGCCGATCTGGTGCCCGACGCCTTCGCCGCCCATTGGCAGACCACCCTGCGTTTCCTCGAGATCGTGACCGCCCACTGGCCCGCCGTGGAACGGGACGAGGGCTGCATCGGGCCGGCGGAGCGCCGGCGCCTGCTGATGGAGGCCCAGGCCCAGGCATGGCGCCGGGCGCCGGCGGCGGACCCGGTGATCGTCGCCGGCTCGACCGGCAGCATTCCGGCCACCGCGGCCCTGATCGACGTGGTCGCGTCGCTGCCGCGCGGCGCCGTCGTCCTGCCCGGCCTGGACCTCACCGCCGACGAGGAGGATTGGGCCGCGGTCCTGGAGGATCCGGCGCACCCGCAGCACGGCATGGCGCGGCTGCTCGAGCGTCTGGCGGTCGGCCGCGACCAGGTCGGGCTCTGGCGCGGCCGCGACGCCGCGGCGCCGGCGGCCGCGCGGGCCCGCTTCGTCAACCTGGCGCTGCTGCCGGCCGCGCGCACCGCGCGCTGGCACCGCCTGCCGGACACGCTGCCGCGCGACGAGATCCGCCACTCGCTCGCGAGCGTCAAGCGGATCGACTGCCCCGGCGCGGCCGAGGAAGCCCTGGTCATCGCGCTCCTGATGCGCAGGGCGCTGGAGACCGACGGCCGCCGCGCCGCGCTGGTCACGCCCGACCGCGGCCTCGCCCGGCGGGTCGCGGCCGAACTGAAACGCTGGCGCATCGCGGTCGACGACTCCGCCGGCACGCCGCTGGCAGAAACGGGCCCCGGCGTCTTCCTGCGGGCGACGGCCGAGATGATGACGGGGGCGCTAACCCCGGTCGCCCTGCTGGCCGCGCTCAAGCACCCGCTCGCCGGCGGCGGCGAGGACCCGGCCGAATTCCGCGCCCGGGTGCGCAGCCTGGAACGCCGGGTGCTGCGAGGCGCGCGCCCTGCCCCCGGGTTCGAGGGCCTGCTCCGGGCCCTGGATACCCGAGCGGACGCCGTAGATCGGGAGGCGAAGCAGGAGGAAGACCTCCGGCCCTGGGTCCGGCGCCTCGCCGAGTACGCCGGCCCCTTCGCTACCGCCCTGGCGCAGGAAAGCGCGGCGCTCGGCGACCTCCTGGCGGCCCACCTGCGTTTCGCGGAAGCGCTGGCGGCGAGCGACGCCGAGAGCGGCGCCACGCGACTGTGGGACGGGGAAGCGGGCGAGGCGCTGGCCGGGTTCTTCGCCGAACTGCTCGACTCCGCCGGCGCCGCGCCGCCTCTGGAGGGCGCGCGCTACGCGGCGCTGCTGAGCGGCCTGATGCAGGGCCGCGTGGTCCGGCCGAGCCGCGGCACGCACCCGCGGCTGGCGATCCTCGGCCCCCTGGAGGCGCGGCTCCAGCAGGTCGATACCGTGATCCTGGGCGGCCTGAACGAGGGCACCTGGCCGGCGGACAGCGACCCGGGCCCCTGGCTCAGCCGGCCGATGCGGGTCGCCTTCGGCCTGCCGGCGCCGGAACGGCGGATCGGGCTCTCAGCCCACGACTTCGCCCAGGCCTTCTCGGCGCCGGAAGTCTTCCTGACCCGGGCGACCCGGGTCGAGGGCTCGCCCACGGTGCCGTCCCGCTGGCTGCTGCGCCTCGACGCCCTCCTGAAGGCGCTGGACCTGGATGACCTGGAGAGCCCCGACTGGCAGGCCGTGGCCGAGGGCCTCGACGCGCCCGAGCACGAGCGGCGCAGCACGCCGCCGGCACCCCGCCCCCCGGTCGCGGCACGCCCGCGAAAGCTCTCCGTGACCCAGATCGAAACCTGGATGCGCGACCCCTACCAGATCTATGCCCGCCACATCCTGAAGCTGGTGCCCCTGCCGGCGATCGACCAGGATCCGAGCCAAGCCGATCTGGGCAGCCTGGTGCACGCCGCCCTGGAGCGCTTTGTCGAGACCTACCCCGACCAGCTGCCACCGGATCCGGAAGCAGCCCTGATCGAGATCGTCCACCAAGCTCTGGAGCCCTACGCGGACCGCCCCGGGCTGGTCGCTTTCTGGGCGCCGCGCTTCGCGCGCGTGGCCGGCTGGGTCGCGGCGCGGGAACCGCTCCAGAGGGTCACGCTCGAACGGGCCTACGCCGAGGTCGAGGGCCGCAGGACCTTGCGCGGCCCCGGCGGCGACTTCGTGCTGACCGCGAAGGCGGACCGGATCGACGTCCAGCAGAGCGGCCACGTCGTGATCCTGGACTACAAGACGGGCGCGACGCCGGTCGACCGGGACATCGCGCTCGGCCTGGCGCCGCAATTGCCGCTGGAAGCCGCGATCGCGGAAGTGGGCGGGTTCGGCCCCGAGATTCCGGCCACCATCCCGTTCCGCCTGGAGCACTGGCGGCTGACCGGCCGGGAGCCGGCCGGCAAAGTTGAAGAGGTTGGCGGCGACCTTGCAGATCTGGTCGCCGAGGCCGTCGACGGGCTCCAGGGGCTGATCGACCTGTTCGACCGGGAGTCGACACCCTACCACGCCCAGCCGCGGCCCGACTGGGCCCCGCGCTACAACGACTATGAGCATCTCGAGCGGGTCCGGGCCTGGTCGGGCGGCGAGGAAGGATCATGACCCCCGAGGGCGGCCGCGACGCCAAGACCGAACACGCCGCCGCGGTTCAGCGCCAGGCGCTCGACCCCGGCGCCTCGGTCTGGGTCGGCGCCTCCGCCGGCACCGGAAAGACCAAGGTGCTGACCGACCGGGTGGCCAGCCTGCTGCTGCACGGCACCCCCCCGGGGCGCATCCTCTGCCTCACCTTCACCAAGGCGGCCGCGGCCGAGATGGCCAATCGCCTGGCCGAGCGCCTGGCGGCCTGGTCGGTGCTCGAGGAGTCGGCGCTGAGGGACGATCTCCGCGCGCTGCTGGGCCCGCCGCCCGATGCGGATCTGCTGGCGCGGGCGCGCCGGCTCTTCGCCTCCGTGCTCGATACGCCGGGGGGCATCAAGATCCAGACCATCCACGCCTTCTGCGAGTCGCTGCTCGGACGCTTCCCCCTGGAAGCGGGGGTCGCGCCCCACGCCCAAGTGCTCGACGAGCGCTCGGCGGCCGAGATCCTGGAGGAGGCCCGGCGCGAGGTCTTGGGGCGCATCGTCGCGCAAAGCAGCGCGCTGGCCGGTGCCCTGGCCACGGTCAGCGCGACGACCTACGAGAGCGGCTTCGACGAGCTGCTCGGCGAGCTGCTGCGCGAACGAGCCCGCTTCGCGCGCCTGCGCGCGCGCCACGGCGATCTGGACGGCCTGATCGCCGCGCTCTACCGGGGGCTGGAATGCCGGCCGGAGGAAACCCGGGAGGGCCTTCTGGCGGCGGCGGCCAGCGAGGGCGCGTTCGACCGCGCGGGCCTCACGGCCGCCGCGGCCGCGATGCTCCAGGGCGGCACCACCGACCAGCGCCACGGTACGATCATTGGGCGCTGGTTGGCGGCGGAACCGACCGAGCGCGCCCGCCAGACCGAGGCCTACCTGGAGGCCTACTTCAAGGACGGCGGCGCAGGCGACCGCCGCGCCAAGCTGATTTACAAGGAAGCCCTGGCGCTCGCGCCGGGGGCCGACAAGGTCCTCGCCGACGAGGCCGAGCGCCTGGCCGCGCTGCGCGGCCGGCTCGCAGCCGTCAAGGTCGGCGCGGCCACGGCGGCCCTGCTCCGTCTCGGAGAACGGATCCTCGAGCGCTACAAGCAGCATAAACAGAGGCGCGGACTGCTCGACTACGACGACCTGATCCTGAAAGCGCGCGACCTCCTGCGGAAGAGCGGCGCCGCCGCCTGGGTGCTCTACAAGCTCGACGGCGGCCTGGACCACATCCTGATCGACGAGGCGCAGGACACCAACCCCGAGCAGTGGGACGTCATCGCGGACCTGTCGGAGGAGTTCTTCGCCGGCGCGGGGGCGCGCGACACGGTGCGCACGGTCTTCGCCGTCGGCGACGCCAAGCAGTCGATCTTCAGCTTCCAGCGGGCTGCGCCGGAGGCCTTCTCGAAGATGCGCGAGCATTTCGCTGAGCGCGCCCGGGACGCCGGGCAGGGCTGGGAACAGGTCGACCTGAAGAGCTCGTTCCGCTCGACCGCCGCCGTGCTGGAGGCGGTCGACGCCGTGTTCGGCGACGCCGCCGGCCTCGGCGCCTTCATCGACCGCGACGCAGGCGGTCACGACCCGGTGCGCGTCGGCCAGGCCGGCCTGGTCGAGCTCTGGCCGCCGGTCAGCCCGGACCGGCCGACCCCGCGGCCGCCCTGGCAGCCGCCGGAAGAGCGCGCCGGCCGCAATCCGGCCCCCCTCCGGCTCGCCCGCCTGATCGCGCGCAAGATCCGCGCCTGGACCCTGGACCCGGCGCTGCGCGACGATCCCGATACGCGGCTGGCGTCCCGGGACCGGCGCCTGCTGCCCGGAGACTTTCTGATCCTGGTGCGGCGGCGCAATCAGTTCTTCGACGCCATGGTCCGGGCCCTGAAACAGGAAGGCGTTCCCGTGGCCGGGGCCGACCGGATGGTGCTGACCGAGCAGATGGCGATCATGGACCTGATCGCCCTCGGCCGCTGCCTGCTGATGCCCGAGGACGACCTGACCCTGGCCACGGTGCTCAAGGGCCCTCTGTTCGGCCTGGACGAGGACCAGCTGTTCCGGCTGGCCCACGATCGGCGCGGCCCGCTCTGGGCCGAGCTGCCGCGCCGCGCCGAGGAAGACCCGGCGATCCGCTCGGCCCACGAACGGCTCGAGGCCCTACGCTCGGATGCCGTCGCCCTCCGGCCCTACGAGTTCTACGCCGGGCTGCTGGGTCCGGGCGGCGGCCGTGCCGCTCTGGCCGCCAACCTCGGGCAGGAGGCCCGCGATCCGATCGAGGAGTTCCTGTCCCAGGCGCTCGCCTACGAACGCACCGAGACGCCGACCCTGGAGGGCTTTCTCCATTGGCTGGAAGCGAGCAATCTGGAGGTTAAACGGGACATGGAGCTGGGCGGCGACAGCGTCCGAGTCATGACAGTGCACGGGGCCAAGGGCCTGCAGGCGCCCGTGGTGATCCTGCCGGACACCATGCAGGAACCGCAGCCCAAGACCGGCCTGCTGTGGTCCGAGGAAGACGGCGCCGTGGTCTGGCCGTTGCGCAAGGCTTTCGACGGCAAGCTGGCCGGCCGGGCGCGGGCGGCGGTGGAGGCGACGCGCAAGGAGGAGTACCGCCGGCTGCTCTATGTCGCCATGACCCGCGCCGAGGACCGCCTCTATATCGCCGGCTGGGAGACTCTTCAGGGCAGGCGGGAGAAATGCTGGTACAGCCTGGTGCGAAACGCCCTTGCCGATATTGCCGAAGAGACGAGCTACGATTTCAAGGCACTGATGGCAGACGGCTGGGCGGGTCCGGGGCTGCGCCTCGCCCACGACCAGGACGCCGCGCCGGAGTTGGGCGGGCGGCGGGAGAAGGTCGCCGCCCCGGTGGCGCCGCCTCCGTGGATCGCCGATCCGGCGCCGCCGGAGCCGTCCCCGCCCCGACCCTTGGCCCCCTCGCGGCCGCGCGCAGCCGACCCGCCCAGCCTGTCGCCGCTGAGCGCGGACCCCGGCCGGCGCTTCCGCCGCGGCCTTCTGGTGCACCGCCTGCTGGAGAGTCTGCCCGAGCTGCCCGCGGGACGGCGCCGCGAGGCCGGGCGGGCCTTCCTGGACAGCGCCGTTCACGGACTGGAGCCCGGCGAGCGCGACGAGATCCTGGCCGAGACCCTGGCCATTCTCGAGGAAGAGGCCTTCGCGCCGCTGTTCGGTCCCGATAGCCGGGCCGAAGTGGCGCTGACCGGGGTGATCGAGGGCCCCGGAGGCCCGGAAGCGGTTTCCGGCCAGGTCGACCGCCTGGTGGTCGGCACGGACCGGGTCATGGTCGTGGACTACAAGACCAACCGCCCCGCGCCACGGGACCCGGCCGAGGTTCCGCAGGTCTACCTCGCCCAGATGGCGCTCTACCGGCGGATACTCGCGGAAATCTACCCGGGCAGGGCCATAGACACCTGCCTGCTGTGGACCGATGGCCCGCGAATCATGCCACTCAGCCATGATCTCCTTGCAGGTCAGTTCCCTTGACGCTCCGAGGGGGGGCTCATTAAATGATCGCTGCGCTCCGAATCGGGTCCCGCGAAGACCGGAAGCGGAGACCACGGTCATAGGGACGAAGAGATGAAAACCACCAGCACCAGTGACGCGAGCTTCGAAAAGGACGTCTTGAAGGCGGACAGCCCCGTGCTGGTCGACTTCTGGGCCGAATGGTGCGGCCCCTGCAAGGCGATCGCCCCTGCGCTGGAAGAGATCGCCGGCGAGATGGACGGCCGCATGACGGTCGCCAAGATCAACATCGACGAGAATCCCATGACGCCGCAGAAGTACGGCGTAAAGGGCCTGCCGACCCTGATCCTGTTCAAGGACGGCGCGGTCGCCGGCAACAAGATCGGCGCTGTTTCGAAGACCCAGCTCCAGGAGTGGGTCGAGTCCCTGCTCTGATCCCCTGAGCTGACAAGTGTCATGGCGGCCTCGCGCCCGGCGGCGCGGGGCCGCCGGCTTTTTTGGGGCAGGCGCGGGCCGCGGACAAACGGAATCAGCCGTTCTCGCGCAGAACCGTTCCGGCCAGGTAGAGCGACCCGCAGATCAAGACGCGGCCCGGGCCGCCGCCCTCGGCAACGAGGGCCGCGACGGCCGCCGCGAGTCCCTCCGCGGGTTCGGCCGACAGTCCCGCGTTGCGGGCCTCGGCCGCCGCCGCGACCGCGCTCAGCGTGTTGACCTGCTCCGGGATCGCGACCGTCCGCAGGCGCGCCGCGCGCGCGCCGAGGGGGGCGATGAAATCGGCCACCGATTTCGAGTTCATCATGCCGAGCACGAGGTGCAGCGGCTTGTCGTCCCAGGTACCCAGCGTCTCGGCCAGCGCCAGGCCGGCCGCCGCGTTGTGACCGCCGTCGAGCCAGAGCTCCCAGCCTTCGGGCAGCAGGTCGGGCAGCGGGCCGCGGGTCAGGCGCTGCAGGCGCGCCGGCCAGCGCGGCTTCCGCAGGCCTTCGGCCCTGGCCCGCGATCCCAGCCCGAAGGATTCGAGGTGTTCCGCCGCGGCGACCGCGAGCGCGGCATTGTCGACCTGGTGCGCGCCGGGCAGGCCGGGCGCCGGATAGCGCTGCGGGCCGCGGCGCCCGGTAAAGGAGAGGCCGTCGTCCGTGCGCCGGCCGTCCCACTCGCGGCCGGCCCGGCTGAGCGGCGCGCCGAGGGCCGCCGCGCGGCGCTCGATGACGGCCAGCGCCTCGGCCGGCTGCCGGCCGATCACGGCCGGCACACCGGGCTTGAGGATCCCCGCCTTCTCGCCGGCGATCTCGGGCAGGGTGCCGCCGAGAAAGTCTACGTGGTCGATCGAGACCGGCGTGATCACGGTAAGCAGCGGATCGTCGACCACGTTGGTCGCGTCGAGCCGGCCGCCCAGACCGGTTTCAAGCAGAAGGATATCGGCCGGGTGCCGCGCGAAGGCGAGAAAGGCCGCCGCGGTGGTGATCTCGAAGAAGGTGATCGGCGACGGCCCGTTGGCCGCCTCGCACTCCTGGAGCAGCGCCAGCAGCGCCGGCTCTTCGATCGGCCGCCCGTCGAGCGCGATGCGCTCGTGGAACCTGACCAGGTGGGGCGAGGTATAGACGTGGACGCGGCGGCCGGCGCTGCGCAGCATGGCGGCGAGGTAGGCGATGACCGACCCCTTGCCATTGGTGCCGGCGACGTGGACCACGGGCGGCAGCTGGCGCTCGGGGCTGCCGAGGCGATAGAGCAGCCGCTCCATGCGGCCGAGGGAGAGATCGATGACCTTGGGATGCAGCCGCCCGAGCCGCTCCAGGATGACGTCACTCGGCCGGGGGGCGCTCTCCGGACTCTGCGTGATGGCCGCTGTGGGGGACGCCATGGGGGATTTCGATCTCGCTGTCGCCTAGGGTCAGCGCCGTCGTACCCGCCGGCACCTTGTGGCGCAAGAGCGAGAGGATGCGCGTCAAGGTCTCGCGCAGCTCGCCGCGTTGCACGACCATGTCGACCATGCCGTGCTCCAGCAGGTATTCCGCCCGCTGGAAGCCCTCGGGCAGCTTCTCGCGGATCGTCTCCTCGATCACGCGCTGGCCGGCGAAACCGATCACCGCGCCGGGCTTGGCGATCGCGATGTCGCCCAGCATGGCGAAGGACGCTGACACACCGCCGGTGGTCGGATCGGCCAACAGCACCAGGTAAGGCAGGCCGGCTTCCTTGACCATGTCGACCGCGATCACCGTGCGCGGCATCTGCATCAGCGAGAGTATGCCCTCCTGCATGCGCGCGCCGCCCGATGTCGCGACGACGAGGAGCCCCGCCTCCTTGGACACCGCGCGCTCGGCCGCGGTCACGATCCCCTCGCCCACGGCGATCCCCATGGACCCGCCGATGAACGCGAAGTTCAAGACCGCGACGACCAGGGGGTGGCCGCCGACCTCGCCCTCGGCGACCAGGATCGCGTCCTTCTCGCCGGTCTTGGCCGACGCCTCGCGCAGCCGTTCGGTGTAGCGCTTGCGGTCGCGGAACTTGAGCGGATCGATCTGGTTGTCCGGCAAGGCCACGCGCTCGTACTTGCCGTCGTCGAAAAGCATGTCGAGCCGTTCGCTCACCGAGATTCGCATGTGGTGGGCGCAGTGGGGACAGACCCGCAGGTTGTTGGCGAGCTCCCGATGGAAGATCATCTGGCCGCAGCTCGGGCACTTCTCCCAGAGGTTTTCCGTGCTGTCGTCGGCGGTGCGATTGACCAGCGCCCGGATCTTCGGGCGGACGTAGTTGGATATCCAGCTCATGGACGGCGTTCCAAGTTCAGGCGCCTCAGCCTCTTACGCCCTGGGCCAGAGCGCTCACGGAGGCGAGCACCTGGTTCACCAGGTTTGATGCGGCC
>JAAUYK010169317.1_pt1 | contig 15289 bp, 13 predicted proteins | sample 7278021 | NCBI WGS metagenome assembly JAAUYK01 (sample SAMN14350223, study PRJNA611818) | marine sediment metagenome | isolation source: surface marine sediment (1.8m) | place: French Polynesia: Moorea | collected 2018-08
CAGCAGAGAATTGGCAAAATTGATGATTTGGTTTAAAACATCTTCCTGCCCGGGAAACCGCTGGAAAAGTTCCCTTTCCAACCGCCTTTCAAAACCAAAACCTTTGGCAATGCCGAAAAATACAGCCACGATGGGTACAATCGAAAGCAGGGTAAAGAACGTTAGTGAAGAGGCCCGCAGCAAGCAGCGGTCATCATTGTACCCCCGAAGCGTGAGTATGATGACGCGCAGCTGCCTGAGTAGAAATGATTTGCCAAACGGCAGCTCTTCCAGCCGGATTCGCCAGATATCCGTACGCACAAAACGGATGCATTTGGTGATAATTTCGACTATCTTTTGCATGTAAGTGGGCTCCAGCTGTTTTACAATTTGATGCTTTTTAATACTGCATAGGACTTCATAAAAGTCGGAAAGCCGGCTGTGGGGATCAGCAACAGCAACGCGTGCTTGATGTCTTCTTCACTGACTCCGGCTGCTGAGGCTCTGTGAATGTGGGTTTCAAGAGCGCGCTTGTGATTACCGGTAGCGGATATGGCAATTTTAATCAGCCAGCGAGTTTTTTCCGACAAGGGTCCGCCCTTTTGATGAACGGCTTCTCCTAAGGCTGAGTGTTTCTCATGTATCTCGGGAAATTCCTTTTTAAACTCACTAAAGATTTTATGAACATCTTTCATGATATTCACCCTGGTGTATGTTTCTTTCTCATGAAAAAATTGACATAGTGTAGAGACACGATAAAAGAATTCTAATCATTTTTGGTGAATTTTTCAAAGGATAATTCGGTTGGCGTCAGTTTGAGGTCAAGTGCCGATAACAATTCCACCATCAACCCGAAGGGTTTCGCCGGTAATAAAGCCGGCTTCATCAGAAGCTAAAAAGAGATAGGCATTGGCAATGTCACGCGGTTTCCCCAGACGCCCCAGCGGCGTCCGCGCTTCCATTCCCTCAATGATTTTAGGCGGCATGGAGGTCAAAATGTCGGTGGCGGTAAAACCGGGAGCCACGGCGTTGACGCGGATGTTGTAACGTCCCAGCTCACGGGCCCAGACCTTGGTCATACCGATCACACCGGCTTTGGTGGCAACATAATTTGTCTGGCCTAAATTGCCGTCGATACCCACAACCGAGGTTGCATTCAAAATCACACCGCTACTTTGCCGAATCATGACTGACGCTGCCGCCTGGGTACAATTAAATACACCTTTGAGGTTGATGGCAATCACCAGGTCAAAATCGGCCTCGGCCATCTGTTTAACCAATTGACCGTCTTTTATCTTTACCAGCAGACTGTCGCGTACAATACCGGCATTGTTCACCAGCACATCGATGCGGCCGAATTTGTTTTCGACCGTGTTTACCCAATCACTGACAGATGATTTGTCGGTAACATCCACCCGGTAAAATTCAGCATCATGACCGATATCTTTAACAGTCGCCTCTCCTGCGTTCTTATCCACATCACATATGGCGACATGAGCGCCCTCTTCAGCAAAGCGCTCGGCGGTGGCCTTTCCGATCCCGGCAGCACCGCCGGTGATCAGGCAAACTTTTTCCTTTAAACGCATGGGCTCCTCCTCAATTTTAAACATGAAGTAATGAGCGGTCGGGTCATTTTGCGGCCCACTCCTGATATCAGCGGAAAGAATCATCAGTACGCCTTTGGCGGACTGATGATTCTTGCAGCGACCCAATAAGGAAATCTCCCCGACCATTCAAATGCTACAACGGCTCAAACGCCAGAAAAGTCTCCTTTTTTCCGTCCACTTCCGTATGCAAGTATTTTACTTTAAGCGGCATACCGACGTTGATATTTTCCGGTTTGTTGGGATCCAATCCTTCGATGCGTGCATCCACCCGCCCGCCTTCTTCCAGTTCGACAACACCGGAAATATAAGGATTTTTGCGGTTGTAACCCTGCGCAATCATAAAAGGCGGTGCAATGGTGATGCAGGTAAAGGCAGCCAGGCGCCCCTTGCCGTTCATCTCTACCCATTCCATATCCGAGCTAAAGCATTTGACACAGATGGAACGTGGCGGCACATAGCACCCATCACATTCAATGCATCGGGACCCCATCAGCTTTTCTTCTTTCAGGTATTGCTCATAGGTAATATCGCTAAAGGGTTTTTCCTCCATTGATGGTCTCCTTTTATCAAAGGTTCAGCGTTCGGGGTTCAGGGTTTTCGAGGGTCCGTTTCAAGTTTCAAAGATTTGGTCTCCGGCGGAATCACTGAACCTCTGAACCCTTGAACCTTGAACCCTTGAACCTTTATCTTCTTTCGAGAATCGTAAACGTGCATGTGCCGCCGGTACCGCCTAGATTATGCGCGCCGCCAATCCGCAAATCACTGATGGGCACCTGGCGCTCACCGGCCTGGCCCCGCAGCTGCGTCCAGACTTCATAAAGCTGAGAAATCCCGGTAGCGCCCACTGGATGGCCCTTGCACTTAAGACCGCCGGATGTGTTGATGGGTTTTGGTCCGTCCAGACGCGTTGCCCCCTCAGCAATCGCCTTGTAGCCCTCGCCGGGTTTAAAAAAACCCAGGTCCTCGACGTGCACCAGCTCAGCAACCGAAAAACAATCGTGTACTTCGGAAAATTGGATGTCATCCGGTGTCAGACCAGACATTCCGTAGGCCTCCTGAGCCGCATAGCGCGTGGCTTCAAAATAAGTCAGATCTTCACTGGCATGAAACCCTCTTCCGCTGCCCTGCCCCAATCCTGCCACTATAATTGGATCGTCGGTAAAGGTTTTGGCGATTTCTTCGGCCACCAGCAACATGCAGCTGGCCCCATCACTGATCGGGCAACAGTCAAAAAGATGCATGGGCCAGGCAACCACCGGGTTGGCGCGCGGATCAGCCAGAAAATCCTTTTCGGTCTGCCAGTCCGGTGCGGATCCCTCCCTTTTAATGAGGCTTTCCTTTTTTTTGTTCATCAGATCCGCGATGGTGACGGGAAACTGGGCTTTGGGGTTCAAGGGTGCATTGTTATGACTCTTGATCGTGATATTCATCAGGTGTTCACGATCAGCGCCGTATCTGGCAAAATAGGCTGTGGCCACAGCACCAAAAACGCCGGGAAAGGTAAAACCCGCCCGACCTTCGTAGGGCACCGTCGCCAGCGCCAGTCCCTCGGCCACTTCTTCGGTGGTGCGTTTGGACATCTCTTCCACGCCACCAACCAGCACAATATCATAAAAACCGGAAGCAATGGCAAAGACACCCTCTCTAAAGGCCAGTGCGCTGGAGGCACAGGCGCCTTCGGTTCGGGTCGCTGGCTTGGGCGCAATACCCACCAGGTCAGAGATAATCGGCCCCCAGTGAGACTGGTGCATAAAATAGTCATTGCTAAAATTTCCCAGATAAAGCGCATCGATGTCTTTGGGATCAAAACCCTTTTCCACCGAAACGATCATTTCCCGGAATGCATCGGCAAACAGATCCTTGGAATCTTTATCCCTGAACATACCGAATTTGGACATCCCGGCCCCGACGATGGCCACACCGCGACCGAGTTTTCTGCGTTTTTGCATAGCTCCTCCGCAAACATAGGGTTTCAGTTTAGGTAATGACAGCCCATTGGGGTTATTCCATTAAAAATTTTGAGATGGCATCAGATGCCTGTGTAATGTCGAATATGCCACCCAAATGGCCAAACTGACTTTTGAGCTCAAACAGAGAAACCACCTTGCCGGCTTTTTTGAACATCTCGGCATGATGTCTGAGTTGCGGCAGGGTAAACAAAAGATCCGTATCCGCCCCAATCATCAGTATTTTGGCCTGTATGCTTTTTAGCGCTTCTTCGTAGGAGTTAAATCCTTGTCCAATATCAAAAAGAGAATTGGCCTTGTTCAGATAGAGCATTGAGTTAGCATCCGCCGTGAACGTTCTGCCTTGAGCTCTTTTTTGAAGTGCTGCTGCGGCCAGAAATGCGTTGTCGAATGCGGCGGCCGGATTTTTTTGCGGGTCAGCCCATTTTCGATCAAAACGCTGATCCGCCCAGTCAGACCACAGGGCACTTAGGGTGATCACCATCAGCGAATAGGCCATGCCCTCTTTGGGTTCTTCTTTACCGTAATAGTCCCCGTTGTTCCATTTGGGATCCATCCGGATGGGATCTCCCCATAATTTAAGCCAGGACAATAACCAGCCATGAAGCTTTGGCGTTGCAATAACCGGAATAATACGGTCGACAAAATCAGGATAGGCCACTGCCCATTCATAGGACTGGATGCCCCCCATAGACGCCCCTGAAACAGCCTGTAATTTCTTAACGCCCATAGACTGCAGCAGCTTGTATTGAAGGTTTACAAAATCACGAATCGTTACGATTGGAAATGTCATCCCGTAGGGTTTACCGGTGGCCGGATTAATGGAGGCCGGCCCGGTGGTAATGACCTTTGGATTTTTGGGGTGCATATTGCACAGTGTATCGGAACTGACGATGAAATACGTATTGGTATCAAACGGCAAACCCGGACCGATTATTTTATCCCAGTAGCCGGGGGCCTTGTCTGTGGCTGCATATTTTCCAGCGGCATGCGAGTTGCCCGAATAAAAATGGCAAATCAAGATCACATTGTCTTTTGTAGGGGATAATGTCCCGTAAGTCTCATAGCCGATTTTGACATTAGAAATCTTTTTACCGCTCACCAAGGTAAACTCATCCAGCGCAAAGGTTTTTTTCTCGACAATTGCATCTAATCCCCAGCCGATTGTACTGATGCTCAATACAAAAATCACAATGACGGCGCTCAACCATTTTCTATTCATTTTGGTTGCCTCCTTTGCTATTGTGTTACACCTCGATCCGTCAGAGGTTCAAATCCAGATGAACCGGCACCTTAAACCGCCATCAACAAACGGTTTCATCACCATAGGTAGCAGCGGTATTTTCGAAAACAGCAAGAATTGCACTTTATCCTGGTTGTTCAAATCGGTTGTGTTTGCGGGTCGATGCAGTAACATCCGGATAGATCATCGCGGTGATTTGCCGATAGCATGTGCTTTGTGATTTACGACGATTCTTTCTTGGCTTGATTCTGGCCATACGTATCCCGCATGACGCGTTTAAGCGTTTTACCGGCGACATTGCGCGGAAACTCCTCCCTGATCGCAACATCATGAACCCGCTGAAACTTGGCGGCCACCCGCGCGTTGATCCATTCCCGCAGCGCGTCAGCGGTAATGCTACCCGGGTTGCGCAAAATAACGGCGGCCAGCGGGGTTTCACCCCATTTTTCATGCGGGATACCCAAAACGGCAACCTCCTGAACTTCCGGGTGCTGGGCCACTATTTCTTCAATGTCGCGCGGGTACACATTAACGCCTCCGGAAATGATCATATCCTTCATGCGGTCCACCAGATACAGGAAACCATCTTCATCGACATAGCCCAGGTCTCCCGAATGCAACCAACCGTCAACAATAGCAGCTTCCGTCAGATCCGGGCGTTTATAATAGCCCGGCATGAGAATGGGGCCTTTGCCGCAGATTTCACCGACTTCGCCAACCGGTGCTTCATTGCCGTTGGCATCCAAAATTTTCATTTCAAAAAAAGGTGGCGGCACGCCCACCGACTCCGGCTTGGCGGCATAGTCTTCTTTATCCAGCACGGTAACAAAGCCCTCGGTCAAACCATAGAGTTCATAGAATCTGCCGGGAAGCCTTTTATTAAGTTCGTCCTTGTGTTCTTTGAGCAAGGGCGCACCGAGGGACAGAATCATTTCAAGGGACTCCAGGGCTTTAGATGAAAAATTGGGCGCATCAAGTATGGCGATGATCTGGGCGGGCACCAGCATGACGTGAGTGACCTTTTCGCGCTCGATGGTATCGATATAGCTGACGGGGTCAAACTGGCTCAGCAAAATATAAGTAGCGCCAACATACATGGTGGGCATCAGATCAACAAAAGCGCCGTTGAAGACGATGGCGCCTGCATGCATGGTAACGCTTTCCGGTGTCATGCGATAGGAGGCGGCAAACGTCGCGCCGTACCAACTCCGAACGTAATGGGTGTGCACAATCCCCTTGGGCAAACCGGTGGTCCCGCTGCTGTACATGATATTAAAGGGATCGTCATCATTGATAACAATACCTTGCGGTTCTTTATCACTGGCAGCTGCTTTTAAATCGTCATAGCTGCGGTACCCTTTTTGACCTGAATAATCGGTGAGGACATATCGATCAGCCGGTATGGCCTGCAGCTCCGGTTTGATTGAATCGATTTTAGCGACAAATTCGGAATTGGTAATCAGCACAACGGTGTCGGAGTCATTCAAAAGGGTTTTCATGGCCGGTTCGAGCAGCAGCGTACTGGATGGCACCACAACTGCGCCCAGTTTTGCCACAGCCCAGTAAACTTCGAGCAGCTCCAAACAATTGGGCAAAATGGTGGCTACCTTATCCCCTTTTTGGATACCCAGATCGGTTAAGGCGTTGGCCAATCGATTGATCTGTTGATTGAATTCAAACCAGGTCAGCCGATTATCTTCAAATACGACGGCAAGATGGTCGGGGCGATATTTGGCATGACGTGAAAATAGGGATCCAATATTCATGGCAGCCTCGCTTTTAATGGATGGGTTGTGGGGAAAAGTCAGATATCCGATTCATCTATGCAATTAAAGCCAATAGCGAAATCTATGCCAGATAATTAAGACTTACAAATTGTTATCACAGATGGTCTTGTATGCCAAGATCAGATATTTGATGTATATAATCAGTTGCTTATACTTAACCATCAACCGGTGTCACAGTGAAATGACAAAAGAAAGGGTAAGATATGCGTATCAAATAGAAGACATGTAGCCAGTTTGAAACGACGGCTCAAAGAGAAGGTGCGGTAGAGTTAAAAAGATCCATGTTTAGACATGCAGTTGGCTGTAATCAGACATCAATAAGTCCTGCGCAATACAATCGATACATTGAAAATAGACTTTTGACAATTTCAATAAAGTTGCATTGGCAAAACCCACCGGCACGCCTTGGCGTCTAATGCCTGCCGATAGAAACGAAAGGCAACCGTGTATAGCGATATATCACGCATTGTACCAATTTTGATACAAATTCTGCGTTAAGGGGGGATTAATCAGCCTCGGGTATCCGCACCAGCATGACCGGTATTTGACTACGCCGCAATACGCGACGCGTGGTACTGCCCAAAACCGCCTCGCCGAATTTGCCCCGATCATGATAGCCCATCACAATCAGATCGCATTTTTTATCAGTGCTGACGGCCAGTATTTCATCGACGACATTGCCGCGGGCCACAATGGTCTCATCGGTCATAATCTCACACTCATCATGATCTTTTTGTACGGCCGCACAAAATTCTTCCAGGGCAGCCTTGATCATCGCGCCTTCTCTGCGTTTGCCAATGAGAATCTGTTTGGCTTCTTGCTCATGGGCTTCCTGAAGCTCCTGCCACTGTTTGTCACCCAAAAACGACTTGATATGCACATCTGAAGAATGCGACACCTCTTCCATGACATGTAAAACTGTAATCGCCCCACTGTAGCGATCCGCCAAGCTGACCGCATAATCAAAGGCCTTACGCATGTTCAGAGAAAGATTGGTGGTAAATAAGATTTTTTTTATTTCAGGAACCATTATGATCCTCCTTTCCGTTGGGCAATGGTCTTACCTATGTGGCAAAAACTTGCAACTCTCATACCATTTCATGATCCAAAGGCGGTATCCAATGATTTTCAACGGTACCCTATTTCTGAATACCACTCGCATAAACTTTAAGTTGATTCTGATCCCACTCTCTTGTAAGAAAATCGATACGCATAAACGCTCCATCAAGACCGGATTCAGGCGATTTTTGACCGCTTTGATTGATATCATATTTGCAGAATACCAAAATCGGAAATAGATTATACACTGATATAATTTTTAATCGTTAAAACAACAATGTCAACTGGGGAACAGTGATGTCTCAAAACGTCGAAAAACCTGATAAAGTGTATTACTTCGGTACCTGTCTGATGGATACGATTTTTCCCAATGCGGGTCTGGCGGGGATCAAATTGATCCAGCGCGAAGGCGTCCAGGTCATTTTTCCACGCGAGCAGAGCTGTTGCGGGCAGCCCGCCTATAATTCCGGTTTTCCCAAAGAAGCCAAAAGGGTCGCCCTGCAACAAGTGCGGTTGTTTAGTGAAGATTATCCGATCGTGGTCCCCTCAGGGTCCTGCGCCGGGATGATGAAACATCATTATCCGCTGTTGTTTGAGGGCGATGGGCATCTGCAAAGAGTTCAAGCTTTTTCACAGCGAATTGTCGAACTTTCTGAATTTTTGGTGCGCACGCTCAAGGTTCAACTGGCGGATATCGGGCAGCCGATCAAAGTTACCTGGCATTCATCCTGCCACGCTCTCAGAGAGATGCACATCATCGAATATTCAAAATCACTGATCTGTCAGTTGCAAAATGTTGAGTTGGTTGAACTGCAAAACGAGCATGAGTGTTGCGGTTTCGGTGGTACTTTTTCCGTTAAACAGCCCAAAATATCAGGCGCCATGGTCGTTGATAAAGTGGCCGATATTCGCCAGACCGGTGCCGAACGGTTAGTGGCTGGAGATTGCGGCTGCTTGATGAATATCAGCGGCGCAATGGATTATCAGAAGGTCCCTATTCAAAGCCAACACCTGGCCGAATTTATCTGGGAGAGAACCCATGTCAAATGAAACTGGACCTAATTTTCAGCAAAACGCTTCTCAGGCCCTGGATGATAAACAGCTACGCGAAAATTTCAAGTTTGCCATGAAAAATTTTATTCAAAAGCGCAAACTAATTTTTTCAGATGAAAGCCAAACCGAACAATTGCGGCAGATCGGAAACACCATCAAACGACGCGCCTTAAGCCAATTACCGCAATTGCTCGAACAGCTTGAGGAAAATTGCACCCGCAACGGTATCAAGGTGTATTGGGCAGAAACCACCTCGGAAGCCAATCATCAGGTGTTGCACATCATGAAGGCACACCAGGCCACCCGTCTGGTAAAAGGCAAGTCCATGGTCTCTGAAGAAATGGGATTGAACGAATTTTTACAGGCGCATCAAATCGAGGTGGTTGAAACGGATCTGGGTGAATTCATCATCCAATTGAACGATGAGAAGCCCTCGCATATTATCGTGCCTGCGATCCATAAAAATAAGCAACAGATTGCCGACATTTTTCACCAAAAACTGGCCGATACACCCTACACCGAAGACGTCGAGGAACTCAATGCCATTGCCCGCCAAAACCTGCGCCAGAAATTTTTTGAGGCCCAGGTGGGCTTGAGCGGCGTTAATTTCGCGGTGGCGGAAACCGGCACCCTTTGTCTGGTGGAAAACGAAGGCAACGGCCGCATGAGCACCACCGTACCGCCGGTTCATATTGCCGTGATGGGGTTGGAAAAGGTGGTTGAGAAATTAGCTGATATTCCACCGATGCTGCGCCTGCTGACCGGCTCGGCCACCGGCCAGTTGATCACCACGTATGTGAACATGATTACATCGGCGCGCAAGCCCGGAGAAAAAGACGGACCTAAAGAGGTCCATCTCATCATTTTGGATAGTGGCCGCTCGGCAGTCTTATCCGATCCGCAACTGCGCCAAACACTGCAATGTATTCGCTGCGGCACCTGTTTAAATCACTGCCCCGTATATACCCGCATCGGTGGGCACGCCTATGGATTTGTTTATCCCGGGCCCATCGGCAAAATATTAAACCCCCAAATCGAAGGCCTAAAAAAAGCGGGTGAACTGGCAACCGCATCCAGCCTATGCGAGGCCTGCGCTGAGGTCTGCCCAGTTAAAATCCCCATTCCGCAATTGCTGCGCCGGCTTCGTAATGAAAGCTATACCGATGATTCTTTAGCAACAGTCAAGGATGGGGGTTACAAAAAAAACCTGATCGAAACCTTGGGCTGGAAGGGCTGGGAATTGATGAACACCCACCCGCACATAAATGCCATCGGAAACAAAATAATGCGCCGTTTGGGTGCCAAAATACCCAAAATCGGGCCTTTAAAGCAGTGGACGCGTTATCGTTCTGCACCCAAATTTGCTCCTAAAAGCCTGCGTCAGCTTGTTGATGAGGAAGGAATCCAAAAATGAATGATGCCGCTCGTGATCAAATCCTGAAACGGCTGCATGCGGCCACCAAAGGGCAACCCGTGGATATCCCTGAGGCGGCTGATCTGCCGGTGGAACCACTCGAAACGCCTCAAAAAATTGATAAGCTTAAAGCATTAATGGAAGCTGTCCGCACCGAGGTGCATGTTGTTGAGGGCTCAGATTGGACAACACCCTTAAAACAAATCCTAAAAGAGCGGAATCTCAAAACGTTACTCTACGCTCCGGGCACACCCGTAGGCGACCAGCTGCAGGAGGCATGGACAAATGATGCCAACATATTGCCCGCACTGGTCACTTATGATGGTTCGATTGAAGATTTTAAGGAACAGCTTTTTGGTATCGATGCGGCCGTCACCTCGACGATCGGCGGCATTGCCGAAACCGGTGTCCTGATTCTGTGGCCCGATGAAAAAGAACCGCGCCTGATGTCTCTGGTGCCGCCGATTCACATTGCCATATTGCAGGCCGATAAAATTCACACCACTTTTGCCGAAGCCATGCAGGCGGGCGACTGGGTCTCAAAAATGCCGACCAATGTGGTGTTGATATCCGGCCCCTCGAAAACAGCAGACATCGAGCTAACTTTAGCCTTTGGTGTGCATGGGCCCAAGGAGCTAGTCGTCATTATCATCAAAAACGAATAAATTCGGTTATGCAGGAATCTAAAGTGCGGCATACAGAACCACGAAGAGCACGAAGGACACGGAAGAATAAAAGAAAAATTTCGTGTTTTTCCTTTGTGATCTTCGTGTTCTTCGTGGTGAAAATAATACCAGATATATCCAACTGTGGTTTCCCGGGTAACCGCTTAATTTATTATCTATGCTAACTGACAATTACCGCCAATTTTACACCGATCTGCGCGCCTTTATTCCCGACCGGCGGCTGTTCACCGATCCACTGCGCACGCTGACCTACGGCACAGACGCCAGTTTTTACCGCCTGATACCCAAAATTGTTATCAAAGCCAATAGCGAGGCTGAAGTATCCCGTATTCTGCACACGGCTGATCAACACGGCATTCCGTTGACCTTTCGGGCTGCCGGCACCAGTCTTTCGGGTCAGGCGGTCACCGATTCTGTTTTAGTGCTCTGCGGCGGCAACTGGAACAGCTATGAGATCCTGGACAACGGCAGGCGCATCCGTCTGCAGCCCGGTGTCATCGGGGGGCACGCCAATCGCTATTTGGCGCCTTTCAGCCGCAAAATCGGCCCCGATCCAGCATCGATCAATTCTGCTATGATCGGCGGCATTGCCGCCAACAACGCCAGTGGCATGTGCTGCGGTGTGGCCCAGAACAGCTACCAAACCATTCACAGCATGCGGATTCTGTTTCATGATGGAACACTGCTGGATACGGCTGATGAAAAAAGCCGCGCCAATTTCAAACAAAAGCATCCGGCGCTGATAGACAGCATCTTACAACTGGCTGAGAAAGCACGCAGCAATGCCGCGCTAGCAGACCGCATCCGCCAAAAGTTTAAAATTAAAAACACCACCGGCTACAGCCTAAATTCGCTGGTTGATTTTAATGACCCTTTTGACATCATGTTGCATCTGATGATTGGATCCGAAGGCAGCTTGGGATTTATATCCGAAGTCACCTACGATACGGTTGTCGAGCACCCCAATAAGGCCAGTGCCTTAATGATTTTTCCGGATATTGCCAATGCCTGCAGTGCCGCCGCCATACTAAAGGAAGGCCCGGTGGATGCCGCCGAGATCATGGATCGGGCCGCATTGCGATCGATCCAGGACAAAGCGGGCATGCCGGCGTATATCAAGTCTTTCTCAGCGGAAACCACTGCCTTATTGGTGGAAACACGGGCGCACGCAAACGATGAATTGCAGCACAACATCGAAACCGTCAAGCGTTCGTTGGCAGAACTTCCCACCGAGCGTCCAATTGAATTTACCGATAAGGTCTCTGAATACACCCAGCTGTGGAATATACGCAAGGGCCTGTTTCCGGCTGTGGGGGCGGTGCGGGAAATCGGGACCAGTGTGATTATCGAAGATGTCGCCTTTCCGATTGACCGCCTCGCCGATGCCACCTTAGAGCTACAGGACCTGATGGCCGCATACCATTATGATGAAGCCATCATTTTCGGTCATGCCCGCGAAGGCAACCTGCATTTTGTATTTACCCAGGATTTTGCTACTCAAAAAGAAGTGGATCGCTATTATCGTTTTATGGACGATGTTTGCCGCATGGTGGTTGAAAAATATGACGGTTCACTGAAAGCGGAGCACGGCACCGGTCGCAATATGGCACCCTACGTCGAAATGGAATGGGGAGCCGAGGCTTACGGGTTAATGCAACAAATCAAAAACATCTTTGATCCCAAAAATCTGTTGAATCCCGGTGTGATCATCAACACCAACCCCAATGTGCATGTGGAGAATCTGAAACCGCTGCCACCCACCAATCCCATCGTCGATCGCTGCACAGAATGCGGTTTCTGTGAGGCGTATTGCCCATCGCGGGATCTGACGCTCACCCCGCGGCAACGCATTGTGGCCCAACGAGAAATCTCACGTCTCAACACGACCCGGGAAAATCCGCAGCGATTGGATCAGTTTTTAAAAAGCTATGATTATCTGGGAGAACAAACCTGCGCGGCGGATGGCATGTGCTCGGTGGGCTGCCCCATCGATATCAATACCGGCGAACACACCAAAGAGCTTCGCCACAGCCAGCAGGGACCCACGGCGCATCGCGCAGCAGCATTGATGGCCCGTCATTTCGGGACGGTTGCCACTGCAGTCCGTCTGGGTCTCAAAATGGTGGATCACGCCCATCATCTACTGGGTACCCGCAGCCTGGAACGCATCACTTCAGGATTGCAGAAGCTGAGCAACGGCTGGATGCCAGGCTGGAATCCTTATGTGCCCGGCGCTGCCGGAAAAATCCAGTCGTCCAACCCTCAAACCAATGGCTTGCCCCAGGTGGTTTACTTTCCAAGCTGTGTCAGTCGAACGATGGGCACCGCCCGTGGAGATCCGGATCAGGAATCGCTGCCATCGGTCACAATGCGATTGCTGAAAAAGGCCGGTTACGCAATGGTTTTTCCGTCGAACATGCAGCGACTTTGCTGTGGCACGCCGTTTGAAAGCAAAGGATTTAAGGAGCAGGCGGACATCAAATTAAAAGAACTGGAAAACGCTTTGCTGCAGGTATCTGATGACGGACGCATTCCGGTCTTGTGTGATACCAGCCCCTGTCTGTATCGCATGCGCCAGTGTATGGACCCGCGTATCAAACTTTATGAGCCTTCAGAATTTATTTATGATTTTCTGATGGAGCGTCTGACGTTTACCCCCTTAGATACCACCGTTGCCCTGCATCATACGTGCAGCAACATGAAAATGGCCTTAGAGCACAAACTGCTGGCCGTTGCGCAGGCTTGTGCTCGCGATGTTGTTGTGCCCGACCTAGTGGGCTGTTGCGGCTTTGCGGGCGACCGCGGATTTACTCATCCAGAGTTAAATCAATCCGCCCTGCAGGAATTAAAAGCGGCCGTCAATGATCAATGTGCCGCAGGATATTCGACCAGTCGCACATGTGAAATCGGCTTATCCCAGCACAGCGGATTGTATTATAAGTCGATTGTATATCTGGTGGATCAGTGCACCAGTGCTATCTAATAACTGAATTTTCGTGCAAAGTTTAGATATTTCGGAGAAATCACCATGGAAGAATTCAACGCCGATCAAATTGCGGCATTGGCTAAAATTGTGTCTGCCGACCGTTTTTCAAACGGTCAGTCCAACCGCGAACTGCATTTGCATGATATATCCGCCCATCGCGGTCGTCTGCCGGCGGGTATCATTTGGCCGATAACCACGGCAGAAGTGTCCGATATCCTTGCCTGGGCTTATGATCAGAATGTGCCGGTTACGCCCTGGGGTGCAGGAACCAGCACAGAGGGCAACCCTGTACCGATCCATGGAGGACTGGTTATTGACATGACCCAAATGAATAAAGTGCTGGACATTCGCCCCCAGGATTTACAAGTCGATGTTCAACCGGGCGTTTTGCGCAAAGAGCTCAACCGAATGGTCGGAGAGCAGGGGTTGTTTTTCCCTCCCGACCCGGGGGCCGATGCCACTATCGGTGGTATGATCGCCAACAATGCCTCGGGCGTTCAAACCGTCAAATACGGCGCCACCAAAGACTACGTCATGAAACTCACGGTGGTGCTGCCCGACGGCAGCATTATCCACACGGGTTGCAAAGCCCATAAATCTTCTTCGGGTTATGACTTATCCCGCCTGTTCGTGGGGTCTGAAGGCACCCTGGGGGTTGTAACCGAAGCAACCTTGCGGCTGACCGGCATCCCCAGCCATCATCTTGCGGCCACCATAACTTTTGGCAAACTGAATGAAGCCTCTCGAGCGGTGGCGGCCATGATCGGTTCTGGATTGGAACCCGCCGCGCTGGAACTACTCCCACCCCAGCTGATCAATTTAATGAATCGTGAAAAGAATCTTGGGCTTCCGGAGGCGCCATCGCTGTTTTGTGAATTTCATGGCATCAGTGCAGCCACCCTGCAGGAAACCGCTGATCTGGCCAAAGAATTGTGCGAGGACTGTGGGGCCACGGGATTTCAGTTTGGCGTCGAGGCCAATGAACGGGCGCGGCTCTGGCGCGCCCGCCACGAAGCCTGGGAAACCATTCACCGCGCCCACCCGGGCAAAGAAACCCTGATTGTGGATGCCGCCGTGCCCATCTCACAATACCCGGAAATGATTGTCTTCTCTCAGAAACTGGTTGATGATCACCAGGTTTCCGGTTATGTCTTTGGTCACGCCGGCGATGGAAATTTGCATGTGGTCCTGGTGGGTGATCCGGATAACGATAAAGAGTGGTCACTGCTGGAAGAGATCAATGCCCAAATCGTCACCCGCGCGGTGCAACTGGGCGGCACCTGCACCGGCGAGCACGGCATTGGCATCGGCAAGCGCAAGTTCATGCAGCTCGAGCATGGTGACAGCTATCAACTCATGCGCCGGATCAAGGATCTGATCGATCCCAAAGGGTTGCTGAATCCGGGGAAGATTTTTTAAAAAAAGGTTCAAAGGTTCGACGTTCAAAGGTTCAAAGGTTATGACCATCAGCAGCTGGCTGCTCGCCACTGGCGACTGGCAACTGAAAC
>JAAUYK010003107.1_pt1 | contig 15282 bp, 16 predicted proteins | sample 7278021 | NCBI WGS metagenome assembly JAAUYK01 (sample SAMN14350223, study PRJNA611818) | marine sediment metagenome | isolation source: surface marine sediment (1.8m) | place: French Polynesia: Moorea | collected 2018-08
AGAGACTGAGACTGGGGTCGAATATGCTCGGCATGTCCTTCCTCCTCGCGCCTAACAGCAGGCCGATTTCACTCGGACCAGGAGCGCGCCCTGAATGTCAACAGGCCCTAGAAGGCGGGGGACTCTTCGATCCCTATCCTCTGCATGCGCAGCATGCCGGCGCGCGGATCGGCGGTCAGCTGGTCCTGGGCCGCGAGGAGGGGGCCCAAGGTGTCCGAGAGCCGCGCCACGCGGTCGAGCAGCACGACCAGCCGGGCGCCGTCCAGCGTGCCGCCCAGCATGTCCTGGAGCAGGGCATCCCAGGGATCGCGACGCTCGGGGAAATCTTCGAGGCGAATCTCGTCAGGATCGGCGCCGATGGCTTCCGCGGCCAGGGCGAGCGCCCGGCGCATGCCGCCCAATTCGTCGACCAGTCCCAGGTCCCGAGCGGCTTCACCGGTCCAGACCTGACCCTTGGCAGCGGCGCTGACGGCATCCGCGCTCAAACCGCGCCCGTCGGCGACCTTCCCGGTGAAGTCCTCGTAGGTCGCGTCGAGGCGGCTGTTCAGGCGCCGCCAGCCCTCCTCGTCGAAGCGTTGGTTGCTGCTCCAGAGATTGGCGTTGTCGCCCGCCTGTACGCCGTCCCAGGATATCTCCAGCTTGTCCCACAGTCCGGAGAGCACGAACTTGCCGGCCACCACGCCGATCGAACCGGTCACCGTGCCCGGCTGGGCAACGATCTTGTGCGCCGGTGCGGCGACGAAGTAGCCGCCGGAGGCGGCGAGGCCGCTCATGGAGACGATGACCGGCTTGCCGAGCTCGCGCGCGCGCTGCATCTCGCGCCAGATCGTGTCGGCCGCGACATAGGACCCGCCGGGGCTGTCGACCCGGAAGACGATGGCCTCGATGTCGGGATCGTCGGTCGCATCGGCGATTGCCCGGGCCACGGTGTCCGATCCCATAACAACGCCGCCGAAGGCCGGGTCGTTCTCGCTCTCCGCCAGCTGCACCGGACCCAGACCGTAGACCAGGGCGACGGCCCGGCCCGGCTCTTCCTCGACCGTCTGGGCGTCGGCATAGGTGTTGAGCGCCAGGAACTCCACATCCTCGCCGGCCGCCTCGGTAATCCGTGCGTCCACCTGGTCCCAATAGGCGAGCTCGTCGACCAGGCCGGCCTCGACCGACGCGGTGCTCATGTGAGGCGCGCTGTCGATCAGTCCGCGCACCTGCTCCGGCGAGAGCGCTCTTTCCTCAGCGATACCGGCGGCGATCTGCCCCAGCAGGGAGTCCAGAAGCTGCTGAAGATTCTGCCGCTGCGGCTCGGGCAGGCTGTTCTCCGTGAAGGTGGCCAGCGCGCCTTTGAACTCTTCGCGCTGGCCGACCTGCGGCTCGACCCCGATTTCGTCGAGGGCATCGCGCAGGAAGGGGCTCTGAATGAGAAAGCCGGTCAAGTCGAGATCGCCCGACGGCTGCATGAAGACCCGCCCAAAGGCGCTGGCCAGGTAGTAGTGCCGCGTGCCGTTGCCTCCTTCACCGAAGCTTTCGGCAAAGGCGAAGGCAAATTTCTCGTTGTCGCGGAAGCTCTTCACCGCGTCGCGGATCTCCTGGATCTGGGCGACGCCCAGCCGCCCGCGCCCGACACGGGCGACCAGCCCCTTGACCCGCGGGTCGGCGGCGGCCGCCTCGAGCGCCTCCAGGGTGTCCCGCAGCACCACGGCATCCGAGAGCGACGCTCTCGACAGCGGGTTGTCCGGCAGGGTCTCGACGACACCCTTGGAGAAATCCATGGTCAGCACGACCTTCTCCGGGATCTGTGTCTCCTGCGGAGCGGCGAAGATGCCGATGCCAACCACCACCAGCACGACCAGCAAGCCGACCGTCGCGAAGATGCCGACGATGCATTTGAGAATGAAGAGAACAGCGCGCATGGTCTTCCCTGAATGGAGGCGTTCGGCCGCTCGGTTCGGGCCGGGTTCGAAGCGGGATGACGTGCAGATAATCTCCGACGCGTGGAAAGTCGAGCCTTGATTGGGACCGGGCCGGGGCCGAGGGAAGGGCATTCTTGACGAAGCGGGCGAGACGATCCGGTGGGCGGCAGGCCGAGCTGGTCATCGATAGTGTCGGCGGCCGCGGCGACGGCGTCGGGCAGTTCGAGGGCCGCCCGGTCTTCGTGCCGCAGGCGCTGCCGGGCGAGCGCCTGCGCGTACGGCTCGGAGGCAAGCGCGCGGGCGGACTCTCGGGCGAAGCCTTGGAGCTGCTGACGGCCGCGCCGGACCGCCGTTCGCCGCCTTGTCCCAACTTCGGACCCTGCGGCGGCTGCGCCCTCCAGCACTGGGAGGAAGACTCCTATCGCCGGTGGAAACGCGGGCTGGTCGTCGAGGCGCTTTCCAGGCGTGGCCTGCCGGGCGCGCGGGTCGGCGAGCTGGTGTCGATCCCGGCGGGCACCCGCCGGCGCGCCAGCCTGTCCGCGGTGCGTCTCGCCCACGACATCCGCCTCGGGTTCCACGAGCAGCGGAGCGGCAAGGTTGCGGACATCGAGGGCTGCCTGATCCTGACGCCGTCGCTCATGGCCTTGCTGCCGATCCTGCGGACGGGGCTGGCCCCGGTGCTCGCGCCGGGCGAGGATATGGGCGTCATGGTGACCGAGACCGACGGCGGCCCCGACGTTCTGCTGTCGGCCCGCCGCGCGCCGGCCCGCCGCGAGCGTGAGGCGCTCTCCCGTTTCGCCGAGACCGCGGACCTCGCCCGGCTGTCCTGGATCGCCCCGGCGAGTGCGCCCGAGCCCCTGGCCCTGCGCCGGCCCGCCACTGTGGAATTCGCCAGGGCCCACGTCGAACCGCCGCCCGGCGGCTTCCTGCAGCCCAGCCGGGAAGGCGAGCAGGCCCTGGTCGAACGGGTCCTCCAGGTGATGCCTTCGGCGCCCGGCCAGATCCTCGAGCTCTATGCCGGTTGCGGCAGCTTCACCTTCGCGCTCGCCAAGGCCGCCCGCGTGCGGGCCGTGGAGGGCGATGCGGCGGCCCTCGCCGCCCTCGCGCGGGCCGCCGCCGGGGCCGGCCTGTCGGGCCGGATCGAGACGGAACAGCGCGACCTCGCGCGCCGTCCTCTGCTGGCCGGGGAGATGGCGGGCTTCGACGCGCTGGTCTTCGACCCGCCCCGCGACGGCGCTAGGGAGCAGGCAGCGGAGATCGCCCGGTCCCGGGTTCCTACGGTCGTCGCCGTCTCCTGCAACCCGCGCAGCTTCGCGCGCGATGCCAGGATCCTGGCGGACGGCGGCTACGTTCTAGAGGGTGTCACGCCGGTCGATCAGTTCCTCTGGTCGGCCCACGTGGAGCTGGTCGCGACGTTCCGTCGCTAGAGCAGATTCACGCGATTGAATGGATCGCCCCGGGCGAGTCCATTCAATCGCGATCTGCTCTAGCCGCACTGCGCGCGGTGGCGCAGCAGGTGGTCGGCCAGGACCAGGGCCATCATGGCCTCGCCGACCGGCACCGCGCGGATGCCGACACAGGGGTCGTGGCGCCCCTTGGTGACGATCTCCGTGTCCTGGCCGAAGCGGTCGACCGTCCTGCGCGGACTGAGAATCGACGAGGTCGGCTTGACCGCGAAGCGCACCACGATCTCCTGGCCGCTGGAGATCCCGCCCAGGACGCCCCCGGCGGCGTTCGAGAGGAAGGTGACCTCGCCGTCCGCCATGCGCATTTCGTCGGCATTCTCCTCGCCGGAAAGCGCCGCGGCGGCGAAGCCGGCGCCGATCTCCACGCCCTTGACCGCGTTGATCGACATCATCGCCTTGGCCAGATCGGCGTCCAGCTTGTCGTAGATCGGCTCGCCAAGGCCCGCCGGCACGCCACTCGCCCGCACTTCGATGACCGCGCCGGCCGACGAGCCCGCCTTGCGCCGCTGGTCGAGGAAATCGGCCCAGGTCTTGGCGGCCTCGGGGTCCGGGCACCAGAAGGGGTTCTTGTCGACCTCGTCCCAGTCCCAGTTCGACGGGTTGATGCCATGCGGGCCGACCTGGATCAGGGCGGCGCGGATCACGACTTTCTGGTCCAGCAGATAGTCCAGGGTCTTGCGGGCGACCGCGCCGGCCGCGACCCGCATGGCCGTCTCTCGGGCCGAGGAGCGGCCGCCGCCGCGGTGGTCGTAGTGGCCGTACTTCTTCCAGTATGTGTATTCCGCGTGGCCGGGCCGGAACTTGTCCTTGATGTCGCCGTAGTCCTTGCTGCGCTGGTCGACGTTGTCGATCAGCAGCGCGATGGGGGTCCCCGTCGTTACGCCCTCGAAGGTGCCGGAGAGAATTCTGACGTTGTCCGGCTCCCGCCGCTGGGTCACGTAGCGCGACTGGCCCGGCCGGCGCCGATCGAGGTAGGGCTGGATGTCCTCCTCGCCGAGCGGAATCCGGGGCGGGACGCCGTCGACCAGGCAGCCGATCGCCGGCCCGTGGCTCTCGCCCCAGGTGGCGAAGCGGAAGGAATGACCGAAGGCGTTTCCGGGCATGGTCGGCGCCTGTCTAGAGGCCCCGCGCCGTCACGAATCTGGGTTCAGGGTCTTGAGGAGGTCGGCGACCTGCGGTGCCGCGTCGACCGCCATCATCCCGACCGAATGGTAGCCGCAGTCGACGTGGTGGACCTCGCCGGTGACCCCGGTCGCCAGATCCGACAGCAGGTAGAGAGCGGCGCCGCCGACCTGCTCCAGCGTGACGTTGCGCCGGAGCGGCGAATTGTACTCGTTCCATTTCAGGATGTAGCGGAAGTCGCCGATCCCCGAGGCCGCCAGGGTCTTGATCGGCCCGGCCGAGATCGCGTTGACCCGGATGTTGTCCTGTCCCAGGTCGGCGGCCAGGTAGCGCACGCTGGCCTCGAGCGCCGCCTTGGCGACGCCCATGACGTTGTAGTGGGGCATGACCCGTTCCGCGCCGTAGTAGGTCAGGGTCAGCATGCTGCCGCCGCCGTCCATCAGCGCGGCGGCGCGCTGCGCCAGAGCCGTGAAGGAGTAGCAGGAGATGTCGAGGCTGCGGACGAAGTTCTCGCGGCTGGTGTTGACGTACTTGCCCTTCAACTCTTCCTTGTCGGCGTAGGCGATGGCGTGGACCAGGAAATCCAGCCCGCCCCAGGCCTCGCGCACCGTCTCGAAGACCTTGTCGATGCTGGCGTCGTCGGTCACGTCGCACGGCACGACCACCTTCGACCCGACGGATTCGGCCAGCGGCACGACGCGCTTGGCCAAGGCGTCGCCCTGGTAGGTAAAGGCCAGTTCCGCGCCGTGCTGGTGCGCCGTATTGGCGATTCCCCAGGCAATCGAGCGGTCGTTTGCGACCCCCATGATCAGCCCGCGTTTACCGGCCATCAGACCGTGACTGTCAGTCATACCGCTTCTCGTGAAATGACGGTGCCCTGCTGGCGCGAGGCGCATCCTACACCAAAGCCCCTAGGGGTCAATTCCAGGTGGCCCCCGCGAAACCGGCTTCCCGGGCCTCGGAAGGCGGGGGGTACGTTCGGCGGGGGAATCGGGTAACATGCCGCCCGGATGCTGCCCTCGGAGGCTGCGATGGAGCGACTTTCCGCGATCTGGGCCCGGCTGGTCTCGGCCAAGGGGCTGGCGGTCTACAGCCTGCGCCGGTTCCTGGAGGACGGCGGCGCGGGCACGGCCGCGGCGCTCAGCTACACCTCGCTGCTCGCCCTGGTGCCGCTGCTCGCGATCACCTTCGCCGTCATGTCGGCCTTCGACGCCTTCGCCGGCCTCGAGGAGATCATCCAGGAACAGCTCCTGGCCGCCATGGTGCCCGAGGTCGCGTCAACGATCAGCCAACACCTCGGCGTCTTCATCGAGAACGCGCGGCGCATGACGGGGGCCGGCATTCTCGGCCTGGCGGTCACCGCCGTCCTGCTGCTGAACACGATCTACGAGGCCTTCAACGAGATCTGGCGCGTGCGCGATACCCGGCCGGTCGCGCTCCGCGTGTTGGTCTACTGGGCCCTTCTGACCCTGGGGCCGCTGATGATCGGCGCCTCGCTGTCGATGTCGGGCTACGCCTTCGCCGTGGTGCAGGAGGCCGGGATCGAGGACTACGCCGAGCCTCTGATCAGCCTGACCGGCACGCTGCCGTTCCTCCTCTCCGCCGTCGGCTTCACCCTGCTGTTCATCCTCGTGCCCAACCGCTCGGTACGGCCGCGCGACGCCTTGGTCGGCGCCCTGGTCGCGGCGCTCGCCTTCGAGGCCCTGAAGAAGGGTTTCGGCCTCTACCTGGAGCACTTTCCGTCCTACCAGGCAATCTACGGCGCCCTGGCGGTGCTGCCGATCTTTCTCCTGTGGATCTACCTCTCCTGGTCGGTCCTGCTGTTCGGCGCCGAGATTACAGCCGCCCTGCCGGAATGGCGGGCGACCGGTGGGCGCCACGCCGAGGCGCAGGCGCCGGGGACCCGGCTCGCGCTCGCCCTGGCCCTGCTGTCGCGCCTGAGGGCGGCGTCGCGCGACGGCCGGATCCTCCGGCAGGACGAGCTGTCCCGCGATCTGCCGGTGGTGCCGAGCCAGCTCGACGGGGTGCTCTCCGACTTGAAGACCGCCAGCTACCTGGCCTACAGCACGAGCGGCGGCTGGGTGCTCGCCCGCGACCTGGCCGCGACCACGATGAACGACCTGGTGGCCGCGCTCGGACTCGCGCTCGCGCCGGGCGACGACTGGCCCGCCGACGTGGCCGCGGCGGTCGGCACCTACGCCGATGCCGGGCGCGACGCCGGGCAGGTGACGCTGGCCGACGCCCTCGACCGAGCTGCGGCCCAGTCGCCGCTACGACTTGGAAAGCTCGCGTAGCCGGGCCTCGAGCTCGTGCCGGGTGCCCTCCGGCAGCTGCTCGACGGCGGTTTTGAGGTCGGCCAGGGCCCGGCGCAGCGCATAGACCTGATCGAGCAGTCCTAGGATCATCGGCAGCGCGTCTTCCTGGACCTCGAGGTCGATCCTGAGTTCTGCGATCAGGCGAACGCGCGCCTGATCGGCCTCGTCGAACAGGAAACGGCCTTCCCGTTCCACGGGCCGCACCCATTTGCGGTCGATCCAGTCGGTCAGGACCTGGCGATTGACTTGGGTTTCCCTGACGACCTCTTCGATCGATACCAGCATGAAGCGGCCTCCTCAGCCGAGCCCGGCCTTGCGGCGCGGCTGGTAGGACTCGGCCGCGGACCAGCGCGCCACGAAGTCGGCCAGTTCCTTGTCGATCTTGTCGGGCAGCATGACCTTGAGCTTCAGCAGCTGATCGCCCTTCTTGCCGGTCTTCTGGTCGAGCGCGCCCTTGTTGCGTAAGCGCAGAACGGTCCCGCTGTTCGAGCCCGGTGGGATCGTGACCGTGACCGTTCCATGAATGGTCGGCGCATCGACCTTGGCGCCCGCCACGGCCTCTTTGAGGGTGACCGGCAGCTCCAGATGTATGTTGTTGCCCTCGCGGCTGAAGTACTTGTGCGGCTTCACGTGGATCTCGATGTAGGCGTCGCCGGCCGGGGCGCCGCCCAGGCCCGCCATGCCCTGGCCCTTGAGCCGCAGGGACTGGCCCTCGACCGAACCCTCGGGAATGGTCACGCTCAAGGTCTTGTCGTCGGCCAGGCGAATCTTCTGCTTGGAGCCGTTGACCGCTTCGACGAAGTCGACGGTGATGTCGTAGGACACGTCGGCGCCCTTGCGCCGGACGCTGCGCTGCTTCTGCTGGCCACGGGCGCCCGAGAAGAGATCCTCGAAGATGTCCGTGACGTCGTAGTCCTCGCCGAAATCAAAGGGGCGGTACTTGGCGCCCTGGCCGCTCTCCGCGTAGCGGCGGTAGAACCCGCCCTGGCCGAAGGGTTTCTCCTGGCCGCCAGCGTCGATCTCGCCGCGGTCGAAGCGCTTGCGCTTCTCTTCGTCGCCCAGAATGTTGTAGGCCTGAGAGACCTCCTTGAACTGCTGCTCGACGGCGCGATTCCCCGGATTGAGGTCGGGGTGCAGGCGCTTGGCGAGCTTTCGGTACGCCCGCTTGATATCGTCGGCGCTGGCGTCGCGCGCGACGCCCAGCACCTTGTAGGGATCCTTCATCGCCTTACCGCCGCGGGGCCGGTGAAGGCCCCTTCTATGTCTTGTGGTCGAGGCGCCCTGGACGCCCGCATATAGAGAAATAGTTCGGCCAAGGGGGAATATCCAGGCCCTACCAAGGGGGGGCCCGGAAGCTCAGTCGACCATGCGCCAGTCGCCGTTGGGCTGCAAGCAGGCGACGCCGTAGGCCTCCTGGGTCTCGCCGTCGATCGTTATGATCTTCTGATACTCGCGGCAGTATTCGCCTTTCGACGAGGTGCCGTCCCGCGTCGGCGTGACCGAGCCGTAATTCTGGCTCTCGGGGTTGTTCCAGGTGACCGTCTCGCCGATCGGGACGACGTGGGCCCGCTCGGCTGCCTCTTCGGCCTTCATCCGGTCGAGCTCGTCGAGATCACGCCCGATGCTGCTGCCGATCAGGGCGCCGATCAGAACGCCCGCCCCAGCGGCAAGCACGGCGACCGGCCCGGAGCCGATCTGGGCGCCGAGCAGACCCCCGGCGGCCGCGCCGCTCACGGCGCCGATGTTCTCCTTGCGGTGAGGGTCGTGGGCACAGCCCGACGTTGCGGTGATCAGGATCAAAGCGACCGCAACGATCTTGAGTTTCATAGCCAAGCCCCCGTCGGCGAAAACGCCACAGAACCAAGTATTCCCTATAACCGTGCTACGGTCTAGTTTGGGGTCGCATCCCCGGCTGGGCCCCTCGGCCCTGCAGCGTGCCGGCCGCGCGGCGAACCTGCGGCGAGGACCTGAAGCCAATGATCCGCGATACCACCCCGGGCGACCCCTTCGCCTTGTTCGGCACCTGGTTCGACCAGGCCAAGGAGTCGGAGATCAACGATCCCAACGGCATGGCCGTGGCCTCCGTCGGGCCGGACGGTATGCCCTCGCTGCGCATGGTGCTGCTCAAGGATTTTAGTCCTAGAGGTTTCGTGTTCTACACTAATTTCGAGAGCAAGAAGGGCCGTCAGATCCTGGGCAACCGCAAGGCCGCGCTGCTGTTCCACTGGAAGTCTCTGCGCCGCCAGGTGCGCGTGGAGGGCGACGTCGAGGTCGTGGACGACGCCGAAGCCGACGCCTACTTCGACAGCCGGGCGCGGGACAGCCGCATCGGCGCCTGGGCGAGCGAGCAGTCGAGGCCCATGGTCGGGCGCTTCGAGCTGGAGAAGCGGATCGCCAAGTTCGCCGCCAAGTACGCGGTCGGGAAGGTGCCACGGCCGCCTCACTGGTCCGGCTTCCGGGTCATACCCGGCTACATCGAGTTCTGGCAGGACGGCAAGTTCCGGCTGCACGACCGGCTCGTCTACCATCGCGAAGGCGACGGCTGGCGGACCGAACGGCTTTTTCCCTGAGCTGGAGCATCCATGTCCACCACGCAGGAGATCAGGACCGATCCCAGTGCCGAGCGCCTGATGCGCCTCGCGACCTACGCCGCGGTCGCCACCGCCCTGGTGCTGATCGTCGTCAAGCTGGTCGCCTACCTGCTGACGGATTCGGTCAGCCTGCTCTCGTCCTTGATGGATTCCGTGCTCGACGCCATGGCCTCGCTGGTGAACCTCGTGGCCGTCCGCCATGCCCTGGTGCCGCCTGACCGCGAGCACCGCTTCGGCCACGGCAAGGCCGAGCCGCTGGCCGGTCTCGCCCAGGCTGCCTTCATCAGCGGCTCCGCCCTGTTCCTTGCGGTCGAAGCCGGGCACCGACTCTTCGCGCCGCGCATTGTCACCCACGTCGACATCGGCATCGGCGTCTCGGTCTTCGCCATCGTTGCGACCTTCATCCTGACCCGGTTCCAGCTCTACGTGGTCAAGCGTACCGGCTCGATCGCCATCGAGGCCGATTCCCTGCACTATCTGGGGGACCTTCTGATCAACGGCGCGGTCATCGTCGCGCTGATTCTCGCCTCGCGCTTCGGCTGGATCTATGCCGATGCGCTCTTCGGTCTGGCCATCGCGCTCTATCTGATCTTCAATGCCGTCCGGATCGCCCGGGCGGCGCTGGACATGCTGATGGACCGGGAGCTGCCCGAGGAGGATCGCCGGCGGATCAAGGAGATCGTCATGAGCCACGGCGAGGTGCTCGACATGCACGATCTGCGGACGCGGACATCGGGGCGTCAATGCTTCATCCAGCTCCATCTGGAGCTGGACGGCGACATGCCCCTGTTCGACGCCCACCACATCGCCGACACGGTGGAGGCGGCCTTGATGGAAGCCTTTCCCCAGGCCGAGGTGCTGATCCACCAGGATCCCCACGGCCTCGAGGAGCCGCCGGTTCACCAGGTCTCATGATCGATCCGGGCCGGGCGCCGCCGGCCCGAGGGAAACGAGGGCCCGTGGGGCGATGACGGAAACATCCAGGACCATGATTCTGACCGGCGCCAGCCGCGGCATCGGCCATGCCACGGTGAAGCGGTTCAGCGAAGAGGGCTGGAGGATCATCACCTGCTCGCGGGAAGAGGTGCCCGAGGATTGCCGGCGCGACCCCAACTGGGCGCACCATGTCAGCGTCGACCTGTCAGGGCCCGAGGGCTTTGACCGCTTCATCGAGCAGGCGCTGGAACTGCTGGGCGACGACGGCCTGGACGCGCTGATCAACAACGCGGCGGTCTCGCCCAAGACGCCTTTCAAGGAGCGCCTCGGCGTGCTCAACGGCGACATGGACGGCTGGCGCAAGGTCTTCGAGCTCAATCTCTTCGCGCCGCTGGCCCTGGCGCGCGGCCTCGCCGTGCCGCTCAGGAAGAGCAAGGGAACGGTGATCAATATCACCTCGATCGCCGGCCACTTAGCCCATCCCTTCGCCGGTTCGGCCTACTCGGTCTCCAAGGCGGCGCTCTCGGCGCTTACCCGGGAAATGGCCGTGGAGTTCGCCAAGATCGGCGTCCGAGTCAACGCGGTCGCGCCGGGCGAGATCGAGACGGCCATGATCGGAGAAGAGTACGAGGCCCTGATCCCGCGCATTCCCATGCACCGCATGGGCCGTCCCGAGGAGGTCGCCTCGGCGGTCTACCGCCTCTGCACAGACGACTTCGGCTACGTCACCGGGACCGAGATCTTCGTCACCGGCGGCCAGCACCTCTGAGATTTCAGGAGCCTGAGGCTCAGGCGGCTTGTTCGTCCAGTTTGTGCGCCAGCGCCTTGAACCACTCGAGCCGGGACGCCGTGTCGGCGAGACTCTGGTCGAGCCAGGGGCTCAGGTGGCCCTCGTCCTCCCCGTGCTGGCTGCGCAGCTCGCGCAGCCGGGCCAGCTCGCGTTCGGTCATCTCGACCAGGGCTTCGACCTGCAGCTGCTGCTCCTCGGTATCGAGCAGATGCAGAAAGCGCATCTTGAGCGCAAGAATAAGCTTGTTGATATCGCTGATTGGCGCCCGGAGGTTGGCGGACAGCAGCCGAACCATTTCCGCGCGGCCGGCCTCGGAGATCGTGAGCACGGCCTCTTCGCCACCCTCCGAGTCCCCGGCGGCTTCAACCAGTCCCTCGACGCGGAGCAGCTCGAGGGGCGGGGCCACGAGATCCAGCGAAGGGCCCACCAGGTGGCTGATGAAGTGGCGAACCTCGATGGCCAGCTCGCTGTAGCGCCACTGACCGGAGGCCAAGAGGCCCAGGGCGAGGAGGCGCACCGCTTCACTGGGGATGAGACTGTTGTCGCGGTACATGGCGGCGTTCCGATCCGGTTTTTCAGGTGCAGGAGGCCTGTCAGCGCTTCCGAGAACTCTGCCTGACGATTCTTTCGTCAGCATGAAGCGGCGGCAACACTCGCGCCGTATTTCAGTCTAGTGTCTTTCGCATGTCATGTCCATGACTTTTTCGCAAATGAGAAGCATTCGCATTTTCTCAACGGGCTCAGGAGCCGTCGGGGGGCCCCTTGAGCTCGACCGTGTTGCCCTCCGGATCGGCGATATAGATCGAAGGGCCGCTGCCCTCGGCGCCGTAACGGCGCTGCACCGGGCCGGCTTCGATCCCGTGGCGCCGCAGGTAGCCGGCGATCGCCTCGGCGTCGAAGGGATCGAGGCGCAGGCAGAAATGGTCCATATTGCGCCCCTCGGCGCCCGGCGCTGCGCCGCCCTGACGGCCGATCTCGCCGGCGACGTCGACCAGATCGATCAGCGCGTTGCCCGCCCGCAACTGGGTGAGGCCGAATCCTTCCTGGACCTTTTCGACGGCGCAGCCGAGCACCTCGGTGTAGAAGCGCAGCATCGCTGGCACGTCGATCGCCCGAATCACAACGTGGTCGATGTTCCGGATCTTGATCATGGCTTGGTCGATGTCTCCTTCAGCGCGGCGGCGCGCCCGGCCGGCGGCGCAGCCGCAACGGGAGCGCCGGAGATCTCGCGCAGAAGCTTGCGCAGGATAGCCTCCGCGAAGTCCTCGTAGTCTGCGGCCGTCATCACGAAGGCGCCGTCACCGCCGATCACGTTATGGCGGTAGTAGTGATCGAGGTGGGGGTCCTCGTTGAGGATTGCCAGTCCGTTGACCGTTATCCCTTGGGCCACGGTTCGGTCGCGGCTTGAGCGCGGGACTCTCAGGCGGTTGTCGACGCCGTCGCCCGAGACGTCGATGACCCTGCGGTCGCCGTCGAAACCGTTGCGCGGGAAGAGGGCGGCCGAGAAGTCGAGCGCCGCGGCGATCGCGGTGCCGGGTCCGACGAAGAGCCTCGGCATCGCCGCGATGCGCCGCGCTAGGGCACGGGACGAGGCGCCGTCCGTGACCAGGACCCAGTCGACCGCCAGGCTGTGTTGATCGGTGTTGCCCCACTGCACCAGGGCGACGGCGATGCCCCTGTTGCCCAAGGCCTCGATCGCCTGCCCGATCCGCTGGTCACGAAAGGCATTAGCGAATCCCAGGCTCTGCAGGGCAAATTCCTCGTCGCTGACGCTGAGCGAGGTATCGACCGCGAGCAGCAGTTCCAGATGCACCGCTCTGGTCTCGGCGCGGGCCTGGCCCGTGACGATCAGAAACCCGAGACAGCACAGCAGTGCCGCCGCCGCGGAACGCCACGGGTGCCAGGTCCGGTGGGGCGTTATCCGCTGCAAGGCTTATCTCGACAGCCAGTCCTCGAAACGTTGCCTCACTCTTTCGCCGTTGCTGATCCACCACTGGACGCCGCGGTTGAGACTATAGTCGAAGCTCTCCTGCGAGGTCGGCAGGTGCGGCTTCAGGTCGAGGCCGCTCTCGTTGTCGGCGCCGACGAAGGCGGACGAGGATTTCCGCGCCGGACCGTAGGCGGTGAGGGCGGCGTGCGTGGCCAGCCGCTCGGTGCCGGTCGCCGATTTGATGAAGGTGAGCGCCGAGTCCAGCCTGGCGCTGCCCTTCGGCACGACCCACAGGTCGACGTCCCAGTACTGGCCGTCCCAGATCACGGCGAAGGGCAGGCGCTCGCGGGCGCGGGACCTGAAGACGTCGCCGTTGTCGGCCGCGGTCATGGACACCATGCCGTCGACCAGCAACCGGACCGCGTCGGCTTCGTCCTGCCACCAGATGACCTGATCCTTGATCGTGTCCAGCTTGGCGAAAGCGCGGTCGAGTCCTTCCGCCGTGGACAGGAGATCGTAGACCTCGGGCGGCGCCACGCCGTCCGCCAGCAGGGCCCACTCCAGGGTGGCCCTGGGCGTTCGCTCCAGCCCCCGTTTGCCGGGGAATCGGTCGAGATCGAAGAAATCCGCCAGGACCGCCGGCCCTTCGTCGTTGAACTGCACACTGTCGTAGGCGATCACCCTGGAGGAGATCAGGGAACCCACGCCGCAGACGGTGAGCGCGCCGGCGATGAAGTCCTCGGTGGCGCGCGTGCCGTCCGGGGCCGGCGGCAGGATCGAGTGGTCGATCTGCTCCAGGAGGCCCTCGTCGCAGCCTCTCACGGCGTCGACCAGCTTCATGTCGACGACGTCCCAGATGACATCGCCGGCTTCTATCTGGGCGGCGACGGCGTCAAGGCCGCCGGCGTCGTTCAGGACTTCCGCCGTGATCCCCGTCGCCTCGGTGAAGGGACCGGTGATCGTCTCGGACTGCTCGACGGTGTAAGCCCCGCCCCCAATGACAACCGTGATCGTCTCCGCCAGGACCGGGGCCGGCGCGAAGGCTTGGGCCAGTCCGAGCGCGGCGAGACCGAGCGCAGCGGGGCGGGAGAGGCCGAGGCGGGGAGCCTTCATCTCGGTGCCTCAGCGGCCTGCTGCGCGACGCGCGGCCCGCTCGGCGGCATAAGGCCTTCGGCGACGGGCGCGGCGGAGATCTCGCGGATCAGCTTGCGCAGGATCGCCTGGGCGAAGTCGTGGTAGTCCTTGGCGACGACGACGAAGGCGCCGGCGCCGCCGATCACGTTCTCCAGGTAGTAGAGGTCCAGGTTATCTTCCTCGTTGAGGATGGCGAGACCATTGACCGTGATGCCCGCGCGGACCGCGATGTCGCGCCAGGTCCGCGGCGTGGGCCCGCGGTTGTCGACGCCGTCGCCCGAGAGGTCAATCACCTTTCGATCGCCGACATAGGAGTTGAGGGCAAAGACCGCAACGGCGGACTCCAGCGCGCGGGTGATCGCCGTGCCATCGCCGGGAAAGAGCCGCGGCGTCGTTTCGATCAGCTCGGCGAAACGCCCGGCCTCGGACCGGTTGGTGATCTTGGTCCAATCCACGCCGATCCGCTGCTGATTGTTGTCGCTCCACTGCAGCAGGGTGACCGCGATGCCGTGGTCCCCGGCGGCGCGGATGGCGGCGGCGACCGCCTCGTGGCGGAACGCGTCGGCGAGGCCCTGGATCTGCAGTTTGTACTCGGAGGCATCCACGCTTAGTGATACGTCGATTGCCAGCACCAGCTCCAGCTGCACCCTTTCGGCTCTCGCCGTCGAGGGTAGCGCCAGCACGATCAGAAGGGCGCAGGCCAAGCCGGGAAGGTGTCGGAAAACCCTAAAGGTCGGGAAAAGGAACGCGGCCGCCTCGATCCCGGTTCCGGTTCGATCGCACAGGCCCATCCTGGCCACGTTGCTCCGGCCCGCTCAGGTCGGCGCCATACCGCGCAGGCGTTCATTGCGGCGGCGCAGGAGCTCCAGGCTCGCGAGCAGCATGATCGAGACGATGATGAGCAGGGTGGCCACGGCCAGGATGGTTGGGCTGATCTGCTCGCGAATGCCCGAGAACATCTGCCAGGGAATGGTGCGCTGTTCGAAAGAGGCGACGAAGAGCACGACAACCACCTCGTCGAACGAGGTAATGAAGGCGAAGAGCCCGCCCGATATCACACCCGGCAGGATCAGCGGGACGATGACCTTGAA
>JAAUYK010057317.1_pt1 | contig 15281 bp, 20 predicted proteins | sample 7278021 | NCBI WGS metagenome assembly JAAUYK01 (sample SAMN14350223, study PRJNA611818) | marine sediment metagenome | isolation source: surface marine sediment (1.8m) | place: French Polynesia: Moorea | collected 2018-08
ACATCAACGCAAACACCGCAACCGGTACAGTCTTCGGCAGCGACTTGGATGGTAAACTTGAGTTCTGTTTTCTTCCAGTCTAAGTCTTTAGCTGGCGCGCTTTTGAAGCTGGCCGGGGCATTAGTAAGGGCTGTTTCTTCATACACTTTAGAACGAATAACGGCATGGGGACAAACTAAAACACATTTACCACATTGAACGCAGACATCTTCCTCCCAGACGGGTATCTCTTGGGCAACATTACGTTTTTCCCATTTTGCGGTGCCACTAGGGTAAGTTCCATCGCAGGGTAAGGCACTTACGGGGATGTCTTCTCCTTGTCGGGCCATCATTTTACCTAAGACATCTCGGACAAAAGCGGGGGCTGTGTCTGGGATGGGATGATCGATATTGGGGGCGTTATTATCTACGGTGATGGGAATAGTTACTTGATGGAGATGGTCTAAGGCAGCGTCAACTGCTTTCATGTTCATCTCGACGATATGTTCTCCTTTTTTGCCGTAGGTTTTGCGGATATATTTTTTGATCTGTGCGATCGCTTCTTCCCTGGGGAGGATATTAGCAAGGGCAAAGAAGCATACTTGCATTACTGTGTTTATTCTGCCTCCCATCCCTGCATTTTTGGCTACTTCGTAGGCGTTTATAACATAAACTTTGATGTTTTTGTTAATAATATGTTCTTGCACAGGACGGGGTAACTGTTGCCAGACGTATTCGGGTTTGTAGGGACTATTAATGAGAAAGGTTGATCCTTCTATGGCAGGTTCTAAGAGATCAAATTTATCTAAAAATTCCCACTGATGACAAGCAACAAAGTTGGCTTTATTAACTAAGTAGGTTGAACGAATGGGATCGCTTCCAAACCTTAGGTGAGATACGGTAACTGAGCCTGATTTTTTGGAGTCGTAAACGAAATATCCTTGAGCATAGTTATCGGTTTCTTCTCCAATAATTTTAATTGAGTTTTTATTAGCACCGACTGTTCCATCTGATCCTAAACCATAAAAGATTGCTCGGACAACGTTATCTGGTTCTGTGGAGAAGTTAGGATCGTAATCAATACTGGTATTGCTTAGATCGTCTTTAATACCAACAGTAAAATGATTTTTTGGGTTATCTAATGCTAGGTTATCAAATACTCCTTTAACCATAGCTGAGGTAAACTCTTTGGAGGATAAACCATATCTACCTCCAACAATTTTTGGTAGGGGCATTTGTTGACAATTTTCCATGAACCCTGTTATGACATCTACGTATAAAGGTTCTCCTGCTGCTCCAGGTTCTTTTGTACGATCTAATACAGCAATTTTTTTTACTGTTTTGGGTAACTCTGCAATTAATTTTTCAGCAGCGAAGGGACGATATAAGCGAACTTTTAAGACTCCTATTTTTTCCCCTTGACTCAATAAATAATCTACGGTTTCGTGGACTGTTTCACAACCGGAACCCATTAAAATTATTACTCTTTCTGCTTCAGGATCTCCATAATATTCATATAACTTATACTGCCTTCCTGTGAGTTGGGCAAACTTATCCATAGCTGTCTGTAAAATGTCGGGATAAGCTGCATAGAAGGGGTTTACTGTTTCCCTGGCCTGGAAGTAAACATCAGGGTTTTGTGCTGTTCCCCGAATAACGGGGCGATCGGGGGTTAAGGCCCTATTGCGGTGGGCGATCACCCATTCGTCTTTGATCAGCGATCGCAGTACCCCATCATCTAATAATTCTACTTTCTGTACTTCGTGGGATGTCCTAAACCCATCAAAAAAGTGTATTCCAGCTACTCTTGACTCATAACTGGCTGCGGTGGTGATGGCTGCGAAGTCTTGGGCTTCTTGCACGGATGCAGAGGCGATCAAGGCTAAACCGGTACTCCGGGCGGCCATTACGTCTCCATGATCTCCGAAAATAGATAAGGCTTGAGATGCGAGCGATCGCGCTGCTACATGGATCACTGTTGCGGTTAGTTCCCCGGCTATTTTGTAGAGGTTGGGGATCATCAATAATAAGCCCTGAGAGGCCGTAAATGTGGTCGTTAAGGCCCCTGTTTGCAACGATCCGTGGACTGCCCCGGCTGCCCCTCCTTCGCTTTGCATTTCCACGATGGAAGGGACAGTTCCCCAAAGGTTGGGTTTGTCTGTAGAGGCCCAAGCGTCTGCCCATTCTCCCATAGGTGATGAGGGTGTGATGGGATAAATGGCGATCACTTCGTTGAGACGATAGGCAACTCTGGCAACTGCTTCGTTGCCATCGATGGTAGCGTAGGTTTTACTGTTCATGGTGTTCTCTCTATTTAGCGATCGATCAGTTGAAGTGGTAATTTTTGTTGCAAAGACTTGACAAGTTTGGGAAGAAATATCAGAAAACGATTAATTTCTGGGGGATGATTAATACAACATAGTGGTTATTTTTGAACGGGTTTTGTCATGGGGGTTAATGATGAGACTTCTACTTTTATGATCGAACATAATCCAAGAGAAAGAACAATTTATTATCTTTTTTTAATACAGTTATTTTAGCCATTAGTTTTGTTATAATAATAAGTACAAAAATCATCTAAAATTAAGAAGCCCATTATGGAAACAATTAATATTAAGGTTGATCAAGAAATCGCTAAAGCTTATCGGGAGTCTGATAGTAAAAAGCAAGAACAAATAAGTACAATTATTAAACTATTTTTGAATAAGGATTTTTCTCAAAAAAGTCTTAGTGAAGTAATGGAAGAAATCGCTGACCAAGCAGAAAAACGAGGCTTGACTCCTGAAATTTTAGAAAATATTTTAAATGATGAATTATAAACGTTTTGTGATCGATACTAATGTCTTAGTCAGTGCATTACTGATTAAAAAATCTTCTGCTTTTAAAGTTATTAAAATAGTAGAAAATATTGGAATTACTCTATATTCTGAGCAAACATTAGACGAAATAACCCAAGTTTTACAAAGAAAGAAGTTTGATAAATATCTCACCATAGAAGAAAGACAAGAGTTTATTCTTAAATTTATAGAAAAATCAGAATTAGTTACAGTCACAGACTCTATTAATATTTGTCGAGACTCAAAAGATAATCAATTTTTAGAATTGGCTGTAAGTGGTAAAGCTAATTGTATAATAACAGGAGATGAAGATTTATTGATCTTAAATCCTTTTAGAAGCATTCCTATTATTACTGTTAACCACTTCTTGAAACTTTATGATGAGTAACCCGATGTCTAACTTCTTATCCCCCCATCAATCATTAAATAAAGCATTCCTCAAAGTTAAACCCACTCGTCAACATTTCGAGCAGTTTAAACGTAATTTAAACCAATTACTAGATAATATCAAGGACACAGAATCAGAAGAATATAATAAAAATTTACTGCGAGACTTTCTCAAAGATACTTATTATCAAGATAATTATTTTATTAATACTAAATTTAGTAATGATTTAGTGATTCACACTGATAAAAGTGATACCAGTACAGTTGGGGTTATTATAGAGTGTAAGAAAACCAATAATATCAATGAAATGCCAAATTTAGAGCAGCTTAATGTCAAAGCATTACAGCAGTTGGTTTTATATTTCTTTCGAGAAAGAATTACAGGAAATAATATTCATGTCAAACATTTAATTATTACTAATGTTTATGAGTGGTTCATTTTTGATGCACAAGAGTTTGAAAAATTATTTTATGATGATAAAGCTTTAGTTAAACAGTTTAATGAGTTTATCGATAAAAAGTTAAGCGGTACAAGTACGGACTTTTTCTATAAAGATATTGCTAAACCTGCTATCAGTGAAAAAGAAAAAGAATTAAAATTTGTTTATGTTAATCTACGGGAAGGTATAGACAATGAGAAACAGTTACGGGACTTATATAAGTTATTCTCTCCTGAACATTTATTAAAGTTACCCTTTCTCAATGATAGTAATAGTTTAGACAAAGAATTTTATAACGAGTTACTATATATTATTGGTTTGATCGAGGTTAAGGAGAAAAATAAGAAGTTAATTAAACGAAATAAAGCAGCAAAAAGAAACAGTGGATCATTAATAGAAAATACAATCACTCAACTACAAGGGTTAGATAAACTCTCAAGAATTAGTGATCTTGAACAGTTTGGAGACGGTACAGACGAACAACTTTTTAATGTTAGTTTAGAGTTGGTGATTACTTGGGTTAACCGTATTCTCTTTTTAAAGTTATTAGAAGCACAACTTATTAATTATCATCAAGGAGATAAGTCATTTGCTTTTTTAAGTTTAGAGAAGATTAAAGACTATTCTGACTTAAATTTTCTCTTTTTTAATGTCTTAGCTTGCGAAAATAGTCAAAGAAATGATGATATCAAGAAAAATTTTGGTAAGGTTCCCTATCTCAATAGTTCTTTATTTGAACCAACAAACTTAGAACACGAAACCATTGTTATTAGTAATCTTCAACAAGAAAATTTACCTATTTTTTCGGGGACAGTATTAAAAGATAAGGCAGGAAAAAAACGCACAGGAAACTTAAATGCACTACAATATTTATTTGAGTTTTTAGATGCTTATGATTTTAGTAGTGAGGGTTCCGAAGCAATACAGGAAGATAATAAACGGTTAATTAATGCGTCGGTTTTGGGTTTAATTTTTGAGAAGATAAACGGTTATAAAGATGGTTCATTTTTTACTCCTGGTTTCATCACTATGTATATGTGTCGAGAAACCATAAGACGGGGAGTTGTTGACAAGTTTAATGAGGTGAAAAAATGGAACTGTAACACCATTAATGATCTTTATAATAGGATTGATGATAAAGCAGAAGCAAACGAGATTATAAATAGTCTAAAAATTTGTGACCCTGCGGTGGGTTCCGGTCATTTTTTGGTGTCTGCTTTGAATGAAATTATTGCAATAAAAAGTGAATTGAAAATATTACAAGATAAAGAGGGTAAGACTTTACGAGACTATAGGATAGAAGTGGTTAATGATGAGTTAGTCATTGAAGATGATAACGAAAGTTTGTTTGAATATAATCCTAAGAATAAGGAAAGTCAACGGGTACAAGAAACTTTATTTCATGAGAAACAGACTATTATCGAAAATTGTTTATTTGGGGTAGATATTAATCCCAACTCGGTTAAAATTTGTCGGTTACGGTTATGGATAGAGTTATTGAAAAATGCTTATTATAAAGGGTAAAATGAGTTAGAAACTTTACCTAATATTGACATTAATATTAAATGCGGTAATTCTTTAATTAGTCGTTTTCCTTTAGATTCAGATTTAAAAGTAGCATTGAGTAAGAGTAAGTCAGACATTAATACTTATCAAAATGCTGTACAAACTTATCGCAGTGCAAAAAGTAAGCAAGAAAAGCGAGAAATGGAAGGATTGATTACAAAAATAAAGGAGAATTTTAAAACAACTTTATATGGTACTGATCCTAAAAAGGTTAAACTGAGAAAGTTAGAATCTGATTTATATTTATTACAGAATCAAACTGCATTATTTGAAGAAACAAAGACAGAGAAGAAAAAGAAAGAAAAGAAGATGACCAAGTTACAAAATGACATAGATAAGTTAACCGTTGAGTTAGAAGAGATAGAAAGCGGTAAGTTATATCAAAATGCGTTTGAATGGCGTTTTGAATTTCCAGAAGTGTTAAATAATAAAGGTGATTTTGTTGGTTTTGATATCATTATTGGTAATCCTCCTTATATTCGTCAAGAAGAAATTAAAGCGTTTAAACCTTATTTGAAACAACAATATAGCTGTTACACAGGAGTTGCTGATTTATTCGTTTATTTCTATGAAAAAGCTTATAATATTCTCAAGAAACAAGGGATATTAACTTATATTTCTTCTAATAAATACTTTCGCTCAGGATATGGGGAAAAATTGCGCTCATTTTTAACAACAAACACCACTATTCATACTTTAATAGACTTTGGTGATGCACCAGTATTTGAAGAAGCGATCGCTTATCCTAGTATCATCGTAACACAAGCTGAAACCTTGTTAAAAGAAAGTCAAACTATTAATGTTTTAAACTGGAAAACAGATAATTCTATTGATGATTTTGTGACTATTTTAGATCAAGATAGTTTTACTCTACAGCAACAAGATTTAATGTCAGAAGGATGGAGGTTAGAATCTTCAGACGTTTTACAGTTATTAAATAAGTTGAGAAATGCAGGAATACCATTAGGGGAATATGTTGACGGGAGGTTTTATTATGGTATTAAAACAGGGTTTAATGAAGCTTTTGTTATTAACAAAGAAACTAGAAATAGATTAATTACTGAACATTCTTCTTCCGCAGAGGTTTTAAAACCGTTTTTAAGAGGAAGAGATGTTAAACGATGGGTTATTAATAATCCTGAGTTATGGTTAATTTTTATTCCTTGGCATTTTCCACTACATGAAGATAATAGTATTGTTGGTGCTTCTATGCAAGCAGAAGAAGCATTTCAATATCAATATCCTGCTATTTATAATCATCTTTATCAGTTTAAAGATAAACTATCAGCTAGAAATAAAGCAGAAACAGGTATTAGATATGAATGGTATGCTTTACAAAGATATGCAGCAAGTTATTATAGTGAATTTGAAAATAACAAAATAATATATCCTAATATTTGCAAACAAAATGAATTTGCTTGGGATGAACATAATTATTTAGTTAATCAAAAAGCATTTATTATCTCTAGTGATTCAAAATATTTATTAGGAGTTTTAAATTCAAATGTTGTTATGTGGTTATTTACTCAATTATTAGCAAAATTACAAAATGATTTTTATGAACCCAGTAGAATCTTTATGAAACATTTTCCTATCCCAAAAGCAACAAATAAGCAAGACACTGAGATTACAGAAATAGTCAATAAAATAATCAAAATAAAAAATAATAACCCTGATACAGATGTCAGTCACTTAGAGTCAGAAATAGATAAAATAGTCTATGAATTATATGGATTAACCCCCGAAGAGATTGCTATAGTAGACGGTGGTTTAACAAAATAAGCAAAATCAAAGACAAATTAACAAAAAATGCTTATAATAGATAATAAAAGCTAAAAAACATCATGAGTAAAATAGTCAGTCTTACCATTCCCGATAACTTATATGAAACCATAACTAAAATTGCCAAAAATAAAGGTCAAACCTCAGAAAGCTTAATTATGGAATGTGTAGAAAACTCATTCGTTTCTCTAGAGAATGACCCCTTAGAACCCTTCATTGGTATAATTGATAGTCAAGGGTCAGATTGGTCTGAAAAACACGATCAATATTTAGGACAAGCAGTATTAGATAACAATAATAATCAATAAATGACACCTATTTTTGCTGATACGTCTGGTTGGGCAAATATTTTAGATCGTTCTCAACCATTGCACCCTCTAGCTGTACAATTATATCAAATAGCTCGTCAAAATGGGCAGAAGATAATCACAACTAACTATATTATTACTGAATTAGTTGCATTATTGACAAGTCCTTTACGCATTCCTAGAAAAACAACAATTTCCTTGATTCAAAGTCTTAAGTCATCACCCTATATAGAAGTCATTCATATTAGTAGTGACTTAGATACAAAAGCATGGGAACTATTGATAAATCGTGTCGATAAAGAGTGGAGTTTAGTAGATTGTTCTAGTTTTGTACTTATGCAAGAAATGAAACTTTCTGAAGCATTAACAACTGATCATCATTTTGAACAAGCTGGATTTATTCGTTTACTCAAATAACTGCAATGTTGTTGGGACTGTTTCATCTCGTCTCTTCTATTACTTAAAAACAGAGGTTACAAGCGCACACCTTTCCCATTCTGTATAGAATATCATGTCAAGTCAACCGAAAGCAAGCATTTTTAACATTAATTTATCATCAATCTTGCCTAGCTGTTGCGCTATAGTATTATGAACCCATCATCCCTAAAGTTGCCAAAACAAACAGCGATCGCCCACAATAACGAATATGATAAATTGTAGTTACAGAGGAAATAGTGTCAATATGATGAAAATCTCAGAAATCGCATCAGAAAAAATAGATACACTCCCCCTTGATAAACAACAACAAGTTTTAGACTTTATCGAGTTTATACAATCAAAAATAGAACCTGAAACAATGGATAATTCAGTAAAAACAAATAAAAAACAACAAAAAACAGTTCTAGAAAAAATCGGAGGTTATCCTAACTTTTTACTAGAAAGTTCTGGAAATTTATCAGATAGAGATATTCGTAAAAAAATAATAGCAGATAAAATCAAAGAAAAACACCAAAAAAGACATAAATAAAAATAATGAATAACTATCCTTTTATTTTAATAGATACAGGAATTATAGTTGCTTTTTATGATATTCAAGATTATTATCATCAACAAGTTCTGGATTTTTTTAACACTTGTAACAGTCAACTAATTACTACTATTGCTTGTGTCACAGAAGTTATGTGGTTACTATCACCTAATATTCAAGTACAAAATGAGTTTTTACTAGCATTAGAAAAAGAAGCATTTATTTGTGAACATTTACTTCCATCAGATTATCAAAGAATTAGTCAATTTTACTGACTTATCCCTTATTGTCATCTCCGAAAGATTAAACATATCAGAGATTGCTACTTTAGATAAAGACTTTGATGTTTATCGACGTTATCGCAAAAAACCTTTTAATCGAGTATTTTTCCCTCAGCGATAACTCCATAATTGGGGACTGTTTCATTTCTTCTCTTCTTTGACTCACAAACAGAGGTTGTAAGCGAACACCTTTTCCACTATGTAAAGAATATCATGTCAAGTCAACCAAAAGCAAGCATTTTTTACATTAATTTATCATCAGTCTTACCTAACTGTTGCGCTATAGTAAAGTAACTAAGGTCAACAAAATAGAGATAATAATCATGATTGAAGACTCTTATAAAATAAATGTTGTCATCGAAAAAGATGAATATGGTTATTACGCATATTGTCCACAACTAGAAGGGTGTCAAACCCAAGGAGACACCATAGAAGAAGTTAAAACTAATATAACTGAAGCAATAGAACTTTATTTATCCACTTTGTCCGAGGAAGAAAAAACAGAAAGATTAAGTCAAGAAATTATAACAATGACGATGGAGGTAAAAGTTGCCTAAACTTCCCAGATTAACTGCAAAAGAAGCTGAAAAACTGTTGTTAGATGCAGGTTTTGTCCAAATAAGAAGTCAAGGAAGTCATCGGATCTATTTTAAAGACAATATCAGAGTTGTTATCCCTTTTCATTCAGGAAAAATATTACACCCCAAAATTGTTAAGCAAGTCTTAAATGCAATTGAAAATTCTTGAGTTTGGGTACTGTTTTATTTCTTCTCTTCCTTGACTCACAAACAGAGTTTGTAAGCGCACACTTTTTCCACCATGCAAAGAATATCATGTCAAGTCAAGCAAAAGCAAGCATTTTTAACATTAATTTATCATCAGTCTTGCCCAACTATTGCGCAATAGTTTGATATTGAAACAGAAAAGACATAAATCACGTCTTATGTAGCCTATGACCATCAGATAAGTCATCTATTAATCATCGAACCCTGGTCATTGTCAGCATCATCATCGAAAATTAATCAATTAATCATCTAAGCTATATATAAAATTATGTGTGGAATTGTGGGCTATATTGGCACAAAAACAGCAACCGATGTCTTAATCGACGGTTTAGAACGACTAGAATACAGAGGCTATGACTCAGCCGGTATTGCTACAGTATTAGAAGGTAATATCCACTGTACTCGAGCCAAAGGCAAACTCTATAACCTTCGAGAAAAATTAGAACGAGAAGTCAACCCCTCGCAAATGGGTATTGGTCACACCCGTTGGGCCACCCACGGTAAACCCGAAGAACATAACGCCCACCCTCATCGTGATAATAGCCAAAGATTGGCCGTTGTGCAGAACGGTATTATCGAAAATCATCAAGAATTAAGGGAGGAATTAATTAATAATGGGTGTGAGTTTGCCTCCGAAACCGATACAGAAGTAATACCCCATTTAATCGCCCAATATCTACCCGAAACCTTCGATTATGATGGCTTATTAGAAGCTGTCCAAAAAGCGATCCATCGTCTCAATGGGTCCTTTGCGATCGCCGTTATTTGTGCAGATTACCCCGATGAAATCATTGTCGCACGACATCAAGCACCCTTAATTATTGGCTTTGGCCAAGGGGAATTTTTCTGCGCTTCCGACGTGACTGCAGTAGTCCCTCATACCCATGCAGTTTTATCCCTGGAAAACGGTGAAATTGCCCGTTTAACCCCCCTCGGCGTAGAAGTTTACGATTTTGACCTAAAACGTCTGAGAAAGCTACCTAGAACCCTCGACTGGAACTTTACTACTGTTGAAAAACAAGGGTTTCGTCACTTCATGCTCAAAGAAATATATGAGCAACCTTCCGTGGTTAGAAGTTGTTTAGAAACCTATTTAGATGCGAGTTGGAGTGTTGAAAAAGCAGAAGAAAAAAGCCCTATTAATTTAGGTTTAGCCGGTGAACTTTGTGACAACGTAGATTATATTCAAATTGTTGCTTGTGGGACCAGTTGGAATGCTAGTATGGTAGGTAAATATTTGCTGGAACAGTTAGCAGGTATTCCCACAATGGTACAGTATGCTTCAGAGTTTCGTTATTCTCCTGCACCGATGTTAAGAAATACCCTAACTATTGGTGTAACACAGTCAGGAGAAACCGCCGATACTTTAGCTGCATTAGAGATGGAAAAACAGCGCAGAATGGGCTTAGAATCTCCATACAATGCACGAATTTTAGGCATTACTAACCGTCCCGAAAGTACCCTTGCTCACATGGTAGATAGGATTATTAATACTCAAGCAGGGATTGAGATTGGAGTTGCTGCAACTAAGAGTTTTATTGCACAATTAATGGGCTTTTATTGCTTAGGAATAGAGTTAGCTTATCGTCGTAAACATTTAAGTTTCGATAAGTTAGAAAGTTTAGTTAAAGGGTTAAGAGAATTACCCAATCAAATCGAACTAATTTTAAGCCAACAAGAAAAACAAATCGAAGAATTAGCACACGAATTTATTGATACTCAAGACTTTATTTTCTTAGGCAGAGGGATTAATTTTCCTATTGCTTTAGAAGGGGCATTAAAATTAAAAGAAATCAGTTATATTCATGCAGAAGGCTATCCAGCAGGGGAAATGAAACACGGTCCCATTGCTTTATTAGATTCTAAAGTTCCTGTAGTTGCTATTGCCATGCCAGGAGATGTTCATGATAAAGTATTATCCAATGCACAAGAAGCAAAAGCCAGGGATGCAAGGTTAATTGGGGTTACTCCTGTTGATGATAATGAGGCGAGAGCAACCTTTGATGACTTGTTATTTGTTCCCCATGTAGATGAACTTTTATCTCCCATTATTGCCGTCATTCCCTTACAATTATTAGCCTATCATATTGCTGCAAGAAGAGGGTTAGATGTCGATCAACCTCGGAATTTAGCTAAGAGTGTTACAGTGGAATAATAAAGCTATTTTATTATTTCATTGTATTCATTTAAATCGTCTTGGGGAAGTTGTCTTATCTCTTTAAAGATATCATCAACTGACTGATTTTCTAACCATTGATGACGTTCTTTTGTATAGTCACCTTCTCCCGATTTTAAATATTGAATAAAACACAGGGTATCAACAACTCCTAGAGAGTCGATTAAAGCTTGATACCCTTTTTTGATAACTTCAGATTGAGTTTTCATCGTTAATTTTCTGAATGTTTAATGCTACGATTTAACCTAATTGCCCAATAAAAAATCATTAACCTTCACAATATTAATTGATTGAAAGGGATGTAAAATTAATAAGTCTTGATCACCTATAATGATAGATTCTGCTCGACCATTAACCGCTAATTCTAGATATTTATTATCTTTAGGATCTCGACAAATATCGGTAACAAAACTCATCTCTAGAATAAATTAAACGGTTTGAGATAAATCCAACAAAAATTGTCGTCGTTCTTCAAAGGTAATATATTGGTCAAATTTAGGACGAAATAAGACAGTTTCTAGTTCTTGCCAAGTAGCAGGGGATACGATAATAATTCCTAGTTTTTGAGCTTTTTTTAAAGCCTTATAAGGTTTACTATTGGTGGATAACACTGAACTGATAATGATATTAGTATCCAAAACAAATCGTCTATTCATCTTCATTTAAAAGAGATTCTAATATTTCTGGTGTTAATCCCCTCTCTTTCGTTTTTTGTCCAATAGTATCCATTGTTTTATATAATTTATCTAGGGATTCTTGTCTCGATATGGTTGAAGATTGAAGGTAAAAGGCAATTTTTGCCTCTATTTTATGCCGTTCTTCTTCGGTTGCATTCCAGTAATTTTCAGCAACATCTAAGGGAACTTTTATGTAAATTTCTGCTTGATTATTAATCATAATTATATTTCCTTTAGATCGTCTAATACATCTTACTCAATATATTATACTAAATTGTGTACAGATTTTTTTCTAATGTGATCGCTGTTTATGACCGTAACTGAGCTTGATCTACAATCTTATCTAAAACTTGTTGAAATTGTTAAAGATATTCCTAAACAAGATTTTTGGACAGCTTATGATGCAGAAGCAGATGTTCTTTATATCAATTTTCATCAACCTGCTTTACCTGCTGATGATAGCGAGTTAACTGATGATGATATTATTATTCGTTATCAAAGAAATGAAATTATTGGATTAAGTATTCTTAATGTTAGGACACAATAGATTATCGGTGTTGGGTTTCGTTTCTCAACCCAACCTACAAGATCAGCGATCGCACTATCAGATGGAAAATTAAATGATGACGCGTGCAAGAATTTGAATGATATATGGAGGGAAGAATCGGAAAATAGATTAATTATGAACTTTTAGCCGAAGCTTTTTAGCCATTATAATTATCAATAGTTCAGAAATTTGAGCGAAGGTTAAATTTGTTTTCACAAAGGTTCATGAATTTTAGAAGCAGTGGAACATTTATTAGGGATTTTCTACGATATGGCAATGGGTTTGTCATCGTCTCGGCTGTAGTATACACTCTGCTCTTCTACTCTTTGGCAGAATGTGAGCCGGATAGTGTGGTTCTCGTCCTGACTGGTCTATTAGGGTTTTTGACTTACAGTTATGACCGTATGCACGATTTAGATGAGGAATCAGATATCATCAATGCGCCACAACGGACTAATTGGTTGCGAACGCATTATACTTTCATGGTTTACTCGTGTGCGATCGCAGTGGTTATCAGTTTCATCGCAATGCTGTTACGACCAGCGGCAATCTTTCCTATTATGAGTACCATCGGACTCGCATTTGCCTATAGTCTGCCAATTCTTCCCAATGGTAGAAGCCTTAAAAAAATACCAGGGGTTAAAACGGCTCTTATAGTCGTCCTCTGGGTCATTCTTACCTTTATTGTGCCAATGACAGTAAGTGGTGTCCATTGGAGCTTCCGAATCATCGGAGGAATGCTCTATGAGAGTCTCATGATAGCATCAATTGCCAATCTCAATGACATCAGAGATGCACAAGGTGATCGTGTTGCCGGTGTTCCCACAATTCCAGTGATTTTTGGTGTGAGGATAGCCTTCTTTTTCTCCCTGTTTACTATTCTTGCTGCGACAATGGTAGCAGGGATTTTAGGAAATTGGGTGCTGATAATGTTAAGTGTTACAAGCACAATTGGGCTATTGTTCAACAGTAGTAAGGTTTTAGAAATACTGCGTTAGATTAATAGTTCCATCGGTGTCTGGGTAAGGATTCTAGAATTCAGAAATTACAAGGTTTTTCTAACTTGGATAAAAGTGCGATCGCTGATCTTGTAGGTTGGGTTTCGTTCCTCAACCCAACAAATACCTATATCATACGCTGAAATTTTGCTTCTAATTGAGCAATAACAACTTCACCATCAACCTTATCGACCCTTTTTAATTGTTCTAAACCTTTGAGAAAATAGAAATAGTAGCAGGTGGACTTAGTATCATTTTCGTGTATCAATTTGAATTTGTACTGCATTAGGTTGCAGTTTAATATCAATTACCCCTATGAAATCGGTGATTATAGCAGTTAAGATAATAAGAGTTACAAATGAAATCGCAATAACACTAATTACGGTTACGTTGGGTACTTTTGAAAATAAACGGGTCTTGTTTCGGTCACACATAATGTTATTCTCTACTAAGATATTTCATTTAATTGCTTATTTTTGTTATAAATGATTTTGATATATGGTTGGGTTGAATTAAGTAGAAAAATAAATATAGCAGTTCCCATACTTGTGAGGTACACAGTTTTCTAGTTTTAGGAGTTCGGAGTTCGGAGTTCGGAGTTCGGAGGCGCGATATTAGGTGTACCTCATTAGTCCGGGAAACGCTATAAGAAATTATGAACTATTAACTATACCTACTTTATCTTTCATCCCTTCGTAGAATTAAGTAGAATTTAGTAGAATCGCTATTGACGAAATAAATTATGATAGTTAGCATAAAAATAGTTAACAGTTATTGATTATTTTTAGGGGAGAATTAACTTATGGATAAATATGATGAAAAAGCGTTCCTTAACGATATGGTTATAGAATTTAATTTTTCAGGTAAGATAGAATTAACGTTTATTCAACGGTTATTATCTAATAATTCTGACCTTAATAATAAACAGTTAGCAGAGGTTTTAGAACGTGAGTTAACGGATAATGGTAAGCTAAAATCACCACCTGAAGTTATTTTCAGAGACAGTTGGCGTAATGGTATTTTCCCCAAGCTAAAAGATGAGGGTTATCAAGGGGAAAATAAATGGCAAGAAGCTAGACAATGGTTAATTAATACTAAGTATCCTATCTGGAAAAATCAACAAGTTTCGTCTTTAAATTTGTTAGATTCTTGGCGATGGTTACAAGAAAAAGCAGAGAATAGGAGGGTAATTAATCCTATTATTTTGAAACAACCTCCCCTAAGTGAGTTAGCTATTGGGGGATGGGAAAAAAAGGAAAACCCTATTAAGCAAATTCCCCTTAATAGTTTGATTCACTATCAAATTCAGTTATCTCAAGGGGGTTATTTACTGTTTTTAGAAAAGTTTAGTAACAGTACGGATATATATTGTTTATGTCCGTCTTGTGTGAGTCCATCGTTTGAGTTTGATACAGGGGAGGTTATTCTACCTCAGAAAACAAAGTATAGCAATAGACAGGCTAGTTAGGACACATAAATTATATTTTAAGGGAACAGGGAACAGGGAACAGGGAACAGAAAAATGTCCTAATAGCTTTGGCGACTGCTATA
>JAAUYK010060881.1_pt1 | contig 15280 bp, 15 predicted proteins | sample 7278021 | NCBI WGS metagenome assembly JAAUYK01 (sample SAMN14350223, study PRJNA611818) | marine sediment metagenome | isolation source: surface marine sediment (1.8m) | place: French Polynesia: Moorea | collected 2018-08
CGCGACAATCAAATCCGTTATATTTAACCTGGACGGAACTCTCTTTTGCTTCTCCTGCCGCTAGCGTAATGGAACCTTTCATCTTGCCCTGGGCGAGAAAACCATAATTTCTTTATAATGGGCACCTAAATCATAAATCGTATGTGTACTACCAAGCATCCTTCGAGGTCTGGTTTTCCGCTACAGAAAGTCTTTCACGGTAAAAAATAATAGAAAGGTAAACAAGGATGAAAATTTCTGGTGTGATTCAAAGTGGTGCCGGCAAAGGCGCCTATTTTACCCAGGTCGACTGGGTGGTTCGGCAGTGTGAGCAAATGCTGGGATACTGTCCTTTTCCCGGGACGCTCAATGTGCGGGTCAATGACAGCGATATGGCCAACTTGAGCCTTTTGTTCAAGGCAACCGATTTTGAACTTGTTCCCGACGACCCGGCGTTCTGTTCCGCGCAGGTAAAAAAAGTTGAGCTGAACGGCGTTCCGGCGGCTGTCGTCATACCCAGCGATGATGTGCGTATCCACGAAAACTGTATTCTTGAGGTTATATCCTCGTACAATTTGAAGAAGACACTTGGTTTAGGGGATGGGGATCCGGTAAGTCTGGTATGGGAAGACCCATCCGTTGTGGACGGACATCAAGCAACCAAAAATGGAAAGAAGCAGATGCAGCTGCACAGAGAAATCTACGAGTTTGCGGCCTCAGCAGGGGCGCTTGAAGGCTATGTCTATCCCAGACAAAAACTGGCGTCCGCCAATTTAGACAATTGGATCAAGAACCTGGTCAAACAATATCGAGACCTGCCTGAAGATGTGCGATTGAGCTTTCAATCTGCGCTTGACAGAACCTTAGGCCGGGCTGTTCAGGCGATGATACCAGAGATAGGTGTCGATCACAAACACGTTCAGGCGCTAAAAAACCTCATTGTTGGGGAAATGCCCAGTTCACCCCATGATTTTGAGAAGGAAAAGCAAGAGAAGGCGGCCAAGTATGGTGAGTGAGTTTGACTGGGGTAAAGCAAGCAGCTTTGTAAATTTAAAGTTGTTTTAATTACCTTGATGAACTCGCATCAACAGATGGCATTGGATCATTAACCCTTAACCAGGATCGCGGTAGGAAACGGCTGGGTGCTGCCACCATCAGCACCCAATTTTTAACCTTTGGCGATATCTAATGCCTGTTACCGTTCTGAGAGAAACATCACGCTCTTTGTCCATTGACCCCAAGGTTATCGGTGAAGGGTTGCCCGAGGTATCCATATTGGAAAGTGTGGGTTATTTACGTTCCAGGGTCATGGCAAATCCCATGCCTCCGCCGATACAAAGGGTGGCCAAGCCTTTTTGCAAGTCCTTGCGGTTCATCTCCATGGCCAAAGCGTAGGTTATCCGCGCGCCGGTGCACCCGATGGGATGGCCAATGGATATTCCCCCACCGTTGGCATTGGTCTTGGCCCAATCCATGTTCAGTTCTCTCATGCAGGCCAAAGCTTGGGACGCAAAGGCTTCGTTGACTTCAAAGTAGTCCACATCATCGATCTGCCAGCTGGCTTTGATTAGTGCAAGGCGGGTGGCTGGAATTACACCGCAGCCCATATAGGCCGGATCGATGGCCCCGGCGGCGTACGTGTTGATATAGGCCAAGGGCTTGAGTCCCAAAGCGTCGGCCTTCGCCTTGGACATTACCAGAACGGCGGCGGCGGCGTCATTGACTCCCGATGCGTTGCCTGCGGTAACGGAACCGTCTTTCTTGAAAAATGGTTTAAGCCTGGACATTTTTTCCATGGACGTCTCCATGGGACGCTCATCGGTGTCGAAAACAAGGGGATCACCCCGCCGTTGGGGCAGGGTTACGGGAACGATCTCGTCTTTCAGGACTCCACTGGCGATAGCGGCCCGGGCACGTTGATGACTCTCTAAACTCATTTGGTCCTGGTCTTCCCGGCTGATTTCATATTTTTCAACAATATTCTCTGCCGTAACTCCCATGTGATAACCGTAGTACAGTTCCCATAAGCCGTCATGGACCATCAAATCCACAGCCTCGGCGTTGAACATCCGGGCGCCCTCGCGCAATTTGGGCATGGTGTAGGGGATTTGGCTCATATTTTCCATACCGCCGGCGACAATGGCCTCGGCGTCCCCGGCGCGGATGGCTTGAGCCGCCAGAGCAATAGCTTTAATACCTGAGGCGCACACTTTATTCACAGTATAAGCGGGCGTTTCCTTAGGCATTCCAGCGAAAATAGTGGCTTGGCGGGCGGGGTTCTGCCCCTGACCGGCCTGGACCACGTTACCCATGATCACTTCATCGATCTCGATCTCCTGGTGGCTGTCGTCCCATTCCTGGTATTTCTCCTCCAGTTCGATAATGTCCGCATCTTTCAGCTTATCGGGTGCGTTGGCCACCATGGCGGCACCGGCCTTGGGTTTCAAACCGGCCCGTTTCAGAGTTTCACGGATGCAAATCGCACCTAATTGGGCTGCCGGCAAATCTTTTAAGCTGCCTAAGAAGTTGCCTACGGCCGTCCGAGCGCCACTTACGATCACGACTTCTTTCATTATCCCTCTCCTTTAAAAATGAATCTTCTTTTAGGTTATTGCGAAGTTCTATCCTTTCGATCCTAAACGCAGTCCGCCATGGATAAAAAATACATCGCCCGCCAAGGCCTCGTTGCGATAGAGGTCTCCGACGAGTGTGGCCACTTCCTCCGGCTCTATCAGGCGGCCAATGGGAACTTGACCAATGATGTAATCCAGGGCTTTTTGATTCATGCCTTTGACCATGGGCGTGCCCACATATCCCGGGGCTACGGCCACGCAGCGAATCCTGTCTGCCAATCCCCGTCGGAAGAATTCGGCGGTAATTACTTTCGGCATAACCGACATGGCGGCTTTGGTAGAGGAGTAGTTGATCTGCCCCGCCGTGCCTAAAGACCCGGTGGAGGAGACCAGGCAGATCAGCCCTTTGCAGTTGTGGTTGATCATGCGCTCGGCACACTCCCGCACCGTCAGAAAGACCCCGGTAAGATTGATGTCAATAACGGCTTTAAAATCATCCAACAGCATTTTCTTTGTGACCTTGCCGGTTTCCCGGTCCGGCGCCACCATCAAACCATCTTTGATAATGCCGGCAAAGGGTGCCACCAGGTTGATCTGGCCGAATTTTTCAATAGCCGTGTCGGCCAAACGGGCGCAGTCTTCCTCCTGGGTCACATTGCACAGCACGGTGGCCACCTCTCCTTGGAGTTCCTCTGTGGCCTGATTAAGGGCCGACTCCACCACATCCGCGATAACCACTTTGCCGCCCTGGGACAACCAGTATTTGGCCACTGATAGGCCGATACCACTGCCGCCACCTGTGATCACTGCCACTGAATCTTTAATCTCCAACATTTCTCCACCTCTTTTCCATGATCGCTTGTTTTCTATTTATGGTGCCTGTTCATTACGCTTTCTTCCTCGGGCTGCAAGCCTCGGTAATGGCTTCATCCAAATCCATGTGAAACCGCACCGGTCCGCGATAGTTTGCTTCGCCAAAACGGCTATGGAGGGCGCAGGCTGAATCTGGGTGGCGGCGTATAGGTTTCCCATCACGGAAACACCATCATAAAATGGCTTTGTCGTTGCTTCAAGGTTGTTGTGAGGTTGCTCTGGGCTCGGCATTCTATCTCCCTATTTGCGTCCCTGCTGGACGGTAAAAAGCACGGTCCAGAAAAGTTTCCACCATTTACTTCATAGGGCTATTTCGGAACGAAATCCGAACTCGATCTGATTGTCCAGATAGTAAAGTAAAGTAGGATCAAAGCGGTAAAAGCGCACCCGAAACCGCTTTCTGAAACTTTCCAATTCCAGGGTCTGGCCCGGCTCAAAGAACTCTTTGGTAAAATTGAATTTGGCGATGTAGGCGCGAAAAGCCTGCATGGCCGCCAACTCCAAACCTGCAGACCTTACGCGCCCGGACATTTGGATCCCTTTAATTTCCTGCCAAGTGCTGACATCGGGATAGATAGCAGCGGAGGCTTGCCCGCTATTCAGCGCCTCTTGAATATGCCGGGAGTCGGACGATGAAAAAAAATAAAACGCCGATTTATAAAAGACGAAGTATACAGGTGCTGCCCAGGCGTGATTGTCTCTAGCGGTGGCCAATGACATGGTGCTCTGGGCGTTGATGAGCTTTAAAGCCCGGTCTTTAAGATGATGCTGATCAGGCATCAAGGCTGGCAACGTCGGAGAAGTTCAGCTCCAACATTTTAATACTAGCCGATAAGCGAACCAAATTCCTATCCAGGGCCGGGCATTCACGCCCGATCTCTTTAAGTTCACTGGCAATCTGTCTGATGGATTGAATTTTTTTATCCACGGCGTTTACATCGAAGTTTGTGCTCATGAGGCCTCTTTTCATATGCTTAGTGTTTGTCCCTAAGATCCTTAAACCGCTTGGCCTTGACATCGTATCTCGGCAATGATCCGTAATCGTATATCTCGATTCGATAGCCGAGGTTGGTTTTCAAACGAAGTTGGTCTTTAAGCCTCGGTTCGATTTCCTTGGCCTTATCTTCAAATCCCGGCGCAAGCTCTACTTTCAGCTTGATACGGTCCACATCTCCTAGTTTGTCCACAATGACCTCAAATTCGTCCCCCAGGCCCTCAATGCTTCGAACCACTTCCTCAATGGCCGATGGCGCCAACAGAACGCCCTTGACTTTGGTAATGTCATCTGCACGGCCTACCACGCCGCCTTTGATGATGCGAAAGGTTCGGCCACAATCGCAGGAGCCGGAATCCCATTCGATGACATCCTTTGAATCAAACCGGACACAGGGCTGGGCGATTCGATCCAGTGCCGTAATGATCATTTTGCCCCTGCGCCCCGGCTCTTCGATGATGTCACCCGTATCGATATCTTCAATTTCCACCAGAAAAAAAGCCTCGTTGACATGGGTGCCGAGTGGCTGGGCGGTACATTCATAGGACCATGCGCCGATTTCCGTAGCTCCAGCATGATCGTATACCTTGGCGTTCCAGGCGGCCTCCATTCTCTTTTTGGTGCTTGGTATGCTGGCGCCTGGCTCACCGGCGCAGGTAATTTTAGTGATGCCTAAGCTGGCAGGCTCGATGCCCATTTTATTGTTGGCCGTGGCGGCCATCCCCAGAATATAGGTGGGGGTCGCCATCAGGGCTGTGGCCTTCAATTCCTGAATTTTAAGGATGCGTGCTTGGGTATCGAGCACTCCGCCGGGAATGACTTCACAGCCGAGCTTCTCGGCGGCGTAGTGGGCCGCCCAGAAAGCCACGAATATATTGTAGCCAAAGGGGAGAAACACCCTGTCAGAGGGGCGGTATCCCTGGGCCCAGAGAATATAAGCCCAGCACTCACTCCACCACTCCCAGTCCTGCCAGGTGTCCGGTTGGTACACCGGCTGACCGGTGGTGCCGCTGGTCTGCCGATATTCGGTGACGTCCTCCAGGGGCACACAAAGCGCATCGCCGTAAGGAAAAGGATCTTTACGCTGAATACGCTGCATCATCGACTTTTCCACCTTGGGCACATGCCGCACATCCGCAAGGGATCGAATATCTTCAGGCTTGATCCCCGCCTCATCGTAAAGGGACCGATGAAACCTTGAATTCTCATAGGCCCATTTGAATATCGCTTTGAACTTTTTCAGCTGAAGCGATCGCAGTTTTTCCCTTGAAAGGGTTTCGATCACTGGATTCCAGTATGGTTGTTCATTCAACATTTGCTATTCTCCTTACAAAAGGATGAAACCCGCTTCAAGGGAGAAGGCCCTCATAAAGAGGGACCGTCTCCCTACATTGCGCCCGGATGGTATTACATCGGCCCACATAGCGGCGGGATCTTCCTTAGGCTCTCTCGAGAACCTTTACGACCCCTTTGTTCCCGTCGATACGGATTAGGTCTCCTGTTTTTATAAACCGCGTGCCCCGGCCGGTGCCCACTACAGTGGGGAGTCCGTATTCACGGCATATGATCGCCGCGTGACACATGGAACCGCCCACATCCGTGACGGCGCCCTTGATTTTGGTGAATGCCGGTGCCCAACTGGGCGAGGTGGTGGTAGCGATCAGGATTTCTCCATCTTCCAGAAGGGCCAGCTCATCAACCGTCTTTATCACTCGCGCCTTGCCTTCCACCGTGCCGACCGAGCCCGGGGATCCGACCAGTTCGTCTGTTTCGTCGGCACCGGAGGCGGCCTCCACACCTTTGAGCCACTCTTTGAGGACATCGGTGGTGACGCCCCAGAGCATTATGGTGAAAGGTTCGTTAACCACTTCCGGCGGAACGCCCAAGGCCGCAGGCGGAGCCCATTCCCTGAACTTTTCCATGACCCCTTTGCGCCATTCGATTTCTTTAGGCCAATAGGAGGGCCCTCTCGGTCTTACACCGGTGGCCCAACTGGAGACATGATCGTTCAAGGCTTGACGGATTTCGTCACGTCTGAGGTACCAAATGTCCTCCCGGTCCTCAATAAATTCGGCATCGACCAAAATGTCGGCCACTTCCCGCACCTTATTCCAAAATACGCTGTGGAACCAGTGTTCCACATAGAAGATATGGTCTTCAGAATAGGGGAATGCTCTTTGGGCCATGGCCAGTGTATCGTCAAAGGCTTTACGGTCATCATCGGTATCGATCAACTCGCGATACTCGGCGATGATATTCTCACGTTCTTCCTGCAGCTTTTCCGTCGGCCGGCCCAAATCCTTCCCGCTTTTGAGCGCCTTGATATGCATGCGGATGGACTCAAAGGGGACATTCAGGTCGTCGTTCCACGATGCGTGATGGTGGTACCATCCGGTTCCGGTGGAGATGTAAAACCAGGGGTAGCGCGATTTTTCCAATTCAGCCAGCCAGGTTTTACCGCTGTCGCTTTTTTCCATTTCCTGCATCAGTTCATCGGCATTCATCGGTTTTAAAAGCAAATCTTCCAAACCAGTTTCCATGCCCAGTTTGGCTAAGCGGATCAGTTCGGCATTGGGCCGGAAAACAGCAGCCTCAATTCCTGACACCATCTTGGTGGTGGTGGAGACCGGAATATTGGGAAAGATACTGTTGACCGTGTTGGTAAAGGTGAGAAAGGCCGCGTAGCATAGATTCAGGAATTCAAAGTGGTATTGCCATGTCAGGAAGCCGGTGTCGATCAGCTCATCATATTTTTTGAGCAATGTGTAGCCACTGCCATATCCTTTGTTTTCAAAGACGATGGATTCATCTTCCACTTCGGGAAGCTTTTCAAAGGAGATCTCATCCAACCGTTTGAGATTCTCCATCATTTTGGCTTTCCAGTCTTTGTAGTAAAGATCATCCCAATTCTCATAGTAGTGTCCGGCACGCTTCATGAACACCGGCACACGCGCCTCGATCTCTTTGGGATCGGTAACCGGAACCGGGGTGATATAGACGTACCCATTGATGATGCGGTGATCAATGCCCATTGCCGGTGGCACCAGGAAGGTTCGCGAATTGTTTTGCGACAAAGCGATAAACCAGGCCTCGTCCCAAATAAGGTCAAAGGGGCAATGGGGCTCCGGGTAATGCAGCCCGTCGTAGTACCATAAAGAATTGCTTTCATGCTCGGCCCGTATTGGATCTTCTTTGGAAAACTGGTAGTTGTACGGGTACATTCGCTCCCATCCTTCAGTACCTGGTATGGTTGGGACATCATGCGGATTCATAAACTTTGCGGCCATGGTCTTCCTCCTCGCTCTAATTGAGAGTTAATCAGTGATAATAAATAAAAATTAATCAGGGTCAACTATCACGCGAACTTGTTTACCTCTTCTAGAACTTCAATGGACCAGGGCTCATCCTGCAGCTGGCCCCTTCCCAGACGGATCCACAGAACATCTGAATATTTGGATTTATCTTTGGAGACATTGGCCTTGGCAAAGAAACTGCGGTATTTGGTCCGCCGGTCCTCCGGGTTCAAATCACGGATAATGATCTCCACGTTTTGCCGCTCGTCGGGAACCGCGTCAAGGTCAGTCAGGACATAGGTATCATATTCTTTTTGTGCCATTAGGGTTACCTCCTTTGTAACAATAAATATTTCGGATTATTTTTTAAAATAATCATATGTTAAAACCGATCTTAAACCGCATTATTTATAGCCGAATTTTTCCCAGTTCGCGTTAACCTTATCTTGGATCTCCTGCGGGTACACATTGTCAAAGGACACCCTGATGGGCAGATCGGATGTCGGCCAATCCAGTGGGAAGGTGCAGTCGAAAAGGGCCTTGGAGCCCGTGCTCGTTTTCCGCTCTGCCGGTGAGGCAAACGGGTTCAACGGCGTTCCCGGCTGATTTTCGTACTTATGGATGTCTTTGATCGGATGGCACTTGGTCGACAGGGCATGGATCACCGCATCCTTACTGTAAATATCGGTGTCCTCGTCCACCACGATGGTCAGATGGAACCAGGGTGAGAGTTTACTTCCGTAGATCAGGTTGCCGATCTGGGTAGCGACACCGGTGTAGCACCGTTTCACGCCAACCACCACCAGGTGATGGGTCGATTCGGGCAGCATGTAAACGCCGGTAATGGGAATCCCCTGGCTTTCCAGCAGCTTGTGCATTTCGAGACCCAGGGAGAAGGAGCGCAGCAACTGGCCTTCGTCCACGGGCATGCCCATGTTGGAGATCATCATGATCGGATTGTTGCGATAGGTGATCGCCTTGATCCGGTAAACGGTTCGCGGGTCCCGCGGTGAGGTGCGGTAGCCGGTGTATTCGCCAAAGGGGGCTTCTTCGATTTGAATACCGGGAATAACCTCACCCTCGATGATAATCTCGGCAGTGGCCGGCACCATCAGATCGCAGGTTTCGCATTGGACCAGCTCCACCGGTTCTCCCATGAGCTGACCGGTAAATTTGTCTTCCGGAATGGGTGACGGCGCGCAGGAAGCCAGGCTGGACATTGGATCGGCGGACAGCACAGCGGCAAACGGCATCGGCTCATTTTTGGGCGCGTACTTGCCATGGAACATCTTGCCCATGTCCGAAAACGGCAGTACCGGACCGACCATGGTCTTTTCATCAAATACCATCATTCGATACATACCCCAGTTGATATCCTGGGTATCGGGATCTTTGGTGACCACAAAATGCCAGGTGGCCAGGTAGCGGCCGCCGTCGCCGCCGTGAACCATGGGCCCGGGCAGGTGAAACAGGTTGGCATCGTCGCCCAGCAGGATGTTATCTTTACAGGGGGCATCCTTTTTATCAATGGTCACAGGATCAATAGGTTCTTCTTTGGTCCGCTTGACATACTCGGCGGCAATATCCGGAATGGAGGAATCGGCATCCATCCCCATGGCAATGGCCAATCGGCGATAGGTGGCCATGGGTGCGCCAAGGCTCTCAAAACCCGGATAGTCTTTGATTTTTTTGAAATAGGGGGAAGGCGCCTGTTCCTCGCAGACCTTTCTGGTAATGGCGCCCATTTCCATATCCCAATCGACCTCTTGGTCTATGGTAATCATATCGCCGCTTTCTTCCAACAACTTCATAAATACACGGTTATCTTTTGGACAATTGTATGACATTGAAAACTCCTTTCTACTTTATAGTTGGTAATAATTTCAAATTGTTACACTTTGGTGGCGGGCCAAACCGGTTCGTTTAGTTATATCTTCTCGATTATCTCTTCCCACTTGCCCTGCGCCTTGAGAATAAATTCGGCCAGTTCTCTGACCACCCCTTTGCCACCGGCAGCCTTGGTAATGTGTACGGCAACGCCCTTGGCCTCAGGTGCGGCGTCTGACGGTGCCACCGGAAAACCGACCCGGCTCATGACCCCCAGGTCAATCATTTCGTCCCCCACGTAGCAAATGTCTTTGTCCTCAAGTCCCGATTCCTTTTCGTACTCATCAAGTTTGCCGATTTTTGCGCCGGTGCCCCAGCGCAGCTCTTTGGGAACATTGTAGACCTCGCCGACAACATCCATGGCTCTGGACACCCTGCTGGTTAGAAAGGATACACCGATACCTGCTTGCATCAAGGCCTTACATCCGATACGATCGACCAGTGAGAAACATTCCGATTTCGTTCCCTCGTCCGAGATGTAAAGCGTATTGTCTGTAAGGATACCATGTATATCCAGGATAACGAATTTGACCTGTTTCGCCAGTTCAACTGCTTTACCTGTATCTGTCATTCTCATCTCTCCTTACTTTTAAAGGCTATTTATACCCCATCTTGGTGACCTTCTCGACCCAATCATCCCACGTGCCTTTAGCCCTGAGAATGAATTCGCAGATCTCGCGGATGGGGCCTCTGCCTCCCGGCGCCGTCGTGATGTAGTCGGCGGCCTCCTTTACTTCATCCACAGCATCAGCCGTTGCCGCAGCAAATCCCACTGATTTCATCGCCGCAAGGTCGGTGATTTCGCATCCAATGTAGGCGGTTTGCGCCACGCTCAGATCGTTTTCCTGTCGAAGCTCGGCCAGCTTGGCGACTTTGTCGGTTACCTTAAAATAGCCTTTATCCAGTTTTAATTCCCTGGCCCGAAAAAAGCCTTCATCCCCGACGGAGGTATTATCTAAAAAAAACACCTTAATACCGTTGGCCTTTAATGACAGATCGCCAAAACCGTCCATGTGCCAGAATCCAAAACGCCGTCGGCCATTCACATCACAATAGAAAGTATTGGGCGTCAGCACACCGTGTATGTCATGGGCAAACAGTTTGACCTGACGGGCCTTCTCACTGGCCTTGGCTTGATCTTTTTCAAATGCCATCCTAATCTCCTGTATGATTTACTTCTGGTCCTAATGCTTTTGATAGCAAAGAATGGGCGTGGAAGATCATCGCAATTCTTCCAACGCCTCTCCCTGTCCGAAAGGGTTGGTTAAGAGTATACCCTTAGAATTTCACTGGTGCCGCCGCTTTGCGTAAGATCGTTAAAATCTTTGAGAATGGCGGCCCGTTTGGGATTGGCCATCCACTCGGCGGAGAATTTGGAATAGGCCTCCAGGCTTTCAAACTCTGCCTCCCAGGTCACCTCATCGCTGGGGCTGATGTACCATTCGTAAACACGCACCACTTCGGGTTCGTTCATTCCCTCTGTCACCTTGCGAAGCATTTCAACAACTTTTGAGGCACATCCCTTCTTGACGATAAACGTTCTACGATTGACGATCATGGTTAACCTCCCTTTGTTCTTGTTTCTAAGTAAGAATAAAATTTTATTCATCACGCTCGGCGTTCTGCCGAACTGGTTACAACACACCGTTATGTTGGTAAATATAAAAATTCGTACCTGGTATTTAAGCTACTCAAACTTCGTGCCGGTTACCAATAGGTCAACTATGCGGCTCATGGCGTCTTTTTTAGCTGTGGTTTTCTTTTGCTTCTCTTTCTTTGACCATACGGATTCAGGGCGTACTTGCAAAATGATAATGTTTTGCGGAAAGGGGAGGTCCGCATCGATGGCAAATTCGATATCATAGGGTTTCCCATAATAGCGGTCGATGGATTTGGCGATGCGACACACTTCCATGAGTTCGTCGTTGGTAATGCAAATCTGGCCACGCTGGTCTTCGGGCACATCGACGGTTTTGATATCGCTGCCGTCATCCTCGTAAACGCACATGCACTCTTTGCTGCCCATATTGCAGGCAACAATGTCAAAAGTGATCTTATCCACAAGATAGTTGTCAGGCGTTACCATACCGCTGACCACCGCTTCGCCGAGCCCATAACTCACATCAATGGAAATTTTGGATTTATCGCCATCGAGCGGATTAAGGGTGAATATAATTCCCGACAACCTGGAATTGACCATTTTGGGGATACCGACGCCGATGTTGAGTAGATAACCCATGTCTTTGTTCATACGGTAGGTGATGGCTTCTACGAAATAGGCGCTTGCCCAGGTCTTTTTGATATAGGTTGCCAGGTCCCGGTCTCCGCGAATATTGAGGTAGGTTTCCATCTGCCCGGGCATGGAAATGGCTCCGCTGGAGCGCACGGCCACCGGTACATTCTCCGTGTTGGCTAGCTCGCAGAGCTTTTGGTATTCGCTGAACACCTCATCGGTGACCACAGCCGGTATCTCTGCATTCTCAATGAGATCGATGGTGAACTTGCTGGCCTGCAAACTCTTTTCGTAAGTAACCTGGCCCAGGCTTTTAATGTATTTTTCAATCTCCGCCTTGATGCCGGTTTCCGTGATAAAGAGGTCATTGGCGTGAACGGTCAAAGCAAACCCCGGGCAAACGGGGATATCCGCTTTGAGCATTTCTCCCAGGTTGGCATTCTTCTTTCCGACAAGTGGATAGTCATTGCCCTCCAACTCATCATACCGGATGGTGATGCGCTTATCTTTCTCGACCATTGTTATCGCCCCCAATCCTTTCATTTACATGCAATGAAAGATGTATTTAATGGATATGTGAACACTTGCGCACTCGTTGCCATGCGGCAAGGATCAGAGTCTGTACCACCGCGGCTGTTCAAACCGCTCGGTGGTTCGTATGATGCGTGAGGAATAATGATGCACATACTTGCGGCGCAGCTTTTCCGTCACCTTGCGGAAAACCGGATCATCCAGAAGACGGCCCACATCCACGGAACTCTTCAAGGTCAACTCAGCAACAATATTGCTGATACCGCCCAAGACCACATTCCATCCGTTGGTGACCTCAAGATAATCGATCTGCGCTAGTGCCGGCAGATATTCCTCGACAATAAAGTCTGCATAGGCTTTTCTATGACCAGGCAGTTTGTCGTAGTATTGAATATACTTCCAGACACCCTTCTGGATCTTGTAGTCTTCATCCGTAACCCTGCCTGTGGATAAAAGTATGCGATTGCCGTAGTTGGTAATGTATTCCAGCAACTCTATGATAAGTTGTTTGAATTCCTTTGAAAAAAAAGCTTTAAATAGGCTCTCGATATCCTTGGCGGTCTTGAGGGATATGATGCGCGGGCCAAAGCCCACCTCTACGTAAAACCCTCCCACGGACGTAAGCCCCATTGCGTTGCCCCGGGGAATAAATTCGTTTTCAACGAATTCTTCGTATTTCTCTTCTTTTCCTCGAATAATGTCCCATTCCTGGGTAAGCAAAATTGCCATGTTATCCCCTCCCTTGTACTAGCGGGTTTATCAACGAGCATTGGCGAGAAGCGGCTTCCGTACTAATAACGAGAACCCCGATCCTCATTCGCTGCATGGTATTTTTTCCATCGGCAACATTAAGGTTAATCCAGGCCCAGTTCTTCCCAGCGGTCCTTGATTCGGTCCAGCACCTCATCCGTCATTTTGACCTGAACCGGTTTTTCTTCCCACTCAAACGGGAAGGTGGCGTCCATAATGATGCGGGACGTGATGAGCTTGTTATCATCATGACTCAGTGCCGGATCCAGGGGGGTAGACCGTCCGCGATTAATGATCTGAGTGCCCCGCAGCGGATCGTAGCGAGTCGCCAATGCCCACCAGACCCTGGGCAGATCGTCTGCGCGGATATCGTCATCTACGATAATGAGGCCTTTTAGACCATAGGTGCAGGTGTGGCTGGCGATCACCGCCGCTGCAATCTGATTGGAGTGCCCCGGGTACATCTGTTTTACCGAAACGATGGCCCAAAAACGCCCGCAGGCCTCCGGCGGCATGTAAACCGATTGGATGCCGCGCATTCCCATGCGGGTCAGCTCGGTCCACAATGTGGCGTTGCGTACAAAGGCCAGCATCATATGGTTGTCGTTCACCGGACGACCTACCGAAGCGGCCAGTAAGATGGGATCGTTGCGATGGTAGATGCGTTTGACATCAATGGCCGGTTTTTTAATGGTTTTGTATAGCTCGTCTGTATAAAAACCCGTGTATTCGCCGAAGGGCCCTTCGGGGCGGAGATTATCCCCGTCGATATATCCCTCCAAAACGATCTCGGCCGTGGCTGGAATGGGCAGTCCGGTCAATTGAGCTTCAACAATTTCAACGGGCTCACCGCGCAGCGTGCCCACCACGTCGTATTCGCTGGCATTTTCCACCATGGCGCTTCCGGCCAGCATTAAAAGGGGATCACACCCCACCACAAGGCAGATCGGCATTTTCTTGCCGGCCTTGCGGTATTTCTGCAGGATGCGATCGCCCCGTTTGCCCTTCAGAATCTGGGCGCCAACGGTTTTGTCATCCAAGACCTGACTGCGGTAGGTGCCTAAATTAATCTCATTGGTTTCCGGATCTTTGACAACCATGAAACACGCTGTTCCGATGAAACGTCCGCCGTCCTTGTCATAGAATTTGGGCGAAGGCAGCTCATTGACATTGACCGCATCTTCTTCGATGATGTTTTCAAAAATCGGCCCGTCCTTGACCTCTTTGGCACGCGTTACCTCACCAATGGACATCTTCATCCATTCGTGACTCAGCTCGGTCATACTGAGGTGGGGCGGCTTGCCTAAAGCCATGGCTAGGCGCTTGGTGCTGCTATAAGCACCGAAAAAGACAGAGCCCTTATGGCCTTTCACGTTTTCAAACAGAACTGCCCGGCCGTCTTTTTCTTCAATCATTTTCGAAATATGGGTCATTTCCAGATCCCAATCCACTTCCGCCGTGATGCGTTTAAGGTCGTTCTCTTTTTCGCAAAGGGCAATAAAATCTCGAAGATCCATAAGTATCATCCTCCTACCTTGTAAAAATTAGAAAAAAAGATAAACGATTCATATGCCTTTAAAGCCACCTCGACAAAGCGAATGCAGTGTTAGCATGCCAAGGCGAAGGAAACTCGCTAGGTACTGCTCAGGCAACAATTACTGCTGTTTATGACTTCGGTATCGCAAGATCATTTGCATAAGAAAGACGTGTCAGCTCATGTCCTTTTATAATTGTGGACTCCATCATGTCAAAATCATTATTATTATGGAAGCCATAACTTGAGCTTATGGATATGATCGCTTCACCCCGACACTGTTTCAGCGCTGTCATGGCGTGATACCACGGGTACCCGTTTAAGTTCATTGATGCTGCTTGCACCAACGAGAAACATAGCCTTTTTCAATTCTTCACCCAGAACGGTCAAATATGCCACCACATCGCGGTGCGACTGCCGAGCTGCTTGAAGAAGGGGTAAGGCAAACCCCGTAAGGGAAGCTCCCATGGCGATGGCTTTGGCGCACTCAACGCCGGTGCGCATGCCGCCGGAGGCTATCAATGGAATGTTTACGGCCTGTCGGCATTGTCGCAGGGATTCTGCGGTTGGAATTCCCCATTCACCTAAGGAATGTAAGTTTTGAGTGCTGCGATAGGATTCTACTTTCGTAAA
>JAAUYK010177421.1_pt1 | contig 15279 bp, 11 predicted proteins | sample 7278021 | NCBI WGS metagenome assembly JAAUYK01 (sample SAMN14350223, study PRJNA611818) | marine sediment metagenome | isolation source: surface marine sediment (1.8m) | place: French Polynesia: Moorea | collected 2018-08
GATCACGATGGCCGACTCCTGGTCCACGCCGTTCCAGACCGAGAACCAAATCTCGTCGCCGGCCCGGTTGAACTCGCCCTGCACCACCCGGCGCACGCCTTCGCTGATGCCGGACCACTCGCCGATCGGAAGCACGGTGTACTCCGGCTCCTCCTTGGTCAGGTCGGCAATCTTGAAGACCGCAACCGAAGAGGCGATCTCGGCTTCCGGGTTGAGCGGCGTGTCAACGTAGAGGTGCTCTGACTCCGGATGGGTCTTGACGAAGAGCGATCCGCCACCCTGCCCCTCAAGAGTTTGCACAACCTTCCAGGCGTGCTCCTTGTTCTTCTCGGGGTCGGTGCCGATCAGGGAGATCGTCTCGTCGCCCAGGTGGCTGGTGACCCAGACCGGTCCGAAGGTCGGGTGCACGATGTTGGCACCGCGGCCCGGATGCGGCTTGATGCCGCCGGACTCGATCACGTCGACCAGAACGCCTTCCTTGGTGTCGACGATGGCGACCTTGTCCCGGGCATTGGCCGCGACCAGGAAGTAGCGGCCAGTGGAGTCGAAACCGCCGTCGTGCAGGAAGCGCTCGGCCTCGATCGCCGTCACCTTCAGGTTTTTGATGTCCTGATAGTCGACCAGCAGGATCTGGCCGGTTTCCTTGACGTTGACGATGAACTCGGGCCGATAGTGCGAGGCGACGATGGCCGCGACCCGCGGCTCCGGATGGTATTCCTGGGTGTCATAAACCATGCCCCGGGTGGACATGATCTTGAGCGGCTCAAGGGTGGCACCGTCCATGATCACGTACTGCGGCGGCCAGTAGGATCCGGCGATGGCGTACTTGTCCTCCCAGCCCTCCATCTTGGATGTTTCGACCGAACGCGCCTCCGAGCCGATCTTGAGCTCGGCCACCGTCTTCGGCTCCTCCATCCAAAGGTCGATCAGGTTGATCTTGGCGTCGCGGCCGATGACGAAGAGGTAGCGGCCGGAGGCCGAGAGCCGGGAGATGTGGACCGCGTAGCCGGTCGGGATCACCGCAACGATTTCCTTGGAGTCGCCCGTGATCAGGGCAACTTCGCCGGTATCGCGCAGCGTCACCGAGAACAGGTTCTCGATGTCGAAGTCGTTCATCTTCTCGGTTGGCCGATCCTCGACCGGGATGTGGACCTTCCAGGTCTCCTTCATCTCGGTCATGCCGAACTCCGGCGGCGCCGTCGGCTCGTTCAGCAGGTAGCGGGCCATGAGATCGATGTCTTTCTCGGAGAGATCGCCCGAGGTGCCCCAGTTCGGCATCCCGCCCGGGGAGCCGTAGTTGATGAAGTCGCGGAGGTACTCGTAGCCGCTCTCGCGCGTGAGGTCGGTGGTCAGGGCCTTGCCGGTGGCGCCCTTACGCAGCACGCCGTGGCAACCGGCACAGCGCTCGAAATAGATCTGGTTGGCGCGGTTGAACTCTTCCTGAGTCATCGAAGGCACGCCTTCCTTGGCGCCGGGCGCTTCGAGCTCGCCTTCCTTCAAGACGTCCAGGCTCGGCTCGTATTTGCCGCCTGGCGTGGTGTCGTGCTTCTTGACGTCGGCGGGCGACGGCGACTGAGCGCCGGCCGGAAGCGCCAGGCCGAGCGACAGGACGAAAGACAACGCGAGAGACGACAGCAACGCCGCCTTCCGCTGTGCAATGCAAGCAAACATGGGCTCTCTCCCAGGAATCGTGGAGCGACGCTAGGGTGCGCCGCAGCACAACCTGTCGCCTTGACTTCGGTCAAAAAGAGCCGCGGTACCGGATTGATCTTGGTCAAGGCCCGCCCCCAAGGCCGGGCTAGTGTCCTCGAATGCCGCTCGCCCCCATCCTTTCGCGTTTTGCTGCAATCCTGGCGGTGCCTCTCCTGCTGGCGACCGCCGGAATTGCGGTCGCCGCCGAAGCCGACGTCGCCGCGGAGCTCTTCGAGGTACCGAAGTCCGCGCTGAGCGTTGGCGGTTTCGAGGGCAAGCCGCCGGCCGCCGAGGTGCGCCACAATGGCCAATTGCTGGGCTACCTTGTCTCCAGTCAGGCGGCCATCGGCTCGGTCGGCTACTCCGGCAAGCCGGTTGACGTATGGCTGGCGATCGACCTGGAAGCCAACGTGGCCGGCGCCAAGCTGATCGCCCATCAGGAACCGATCCTGGTGATCGGCGTCACCCCGGAAGACCTGGAGGCCTACGTCTCCGGTTTCGCGGGCCTGGATCTCGCGACCGGCCGGCTCGTGACGGATTCGGAAGACCGCACCCTGCCCGACGCCGTGGCCGGCGCCACCGTTTCCAGCGCGGTCATCAAAGATGCGATCCTGCGCAGCGGCAGGGCTATCGCCGCGGCTCGCGGGCTTCTCGGGGGTACGGCCGGCGGGCCGACACTCGACCGCAGCAGCTTCGAGCCGGCAAGCTGGACGGCCCTTATCGACCGCGGGGCGCTGGTCCGGCGCGACATCACCCGCGGCGAGGTCGCGAACGTCCTGGGCGAGACGCCGCCGAGCGGGTCAGAAGCCGGGCAGACCTTCATCACGCTTCTGGCCGGCCTGGCCACGCCGCCGAGCGTCGGCCAAAACCTGCTCGGCCGGCGGACCTACGAATCCTTGCTGGCCGAGATGGGCGCCGAGGACAACCTGCTGCTGATCGCAGCAGAGGGGCTCTATTCCTTCAAGGGCACCAGCTATCGCCGCAGCGGCGTCTTCGAGCGCGTCGAGCTGCGCCAAGACGCCCTTACGATCAAGCTGACCAGCGAGTCCTATCGCAATGTCGAAGCGCTCAGCGCCGAAGCTGCGCCGGATCTGCGCGAGATCGGGGTCTTCAAGGTGCCGGCGACCAGCGGCTTCGACCCGGCCCGGCCTTGGGAGCTGGTGCTCCTAGTGAAGCGGGAGGCGGCTGCGGGCGGCCTGGTCGCGGCAACCTTTTCGCTGCGCTTTCGGCCGCCGGCCTGGCTTTTCGTCGACCCCGGAGAGGACGCCCCGAGCGAGGCCACGCCGCAGGAGGCCACCTTGTGGCAGGAGATATGGCGGGACCGGGCCTTCGAGATCGCGGCCTTGGCTCTGCTTTTGCTGATCCTGGCCGCGATCCTGACGTTTCAGGATTCTCTCGCCCGGCACTACCGGCTCTACCGTCGGGTTCGTATCGGCTTCCTGGTCGTCACCCTGGTCTGGCTGGGCTGGATCGCCGGGGCGCAGCTCTCGGTGGTCAACGTCCTCACCTTCATCCAAGCGCTACTGACCGGGTTCCAGTGGGAGCTCTTCCTTCTCGATCCCCTGATCTTCGTGCTCTGGGGCTTCGTCGCCGTCGGCCTTTTGTTCTTCGGCCGCGGCGTCTTCTGCGGCTGGCTCTGCCCCTTCGGTGCCCTGCAGGAGCTGCTGAACATCGCAGCGCAGCGGCTGCGCATTCCGCAGGTCCCCATTCCCTTCGCCCTCCACGAGCGGCTCTGGCCGATCAAGTACATCCTGTTCCTGGGGCTTTTCGCCATTTCCCTGCATTCCGTGACCCTGGCCTTCCGTTTTGCCGAGATCGAGCCCTTCAAGACCGCCATCGCGCTGAAGTTCCTGCGCGATTGGCCCTACCTGCTCTATGCGGTCGGGCTGCTCGGGATCGGTCTTTTCGTTCAGCGTTTCTTCTGCCGATACCTCTGCCCGCTGGGCGCCGCGCTGGCGATTCCCGCCCGGCTCCGCATGTTCGAGTGGCTGAAGCGCAAGGTGCAGTGCGGCCGGGAGTGCCGGATCTGCGCCAGCCGCTGCCCGGTGCAGGCGATTCACCCCTTGGGCCAGATCAATCCCAACGAATGCATCCACTGCCTGAACTGCCAAACGCTTTACTACGACGCGACGACCTGTCCGCCTCTGGTGGCCCGGGCGCAGCGGCGTGCGCGGGCGAGCCAGGCCGCGGCGGCAGCGGAAGGCAAGTCGGCAAGCTGATGCTTCCCCCCGAGCGGTGTCGTATGACGATGCGCGCCACCCCTGACCGGGCAGGCTGGGTTCGGCGCTGAACCCTAGAAATTGATCTCGATCAATGAGCCTGACAGCGCTTCCGGCTTACACTATTCTAAATTGCGAGGTTCCAAAGAAGACCTACGAACCGGGAGTTCGTTATGTACGGCAAGCCCGTGGCGTCAGAGATTGCCCGCGAGGCCCTGATTCTCCGGAGCCTGCCGCAGGATCTTGCGGAGGAGCTTCTTCAGACCGCAGTCGCCAGGACCTTCGGCCGGGGCGAGACGGTCTTCCTCCAGGGCGATCCGGCCAACCACATCTTCATCGTGATCGAAGGCTGGGTGAAGCTGTTCCGCATGACGCCGAATGGCACCGAGGCCGTGGTCGGCGTTTTCACCCAGGGCCGGAGCTTCGCAGAGGCCGCGGTTTTCTCGGGTGTACCCTATCCGGTCACCGCCGAGGCAGTTACCGACTGCCAGCTGTTCTCACTTCCGGCCCAGGCCATCCTGTCGCGCATGCGGGCCCGGCCGGAGATCTGTCTGTCGGTGCTCGCGGCATCCTTCATGCACCTGCACGGTTTGGTCAGCCAAATCGAGCAGTTGAAGGCGCACACCGGCGCCCAGCGCCTGGCCGAGTTTCTGGTCGATCTCTGCCCGGTCGAGACCGGCGCCTGCACCATCACCCTGCCCTACGACAAGTCGCTGATCGCGGGACGCCTGGGCATGAAGCCGGAGAGCCTGTCGCGGGCCTTCGGTCGCCTGCGCGAACAGGGCGTGAGCGTATCGCACAACCAGGCCGCGATCCGCGACGTGGAAGCCCTGCGCGACTACGTCGAGGAGGATCGCGCCCTGGCCTGGAGCCGCGCCCAGTAGACCGTCTTTGTGAGCCTTCGGCTCAGCCCTGAACCAGATGCCGGTAGAGCTGCGGCAGCGCTGCGGTCAGGTTCTCCGGCTGGGCGACGACGGAAAAGCCGCCCGGCCCGAAAATCCGACCGAACTGTTCGCGTGACTTCGAGTCGATGGTGACGCCGAAGACGCTTTGGCCGAGGCGACGGGATTCCTGAATCGCCTTGCGGCTGTCTTCGACGCCGTAACGGCCCTCATAGTGGTCGAGATCGTTGGGCTTGCCGTCGGTCAGTATCAGCAGAAGGCGCCGACTGCGCGATCTCGACTGAAGCTCCTTTGCCACATGCCGAACCGCTGCCCCCAAACGGGTGTAGAAGCTCGGCCGCAGCTGCCCGATCCGGGCTTCGACCTTGGGACCCATCGCTTCCCGGAACGACTTGCAGCTCTCGACGTAGACCCGCTCCCGCCTCAGCGAGGAGAAGGCGTAGATTGCGGCTTCGTCGCCGCAGGCCTCCAGGCCCCAAGCAAAGGCGACCAGGGCCTCGCGCGCGACTTCGATCACACTCCTGCTGCCGACCGCGGATTCGGTCGAGCGGGAGCTGTCGAAGAGAATTGCGACGGCGAGATCCCGCTCCGCCGTCAAATTCGCCCGGTAGACCCGGTCCGTGATCTCGCCGCTGGCGCGAAAATCGACCCAGGCCCGGATCGCGGCATCGATGTCGAGATCATCGCCCTCGGGCTGGCGGGGCAGGATCACGCGCTTCGGTCTCAGCGCCTCGAACTGGCGCTTGACCGCCTGAATCCGCCGCCGCGCAGCGGCCTCGGTTAGGCTGTCCGGAATCGCTTCGGTCGCTTCCAGGCGGCTGGTTAGAACCCGGCAGTGCTCGGGCCAGTAGCTGCCGCGCCGGTAGTCCCATTCCGGATAGAGCAGCACGCCCGAAAGCCTTTCGCGGTCGACATCCTCCGGCGCCAGGTCCAGGTGCAGCTTCAGCCTCGTCTTCGCCGCCCCGAGGTTCCGGCTTACGGACAGATGGTCGTGATCGTCGGCCGCCTTCTTCGCAGCCTCGATGTCGTCGTCTTCGACCCTGCGGTTGATATTCAGATGCTCGGCCCAGGACAGAATCGATTCGAAGCGGTGCAGGATCAAGCTGTCCTTGCGCGCCGCCTGGTCGCTGGGACGCCGCTTGCCGCGAAACAGGCCTTGCTTCTCGGCCTCCTTCGCAGCCTCCTCTTGCTCTTGTGGCGCGTCGTCTTTCGACGACGGCTGAAGCGCCGGCGCCACGCCGCCTTCGGGCCACAGCGGCGGCGGCGCGAAGCGGCGATAGCGGCGGGGCGCGACCAGATCGTCTAGTGACGCCGAGGGATCCTGGACCAGCGCTGCGTAGCGACCCGCCAATGCCCCCTCCGGGGGCTCCTTCGGATCCAGAAGGCACCGGATCACCGCCTCCATCGCGGATTCCTCATCAGAAAGGCCGGCGGCCGGGGGGCGCATCGCCAGGCAGGCGGCGGCCAACTCGCCGTAGAGGCCAGTGAGGCCCGGGCAGGCCTCCAGGGCGGCCGCGGTCAAGCGGCAGGCCCGGCGCAGGCTTTGGACATCGGCCCGCAGTGGATCGTGGGAGGGGGCCTCCGGCGAAGGCAGCCCCGCACAACAAGCCACCAGCCAGATATAGAAGCCTTCGTTCATCTCGCGCCGCGGCGAGAGCGCAATCCGCGGCGGCAGGCGGAGCGTCTCGCCGTCGAAGGAAACCTGGCCGACCGGGGTTTCCGGACCGGAGCCGCGCGGGCGGCGAGAGGAACCGGCTTGCCGGCTCTCCGCGAAGGCCGGCTTGATCTCCACTTCCCCGGCGCCGCCGAGACCGCGAAAGAGGATGGCGAGCCGGCCTGACATCTCGTCCAAGGCGACGCCGGCTCCGTCGTCGGGTGCCTCTCCCTTGTTCCGTTCGAGAACGGCGTGCCACAGCGAGCCGACGGCCTCTTCCGGTTCCCAGGGTTTGAAGGATAGCCCGGCCACGGCCCGACGCCGGTCAGCCGTAGACCGCCGCGACGAGATCCCAGAGGCCGCGTTTCACCTCGGCATCGTCGCTCAAAGGCTGAATCAGAGCGACATCGACCGCCTGTTCCACGGCCATGCCGTCGCGGATCAGCGTGGCGGCATAGACCAGAAGCCGGGTGGAAACCCCTTCCTCCAGGTCCTGGCCCTTGAGGGCCCTGAGCTTGCCGCCCAGGCGAACCAGTGGCGCGACGCGATCCGGGCTCAGTCCGCTTTCGGCGGCAACGATCTCGGTTTCCGCTGCCGCCGGCGGAAAGTCGAATTCCAGCGCGAGGAAGCGCTGCCGCGTGGACGGCTTCAGAGTCTTCAGGATGTTCTGGTAGCCCGGGTTGTAGGAAACCACCAGCATGAAGCCGGGCGGCGCCTCGAGAACCTCACCGGTGCGATCGATCGGCAGGATTCGCCGGTCGTCGGTCAGGGGATGCAAGACCACGCTGACGTCCTTGCGGGCCTCGACCACCTCGTCGAGATAGCAAATCGCGCCGTCGCGTACGGCCCGGGTCAGCGGTCCGTCGATCCACAGGGTCTCTTCGCCCTTCAGAAGATAGCGGCCGATCAGGTCAGCCGCGCTGAGGTCGTCGTGGCAGGCCACCGTATGGATCGGCCGGCCGAGGCGCGAGGCCATGTGGGAGACGAAACGAGTCTTGCCGCAGCCGGTGGGTCCTTTCAACAGCAAGGGCAGACGATTGCGGAAAGCCGCTTCGAAGACGGCGCATTCGCCACCGAGCTGCAAGTAGAAGGGGGCTTCGTGGCCCCCTTCCCCTGCGAGCTCAGTCGGACTTGCCGCGTCCACGGGCCTCTACTCCGCCGGGGCGGCCGCCGGTGCGATCATCTCACGCTCGCGCGGCACCAGGATCGCGTAGAGGAAAAGCAGCGCTCCCACGACCACGACGACCCCAGAACCGAAGCGCATCACGAAGAAGATATGAAGCTGATCCTGGACGTCCATGAAGTATTCGCCCATCACCCGCTGGAGGTGGGTCTGCACCACCCCGGCGAAGGTCAAGGTGAAGGTCATGAAGGCCATGCCGCCGGTCATAAGCCAGAAGCTGACCATGTTCAGGACCTGGTTGTAGGGATCGCGATTGCGCAGCATCGGAAAGGCATAGGTCATGATCGCCAGGTTCAACGAGACGTAAGCCCCGAAGAATGCGAGGTGACCGTGCGCCGCCGTGATCTGGGTGCCATGGGTGTAGAAGTTGATGCCGTGGAGGGTGTGCATGAAGCCCCAGACCCCGCCGCCGAAGAAAGCCACCACCGCGCAGCCCAGCGCCCACAGCAAGGCCGCCTTGTTCGGATGCTCCCGGCGGCCCTTCCAGACCATGGTGAAGGTGAAGAGCACCATGGCGAAGAAGGGCACCACCTCGAAGGTCGAGAAGATCGAGCCGACCCACTGCCAGTAGGCTGGCGCGCCGATCCAGAAGTAGTGATGGCCGGTGCCGAGCAGGCCGCTGAACAGCGCGGTCGCCACGATAACGTAGAGCCACTTCTCGATGACCTCGCGGTCGACGCCGGTCAGCTTCAGCATCAGGTAGGCGAGGATCGAGGCCATGATCAGCTCCCAGACACCTTCGACCCAGATGTGGACCACGTACCACCAGTACATCTTGTCCAAGCTGAGGTTCGAAGGGTTGTAGAGCGAGAACAGGAAGAAGATCGCCAAGCCCCAGAGACCGAGCAGCAGGATGTTGGTGATCGCCGTCTTGCGCCCCTTGAGGAAAGTCATCGTGACGTTGAAGAGAAAGATCAGCGCGGCAACGATGATGCCGAGCTTGACCCAGAGCGGCTGCTCCAGGAACTCGCGCCCCTCGTGGATCCCGAAGACGTAGCCGATCACCGCGGCCAGCGCCCCGACCAGCAGGATCGCAAGCTGCAAGTACGCCAGCATCGGCGAGTGGATGTCCCGCTCCGCCTCCTCGGGGATCACGAAGTAGGCCGCACCGAAGAACCCAAGGAGGAGCCAGACGATCAGCGCGCTGGTGTGGATCATGCGCAGGATGTTGAAGGGCAGGGTCTCCGCCAGAAAGTTAGGAGCGACGTAGACCCACCCGGCCGCCAGTCCCATGGTCACCTGCAAGGCGAAGAGGACCAAGGCGGCGAGGAAATAGTAGAGAGCGATCTTCTGGGATTCGTATTTCATGCTGATGTCTCCTGTACCGCTCTCAGCCCGCCTCGTTCGGCGGCCAACCCTGCGTATCGATCCGGCTGACCCACTCGAAGAAGTCGATCAGATCTTCCAGTTCCTGGTCGCTGAGGTTGAAGTTCGGCATCTGACGGCGCCCCTCGATGCCGGTCGGCTGGCTTTCGATCCAGATTTTCAAGGCTTCACGTGCACCCTCCGGATCGTCAGCGCCGCCATATCGTATCCAGACATTTCCCAGCTCGGGCGCGAAGTAGGCGCCCTCGCCCAGAATGGTGTGGCAGTTGATGCAGGAGTGCTTCTCCCAGACGTGCTTGCCGCGGGCGACCGCTTCGTTCAGGCCCGCGCTGTCCGTCGAGGTGTTGACGATGTAGAAGTGACTGTGAATGGTCAGGCCAACAAAAATAACGAGGAAGGCGAGCGATCCACCATAGAAGATGTTTCGCGCGCGCGATTTCGTCATGAGTTCTTTCATCGCGGCCCCTTGCGACCTCGGTTCGCGGTTTCGGTGCAGAGAAACTGATCTTATCCCGATCTTCTAACCTTGACCAAAATCAATCTTCGCGACAGTCGTGCTAGTCTCGGCGATCAGAACAAGCACCGGCGCTACCGCATCGGCGCGCGGGACAGGACGAAGCCCAGGAAGCCGCCGGACCGAAGCAAGCCCGAGGTGATCCACAGCACCATCTGTTCGAGGGGTTTACGGGCAGTAAACTGCGCCTGCTTTCCTATCCCAGCATCCGATGCAGGCGCGCGTCCTTGGTTTTGAAGTGCTGGGTGAACCAGCTTTGCAGGTGCGCTGACAGGACCTCGTCGTAATCGGTGTACGCGCCGCGCGCTTGCTCTTCCATGATGTCGCGGATGCCATCGAGCAGCGCCTCGTGGTCCGCCTTGTGGTCGGCATACTGGTCGTAGCCGCGCTCGCGCATGATCTTCTCCTCCAGCGCGAAGTGCGCGGAGATCTGGGCATAGACCTCGCCCAGGAAGTCGGCCACCGCGTCGTCGTCCGCGCCGCCTTGGATTTGACCGTGCAACTCGTTCAGCAGGGCAATAAGGGCCTCGTGCTCGTGATCGACCGAAGCAATCCCGGTGCGAAACTCATCGCGCCAAACGACCAGGGTCATGGCCGGCCTCCCAGTGTTGGACCGCCGACGCCGGCCAGGCGGCGCGGCCCGTCGGGTCCGGGCGCCTCGGTGAAGATGAAGCCGCCGAACTCCGCCTGGAATTCGATGACCAGGCGCTGGCGGGGCGCGATCTCGACGGTCTCTTCGCGGGTGTAGTCGAAGCCCTCGGTGCGGTCGCTGTCGCGAAGGCGGGCGACCAGCCTGTGCCGGCCGCTGGGTACAACGAAGTTCGCGTAGAGTTGAGAGGGTCCGTCACCGAAGAGGCCGCTCGGCTGCACCGCTTCGCCGACCAGCAGTTCGCCGTTGAGCTCGACCTCGACCACGACCGACTGGCGGCCGCGGTCCTCGCAGATCATTGGCTTGCGCTCCAGCGGCGGCAGCGCGGCGATCTCTTCCGCGGTCAGGCGGCGGCACTCGCCCAGGCGCTCACCGCTGTGGGCAATGTTCAAGGTGAGCTGGCCCTGGTCTTCTGGAAAGCGCTGGTAGACCGGGCTGTCTGCGAAAAACCCGAGCAGGACCGCGATCAGGCCGTAGACCAGGACCTGGCCGAGGTATCTGAGCGCCCTAGGCATCGATTTTCTCGTCCTGGCGTCCGGCCTCCGGTCCGAGCGGCGGCTCCGGCGGCGGTCCGGAAACCGGTTTCGTCGGCGCCGGCAAGTTCGCCACTACGGCCTGGAAGTCTTCGATCGCGCGCTCCAGCCGGCCACGGTCGCCGCTGCCGGCCCAGCAGACCGACAGGCGCTCGCGCGGGACCCGCCGGCGCAAATAGGGATCGCGGCTGCCGGCCAGGCGCGCCGCCATCCACTCGATACCGAATCGATTGTGGCACTCGCCGTCGCGGCAGCCCGTGATGACGACCCCGTCGGCCAGGTCCCGGCTCAGCACGTAGTCGATGAAGGAGGGCGGCAGAGCCGCCGTGCAGGGCAGCGAGACTGCCGCCACCTCGGCCCGCCGGAGCTGCTCGACCGCGACGGCATGGTCACAACCGAAGACCAGGACGCGGCTTCGTCCCGAAAGCGGCGCGGCGACGGCTTCGATCCGTTCGCGCAGGGCTCGGAGGTTGCGCTGCGGCAGGTCGATCCCGGGAACCAGCGCGCTGGCCCGGCGAAAGGGCGTGCTGGTCGGGCAGGCGCCGGCGCAGATGCCGCAGGCAACGCAGAGATCGGCATCGACGACGGCTTCCTGCTCGAAAGGCAGGCCGTCGCTTCTCGGCCTCATCTGGATCGCATTGTAGGGGCAGTCGTTGGCGCAGCGTTCGCAGCCGTTGCAGTTCGCCAGGTCGACCACGGCCGCGGCTTCGGCCGTGCGGCGCAGCGGCGGCAGCCAGGGCAGCATCACCAGCATCAGACCCAGGACCCCGAGGAAGACCCAGACCGCGCCTTCGGAGAAGATATCCATCAGGGGATAGGCGACCAGGTAGTACCAGTCGAGATGGAGCACCGAGGGTACCGTCGACAGGTCCGCGGGGCCGTGACTGACCGCCGGCTTCACGAAGGAGAGCGCCAGCAGCATGACGAAGGTGCCGGCTGCAAGACCGCGCTTGGGATTGATCTGCGGCTTGGTGACCCGCTGCAGGTGAATCCACAGGACCAGGAGCAGGAGCAGCGGGACCACGATGTGGATGAAGGTCATCAGGGTGAAGAAGCGATCGTCCAGCGACGCCGGCGTGAGAAAGTTGCGCGCGATCGGCTCGCCGAAGATCCCAAGCCAGTCCAGCCATTCGGTACTGGCGATGGCGATGTACTGGGCGAGCTGGTCCCAGACCAGCCAGTAGCCGGAGATCCCGGCGATGAAGACCAGCCCGAGGACCGGCACCCCGGTGACCCAGGTGAACCAGCGGGGACCGCGATAGCGGCCGAGCGCGAACTCCCGCAGCATGTGAACCACCATCATCAGCACCATGCCGTCCGAGGCGTAGCGATGCAGGCTGCGCATCACGCCGCCAAGGTACCACTGCTCGCGGGTCAGGTAGGCGATCGATTCGTAGGCCTCGGTGGTGCCGGTGTCGAAGAAGATGTAGAGGTAGATGCCGCTGACCGCGACCACCCAGAAATAGAAGAAGCCAAGTGCACCCAGCTGGTAGAGCGGGTTCCACTGCGGACCGAAAAGGCCGTCCAGCCAGCCTTCCACGGTCTGGAAGCCCGCCCTCATCCAGCCCTGGATAAAGCTCAAGGCCGGGACTCCGGGAGGCCGGACGGTGCCGCGTGCCGGCTCCGCCACCAGGCGCGCAGCAACAGGCCCGCCATACCGAGCAGGCTGGCAGCGCCGATGGCGAAGGCGATGAAAATCGAGTAGTCGAAACGGTAGCGCTGGCTGTTCGGATCGTAGTATGTGCAGAACAGACGGATCCGGTTCACCAGGTTGGTGACCGCGCCCGCTTCGGACCGCCGTCCGAACACCAGCTCCATCAGTGGCTCCACCAACGCGGGTGCGTTGAAAGTCGCGCCATAGACCTGCCTGTAGATGCGGCCTTCCGCATCGATCACCGTGGTTTGCGCCAGATGGTCGAAGCCGCGTGGCGAGGGAAAATAGATGAAGCCGAGGTTCTCGACCAGACGCTCCATTGTCCCGGTATCACTGCTCAGAAAGGCCCAGTTCTCAAGGTCGACGCCCTGGCCGTGCGCGAAGGCGCGCATCCGTTCGGGCGTGTCGCCGCGGGTATCGAAGCCGATGGTCACCACCGAAAAGCTATCCGCGCCGAGGCTGTCCCGCGCCACCGCCACCGCGTCTTGCAGCGTCTGTACGACGATCGGACAGGAGTCGGCGCAGGCCGTGAAAACCATGTTCACCACCAGGGGCTTGCCCCGGTACGCGGCCAGTTGGACGGGCCGGCGCCCCGTGTCGAGGAAGCTGTAGTCACCCAGCTCCCGGCCGACGGCTGCTTGGCTATAGGCGATCGCCGCCTTCGGATCGAAGGCGATACCGGGCTCCGGCGGCCCTTGTGCCGCAACGGCAGGGCCGGCGATGGCCGAGAGCAAGCCCACGGCGAACGAGCCGATGCGCCTGGCCAGAGCATGCATGGCCCAAGCGTGCATGGCCGGCCCTATCCCAGGATCAAGCGATCGGCGATCGCGGCGAAGAGCAGGAGTCCGAGCTGGACCAGCGAAGCGAAGAAATTCGCCATCGCGGCCTTGGGACCGGGGTCCCGGACCAGCCGGGCCGACTTCTGGACGAAGTAGGCGCCGCCGGCGGCCGCGCCCAAGAGATAGATCCAGCCCATGCCAAGCGCCGCCGGCAGCAGCGACAAGGCCACAAGCGCCACGGTGTGGCCGAGGATCACCCAGGCGGCAAAGGCATCGCCGAACACCACCGGCAGCATGGGCACGCCGGCCGCGGCGTAGTCCTTGTGCAGCGCCGTGGCCAGGCTCCAGAAGTGCGGCGGGGTCCAGAGGAAGAGAACAACGGCCAGCACGATCGGCGCGGCCGAAAGGCCCGGATCCACGGCAGAGGCCCCGGCCAGGACCGCGAAGCTGCCAGCCAAGCCGCCGAAGACGATGTTTGTCCAGGTCCGGTTCTTGAGCCAGATGGTATAGACAACGCCGTAGGTGAAGGCGCCGAGGAAGACGTGGATCGCGACCGCCGCGTTGAAGGCCCAAGCCGCCATGGCCACCGCGAGGGCCAGGATACCGAGGATCGCGCCCAGCCAGAGCGGCCCCGGCTTGAAGGCACCGGTCACGAAGGGGCGCCGGCGGGTCCGGGCCATGCGGGAATCGAGGTCGCGCTCGACGTACTGGTTGAAGGCGCCGGCGCTCGCCGCCGACAGCAGCACAGCCAGGGCCAGGATGGCGACCTTCCAGCCCTCGACCGCCGGCCCCGGCGTTACCGCCAAGCCACCGAGCGCGCAGAGCATGATCGCCAAGCCGATGCGGAGCTTGAAGACCGACCAGAGCTGCCCGATGGTACCTGCCATTCACCCTTCTCCGAATCCCGGCGCTCAGCTCAGCGGCCAGACCTCTGACAGGAACTTCCAATTGATGAAGTAGTAGAGGACGAAGGCCAGGAAGAAGATCGTGACCAGGACGATGGTACCGGGAAGCTTGAGGGTCCCCTCGCTGCCGTAGGTCGACACCGCGCCGCCGGGCGCCACGATGGGATTGGCCTTGATTGCGGCCTCGTCGCGGACCTTGCCGAAGAGGATCGAGCCCACCACGACGATCACGTACATGGCACCGCCCACAGTAGCCAGAATGGCGAAGATGCCGTTCAACCCCATCATCAGGAAGGCCGTGCCCGGATAGTCGAAAGTGAAGACCGAATCGCCGAAGGTGATGTCCCAGTGCCGGCGCGACACGCCCAGGGTCCCGGCGCCCATCATGAAGAGCGAGATTCCGGCGACCCCGATGCCGAAGACGTAGGGCTGCCACCTGGCGACCGCGGGCATGATCAGCTCACGCCGGAAGATCAGCGGCACCACGAGATAGGTGATCGCCATGAAGGCCAGCGTCGTCCCCGCAACCACGGTCGCGTGGAAGTGCCCCGGCACGTAGAGCGTGTTGTGCATCAGGAGGTTGATTTGCTCGGTGCCGAGCACGACGCCGGAGATGCCGCCGAGGAACCCGAACATCACCAGCGACATGAACATGCCGGAGAAGGCGGGGTTGCTCCAGGGCGCCTGGCGCAGCCAGCCGAAGACGCCCTTGTCGAATCCGCGCCGCCGCTGCGCCGCCTCGATCGCGCCGGGCAGGCTCATGCCGTGGATCATGCTGCCCAGCACCGCGAGGTACAGCGCGTAGCTGGTGTTGAAGACCTTCCATTCCGAGCTGAGACCCGGCTCGGCCAGCATGTGGTGGGCGCAGGCCAGTTGCAGGAACAGGATGTAGAGCAGGAAGGCGCTGCGGCTGACCTTTTCCGACAGCGGCTTGGCGCCAAGCACCAGGGCCGCGATGGCGTACCAGACGGCGACGTGGGCCGAGACGTTGATCTGCTGTGAGGAATGGCCCATGCCCCACCACACCAATTTGTACATCACGGTGTCGATGTGGCCGATGTAGCCGATCGACCAGAGGAAGGTCGGGATCAGGATGATCGCGCCCGAGGCAATGGTGAAGACCGCGATGATCGCGGCCGTGATCGCGCCGAATGTGACCAGCGGCACCGAGCCCTCGTAGGTCTTCTCCTCCTTGGCGATGACCAGGGTGCCGAAGAAGACCATGCAGCCGAGCAGAGCCCCGACCGCGAAGAGGATCAGGCCGAGGTA
>JAAUYK010003982.1_pt1 | contig 15248 bp, 12 predicted proteins | sample 7278021 | NCBI WGS metagenome assembly JAAUYK01 (sample SAMN14350223, study PRJNA611818) | marine sediment metagenome | isolation source: surface marine sediment (1.8m) | place: French Polynesia: Moorea | collected 2018-08
GGCTACGTGTTTAATTCGCCTTTCATTGCGCCGCCTTTTTCTATTGCCGCCGTCGACGCGACGCGACGAGGCCGCCGCCCATTTATAACGTACGTTACTCCTTACGACCTGCAGTGGTCAGCTTCCAAATGCATGCACAGGGCCAATTTATGCGAGCACCCCATCAGGGAGCTTAGGGTGCGTCAATTGACGCGCGTACCACTTCTATGGCGCCCATGCAGTTTACAGCCTATTACCCGCATATATCTCTCTGTCCTTTGTTCAGTGGTAAATGGTAGATGGTGTCCGCCCTTGGAACGCTATCAGTAGCATTTAGGCCTAAGCCCCAGTGAAATTCTTCCACGACAGCGGACGAAGCTTTCTCAGTTCCATTTCAATTTTCGGCAATTTCCACCGCGGCTGGCCGGCCGCTCTTCCTTCTTCCCCTTCCGCAGCAGCGCAGCGCAGCCCACTACCTGCAATTTCGTCTCTGCCGCCATTGCCGCCGCTAAACGAGCTGTAAAAATCCTTTTCCACTCACTCGCAGCTCGAAAACTCCTCATGCGTGCGGCGGCTTCGTACAACGTAGGAGCAAAAAGTCAAACTATAGCTACTCCTACTTTCAGGAGGGTAGTTCCCATACGAAATTTGATAATTTGCTTCAAAATGTTTAACTCGATCCTGCCATGCTTTTTTCTATTTTAAACGAGATGCAGCCCAACCCTCCTTTGGCATGTCGCTTTTGAGGCTTCGAACAAGGCTGGCTGCATGCCACGGCCTCTCAATTGAAGGCTTTGGTGCACTTTTCGGCAGCAGCTAAGGCGGGTTGGCTGGACGGGCAGATTATGAGTTAGCGGGACTGAGACTGCGAGCGAGCGAGCGAGCGAACGCAATGACTTTCAGAAAATGTTTCTGCACGCACCGGCCGCGTTGGAGTCATGGCAAACAATCGGGCGAGAATGGTGCGCAAATCATTTTCAAATAACGAAGGCCGAAATAGCCCAATAATTAACCCCGAAATGGGTTCGCGGTCGGTCGTTCGGTCGGTCGTGACTTCAATCTCTGTCTGTTGTACTTACGTCCCCAGAAGTCAATGGACATGTATTCTCTGAGTGAGAAGCAGCAGGTGTCCTCCTTGGGGCAGGCCTTCATGTACTCGGAGCCGCGGTCGTTGAACAGGTTGTCCGAGTCGCCGGACGCGCCGAGGATCACGTCCGACTCGAAGAACTGGCACTGGTCGTAGCCCTTGATGCCCATGAAGTTGGTCCCGTCGTACATGCTGCCGCACTCGTAGCACGATATCGCTGGAAGTAAGAACGTATAATTGACTCATTTAGTACATACTAATTTTCGCTATTAATGACAAATTTTAGAACAAGGGGTTTCCCAGGGAAAGGTAAGAATCGCAAACGCGCGGTGAGACTTAGGCCAATTACGTACATACTTTGACAGACTGCCGTTAAACGTCTGGTTCTGTAATTGATATCTTCTCTTCTCGGCCTTCGGGAAACAATTTTCTCCCCGGCCCGGCCGCAGCCAGCCAGCCAGCCAGCCGCGCGCGCATTGCGCCCCGTTAAGAATCAGACGATTTTTTCTCCCCTTGCTCAACCAACATGCAGCTATACCGTCGCGGCCGGCCGGCCGGCCGGTCGGGCGGTGTCTAAACTGGTTCTTAAGGTCGTCCGTCAGCAGCGGCCGGCTGACTCGTTCGCCTCTGCATGGATGGATCGCGTCGCGGTCGACGGGGCGAGGCTTTTTCGGCTTCAGCTGCTGCGGCCGCAAGAAGTGGTCGACCCTTCCTTCCCTCGATACGGCAGCTCGTACGTCTTTCGCCTCCTTGTAGAAAATGGTTTCGTTGCCACTTGGAAACAGCAAAATCGCGTAGACAGGGTGACAATGTTGTGACATGTCAGCAGTCACAAATTCCAAGTGTAACATGCAGAAAGTGTGACCAAACTAAGAAACACCTGTGGTGGCTTTTTATACCTACCGACTCGGGATTTTGCCTGGAGGGAACGGACGCGACGTACACCCCTGCTGCTGTCGGCATACAGCAAGGAGTTTCCTTACTGACGGATAACTAGAGTTGCTATGTCTGGATTCGACCGGTCGCGTGCAAAATGACTTCCGCCGAGCCGACCGCATGCTCGGTGAGGCCTGCCTGCGGGCAACGACCCGGACGCTTTTGAGCGCAGAAATGACTCCGCCGCAGGGAAATTAATCGGAGCTGTCGATGCCATTGTTAGATCTTTTGATCGACGGCTCACTTTTACTTTTTCTCGACGAAACATATCCTTTTCTCGTAAGTGGAGAAAATTCCACTCTGTGACCTCAACTTTAATTCCCTACGTCGTCGACGCTGCGTATAGCAGAGGAAGCTGGCGATCGATCGAGACATTTCTCTTTCTTTGCCCTCTCTATTTCAAGAAAATTTCAAGGCGGCGGCGACGGCGCCGATGGCGTACGAACGAGAACGAACGAACGAACGTACGTCAGACCATCGATAGTGGCCGCGGCCGGTCGGTCGGTCGGTCGGTCGACTCCATCGAACGAGCGACAGCGGCGTTGATGATGGTGGCCGGCCGCCGAGAAAAGTACCCGGTATTTTTAAATCCGTCTGGCCGATCACTTAGCTGGTGGCTGGCCGGCGGGTTTTATATTCTCTTCATGATGATTTTGGGACCAGACCGTACGGAAGCTGCCGCGCCTATCAAGGATTGCCAAATAGACGCCATTATACACAATTCACTACGAGATTGCTTTACTTTCGTACGAATTTATATAAATATTTTCGTTTGGATTCATACTACGCTAGTCAGACGGTCCGGTCCAGTCGAGTTTCCCCGCCCCAAACCAATTATCGGCGCTGTCAGACTGACGTACGCTGAGCGAGGAAGGCCGACCACAGAGCAGACTCGTTTCCATATATTGATGCATGCGTGATGCCTTCCACTTGTGGCCAGCATAATCTCTATAATGGTTGCGTCCGGAAAGATTAGAGACCAAGGGGAAATCTCAAAAGGCCTCTCTTTGAGTATTAATTGTACGACGGAGAGAACTTGTTACGAGTAATTCTCAAAAGGCAACCCTAGCTGTAGCTGCAGTTCGCACGCACGTTACGCAAATGCGTAAATAACTGCGCTAACGTGCAAGTAACCGCGGCGTAATTTAAAGCGGCTCGCGTTTCCGCGTCACCGCCAGCTGAGATAGCGAGCAAGGAGGAAAAGAGCTGGCTAGGGCGGCAGTTAGAAATCTCACGGCGGATCTGCAAAGGGCCGGAAAATACTTCCGCCACTCGACTTGAGACGTTTAGCCGAAATGACCCCGTCGGCAGGCTTCCTGAATGTTGTTGACCTTAGGGAAAGACAGATGGAGCGATCTATGGGAAAACTCCTTGGGAACGCAAACAACTTCTGGATCTATCTGGGCGTCGCTCGGCCAGTCCATTAAACACTGCAGTTCGATTTCTTTTCCCTCGCCAATGGTGACTATGCGAGGAACGTGCAAGTGTTAAGGAGAGGAGTGGAGAGAGAGTGGGTTGGAAATCGCCGTTACACTGTGTATGAGATGCAGCTATAGCTATTCGACCATCATGCAAAGCAATTGGAACGGACTAGAGCTGCTGCCCTTGCGAAAATTATACCCCACGGCGACAGGCCAATGTGATGAACAGGAGGGGGTGGCGGCTTTTTGCAAATACGTATGTGTGACTGTTTTACTATCGGCCCGCTCGTTGTGCGGGCCACCTCCGCCGGAAGCTCTTTTTGGATTAATCGCTTCGAAGCGGCTAAAACGGTCGTTTTTACAGAGGCGACGAGGACAACAAGTGGCAGTGGAAAGGAGGGGTGAAACTAGTTTTTCGCCGCACGAACAGTTCTCACCTTGAATGAGTGATCTCCTTTATAGACTGCACTTTTGCTGCACGCGCGCGCCTCTACCCTTTCCGGTCGTTTGCGCGCTTTCGCGTTTATATTGGCTTGCAATATTTTTTGGCCCGCTAATGGACTTTCCTCGTTTAATGCTGTTGGGTAAATTGATGGCTGATGCTGCCGACGATTTGCAATTAGCGCACGCTCCGCTGGACGATCGAATTCCAGGGTTTCTAAAGCATCTTTTGCTGTTTGCATTTCTCCTTGGCTTCGCGAAAGCCGTAATCAGGATATCGTAAAATGTTGACGAAGAGTGTTCACAATGAGCAACCCTGCACTGTGCAAAAGCACTCAATCCATACAGAGTAGAGGTCAATAATTACAACCTATACGTACCTTTGCAGCATACCCACCATATAGACACAATCTGGCAGGCTGTCGGTCGGTCGGCCGGGCGTAGCACACAATGCCATTAGCCCCCAGTTGCTTTTCAGTTTTTGCGCGTCCGAGCGACCGAGGTCTCTATATTTTTAGCAGACCTGCTAAATTACGGTCTTCATCCCGTCAGCCATGCAGCCAGCCGGCCGGCCGTCTAAACGATTGCAACGAACGAAAATTGAGATATCGGCGTCCGCCGCCCCGCCGGCGTCCGCCCGGCCGCTGACTGCCCTATCCCTGCAAATCTGCCCCGAAGTCGGTCGGTCGGTCGGTCGGTCGTGCGCCGAATGAATCGAGATGGCCTTGCTGCTGCCCATGTGAAAGGGAATTTCATGTTGGGAAAAATGAGCGAAGTTTCTACCTAGATGAGAGCGAGGACAATAATTGCATGGCTTAATTGCCTAACTCTTTGCAACTGATGTCGAACAATTTCTGCAAGTGCGCGGAAACTTTCCAAGATGCGAGTACTTTTAAGAAATGCACAATTTTCGTTGCTTTTTCAGCGTTGAGATCTCCGCTTTGACTCATGAATGTCACGGCCATGTGGTAGACAGCAGCGGGGAACTTGCGGTTCCGCCAGCTGCAGCCGGCCTATGTATATAAGCGAGTCACTTCCGAAAGAATTAGCGGCGGACGCCTAGCTAGGTGCCTTAGTTTTACGGCCGCCTTCGGGGTAATTTACGCCAGAATAGCGCTCTATGTATTATGCGTATGCAGGGCTTAGAATAGTCACAAAGTTTCCTAAATAAATCTGCGTACTGTGCTGATTTCTTTTATTATCCCCCTTCCTTTTGAATTTCCGTCCTACCGGCGAGCTATGGGCGGGTCCAAATCATCATTCGTCAAAGAAAATTGCGCCTGCGATTGTTGCGCATGTTACGCACACGCACGTACGCGTACGCACGCGAAAGTACGACGGCGACGGCCGGGTCGGCAATTTGGGCATGTGCGGCGGCCGGGCCTTGGAGTTGGGGTTGATCGCCACTGCACTGCAATATGCAAACGTCTTGCCGCATTTTAGTGCACTTGAGATGAAATGTTGAGTACGAATAGTTTTGACAAGGTGAATTCCGAAAATCCCGCTCTCTAATTGCAATCCTCTGTCCAAACGTTTGTTAGCTGGAACAGCTACGTAGGCCAGGCCTAAATGCCACATCGATTTGCAGGCGTCGCCTCGGCGCTTAATTAGAACGTTAATTACTCCGGCCGGGTGTAAACGCCTCTGGAAGCGACATTTCGCGCAGCGTTTTCCCCTCCCGCCACAGCCCCGGCGAGTCGCCCTCATAAAGTCATCCAAGGTCCGAAAATAAAAGCTTATTATCCGCGCTGCCGTTTACAGGGAAGGGGCCTCGGACAGTAGCAGCTGTCGCGCAAAAGTCGCGTCGGCATTGAGAAGCTACTCCCGCGCATAGAAAAGAAACGAGCGGCTGGCAACTGGAGCGAGCGAGCTGACAACGTGTTCCATGCGCTAATTGGCCACACAAAAATATCATTCGTTGCCGTTTGCCAACCGGCGAATCCTATTTTTGTCGATTATCGGTTTTAGCTGCCGGCTGAAAATTATGTCCGGAACTCGATCCCCGTTCGATCGTTATGGTAGCGGCAGCGAGGGAGATAATTCCCGAAAACTCGATGGAGGAAGCGTTTTTCCCGCGCGCGTTAACGAGTGCGCGTAACCGATTTTGCAATTTACGTAGCTGTACTTCGATCATACCTTTGGATCCGGCGACCATTTGGAGCAGCAGAAAAAACAGGAGGGTGACTATAGCGGCCGGAGTGTGTCGTCGCCGATTCCACGACAGCAGCAGCCGATGCCACCTGATGCCATCTGGAGTTGTAGTAGGAGTTTGGCGAGGCCGGGCCAATTCTAGGCCGACGCCGCCCTTCTGACCGCCGGTCACGTGTCCTCTGAATGAATGCATTTTGGGCTGCTTTTTGATTGGGTGAGTGTCCCACCGCGATCAACTTTCTTCTAGGTATTATAATATATGCGTCTCGCACTGGCGTCAGCTGCTGCGTGAATGGGGGCTGAAAATGAACTCCAGCTCAAACACTTTTTCCCTGCAACGAATTCACTCGATCGCTGGTGGCTTTTTTCCTCAGATTGTCCGGCGGCAACGACCGCGTCACGTGCACTTAGTTCAAATCGCGATCCTAATCTTGTAGACGTTGTGGAACTACAAGACGACAATTAATCCACCTTGAGAGAAAGAACTGTCGCTGCCGTGGGAGCAGCAACGAGGATATTGAAAGGACGCGAGCCGACAAGAAAAGAGAGAAGCGATGTGTCGCCCGCTGCGCTGGAAGAAGTTGATCTGGATCACTCTTTTCCCCGTCGGTCGATTGAATTCTGGCTGGCCTTCGAAAATAGTCGCCGCCTTTTGTTCTTCTCCGAAGGAATCTATGTGCGGTCGAGGCTGCCAATGGTCAATGGGAGCGATTTCGATTCAGACGATTGATATATCGGCCCACAATGTACGTCGTAGCTCTCAACGTTCAGATATTTTTCGTCGCTTCCACGCACTTGTTACGCAGTCGCCAAACTGGATCGTTCAATTTTTGCACCACTGGTCCGCGCGTTTCCTCAAGTGGCAGCCGTCGCTTCCTTTCCGATATATCTCGGGCCCATCCTGACGTTGCAATTCCTCTTGCTCTACCTCTTCCGCTTTAGCAGCCAGCAGAAACAGGTCACTTAAAGGAAGCGAAGCCGGGCCGATGTATCCGCATCAGAAATGCACACACGGAGCTCCTTCCTTCGTTCGTCCCCCGCTGTGGACGACAGACGCAAAATGAGGCCCTTCCTTTCGATCGGCCGCGGCTCCTTCTCGGCCGGTCCGTGTCCGCCCTCTAATTCCGTCCGTCCGTCGCCTGGTCGCGCGCGCGTTTCGCGTCGTCCGGCCGGCCGTTCGAAGTATGGTCGCCGGCCGGCCGGTCGATCGACCAACACCCCGATGGAGGCAACGTTAAAGGTGCTGGCGACGAAAAAAGTAGATCTTGGTGGACTGGGTTTAATTAACGAACGCATCTTATTGAGAATGTGCCTCACTAGCGCAAAAATATGCTCTAGAAAGAGGGCGTATCTCGTCTGGTGGACAGGGCCCGAATTTGGACGGCGGACGGTCTGTCGGTCGACATGCGCTGAATTTATTCCGGGGAAAAAAAGTTGGGAAGGGGGTAAAGCGAGCGGGCGCGGGCGGGTGGTTTTCTTCCAGAAGCTGCAGCCGGTGACTGACGGCTGATGGCCGGTTTAAAGACGTTTAGCGGGTGGACGCGGACGGGCGGACCCGACCTTGGACGGTAAAAGATGGCTGTATGCAACGCTTGCTCGAAGCGAGCACCTCTTTATGACGGTGTACGTATTTTCACTTGCTTTTTGGAGCAAGTACGTGAAGTGCGGTCCTAAAAGCCGGACGATCTGAATAGAAGGAATGAAAGAGAAACTGAGTGCTAGTTCGGCCGGCCGGCGTCATGTGGCGTCAGATACAACTGGCTTTTTGGTCTATAGCCACATGCAGCAAGTACTGCCTCGGTTCTCGGCCGGTCGGTCGGTCGGTCGGTCCGTGAGCCGGCGGCCGTGAAACTATTCAACTTTAAGGGATCCAGCGATCGGGATTTCCAATCATGCACTTTACCCAAGTGAGTCTCCAAGGACTCCTTATGTCATGCTCAGAAGACCGAACTTGGTTAATAAAGAGACAAAGGCATCTTAATTATAGCGGGGGTATGCAGTTCGTTTATTACTGGCAGCAATGTTGTTGACTCCAGCAGAATCCGTGCCATTGGGGAGTCTAGTCTGTTTTATTTCTGTAGCTAAAATAGCTAGCGCGTCGATCAATAGACGGAAATACGCAGGCGACACGGCTAATCACGAGCAATTGACGTGGGAATATTTTTTCCTAAACTACGAGTAATCCGACCTCCTACGCGAGCGCGAGACGCACATTCGCTTGACCTCCAATGACGACGGCGCTTTTTCGATGCCGCTGAGACAACTGTTGCGCTGCAACCGCTTCCACAAAACATAAATTAGCCGCTTTGCTGGCAACTGGATGGAGTCTTTAAGCAATCGTAAGACGTCCTTTCAGTTCCAAATTAACGTATCCTTTCCGAAACATTAAGTGGCCTTACCTCGATTTCGATTGAGTCTGGCAATGGACAGATGAAAGGCTAAAAAGGTTAACTCGTGCTGGCCGCCAAAATCCTCTATTCCTTTCCTTCTTTCAACCTCATCTGTCAATCGCGGCCAAGGATGAAGGATGCTATAAATTAATTGGAACGCGACATGGTTCGACACCCGGAGATAAACATGCAGCTAGACTGGTAGGTTCGTCAATGACACGGAATCAAATTAGACTCTGTCGACTCTTAGCCGGGAAATCGGACGGAATCCCCCATTTTATTGGCCCACTGCGAGACACGCAATGGACGATCGAAAGAAGGCAGTCAGTCAAGGCATGCCACAGTCTGTTCGTCAGCTGGATTGGCAGTGGCAGTCAGTTAGGGTTGCCCGTGACAAATGTACGTTATAAAAGTCCATGGACCAATACCTGATAAAGTATTACTAAGTAATATACATATCATATCCTGGACTCTATATGTATAGTAACCCGCGTATAATTACAGTATGTCTGCCCCTTTACCGCCAGACGTGTAGCACGCGTTATTAAGTCAGTTGTCTGCCCCGTCCGCGTTCAATGTCAAGTTTCTCTGCTCTGTGAGTGCGCGCTGGCGCCGCTCGATCGATAGCCTGGAGCTCGGCTCGGCACGCATGCGGCCTACCTGTACCTATACATAACCAGTCTGTCACTTTTTGTTGCCAACCACTTACGGACGTGGACATAAACTGAAAGGAAATCCATATCCATACTCGGATTTGGTCAACCACATGTACGCGTGCGGACAAGAGTTTCCTCGATGTACTCTGCTGTACGTTGTTCCAAAGGGGTTTCGAGCCAAAAACTTGTATTTCGTATACTATACGTCATGCATATACTCTTGAAAAGATTAATTTGGAAGTAAACCCGATCGGGAACGGTGCAACGGTGGCATCACATTACTGATGCATCTCTCGAAGCTGGAAAATTCCAAAACCGACTTACCAATCGCCCATTTGGCGCACAAAGAAAAATGCCAGAATTAAGTGAATCAAAAACCGCCCAAAAGGTCTCTTTCGATCACGCGCGGTTGTTTCACTCTACAAATCCGCGTACAGGCCTTTCACGCTTCCCGAATCGATGTTGCTGGCCACGCCACCGAGCATTAATATGACAACGTACGTTTACCGCGCTATGTGGCCGCCAACAGGACGCGCGATCGAAGAGAGCCGCAAAACCAGGAAATACACTATTGAAATGGGGCCAAATCAGCATTGTACGTATAGTTAAAATATTCAACCATGGGGGTTGATATTCCAAGAATATTTCCAAAGTCATCCAATAAGCATTGGATTGGCCAAAATAATCGCTTGGTGCACTCCCCGAATTTCCAAGGCCCCTTTGCGGCCAGTCAACATTGCAACGCCGCGGCGACACTCAATCAAAACAGCCACAACAACCGCGGCGGCATGGCAGGGCAACTAGGCAACAGATTTCGCCGGGAAATTGAGGCTGGCGTTTTATCGCTTGCTTGCGGCGGGTGCAGCGTCACGTTGAATGTGCATTCTTTCTATCGCGCAATGTGTAGTAAGTAATTGCTTGTTTATATCTTGCTTGAGGCGGAAAAAATTAGCGGCCGCGCAACTTGCACGTATGAATACTACAGATCTACAGGGAGATGTAGCTCCATTACACGGCGCATACACCGTAATTGAAACGAAAAGTGAAACTGTTTAAAGTCAGCGCTTTTAACCCTTTTTACCGCCTCCGTTGCTCCCTTATAACGACGGGTTTTCCTATTCACTCTAAAGTCGCACAGGAAATTCAATGTGAAACTCCGAGTAGATGTTGCAGACGCAAAATGTCACAAGAATCTCAATAGGGGACCAGGGAGATGGGAAATCGCTCGCTCGCTTGCTGGATCCTCCCCTAATTTCACGCCATTCTGCACCGTAATTGTGTCGGTGCAGTTTTCGCGGGAAAATATCACCGTAAATTTGCACAGAGCGTCGTCATACCAGCTCCAAATAAAAAAGTATTTACTTGATGGGCGTTTCCGTCTCGCCGGGAATTAATCCCGCAATTAGGGAAAAATCTGTCATACAGGCGCATATGCGTATTGGCATACAGCTACATACACGCCATGTCGAACGAGACTGTGTCAAATTGCCATTAAGGCCACATTCGTTGGTATAGACAGAACGGAAAATTGCTGCAAACTCGCCGACATAAACTCCCCGAGCGTCGTTATCACGCTTGCAGAACGTCCGCGTAGGTAAATGTCGGGAGAGGCCGGCGGCAAGCCTCGGGGAGATGTTTCGCTCGCTCTTCAAGGCCAAGGCTTTTTTGCCGATCGATCGAGCGCGGTTCACTTTAATGGTGCTCGGAGAATGGCGTACCTACATTGTCTGCTTGTGATTGCATTACATATTTTAAACGAATGTCACGTGTCCGTACTACTGTAGTATATGGATCTTTCATACCTTACATTTCTTAATGCTCTTAATTGTACGCACTTCTTCGCTTTCCGAGCATCTTATATTCTCGTCCTTGATGTTCACATCGATGTAATCCTTAGCCCTGGTGAGCAGGAGCATCGCGGCCCCGCCGGTGGGAGCGTAGCCGCCATCCCCGATGGCGTTGATTAGGGGCGACCTGTCGCTCGCGTCCACCGAATTCACGTCCACGTCGTCCCGCTCAAGGAGCACCTGGATGGCGGAGACCCGGCCATAGAACGCGGCGTAGTTGATCGCGGACCTGTTATTCGGGTCATGATCTACTTTGTCGACCGGCGCGTTGACATCGACGTCGCCTCTGGCCAAAATTAGCTCAAGGATGCGGCGGCCGGAGTTTAGAATGGCCTAAAATAGAATTTTCACCTACGTAGAGAAACCCAAACCATAAATTGACCTAACTAACTATACGTATAATGAGCAACTCTCAGATCTTTTAACAGAAGAGAAAGAAGTGTTCACACTATATGACCCCTGACCATGTTCCCCTGGTTCCCCATATGATAGGCACAGACAAATGATGCAATATGTACGCTAGTCGCAGGCGGCACAATTATTCTTTTAGTACGGTTGGGATGCGATCATAGTCCACCAATATATAACAAAAGAGGATAAGTAAAGCATATTTTTTTATGCGTATTAATCGTAGTTATTTCGCCAGCTTTCTATTACGCCACATTGCTATTGCTAGAGTGTTCAGATCATTGAAGGAAAGCGGTCTTGCTATTTATAGAAGATTTCTTTTCAGTTTGAAGAAAGTCCATTCATTCATGTGTCCTTTCGTCACGACTTGTTCGCACTTCCAGTCACTTTAAAGACGTGTAGGACTTGCTTATCAGTTCCACTGGGAGCAGCAGCCGAGGAAGGCGCTGATGGTGGGTTCGCGGTGGAAGGCGATGCTACAACCACTAACGATCCGGGTACGGCGTTGGCCAAACCGGGGTTTGCGGCTAATAGGCCAGGCGGCAATGCAACAATGGGACCGGAGGCCGTCGAGGACGAGGAGGCCTCGGCGCCGCCATCTTGGAGCAGATTCTTGAGCATCGACTCGTTCTCCTTGTTCTTGTTCTGCGACGCTGCCATGTTTGGCACCGCCGCCAACCTCCGTTTCTTGGCCCCGGCGGTCGGCTTCGTCGTCGTGGTGGAGACGGTGTCATCGCCGCCTTCGTGTTCTGTCGCAGCGGCAGCAACGGCAGCGGCCGCGAGGGCGTCGACGCTTCTCTGCATGGCGGCGGCAGTGGGGAACTCCGAGGTGGAGGATAGACGCCGCGAACTGCGACGCCTCGGCCGACCAGAGCACACGTCCTCCTCCTCTGCCTCCCCGGCCGCTCCGGCCTCGGACAGCTCGGCGTCAGCGTCGGCGTCGTCAGAGTCGGAGTAGTAGCCACCGCTTCCCGCGGACTTCCGGCTCCTTCGCTTCCGCTTCTTGGCCGAGCTCGATGGCTGCCTGACCGCCCTGCGTCGCCTTCGCCCGCCCCCGGCCGCGTTCTCCTCCTCCTCGTCCTCGTCCGTCTCGCCCTCCGAATCGAAAATCGAAGTGTCGAAGGGCATGCACTCCCTCAGGTGCCTGTCGACGAGGCCGCGATTGCTCCTCTCCTCGCGCTTGAACTTCATCTTCAGGTCGTGCCTCGAGCGCCGCTTGAAGACGCTCTCCATCATGGAGAAATCGGTTCCGAACACACTGAGGGCCTTGTAGAAGCGCATCGTCTCCCGGTTCGTCCAGTCCACATTCTTGCGCTTCTTGCCCCACGAGCCGTAGTTGGTGGAGCTCTGGTTGGAGGACTCGAAAACCACTGGAGCCTTAAGCAGATCCTCCTTGGCCTTCTTTGCAGCCGATGTCTCGATCACAGTGCTCTCCTCGTCCACCACGATCTCGCCGTTGGGGCCGACCTTGACCTGCGGCACCGGCATCTTCTCGTCCACCTCGTCCTCCACTGCATCCTCCTTGTTTAAGTCGTCGTCGACCATCTCCTCCTCGAGTCGTTCCTTCACGGCCGCAAGTCGGTCGGGAACGGCGGCGGCGTTGGCCGCATTGACGCCCTCCTCGCTGATCGACGACGCTCTGGAGGCCCGCCTCGAGCTGGAGTTGCTCATTCGCGCCCCCTCGGACGGGTTGTAGTAGATCAGGTCGAACATGGTCATCTTCTTCCGCTCCGGCACGCCCGCGTTGAACTTCCTCTTGTGGTCGGCCTTCCGGCGGTCGTAGACGGACGCCGCCGTGGTCGTCACCTGTGAGCTTCCCATGAGCTCGACGACGCCCCTCCCGCTCGTGCTCGTCTCCGTCAGGCGCCTCTGTCGGACGGCGATGGCGGCAGGACGGGGAGGGCTGTGCAGGAAGTTGGGAGACAGAGACTGCGCGCTGTCCAGGGAGGCGCGGTTCGCCGAAGGGTGCCGAGTGCGCTCAGGGGACTTGCTCGTTAAAAGCGCAGACTTGAGGATCGGCGACGCCGGCACAGGAGGCGGCGGGGACATCGGGGCGGCCGAGCGGGGCGGCGAGGAGAGGATCGTGGACGGCGGCGCCGGGGTGGGGGTCGCGCCTGAACCTACGTAAAATGGCAAACGTTATCAAGTCTACGTCGCGAAACACCTAGCTGACAGATACTTTGACGCACACGTAACAGCCGACATGACAAGGCTGTCGCGTCGCGTTCATATCGTTGATTGAGACCCTACCTGGCATACTAATTCCCGTCGCATTTTCCGACGTGGTGATGGGCGTGTCGGCTTTGGGCGTCGCCGGCGCGGGCGGCAACGCGCCGTCGACCGTCTCCTTGAGGCTGGCCGTAGAGCTCCCAGAAACGGTCCGGATCCTCTTCTGGGCGGCCGCCGCCGCCGCAGCCGCGGACAATGGGTTCTCCGATCCTGAGACCTTCCTCGACCTGGCCGTGGGGGCAGGCAGGTTCGGACGGAACTTGGCCTTCAGGCGCATGGTGCATACGTAGGTGCTCTTCTGGTTAGAGCGGGCTCTCCTGCAGCTGCGCTGGTCTTTGTCCAACTGTCTCCTAGTCCTTGGTCACTTTACATCGGTTTCCTTCAATTGCATCATTCGCAACTAAGATTAACTCGTCCACAACTCTCGACTTGCAAGGCTGAGCAATCTGATGACACCGAGCGAAACCAACCAAACGCGGTCTATAATTATATGTCTCTACGATGATCGAAGCCGTCCGCAACGTAGTCTCGCCTCTTGGCGACAGTTTTGAATGTGGAAACCACTGTGGGATGGGGTATCAATCTCGCTCACTTATCCTCTCCCATGGCCAGAAAAGTGTGCAATCGATCTCCACAGTCCACACCCACGTTGACTCTTCTTCCTTTCTCTCTCTCTCGTTAGGAGAGCAGAGTAGAGCAGCAGACGGCAAACAGCGTCCCACGGTCCCAGACTCCCAGTCTCCCAGCCCCAAGAAGATCTATGTGGCTGGCTGGTTGGGGCTGCGCAGTGCGCACCGCGCTCGCTCGCTCGCTCGCTCGCTCGTTCGCTCTCTAGTCTCTCTCGCTTATGTTTTGTGCTTCTGCTTCTGCTTCTGCATGCTTGAATCTCTCTTTCCTGCGCACCTAATACTAAGGGGGGACATCTTTTGTTGTTGTTGTACTCCAAAACCCACATGCAAAATACACCGATAAATAACATTATCTTCAGCACAGGAGTCTTAATGTGTTGTTCGAGTTAAATAGTTTTTTCTAAGAACCCTGAAACTGCGGACGCCATAGATATTAATCTGTCAGAGAGTTGCTTTACCTGCGGAAAAATATAACATTCAGTTTCCCATCCATGCTTTGTAATTGTAAAGTTAATAACGACACGCTTAAGGATACAGAAGTATCTAGCCAGAAAATGTAACTTTTTTATCTGCATAGTATTCAATGTCAATATATGTCACGCATGTGTTTTAGCCGTCTTTGTCTGAATTGGTCGGCCCTGTACGGCAAGGGTCCCTTTGGTGCGCTTCGCAGCCTTCGCTGCTGCCGCTGCATCGTTGGTCCAGCCAGCCAGCTCTTCCGAGTTCCGAGTTCCGAGCGAGATGTGCAGAAGCCAGAAGGACTCAACTCAAGTCAACGAGACGCGACGTGAACGAAGCTAGAGCTAGTGCTAGTCTCAGTCTCGGGCTCTCTGGTCTCTGGGTCTGGCTCTCTGCAGTGCACTCGACTCCAAGTCTCCAATAGAAAGGCAACAACGTGAGTGATACATATCGCTTGTCGCTTCGTCGACTTCGATGAGACAGAGAGACGGACAATAGGCCTGGCAAGAGATCGCGATCGTCTAATTTTGGGCCTTTTTGGAGGAGCCAACCAACACGCGGCCAGTGTCGTCGAATTAATCCTGCGGATTATCTCAGGTAACGTGGAAAATTAAA
>JAAUYK010164599.1_pt1 | contig 15246 bp, 11 predicted proteins | sample 7278021 | NCBI WGS metagenome assembly JAAUYK01 (sample SAMN14350223, study PRJNA611818) | marine sediment metagenome | isolation source: surface marine sediment (1.8m) | place: French Polynesia: Moorea | collected 2018-08
ACGCCGCCAGCTCGCGCAGGGCGGCATCGAGCGCCGGCACCAGCACGGGGCAGTGGGTCACACCGCACAGTGCGTGCGAGCGCCGCGCGCGGAAGCCGACCCGGCCGGCGGCGACCCGCACGCGGGTCCGGCCGCGGTAGCCCAGCGGTGCGGGAGAGGGGGTGAAGCGAGGCGCTGCGGCGAGCGGGAACCCCCCGATGCGGCGGAGCGCATCCCCCAGGATCGCGGCCTTCGACGCAAGCTGGGCCGGGTAGCGCAGATGCTGCCACGCACAGCCCCCGCAGCGTCCGAACACGGGGCAGACCGGCTCCTGCCGGTCCGGGCCCGGCTCGAGGAGCGCGACGACGCTCGCTCTCGCGTAGCGCGCCTTGCGGGACTCCACGCGCACGCGCACGCGGTCTCCCGGCGCGGTCTGGGGAACGAAGACCGCGAGCCCGTCCGCGCTGCGTCCGATGCCGTCGCCTCCCGCGACCAGCCGCTCGATGCGCAGCTCGAGCTCATCCATCCCCCCTCCCCCGCTCCCATCCGGCCCAGTCATCCGGCCGGCTCAGCGGGCCGGCTCAGCGCTGCGCCCTCATGTAGCTCCCGGCGCGGGGCTCGCGCCTTCCGCACCACGGGCAGAAGCGCAGGAAGGCGTGGGAGGTCGGCCAGCGACAGCGGGGGCAGCGGTCGGGCAGGTCCGGGTGCGACCAGACCCGCTTGGTCTTGCGTTTGCACGTCGGGCAGTAGCGCATGAAGCGACGCAGCTGACCGTCGCAGCCTCGCGAGGTGCAGCGGCGCTCGGCGTGGGGGTCGCGGGGCGGCTTGCGGCCGTTGCCCTGGAAGCGGCCCGCGTAGCACCACGGGCAGGCCGTCCACTCGGGACGGACTCCGCGCTCGCAGTCGGGACAGATGAGCGGAAAGCGCGTCGCCTCGATGAACGAGTTGCCGTCGCTCCCGCACCAGGGGCAGTACGACATGGCCTCGGCGATGGGACCGTCGCAGCGATGGCACAGGTAGCGCAGATCGAGGCCCCGTCCGTGGGCGCGCCGGAAGGCCTCTCCCTGCACGGCGAGGGGCGAGGGCGCGGGGGCGGCGCGCCGGCGGCGGACGCGTCGGGGTGCGACGCGCTCGGCTTCGATCCGTTCGAAGGCCCGATCCAGGGCGACGCGGAAGGCCTCTCCGTCCGCGTAGCGGCGTCGCGGATCGAACTGGGCCGCCTTGCGCAGCACCGGCCGAAGCGGCTCGGGAACCTTCGCCTTGAAACGCGCGTACCCTTCCGGGGGCCAGGCGAAGGGCCAGGTGGGCAGCACCCCGGTCAGGATCTCGTAGGCGATGACGCCCAGGGAGAAGACGTCGGACGCGAAGCGCACCCGCCCGTAGGCCTGCTCCGGGGCCATGTAGCCCAGGGTCCCGGCCTCGGTGTAGCTGCGCGTCACGCCCCGCGAGAACCGCGACGCCCCGAAGTCCCCGAGCGCGGCGCGTCCGTCGGAGAAGATCAGGATGTTCTCGGGCTTGACGTCCCGGTGCATCACGCGCAGCCCGTGCGCGTAGGCGAGGCCGGCCGCGATCTGCCGCACGACGTCGAGGGCGACCGCGCCGGAACGGCGGGCCTTCGGGTAGCTCGCGAGGCTCGCGACGGCCAGGTCGGTGGCCATGGTGAAGCGGCCGTCGATCCAGTCGGCGTTGCGGACGGCCACCACGTTCGGATGGTCGAGCCGGCTGGCGACGCGCGCCTCGTGCTCGATGGCACTGCGGCCCCACTCCTCGACGGCCTCCCGGTGCGCGACCTTCAGCGCCAGGTCCTGGTTCACGATGGTATCGCGGGCCTTCCACACGTCCGCGAAGGACCCGCGACCGATTCGCCGCTCGAGGCGGTACTTTCCGAGACGACTGCCCCGGCGCAGTGCGGCCAACTTCAGTGCACCTCCGAAGGGCCGAAGCCCAGCGCCTCGAGCTCCCGGCGCAGCGGCGTATCGGGAGCCAGCAGCCGCCGCAGGGCCTGCAGGGCGGGACGCTCCCAGCGCGAGACCGGCACCGCGAAGTCGTAGCACTCCGCGCGCAGCGGGCGGAAGTGCAGACCCGAGTGACGGGCCACGGTCTCGATCGCCACGCCCCAGTCGGCGCGCCCTTGCGCGACCGCGGCCGCCACGGCGAAATGCGAGCGCGGCTCGTACGCGTAGCCCGGGGGTCGACGTTCGCCCAGGAGTTCGTCGATCAGCACCCGGGTCCCGCTGCCGCGGTTTCGGTTGACCATGCGCGCGCGCGGATCCGCGATCAGCTCCTCGGCGTCGCGGCGATCCTCGGATCGGGTCATCACGCCCTGCAGCCGCGCGTAGCCCGGAACCAGCCGCAGCGATGGGTCGAGGAAGGGCGCGTTGTAGCGGCCGCTCTTCGGGTCGAGAAGATGGATCGGAGCCACGTCGCACTCGCCACGCCGCGCCGCGGCCAGACCTCCCTGGCTCCCGACCGCCAGCACCTTGGTGCGAAAGCCCTCTCGGGAGAGGGCCGCCACGATGCAGTCCAGACCGACGCAGTGGCTTCCCACGATGACCAGATCCGCGACCGCGAGCCCGCCTCCCAGCAGGGTGACGTCCACCGCTGCGTCCTCCTCGACGATCTCGGTGTTGCGGCCGATGCGTACGAAGCCGTCGGCGCGGCTGAAGGCCGTGACGCTGCCGCTCCCCTTCCCCATCGGGTAGGCGGCGAGTCCACCCTCGCCGTCCCGGACGAGACCGACCAGCAGGTACTCGAGCCGTCCGCGCTCCGACACGACCTTCATGGCGAGGCGCGACGAGACCTCCTGACGCCGCTCCGGCGCGAGCCCGGCCAGCTCTCGCAGCAGCGGCGCGACGAACTCGTGGAAGGTGAAGACGGCCGAGGTCGGGAAGCCGGGCAGGACGACGACGGGGACGCGGCCGTGGGCGGCCAGGCAGATCGGCTTGCCGGGCTTGAGCGCCACGCCGTGGACCACGATTCCCGGATCGAGATCTGCGACCACGCGCCCGTTGAGGTCGCCCTCGCCCTTGGAGGTCCCGCCGGAGAGCAGCACCAGGTCCGCCTGCCGGAGGGCCTCGCCGAGGGCCGAACGCAGGGCGGCCTCGTCGTCGCGGAATGCGCCGAGGAACGCGGGCGCCCCTCCGAGCTCTCGCACCGCATCGGCGAGGATGCGTCCGTTGCTGTCGTAGACGAGGCCCGGCCGCATGTCCTCCCCGGGCTGCACGATCTCGTCTCCGGTCGACAGGATGGCGACGCGGGGTCGCCGCACCGCCAGGACCTCGTTGCGCCCGATGGCCGCGAGGACCCCCGTGTCGCGAGACGTGAGCCGGGCCCCGGCGAACAGGACGGTCTCCCCCGCCCCGATGTCCGTTCCGGCGAAGGAGACCGCCGCACCCGGAACCCGCGCGCGGCGGATCACGACGCTGCCGTCGGGCTCCAGGTCCGTGAACTCGACCGGGCAGACCGCGTCGGCCCCGCGCGGCAGCATGCCGCCCGTGGCGATCGCGGTCGCGGTACCGGGCAAGACCTCCTGGACCGGTGCGACGCCCGTGGCGATCGATTCGGCGTTGACCCGAAGTCGCACCGGCTCCTCTTCGCTGGCGCCGAAGGTGTCCTCGGCGAGCACCGCGAAGCCATCCATGTTGGAGCGGTCGAAGCAGGGCACGTCGACGTCGGCCCTCACGTCTGCGGCCAGCACGCGCCCCAGGGCCTGTTCCAGAGCCACCGGCTCCGAGGACAGCGGCCCCGGGTCGAGCACCCTGCGCCAGCGGCGTTCGGCCTCGTCGCGGTCGATCACCTCGAGGAACTGCTGCTGCCTCACTGGAGCCCCCCGGGCTGGAGCCCCCCGGGCGCTGAATCCTCGTCGTAGAGCAGGACCTCGACCTGGGCGCCCTCCGGCATCCCCTCCTGCTCCCGGGGAACGATCACGCAGCCGGACGCGCGCACGGTCGAGGAGAGGATCGAGGCGCCCGACGTGGCGATCGGAACCACCCGGCCCTCCTCGATGGCCACGCGCACGTAGTCCGTTCGCCCGACGGCGGAAGCGATCTTGCGCGACAGGGGCAGGACCGCGCGCCGGTGCGGCCAGGCCCGCGGCCGCCCGCCCAACGCGCGCAGCGCGGGCCCGGCGAAGAACTCGTACGCGCACAGACAGCTCACCGGATTGCCGGGCAGCAGGAACACGAGACGGGACCCGATGCGCCCGACGCCGGCCGGACTCGATGGCCGCATCGACACGCCGTGGAAGTCGAGACTGCCCAGCTCGTTCACGAGACGCGGCGCGTGGTCCTCCAGTCCCACCGAGCTGCCGCCGGAGACCAGGATCGCGTCGGCGTCGGCGCTCCCGAGCGCCGCGCGGATGCGCTCGGGCCGGTCCGGCAGCAGCTCGAAGGGGAGCACGCACGCGCCGTCGCGCTCGGCCAGCCCGCGCAGCACGACGGAATTGCTGTCCGCGATCCGCGCCCCGACGGGGCGGGTTCCCGCCGGCAGCAGCTCGTCTCCGGTGATCACGAGCCGGACGCGGGGACGGCGCACGCACTGGGGAAGGGCGACACCGATCGATGCCAGCAGACCGGCGTCCTGCGCGCGCAACCGACGCCCCGCCCGCAGCACCACCTCTCCCTCGCGGATGTCCTCCCCGACGGCGCCCACGTTCTTGCGGGGCGCGACCGGCTCGCTCACGTGGAGGCGCCCGGAATCCTCGCTGCAGACCTCGGCCATCACGACGGCATCGGCGCCCGTCGGCACCTCCGCACCGGTCATCACACGCACCGCCTGACGCGGTCCGACCTCGGCTCCGGCGGGTCTTCCGGGCAGCGCCTCGCCGACCAGCTCGAGCTCCACCGGCTCGTACGCCGAAGCGCCGAAGGTGTCCTCACCCCGCACCGCGTAGCCGTCCATCGCCGAGCGCGGGAAGCCCGGAACGCTCACCTCGGCCCTCACGTCTTCGGCCAGGACACGCCCGATGCAGGCCGAGAGCTCCACCGGCTCGGGCGGGAGGGGGCGGGCGCGCTCGGCGATGAAGCGCTCGACGTCCTCGACGTCGGCGCGCTCGGCGAACCCTCTCATTCGGACGTCACGCATGGCTTCGGAAACTACGCGCGAATGCGTCGCACGCAACGCGTGCGCGAGTGCAGGCGGACCGGGGAAGGAACGGCGCGCCTAGCCGGAGGCCTTCATGGTGAAGAGCTCCTCGTCGTTGCCGAAGCGCTGGTAGGCCTGGGCGACCGTGTCCGCAGGGACGTCCCAGACGAGCTTGGCCGGCCCGATGGGGTCCTCGGCCATGCACTGGGGCATCACGTCGTCCTTCTCCGTGAAGCCGGCACGGCGGTTGAATTCCCACTCGTCCTCGAGGCATCGCCAGGCCAGGTCGGCGATCTGGTCGCGCGAGATCTCCTCGCCGTAGAGCGCCCCGTAGAAGCCGCGGATGTCGTCCAGGTTGGGCTGGAGGAACTGACAGAAGCCCGAGGAATCGCAGACGGCGTTCACCATCTGCGACCGCTGCGAGGCGTGGGCCCATTCCTCCGGCGGCATGCCCGGGTTCACGATCAGACCGGCGGTGTGGTCCGCGCCCATGGGGCTGGTGCAGTAGGTGACGCCGGTGGCCTTGAGGGGTCTGGGATCCCAGGCGGGCAGGGCCTGGCCCTTCACGATCGGAACCCGGTGGTGACCGGTCTTGCGACCCGTGGCCGCGGCACCGTTGCCGATCGCCCGGCCGAGCTCCGTGCCCTCGGCGATCTCCTTGAGGATGCGCTTGGCTCCCTCGGCATCGCCGAACTGCATTTCGCCGGCGTCCATCCAGACCGCGATGGCGGCGCCCGTCTCGATGGTGTCGAGTCCGACCTCGTCGCACAGCCGGTCGAGGTCCGCCACGTCCTCCCAGCTCGCCACCCCGATGTTGGCGCCGAGCAGGGTCAGGGTCTCGAACTCGAGCGCGGAGGTCTTGTACTTGCCCTCGGCGTCGTGGACCACGTTGCTGCACTGGACGATGCAGCCGGTCATGCAGTTGTGCATCCCGCCGCCTCGCGTCTCGAAGCTCTCGACGATGCGGGCGCCGTCCAGGGTCTGGGCGTCTGGCGACTGACCCTCGGTGCGGTTCTTGTAGGGGAACGTGTTGAGCATGTTCGCGATGGGCACCACCGAGCTGGTGCCGGTCTTGAACATCTGCGGGCCGTCCAGGTAGTCCTTCGTGTACTGCTTCGAGAGCTCGACGAAGCGCTTGCGGTCGGCGGGCTGGCGCACCCGCGCCTTGCCGGGATCCACCGAGACGTACTTGAGCCCCTTGGATCCCATGACGGCGCCGAGCCCTCCGCGCGCGGCGTGGCGCGCCGGCCTGCGCTCCTGATCCTGGTCGGTGCAGGCCACGGATGCCCCCGTGAGCTTCATCTCCCCGGCGGGCCCGATGCTGATGAACGAGGCCGTTTCGGAGTAGCTCTTGGCGAGCTGGGCGATCAGCGCGTAGTTCCACATCCCCTTGCAGTCCGGCACCTCTTTCACCCCGACGCCCTCGGCCGTCACGTCGAGCGCGTAGCGCTTCTCCGGGTCCGCGGGCTGCCCCTTCACCACCACGGCCCGGTAGCCGAGCTTCATCAGATCCTGGCCCGGGTTCCCGCCGGCATTCGCCTCCTTGATGCCGCCGGTGAGCGGGGACTTCCCGCCGATCGAGATCCGTCCCGAGGTCGGGGCGGAGGTGCCCGAGAGCACGCCCGGCGCCATCACGAGGACGTTGTCGGGACCGAGCGGATCGCAGCTCGGATCGCACTCCTCGAGCAGGATGCGGGCCGAGAGTGCGCGCCCACCCAGGAGACTCCAGTCCTCGGGGAACGGCACGGCCTCGGCCGTCTGGGTGGTCATGTCCACGCGGATGAGTCGGTCGCCGGTGGGTCCGCTCACGATGTCCTCCTGTCGACGGGTGCGGGGCGGGCGCAAAGCCGGTGGCGGAGCATACCACGACGCGCCAGCGCGATACGCGGCCTGCAGCGGCCTGCTAGCCGCCGGCGATGGCGGCCAGGATCTCGAGCTCGTCCGCCGCGGATAGGGGTTTGTCGAGGGCCTCTCGGTCGATCTCCTGGCCGTTCACGAACAGACTCACGAAGCGGTGGGCTCGACCCGAGCCGTCGAGGACCTGCTCACGAAACCCGGGAAAACGCGATCCGACGGCCTCGAGGCATTGCCGGACGGTCGCGCCCTCGACCTCGACGCTGGCTTCCCCCCCGGTGGGTCCCCGATAGGGCGGCGGGATCCGGACGGTCGGCATCGGCGCAACGGTAGCCGGGGAAACGGCTTACCGCTCGATTGCTCGATCGCTGGGTCGCCGAGGCGGCGGGGTCTTCCCGGGCCTCCGACGGGGCAGGCCCGGTATCTCAGCGGAGCCGCGGTGGCGCGTCGGTAGCCGGCGCTGCAGCGAAGGCTGCAGCAACCGTGCAGCGCGTGCCATGCGATCGAAGGGAGTCGGTCGCGGTCCGAGGATCCGGATCCTCCGGCGCACGACCGGTGGTGCCCTTCTCCGTCTCCGCAGTTCTGTTGGGAAGCTCCCGGGTCCGGGAAGACATCCCGCACCGAACTCGCAGGCGCGCTCTCGAGTTCTTGGATACTCGGAGTCGCCCCCAGCGGGCTCGCTCACCCCCAGCGCCTCGAAGGAACGCGCGTGGCACCGACGGCAGGGCCATGCGGGCGCCGGAAGCGAAACCTCGGTCTCCTCCAGCCGCGGCCCCACGCACTAGTTGGAGTGTAGAACGACACCGCGGGATCTTTCAATCCGAAAACTCGGTCATCGACCCGAAAAGTCGCGATGCGCGTAGTACGCGCGCCGCGCGGGGATGTGCCAGAAGCGCTCGTCGGGTACATCGAACGGTGTCGCACTCGTGGGGTCCGGAAGCCACGCCGTGAGCGAGCCGTCGCGGCCGCGTCCATGGTGGACGCAGCCCGTGTCGAGCCCTCGCAGTCCGGGCGCCACGTGCAGGCCCTGCATCGCCCAGTGTCCGTACACGATCCCGTAGCGATGGCCCCTCAGCGACCAGGCCCGATGCCACGGCACGAGATCGTCGGACGGCTCCTCCGACGCCCACGCGCCGTCCCACGACACGCTGCGGCCCCGCAGCAGACGACCGAGATCGTCGCGGACGGCATCTTCTCCCGATGCCGGCGACAGGAACCGCCGGAGCTCCTTGCGCGTTCCCACGCTCAGGCGGGCTTCGACTTCCCTCGCGCGCCGACACAGCTCATCCAGATCCCAATCCGGATGCACGGAGGCGTGGACGAGACAGAACGCCTGCTCGCCGAGCCGATCCCGCAAGGCCACGGGTTGTGCGAGGAGCCAGTCGATCCACTCCTCGCGTCCGGGATCCTCCAGGACGTCCCCGAAGGAGTCCCAGCGCGAGAGCTCTCGCAGCCCGAGCGCCGTGAGGATCAGTCCCAGCTCGTGATTGCCGAGGACGAGGCGAGCCGTGCCCGCCTCCACCAGCTCCCGTACTCGCGACAGGGCGCGCAGGCTGTAGGGACCCCGGTTGACCACGTCCCCCACGATCCACAGCTCGAAGCTCGCACCGAAAGTCGCCTGCACGCGACCGATCAGCTCGTCCAGCTCGTCCGCACAGCCTTGCACGTCGCCGACGAAGACCCGCTGCACGCTCCCTCCCATCACCTGCCCTGCGCTCGATCCGAGTCGCGGATCCGCCTTTCCGACTCCTTCACCCTGCCGACTGTAAGGCGATCCGCAGGAGAGTGACCCAGCGCGGGCTGGGTCGCGTCCCCAGGGGGTGACAGCGGGGTTGACGGTCGACCGATCTCGCTACACTTCCACCTCATTCCGGGCACTTCTGCGCCACATCCATTTCGCAAGCAACCGCAAGAACTCGCAAGAACTCGCACGAACTCCCACGGAGACGCGTTCTCGAGGAGCCGAGATCCCGGATCTCGACTCGATCGCCGGGTGGTGGCTGGATACAGGGGCTGGTCCTAGAGGCTGGGGGAAGGGTGGGACGCCGCTTCATACTCTGCGACGGCCTATCCGCTGCACGGCTGTGGAGCCGGATCGGTGCTGGCGACGCCGAGGTCCTGACCTGGATCCCGCGGGAGGCCGAGTCGCGGTCCCGGCCGCCGGGCTTCCACGCGCTGTCGGGCGGCCTCAAGGCCGAGGCGATCGCCAAGCTCAACCCGAAGGCCGGAGACGAGTTCGCCATCGTGAGCGAAGAGGCGAGCTTTGCGCGTGCCGCCGTGGTCGCGATGGCCGAGGCGGTGCCCGAAGCGCCGGTGCTGGTGCTCTCGGACAGCGTGACGTCCGACGACCTGCCGAGCCATCCCTGCCTGCGCGCCGCCGGACTGCGTTCCCTCATCCGCGACGACGTGAACGAGGAGTTCCGGCACCTCGCGAACCTCCACCGGGTGGTCGAGATCTCGTCGCTGCTCGGCCCGCGCGAGAAGCTCGGGATCCTGCTGCAGCCGGATCCCGACCCGGACGGGATCGCAGGCGGCTACGCACTGCGCGCCCTCCTGGGACGCAAGAGCCCCACGGCCCCGCTCATCTCCTTCGGGGCGGTGAAGCGTCCGGAGAACCGCGCCATGGTCCAGGCTCTCGGCATCGAGGTCCGAACCGTCACGCCGGAGGAGCTGGACGAGTTCGACGCCCTGGCGCTGATCGACGTACAGCCGACGGTCTTCGGCGAGAGCCCGCCGGCTCGCGTGCTCTCGGTGGACGTGGTGATCGATCACCACCCCGAGCGCACCGGCTACGACGCCGTGGCGCGCGACATCCGTCCGAGCTACGGCGCGACCTCGACGATCCTCACCGAGTATCTGCGGGCCGCCGGTGTGGAAGTGCGCCCTCGCCTCGCCACGGCGCTGGTGTACGGGATCAAGAGCGACACGCAGCTTCTCGGTCGCGAGACGAGCCGGCAGGACATGGCGGCCTTTGCCTTCCTCCACGGCTGTCACAGCCCGGCGCTGCTGCGGCGCATCGAACGGCCGGCGCTGCCGGCCGACGGTCTGCACGCACTCGGACGGGCCCTGGCCTCGACGAGCGTCACGGACGGCATCCACCTGCTCGTCCTCGGACGGGTGCCCGAAGACGTGATTCCCCAGGTCGCCGACTTCGGCCTCCAGGCCGAAGGGGCGGAGTGGGCCATCGCCGCGGGGATCGTCCAGTCCGATCTGGTCTTCTCGGTGCGCAACGTCGGGTACGTGCGGGCGGCGGGAGAGGTCGTGCGGGCCGTGGTCGAGGGACTGGGCGTAGGGGGCGGTCATCGCTCGATGGCCAAGGGCATCATCCCGCTCAAGGCGTTCCGGAAGACCTACGGCAGCGCGACGCGCGCGAAGATCCGGGAGGCGCTGCACGCCGCCTTCATGCAGGCGATCCGCGGCGACGGCTGAGCCGACCTCCGACCGCCCCCCCGCGCCGACACCGCTCAGGCGAGCGTCAGCAGCTCGTGCGCGCCCGCCATCCGCTCCGGGATGGGAACGCCCACCGGGCAGCTCCCCAGGCAGGGACCGCTGCATCCCGCGCAGACGCTCGCGTTGCGCTCGAGCTGGGCGTAGAGCCGCATGCCCTCCTTCTCCCATCCGTAGTCCTCGAAGTACATCCGGTGGCGGAGGACGTCGTGGATGGCGAGCCCCTCCGGGCAGGAATCCAGACAGGCGCCGCAGTGCGGTGCGCAGTAGCTGCCGAGGATCTGTCGGTCGTACTCCTCGAGGATCGCCAGGTCTGCGGCCCCGAGCCTCTTGCCGGACGCGCCCAGGAACTCGTCCACGTGCTGCAGCTCGAAGAACGAGACCACCGCGCAGGACACGTCCGCATTGGAGAGCGCCCACTTCAGGGCGGCGCGAGCGTAGGATTCGGCGTGAGGCTGGAAGTTCTCGAGCCCGCGATGCTTCGCGCCCTTGAGCGTCTTCATCGCGACGACGCCCATGTCCTGCTCGCTGCGCCCGCGGGCGATGATCCCGGGCAGGGGCGACCACAGACCGTGGTGGTAGGCGGGCATCATCACGTCGAAGCGGCCCGAATCGATCCCGGCGTTCGCCACCTCGACCAGGTTGGGCGTGTGGGTCGAGAAGCCGAGGAAGCGGACCTTGCCCTGCTCCCTGAGCCGATCGAAGGCCTCGTGGACGTTCGGGTCGAGCAGTCGCTCGACGGAGTCGACCGAGTGGATGTGGCACAGGTCGACGTAGTCCGTGCCGAGACGCCTCAGGCTCTCCTCCACCGCGCGCTGGTAGTGGGACACCGGTGTTCCCGCCGGAAGATGGCCGGTGGGCGTACAGAACTTGGTAGCGATGAAGAGCCGATCGCGCAGACCGCGGATCGCCCGCCCCATGGCCTGCTCGCTACCCGAGGCCGAGTAGTCCGGGGACGTGTCGAAGTAGTTGACGCCGCGTTCGATGGCGAGCCGCGCGATGCGCTCGCCGTCCTCGCCCCGGATCCGCCCGGTGCCGAGCACGATGTCCGAGACCTCGAAATCCGTTCGCCCGAGCCGGCGGTAGGCAGCGACGCGGTTGCCCTTCCACGTGTCCTTCCACTTCGGGTGTGTGTACACGACGTCGGAGTTGATGTGCTCCGACACGCCCGACCAGCCGCGGCCGCCCCGGCCGACCCCCAGGAAGGCGCGGGCCCCGGCGGCGAGTCCCGCCAGCAGGATCGAGCCGAGCGCCACGCCGGCCCCGGCGCCGGCTCCGGTGAGCAGCGTTCGCCGCGCGGGGTCCGTCGAAGCGGCGCTCGAGCGCACGGCCGCGCGCGCTGCGAGGAATCCCGCCAGGCCGATCACCAGCAGCGAGATCACGATCCACGCCGCCCCGGCCACGGTTCGGGTGGAGCCGGGGAAGAGGGACTGGATGGCCTCTCCGGCCGGGAAACCGCTCGGATCCAACCCGATCGGCATGCGGTAGAGCAGCCAGCCGGTCCACAGGTATCCCAGGACCACGGCGGCGACGAGGCAACCGATGATCACGTTGCGGGGCTTTCCGAACACGGCGATCCTCCTCGGTGGCGCGACGGAGCGGTGGCGCGACGGAGATGCGGGTGCGGTCAGTATAGACCGACGCGAGCGTCGGGTGCCGTCGTGCCCGGATCCCGGATCCCCGCTAGCCTGCCCCTCGCATGCGGCGGCATGGCCTGGCGGAGCGAATCGAGGTGGAACTCGAGCGTCGCATCGCGGCGCCCGCAGGCAGGGTGTGGGAAATCGTGCGGCGTCACGAACACATGCCGAGCTGGTCGCCGGCACGCGAAGTCGTGCGGCGCCGTGCCGGCGTGGACGAGCCGGACGGGATCGGCGCGATCCGCGTGGTGCGTATCGGCGGGCTCGCCATCGAGGAACGCGTCACCGACTTCAAGCCGGGACGCCGCATCGAGCTGCTGGCCCTCGCGGGAGGACCCTTTCGGGACTGCGCGAGTGAGATGGAGCTGGTTCCTGAAGGGGACGCGACCTCCTTGCGATGGCGCGTACTCATGCGGCCGCTGCTTCCGGGAACCGGCTGGCTGCTCCGTCGTTCCACCGCGAGGGTCCTGCGGAGTGGCCTGGCCGGCATCGCCCGCATGGCGGAGGATCGGTGAGCGATCGAGCGCAGCCGCCCGAGTCCCTTCCCTTGATCATGCCGAGCATTGCGGCGGCCAAGTACTACGTGGGAATGGAGCTCGGACCGACGGAATGGATTCCCATCACACAAGACCGGATCAACCGTTTCGCCGAGGCGACCGGGGACCGGCAGTGGATCCACTGCGACGTGGAGCGGGCGCAGCGCGAGTCGCCGTGGAAGACCACCATTGCTCACGGCTACCTCACCCTCTCCCTGGTGCCGGACCTGCTTCCGCGGCTCATCCAGCTGATCGGCGGGAAGACGGCGGTCAACACGGGGGTGGACAAGTGCCGGCTCTCGGCGCCGGTGCCGAGTGGCTCGCGCGTGCGCATGAGTGCCGTGATCAGGAGCGCGCGCACGATCCCGCGCAGCGGCGTCCGCCTGACCTTCGGCGTGCGCTTCGAGGTGGAGGGCAATGCGAGGCCCGCCCTCGTCGCGGACGTGAACTACGTCTACTTCTCCTGACCCGACGCAGCGGCGGTCCTCGCCACGGCCGGCCTGGCGCTGCAGGGCACGCTGTCCGACTTCTCCGCGGGGGTGATGCTGCACGGGTTCTGGACCCGGCGGGGTGACCCGCCTCGGACCGCGTCCCATCGGCGCGATCGGTTGACGACACGGCGGGGGGCGCCGATCCTGGCAGCATGCGCATCGCCCTCGCGCAGGTGAATCCCACCGTCGGTGACCTGGCGGGAAACCGGAGGCTCGTCGAAGAGGCAGCGGCCAAGGCGGCCGCCGAGCGGGCGGACGTGGTCGTGCTCCCCGAGCTCGTGCTCACCGGCTATCCGCCGATGGATCTGCTGGAGCGCGAGGGCTTCGTGCGCGACCAGCTTCGCGAGCTCGAAGCCCTGCTGCCCGCGTCACGCCAGGTAGCCATCGCGCTCGGCGCCGTGCTGCCCGCCACCAGGGGAGGTCCGCAGAAGCACCTCAACGCCGCAGTGCTGCTGGCGGGTGGACGGCGCGTAGCCGAGCAAGCCAAGACCCTGCTCCCCACCTACGACGTCTTCGACGAGAAGCGCTACTTCGCAGCGTCGCAACGACGCGAAGTGTTCGCGCAGGGCACGGGCGGTCTCCGGCTGGGCCTGACGGTCTGCGAGGACACCTGGGTCGAGGCGATGGGCTACTCGATCGATCCGGTGTCGGAGCTGGCGGAGCTGGGCGCCGAGCTGGTCCTCAACCCCTCCTGCTCGCCGTGGCACGTCGGCAAGGCGGCCGAGCGCCGTCGGATGCACTCCAAGCTGGCCTCGCGCACCGGCGTGCCGATCGTCTTCGTGAACCAGGTCGGAGGCAACGACGAGCTGGTGTTCGACGGGGGCTCGTGCGTGGCCGATGCGAGCGGCCGTATCCACGCTGCGCTGCCCCTGTTCGAGTCCGCGTTCGGGGTGGTGGAGGTCCCGGGCGGCGGCGGTCTCGAGCCGGATGCCGTCGAGGACCCGGGCCACACGGCCCAGCTCGAGACGGGGCTGGTGCTGGGCATTCGCGACTACTTCCGCAAGCAGGGCCTGCCGCCCGGGGCCGTAGTCGGGCTCTCGGGCGGGATCGACTCCGCCGTCACCGCGCACCTGGCGGTGGAGGCGTTGGGCCCGGACCGCGTCCTGGGCGTCGCGATGCCGGGCCCCTACTCGTCGGAGCACAGCCTCGACGACGCGGAGGCCCTGGCGCGGAATCTGGGCATCGAGCTGCGACGGATCCGCATCGAACCGGTCTTCGAGGCCTATCTCGACGTATTCCGGTCGATCTTCGGCGAGCGCGAGGACTACGGCGTCGCGCAGCAGAACATCCAGTCGCGCATTCGCGGCGCCATCCTGATGGCCGTCTCCAACGCCGAGGGTCGTCTGGTGCTCGCCACGGGGAACAAGAGCGAGCTCTCCATCGGCTACTGCACGCTCTACGGTGACACGGTGGGAGGCCTGGCCGTGCTGGGAGACGTGTACAAGCACGACGTCTACGCCCTGGCCCGGCGGGCGAACCTCGGGGGCGAGCGCATTCCGCAGGGCAGCATCGAGAAGCCGCCCTCGGCCGAGCTGGCGCCGGGCCAGCTCGACACGGACGACCTGCCCGATTACGACGTGCTGGACGCCATCCTGGAGCAGGCCATCGAGGGCCAACGCACGGCGCGGGCCATCGAGGCGCCCCCGGGAGCCTCCGCGCAGACCGTGCGCGACGTCCTGGGGAGGCTCGACCGCAACGAGTACAAGCGCCGCCAGGCTCCGCTGGTGATCCGCACCTCGCGCAAGGCCTTCGGGTCCGGTCGCAGGCTCCCGATCGTGCACCGCTACCGCGGCCACGACGACTGAGCGCCCGTCCGCCTCTCGCCCGTGCGCCGGTGTCCGGGAGCCTGCGGGAGCCGCCGCGGCCCAGTTGGGCCGCGTGGGCCGGGGGATCAGGCGGTGTCGGCCGTCACTGCGCGCCCGTTCTCGGCGCGCGGACCGCGGGGACCCCCCTGCACGACGTACTCGACGACGTCTCCCTCCGAGAGCGAGTCGTAGTCGTTGGCACCGAGCCCGGAGCGGTGGAAGAAGACCTCCCTGCCGTCCTCCCCCCGCACGAAGCCGAAGCCGCGCTCGGGCACCAGCTTCTTGACGCGGCCCTTCACCTTGGGTCCGGTGGGCATGTTGCGCGCGGCGGCGCTGCGCTTGCCCCGGCCGCGTGAGCGGCCTCGGCCGCGCGGAGCGCTGTAGCGCTCGCCGGACACGAACTCGTCCCGGAACA
>JAAUYK010207789.1_pt1 | contig 15236 bp, 15 predicted proteins | sample 7278021 | NCBI WGS metagenome assembly JAAUYK01 (sample SAMN14350223, study PRJNA611818) | marine sediment metagenome | isolation source: surface marine sediment (1.8m) | place: French Polynesia: Moorea | collected 2018-08
CATACCCATGGTGGACCCCCTACCCTTGGTGGACCCCATACCCGTGGTGGACCCCATACCCATGGTGGACCCCATACTCACGGTGGATCCCGTACCCATGGTGGACCCCATACTCATGGTGGATCCCGTACCCATGAACACCACCCCCTTTGGTCATAGAACCATTGCCTTCGACGCCGGTCTATAGAGGCCATTTCCTCTTGTTTCTACTGCAAACGATAACCCCTTGTTTCGTGTCATGTCTTCGGAACGCTGCGCTGCGTATGCCGGCCAGCCAGACACGCGACGTTTGCTAACAAGGGACTGGCAAAAATGTATAAATAGTACTCACTTCCAAAAGCAAAGATCGAACTTTCGAATAGCTTGAGATAGACTACTGTATATGTACTGTATATCGCATTGAGTTAAGTTACAAGCTTTTCCTTCGGCGTGGGCGTGTCGACGCGAGCAAAGATCGCGAGCGCTTCCTTCCTGTGGTAATTTTTCCACCCTTCCTTCCGCCTTCAGTTGTCTCTAACGTGGCCTCGATAACGACGAACTCCCGATGCCGGCGGCGCCGTCAGAGTTTGGATGTGGATGGGCGAGGCGACCAACGCCAAAACCGAAAACGAGCGACACGCAGAGCGAGCGAGCGAGCGAGAAACAGCTCCATAACGAAGGAGGAAGGAGGGAAGGAAGGGGGCGGTTAGGAGGCAGCCACGCAGGAGAAAAGTCTCATTTAAATGCTCACGAGCAGATGCGGATTAAGAGGAGGGCGTCGGCCTGCCCGGCGAGGAAAATGGGCTGCACCTAAGATGACGACTCGACTCGGCAGTTACGGGGAAATTGCGTCCGACGCTATCTGCCTGGCGAGACTCATTATCGTTAAATCGCTTGCTCGCTCTCGGAATCGCGACGGGGAGCGCTAAATAAGGACGGAGGAACGGGCTACTTCTTTCGATGGAGACTAGAGGCGAGTTTGTATTTTGCATAACGCACGTCATCAATTTGGCTTTGGGAGCGACCGTGTATAAAAGTGCGCGGTATATAATTCCTATTTCTTCCGACACACTGATTTTAATTATCAATAGTCTCTGGTCAACTCTGGTTGTAGTTCTTCAAGAGGACGACACTGGCTCACGAGATGCTGCACTTGTCCTTATCATGGCCCTCGCCGAGTTGGGCCGGGTGCCTTCCCTGGCCGGGAGGCACGCCTGCTGCACCCGCTGGCAGCGACTGAGGCTGCAACTGCTGCTGCTGTTGTGGCATGTGCCGGCGGTGCTCGCCACGGGGAACGTGGTGGCCGCGTTGCTGCTGCTGCTGCTGAGGCCGGGAGAGTTGGAGGTCGCTCTTGTTCCGCCTGTGTTGGAGCTGTTTCTGAGCTGCCCGTCGGTCGTTGGGCACGTAGGAGACCCTCACCCCGCCGTAGGCCTTCCTCGGAGGCAACTGGTACGCGTAAGGGTCGTCGTCGCTGTCGGAGGACGAGGAGGAGAAGTAACCTTCTCCGGCGGCGGCCGCCCCGTGAGGGACATGAGCAGCCGCTTCGTAGAACCGTCTCCGCCGACCGGAAGACGCCCTCCTTCCGCCGTCGAACATCTCCTCGGATTGCATGTGCATGCGCCCGGAGTAGGAGTTGCTCCTCGGCAGAGATCCGAACCGGAGCATGGACGGATCCTCAAACTGCTGCTGGGCCTGAGGATGAGCGTGGTGAGGCTGTTGAGGAGCGTATTCGTAGCGTCCGCTCCCGCCGACGCCGTGCCGTGAACGCCGATAGACGTCAGGAGTGAGCATGGCATGTTGCTGCTGCTGATGCTGCTGATACTGGTGGGGGTGATGGTGGCGCCGGCGGTCTTGCTCGTCGGGAGGGGATCCCCGGACCTGGTTCGGGTCGAAGTGCACAGAGAGGTTCTTTGACGAGCGCTGCTGCTGCAGCTCCATCGGTGGGTTCGGATATCCCGGCTGCTGGTGATTGTGGCTGCTTCGGCGCTGGCTGTGGTGACGGCGATCGAGGCCTCCGTTGCCATTGCCTTCGTCGTCCGACGTGGAATCCTGTCTGTGTCGAGATCGTCGACCGTACTCCGGCATCGGAGCCATCCTCGAAGAGCCTCCCGCGACGTACTGTCCGTGCTGAAACTCCGGCTGCTGCTGGAACTGATCGGCGACGGACAATTCGGACAGAATGTTCTCCAGCTTCGAGTCGTCAAGGCTGCTGAGGTCGAGCGGGCGGCGGCTGCGCACCTCGTTCGCCGACGTCGACGACCCCACCTCCAGCTTGTTCCTCGTCAGTTGCAGCAACTGCGTTATCTGCGAAGAGGACATCTCCTTGGTGAGGGCGCTGATGGCCTCAACCCCGCGGTCCGCGATCAGCAGCTCCAGGTTTCTCTCCAGCTGCCGCCGGTCGATCGTCTTGTTCGGAGTCGTCACCGGCTGCTGCTGGTGCATCATGAGGTAATCCGAATACTTAGACGGCTGGTCGGCAAAGTGAGCAGGAGGCTGCTGTTGCTGCTGCTGAAGGATCTGGTCGATGGAGGTCACGGCCTCAAAGTGCCGCTGGGGAAGCATTGGTGATGGCTGCGAGGCCACGATGCCCGTCTGTTGCTGGTGCTGCTGCAGGGCCTTCCTACCCATGATGGGGCTCTTCACAGACTGCACCATGGATGCGTTCACGTAGCTCGTGTCGTTGAAGTTCTCCGTTGAGTAGGCGTTCACGGCTGCCCTCACCAGACGCGGGGAAGAAGAGACGCTCAGGCCAGTGGAGCTGGAAGACCGGTTGTGGTGGTGCGGCCCAGGTTGTTGCTGCTGAGCCTGTTGGTACCGACTCCTATGCCTACCCATGGTCTCCTTTCGCCCGAGGCTGCCGTAGCGGTCGTACTTGGCGTCGTACTCGTTCCAGCTCTCTCGCCTCTTGACTTGCGGCGAGCGGGGCGGGAGGAGACTGAGGATCCTGCTGCTGGCGTCCTCGCCGCCGCCGTTCATCGCCGACGGATCGAGCAAGTGGGGATTGATCAGCTTCGGCTTCTCCTTCACCGGGGGAGGGATCTTGGGCCGTCGTCGCTCCTGCGATGGAGACCGCATCCCATTCAGCTTGAACACAGGCTGCTGCGGGGGTCGCGTCGGCATCGGCTGGGGTTGCGCATCCGACGAGGCAGAGGTGGTCGGGGAGGCCGACGTCGCCTTGGCGTGCAGCACCGGGAAGGCGTGCCCGTTCGGCGGCACTCTCGCGCTCTCCGTCAGAGACTTAGTCGGCGTCACGCTCTGGTCGCTGTCCGCCGGCTGGGTCCACAGACAGTTGGGCGCGCCAGAGTTTTGGCTGCTGCTCCTGTTGGACATGGCGTCGGAGGACTTTGTGCCGCCGCTGCCAATCCCGCTGCTTCCGTCCTTCCTCCCGATCTGCGGTGACGTCGTGAAACTGCTCTGTTCTGAGAACGACAGGTCCGACGTCTCGTTGACCGGCTTCTTGGATGATTTGTTGTTGGCGTTGTCGAAGTTTACCAGCTTGTCGGAATTTGCCGTCGTCATGGCGTTCGTCGCCTGCAGCGTCGTCGGCGCCATGGCCGGCTGTGCCTGTAGCTGCTGGTGCTGTCCGGGTCCGGCCGACCCCGCCTCGCCCTTGGAGCACCCCACGGAGCAGTAGATCAGTCCTCTCCGCGGCAGGAACGGCCGTCCGAGCAACGACGAGCTGCAGGTCTTGCACGAAAAACACTTCTCATTGGCGTGCCAGTGCTGACCCTCGTGCGCCATTTGACCTAATAGGGAAAAGGAGGAAGCGAATTAGCGCACAGTCATGGTGTTTGTCCGACTTTTTTCTCCTTACCTTGGTCCACGCTGATGGTCTCGCCGCAGGCATCACAATACTCAGCAAACATACAGTCAAAGCAGGTCAGGCAGTAGGGCCTTCCGTCGCGCATGATGTATCGCTGTCCTCCCAACTGAAGATCACACTCATAGCAGGCAAAGTGCTTCATGTGCCACGCTCGGCCCTCAGCCTCGGTGCACTCATCGGAAAATATGATCTGCAAAAGAGATTAGCCTTATGTGTAACTGTGCATGGTAGACAGAGCGGCGCGCGGCGCGACAATGAACAATGCGCCATTGAGATCTCGAGCCAGCCAGGGGGAAGCAAAAGGTCGGGAGGAAGGAAGGAAGGAAGGAGAGGGCCAGCCAGCTCTCGTACAGCTCGTACATGCCATAAAGTCTCTTGGCTCGTGTATGAACAAACCTCATCACAGGCGGAGCATCTCGGCTTTATGGTTTCTGCATGGTGCCGCCCGCAGAACAGCTTGCCGTCCTTGTAAAAGTAGATGAGATCCACGAGGAGCTCCTTGCATATGGAGCAGTTGAAGCAATTGGGGTGCCAGCACCGGTTGGTGCCCAGCCGGGAAGCGACCACGCAGATGTCACCGCCGTCTATGGAGCTCGGGCACTGAAAGCAAATGAGAGACAGGGGGTAATTAGGGGAGCAATTGGGTTCGACGATTTAGTCGCCGACTTACGTTATCACATTTTGCCGGCGACTGGAGAGTGACGGGCATCTGCTTCACGGTCCCCCTGCCCAACGAGTCTCTCTTCCTCTGGGCGGCGAACAGTCGAAGCTCCTTCTTCTCGTCTTCGCTCAGGTTGTTGCAGTACCTGGAAGAGGAGAGGAGCGTGGTTTAATTATGTAAGCGTTGAACAACAGCTAGAGCCATCGGGTATACAGAACAGACGTATAAAATTAGTCGTCTCTCTTCGTTCGTCCATTCTCCGTCGTCGGACAGACAGTAACTAATGATTGCCGTTTGCTTCGCCCCACCTCCCGCTCTCATCTTCGTAGGAAGGAGAACCCGCGAAATGTAGATCCATTCCAACTGTGCCTGGACAAATTCGACGGTTGCTCTGAACGGGGTCAACGCACTGCTAATTCTGCAGAATTAAATTGATATTGCGTTTTCTGGGCGTAACGCAATGTAGCACAGCTAGAATGAAGGGAGCTTAGCTTCTCCACGCAATAAGTGGAGCCCGCGGGCAAATGAGTCGTCATCTGAATTCGGTCTGCCTGCCTCCCGACAACAACTGTGGTTCATAGGTTGGTGAAGAAGAAGATGAAGAAGAGGGTTGAGCGTGTCCAATAGGTATCGCCATCGCCCATCCATGCATGAATTTTGGGGATGGGCTGCTCATTCACCAACACACGCTAGAAGTGATACCTCTGTCATAATCTCACCTGGTCTCATTGTCGTGTGGCGGCAGTTGGTGCAGGAGCTGCTTGATGCGATGCTTCTCCCCAACCGAGTTGACGTAAGGGACCTTGTCTTCGGGCAGCGTCGAGAAGTAGAGGTGGACCTGCAACGAGGGGAGGAGAGAAGACGTGAAGATAAATGGCGATAATGTTTTGCAGTGTCACACGACGACGACGAAGATGATTGCCACAGAGCAGAGTGGCCGAGTCAGCGAGGGAGGGAGGGAGGCTGGCTGGCTACCGCGTTTCTATGTAGGCGTCAAGCCAGCTACGAAGACTGCATGAGGCGGAGAGGAGCAAAAAATTGTCCAATGTGAGAGGGAGAATGGGGAGAGAGACAATAGCGTAGTCTCGTCTCCCTGTCCCATAGAGAATCGCCTTATGACGTTCGTGTAATTGAAGACGCCGAGCGACGACTTACGTATCTGCGTTGAGATCGACCCGCGCTCGAGAAGGGACGATTAGTGATACGTACTGTTGAGCCAGTCAGTGGGAGAGAGCTGGAGCCGAAGTTCATCGAGGTGGCTCAAACAGCGAGCGAGCGAGCGAGTCATAATGGTCGCTTTGGGAGAGAGGCGGAGAAAAGGAGGAACATTGCCGGGGATGGCACCGCGCGCGGAGAACACGAAAGAACTGAGAGAGCGAGCGAGAGAAGAGGCGCTGAGCTGGCATTGCGGAAAGATACACGAACAGGACGCGTCGCTGCAGCTGCTGCGATCAAGGCAGCTAGATGGACCACACACAAAAGAAGATTCTTCCCCAGGTACTGTAGGTATGTAACCTACTATGATATGCCTCATAAAAATGATTGCGGTCCGAGATGGGAGGTCGGAAGGAATTTCATCCGCATTAAAGGTCAGCTAGCATCGCACATTAAAGTCAGAGCAAGAAGGTTGCTTCGCGTGCAAGCCGGCCATACATACTCTTACAAGCACGTTGCAGAGGAAATCTTTTCCTTGGCCAAGGCTAACCTCACGCCGGCCACGATCGGACTGCCTGACTGACGGCTAGAGGTCGAGAGCGCCGCGTTTTTCGTTGCCCGGCTCTACTGCGTCTCTTCAAAGGTCGGCAGACGGCGGTTTGCATTTTCATCCGCGGCATTATTCCTCCTCCAGGTATAGCTCGCCCGTTCGCTCGCTCGCTCGCTTGCAAGGGCGGAGACCATTAACTAGCAGCTTCAGCTCGGAGGGAGGAGGAGGAGGAGTTATGAGCGAAGCGGCCGACCGTCCGACCGACCGACCGCATGGTTGGATATTGCGTGCTCTCCTCCTCCTCCTGCTCTTGTCTATTCTTTCTCCCCTTTTTGAAAATACGAAGCAACAAGCAGCTATGGCTATAGCAGACGCCCAGACAGCAGACGAGCGTACGCCGCGAGCAAACTTCGAATGCGTTGTCGGCCGACCGAAGCTGGAGGCCCGCGGCGATCCGACGGCTGGTATTGTGTAGCCTTGCTGCCAGCCGGCTGGAAGAATATACTAGTATACTGACCGACCAAAGAAACGTGCATGTGGGCAACAGGTCTCTTTTTGCCCCTTTTCCTGTGCAGCTCACGCGAGCTAACCATCGACCGACCGACAGACGCTTCGAACTTTTGCGCACGTGCAGCAGCTCTTGTTCTGCCCAATCCGTCCGTACGAAAGTCGTTTTTCCGAACGTTGAAATATCAGCCGAGGGAGCAGATGAGCTAAAAGGGAGAATAGGAATGTCTGCATGCGGCGGACGGAATATCACGCTATAATGTATTCTCCATCGTTGAGACCCCCGCTGAGCAGGAAAGGGTTGAATTCATTCCCCTCCGGACCGACCGACTTGCACTCAAGAGGGACGGGACAGGACTGGGACTGGCACGCCGTTTTCCTTCTGCAACCGGACGCGGACGGACGCAGCTCTGGTGCTCTACTGCATGCAACGCTTGGTGCAAATTCCCCCTTCTCCGAACAGAAACGCTAATTTAGTTTAACGACCAATCTTGCTGGCGATTGCAGACCAAATTCGCGCCATCGTTTGCTGTTAAAGTTGAAACTGCGGCCAACTCGATGTACGTAGTAGTACCTGGGTGGTCACGAATATTATTAAATTCCCAGTCCTTCGTTCCTTCCTTTATTCGAGAGCGTTATCAACAGACCGTACGCGCCCCATGCAGGCAGTCCATTTCTAGCTGTCAGCGAGCGAGAGAGGACCACACCGACCGACCGGCCAGTCAAGTCTGGTCGGCGACGCTCAGCGAAAGAAATTGTGCTTTTTACGCTCGTTTATCATTCGTCGCGCCAACGTCCGTCCCAGCTTAATGAACGATGAAAGACCAACTGAGATGGACGGACGAAAAGGACGGACAGACGTGGGAACGGAGTCGGACCCGTTTCAATTCTAAACAGGGATTCATTCCCTGCATGCATAGGTCGACTCGCTCCTGTCGTACTAGATCGTGTTCCGTCGGCGTCTCCAGGCCCATACGTAGATACAGTTCGGATACGATCACGAAAAATCAGTTTCCAAAGTCTTCGTATCATGCGAGCAAGGATCGCTCGCGCGCGAAAGAGAGGGAAGGGGAGGGGGACTGCGACGAATGTACGAGGAGGCGAGCTGGCAAGTCGCGGACGACTACGACGTAGTCACGCTACGTGAGGCCAGGTTGCGAATACGCCGCGGCGACCGGGGAGATGGTGAATATATTCCGGTGGGAACCTGCCGCCACGAGCGGCGTCCACGGTTACCCAAGAGTTTGGCATAGAGTCAGTGAAAGGTGAGGATTCGTGCCAGGGCCGAATTATCTCGGGGCGATTCTACGTAGCTGGCGTCGTTCGTTCGTTCGTTCGACCGCTGCCGCCAGTAACGCCGCAGTCAGTCAGTCAGTCAGTCGTCACCACCTCGAGCTTCCTTCGACCACCGAGCGTCTGGGCAAGAGCGAGTTAGCTTAGCTAGCAGCGTCTAGCTGCGGCGAGAGAAATCTTGCAATTAGACGGCGCAAATTGGGGGTGTCCGCTCGTCCGTGAGCGGCGGCGGCGCGGCGGTTACGACTGACTCGCAGATCGACTGGCCATGCAGCAGCTATAGCAGAGCGGAGGGGTGAAAAGAGAGAGGGAATTTCTTTCTTTCCCACCACCTTGAGCACCGAGGGTTGTACGAACTAAGCAATGGGTTTGTCTTTTTGCTCGGTCCTTGGCGCGGCCCTATCACGTACTGCGTATCACTTTCAGTGGCTGCGGAGGCTGGCTGGCAAAGGATGAGACTGCATCTCGATCGGAGCACGACCGCGGCCGGCCGGCCGGCTCTCCCCTTTCTTTCTTTCCTCTTGTCAACCACTTCACGTTCAACCTCCGCCCGCTCGCTTCAAAGACAATGACGTCGGGAAAGAGGAGGCCAGCCAACTGTACGGAGATGTGCAAAATGGTCTTCGGGTGACAGCCAGACCAGACATCCTGCCGGCGAATCGAGGAGGAGGAATTGGCCAGTCACTTGATCGTCCTTCTTGCTGCAAAGACTGTCACGCCTAGCTGAGCGGACTTGCATTAATTGAACTTTTGACAGCTGTCAGCCTGTCATATATGCACATCGGTCGGTCGAGTACATGTACTCGTACCAGATCGCATCTCTTTTTGCGCTTTAAGAGGCCTTAATTGGAGAGGAAAGCGACGATAATTAATGTCGCTTTAGAGGGGACAAGATCGCATCGCGTTGGAGAGAGCTAAGGGAGGAGGAAAGTAAGTCGTACCCGGGCTGCCGATGTCTATATTTGACTCGCTACCGGCGACCGGTTGGATCCCCCATCCCAGTCCCATTGTAATTCCGTCCGCGACTCTCCGGGTCCGTCTACGCTCACAGCGGGAGAGAAAGAATAGTACCTCCGGCGGCTAGGGTGGCCACTTGGCATGACCTGCACTTGGCAGCCCACGGCCTGGGGCATCGCAGGAGGGACTATGGGGCCAATGGAAGCTTGGTATAGAAAGGAAGCTACGCCCATTTGGAAAGCGATAGGTCGTAAGCGAAAGACAAGTAACGCTCGCTCATGACCTGACTCAACACGTACGCCTCAAAATGTGGTTAGGAAAGAGGTTTACGTAATTGTTGAGCGCTATCAGGGACGCCATTTTTCCAGGTTAAGAATGTTTACTGAAATGGAGCTGGACGGCAAGCAAGCCCGATTACGATACGATCATCATGCAGTCCAGGTTGCCTACACCATTAGGGCAATATCGCAGTCGAGGGAGGAGGAGAAACTGGCGGGACTCATGAGCTCGGAGCTCCAGTCAGACATTCTTCTGTTGCTGGAGGCCATGCAAACGCCAGGGAAAAATACCTTCGAACGTTGCGGGCGTTATGAGAGCAGGAAGGGGGAAAAGGAAGCGAGAAAGAGTCCGCGGGAAAACCCTTACGTACGTTACGTATATCTCTCTACGGCAATTAAAAGCCTATTCAGAACGACGTGAAGACTGCTGGCGACTTAATTACTACTGCGTCGGACGAAGGAACGGATGGGTTCCTGCTCCTCCCCCGCCTCGAGAGTGAACGAACGCGAACGTACGAAGTTGCGGTTTCCCCGTGAACATGCAGACAGACGTACTGCCGGCCAATCGGTCCGGTTGGTCGGTTCCGCGAGCTTCGCCCAAACAATGAATACGTTTTAGTGTTTCCACCTTCCTTCCACTCAAGCCTCAACGGAGAACTGCTGACTTATAAAAGATAATTAACGCTGGAAAACCGATAAGAGGTCAGACCATGATTTCATTTTCTATACATCATCTTCCAGCCCTCCAAGGGTCGGTCAGTTTATCCGCAAGATACTAGCTAGGCTATATAACGTATGCATGAGATTCACAACGATTTTCAGGAGTCCTTGAATCGGCCAGAGCATTTCTCGGAAGGCAAGAGTTTCACACAGCTAATTCTCTTTCGTCTCTCATCCCACGCACAGACTCAAAAGCGCGCACCACTTCCATAACTGTGCACGGGACGCGTACGCATGCTGGAGCAAATCGCATAGGCAAGGTTGTACACGTGTAGGTCGTGGGCGGAGCAGTAAATAGGTGCGACACACTGACATGTCAGACCGACCGACCGACCGCGCAGACTAATCCGAGCAGTAAATCTCGCGGGCAATAAAAAAGCAGCCACTGACTATAGTATGTCTACTTGGGCAAAGAGAATCTACTATCTGTCATCCGGTAGGATTTCACGTACGCACACTACCCGGTCTCCGAACCGTCTAAAATTACACGTTCGTGTTAGCTAGCTAGACGTACTTTTCCTCCGGGTCGGTCTTCCACATGCAGTAGTGGAAGTAGCCAGCCAAGAAGGAGCTAGCGTACGCGTACGTGCCACACTTCAATCTCGGTCGGCCACAGGCAACAATGGCGGTCTGGAGCGGAGCGGGAGCACAGGCAGTGTTATTAGAAAAACACCCAAATACAATCTCGCTTGATGGATAGGCTCGCTCGCTCGCTCGCTCGCTAGTTCGGCCGCCACCGCCGCTGCTTCTGGCACTACGTACCTACACTCGACGAAGACGTACGTACACGGGCAGAGAATACCCTCTGGCCGCTAGCTCCGTCGATCTATCTGTTGCTGCTGCCGTTCGAACGTACATAGTGGATGGCTGACTGGCACTCTTGCTCGCTCCTCCTTCGCTCCGGCCGCGGCCGCTGCCAAACACATCGCGCCACACAATCTTCCAGAGGAGAGAGATGAAGGAGCAGGTGAGAGGAGGAGGAGGAGGAGGAGGAACGAGGAGGCAAAGGTGGGATTAATTTGAATTTCGAATTTCGCTCCTCTCCTCTCCACGAAGGCAAAGCAGGCAGGCAAAGTTTTCTTCTAGGAAACAACATGTGCAGGCAGGCAGAGAGGGAGCGGAGGCGGTAGATGATGGGCTGCGAGGCGGCCGGCTGGCTGGTTGGATGAATTTTTAAAATTACCCACTGTCGGGCCGGGAAGAAGAAGAACGAGACTGCCTGCCTGCCTGTCTGTCTGTCTTTGAGGGGTCGGGCCCCTTTCTCTCTGGTTTCGTGACTGAATATGGAGTGAGTAGCTAGAGAACTGAAGAAAGGAGAGCGAGCGAGAGAACGCCCATCAAAACCAGCAGCGGCGTGCGATCGCTAGTCAGTCAGGTGGTGCGTGAGCATCGAAAAGTCACAATTTGTCTGCCAAGAAACTATCTAGCTCGGCTTGGCTAGCTAGCTTCGATCGTGTAGCAGTAGTATGAGCACAGTCGGGCACCGTGCGCAAGCAAGCATCTAGCATCAAGCTCGCCTGCCTAGCTGCTTATCAATCATCTGATTTGATTGACACCCGCTGTCTCTCTGACGGCCGGCCAAGTGCTCGGTCGCTTTCTCGCTCCGTTCGCCCGCCGCTCGCTCGCCAGTTGCCAAACGAGCTATCGATCGGACCCTATGCACTTTCCCGGATGCCTTCGATCCTGCCTTCGTGACTGACGGACGCAGCACGCGCTACCTTAATTATGTGGCTGCCCCAATTCCATCTTGTCCGACTAACTAATCAGTTTGCTTGCTTTGCCTACCTGATCAGGCTTCAGTCCCGGCGGCACCCACGTGTACTCCTCCAGAGCGCACCCCGAGTCGTCGTCGGACTGACCCGAGGCCTGCTGCCGGGGAACGGGGTTGCCCGCCGTCGCTCCGTTGCTGCTGCTACCCGTCGTGCCGGTCGCCCCAGAGGTCGACGTTGACGTTGTCGTTGCCGTCGTCCCGTTCGCCATGGAGCTCGAGTTGACGCTGGACGTGGAGACGGTGCCGGTGTTGCCGTCCGCCGTGCTCTTGCTGTCGATCGAGGTGTTCATGGGCGACGCGCCGGCGCCGAGCGGCGTCTGGACGCCTTGGAGATGTTGCTGCTGTTGCTGCTGCTGGAGGGCCATGATCGGCTCCAGCGACGGCGGGTGTTCTTCCCGAGGCCGCTTGCAGTGACGACAGGCTTGTCTGGAAGTAAAAGAAACGGGCGGGGTTATAAATTGGCGGGCTTTATAAGCACTGATTCCTCGGGGGGACGTTTATGTCGCGACCGGCTTCTAGTGTTACAATCTCGTTTTCGCCCAGCTTATACCCACCTCGATCGCCCGCGCGAGCCGGAGTTTAGCAGTATTAACGGCCGACAGTCAAACAGAACAGGAGAAAAAAGAGAAGGAGGAGGAGGAGGGAGAGCTTGTTGACCGCACTCTGCACAGTAGGTACTGACGACCGAACGCGGACCCGACTGCAAGCTAGCAATCTTTTTTTCCCTCCCGCCGTTCGCCGCTCGCATCGTTCGTCTGCCTGTCCGCATCACGGCTACGGAAAAGAATTGAGGAAGCGATGTCGGCCCGACGGCGAAGCTCCTAAGGAAGGAAACTGGGAAAGCGACACGCTACGCTTGCCGACGATCGGTCGCTCACTCGGATACGGCCGGAATTGCTAGTAACAGCCGGAAAGCAGCAAGTTCGAGGTCTCCGTCTCGTTACGGTGGTGCGTCTTGTCTTTGGAAACGAAAGTCTCTCCATGAGGGGGAAACAATTTACGCAGATTAGCCCTAATAATACGGCATGCGGTCCTGCAGCCAGCGACGAAGGGGGCTTTTCTTTTTTGCACCCGGCCGGCGCACATACGTTACATACCGCCGTGCAGGTTCGCTTAAAGCACTTAGCTACAGTTATTCTTGGCTGCTGTGCTGACTGCCTACGTACGGTTCGGTTCGGTTCGGTTCGGACAAACGTAGAGCAAGAGGGATTGCCCTCATAAATCTGTCTGGTAGCAATTAAGTCCTGCTCGCTCCCCTCCTGGCGCCCTCCTTCCTTCCTTCCTGCCTCCGCCTATATGTAGCTCCTCTAGCTGCAATCTGTTTGCATTGAGCCACGTGTTGATTAATAGCCCGCTCGCTCGACCGAGGGATCGGCAGGCATAAGAAGAAGTGGGTGTGTGATATGTGAAATCAGCCCCGCAGAGAGGCGAAAGAGGAGGAAGGGGACAGACGGAGGAGAGGAAGGAGAGGAGGAGGAGGAGGAGGAGGCCGATGCGCTATACGACGTACTCTAGAGCGCCGCTTAAGGCAATCCCCTCCCTCTCTGCCTCCTGCATGTCGCTTGCTTGCATTGCTCGCTCGATCTCTCTTACTCGAGCAAGGAGGAGGAGGCCGGCTATCTCTCGCTACGTAGGCAGGGCGAATAGATAGATAGGTGGGTAGGTAGGTAGGTAGGTGCAGACGAGGAACGAAAGAAAGCGTGGGTGTCAATTTCGGGGTATTTTCCGGCGTGCACAATATGTTCTTGAGGGCGGGCAGAGACAGGCGGGCGCCCGGAGTGCAGCGGAAGTATGAAGGGTGAAGGGAAAAGCAGATTCAGAATTCAGATCGGAGAAAAAGCGTCCTGTGAAAATATGGGCAGCGGAGAGAATCAACAATGTCCGACCGACGGGCGATCGACGCCGACTTTTCCAGACATGAGCTAGTTTGAGGGGCAAATGCTGCCAGCTGGAAGTTTTCTCCGAACGGGAGGCTGACGTAATTGGAATCCGAAAAAAGGTGGTGAAGAAATGCCGGTGTGAAAGAGAATGATGGTGCACTCTGCTGAAAACACTAAACAGCAAGATTCTCCAACGAGATATTACGTTGTAGCATCATTAAGAGTTTGTCTCTTCGCAGATCGATCGTATAGCTAGCATTCTGAGCAATCCTGCAACGGCTCTCGAATTACGTTTTTCGGGGGCGCGGTCATCGTCCGGCTTCGCTCCTTCCTTCCTTCCTTCCGCGTTTGCTATTGCAAGCAGAAGCATAGAAGCTAGCTCGCCTCCCTCTATCTATGGCCCGTGTGACCGACTGACACCGATGGGCATAAATCGTGACAATGCGCGAGCAGAGCAAGCTTCGGATGCCAAAACAGGACAACGCACGCGTACGAGGGTCGGATCTTTTGCGCAGTTACTAGGGATAAATGTTGCATGTGTGTTTCGTGAATACGCGGAGTTCAAGTTGAGGAGGAATAACAAGCAGCTTAGCTTTCGTTGCATGCAAAGTCCATTATTCCTCGTTCCTTCACGGTCACAGCCCGGCCAGAATGAACGTAGTGAGCGGAGACTGACAGTCGCTCCTTAGCTAGCTAGACAGTAGCATTGACTTCATGTAGTTCAATCACGCCTCGGGCCGGCCTCGTTTTAGCCCTGCGTGCAACGCCTTCTCGACCCTCTCTCTGTCGCCGTCGCCGTCTTCTCCGCCCACGCGCGATTTCAAACGATGAACATACGTACGTATGGACGCGGACGTAAAAAGGTCCTCCAACTGACTCATTCAAAGAACGATGGAAAGTTGTAACTATTAGAATATTGTATTTGCCACCGGCAACTGCTGTTCTATTCGGTCCCTTGATTCAAGTCTTCGACCGGCCGACGCTCGCGCTCGGGCACTGCAGTGGATTAACCCATCAGTCAAGCGCACGTCGCGAAGACGTTCAGAGCGAATGGCGACGACAAAAACGGGTGGTCGGCCAAGAATGGAGGGAGCTACAGATCGAAGGGAGAAAAGAGTTACGAGTATTACGTTTGGCAGCGATCGACGGTCAGCAGCAACATTTCTGACCGGCTCTAGTATAGCTAGTGCAACCACTTGGTCTGATAAGAGCAAATGCACTTGCTAGCCTCAGAGCAAGACTAAAGAAACAATGCTTCAATCTATTGGCCGCCTCTTCTTTCTTCCGGGTCCCTTGGTCAGAGTGGTTGGCACACGGACGCAATTAACGTTGTGCTCGAACGCATATTGCTCGATCAGCTAGGCAGCTGTGAGGCGAGCAAAAAAGGCAACGCAGCGCAGCCAGTCCCTGCTGGCATAGCCATGCAGTCATTCTGGGCCGGCCCATCGGGAGATAGATGGACTTTTTTGTCGTTTCCTACGGACGGACATCAAGCTCGACATTTTTCACTCGCCTTATTTAACCTTTGAGAATGGAGCAAAGAGCGGCCGGCCGGGTGCAGAGATGGGGGAAGGAGGAAGAGAAGTCGGTGACCAGGCCGGCCCCTGCATGCAGAAAAGACGGCACGCCACATTTCCCCTGAACGCCCCGCATTCATTTCCA
>JAAUYK010133618.1_pt1 | contig 15229 bp, 8 predicted proteins | sample 7278021 | NCBI WGS metagenome assembly JAAUYK01 (sample SAMN14350223, study PRJNA611818) | marine sediment metagenome | isolation source: surface marine sediment (1.8m) | place: French Polynesia: Moorea | collected 2018-08
GACGCGGAGGCCAAGAAAGCCCAGAAAGCCATGGCCCGTCTGATCCTGTCTCCCGACTTTCAGATCGTGTTCAACGTCAACAAGGGCTCCATCCCGGTGCGCTCCGGTATCTCCGAAGAACCATTCGATGCCGTGGCGGTAAAATCGATGCAGGACTTTGCCGCTACCGCCCGGACTGGCGGCCTGATGCCCAGCATGGCCCATGAAATGGCCGTGTCGCCGGCCGTACGGGGGGCCATGTTCGATGTGGTCACCAACTTCTACAACTCCAGCATGTCGCCTCAGGATGCGGCCCAGAAGCTGGCCATGGCCGTCAAGGAAGCCAAGATGTAATCAGTGCCCCTTTCTGGATGGTCACTGAATCGAAGTGTTTTGTACCCCGGCCGCACGGTGGCGCTGAATATGCACCCGTGGCGGCCGCCCCCTCTTAACGCGGTTCAACCGGCGTATTGGGCCAACACCCTCGGGAGGATGGAAAACGAATGCCAACGGACGCCCGACAACCAGGCTTGGCTTCCCTGCTGGAGGCCGCCCTCCCCAAGGTGGTCGTCGCGCCGAGTTTTGCGGCCATGCTCGTTTTTATCTACGGTTTCATCCTCTGGACCCTTTACATCTCCATGACCAAATCCACCTTCCTGCCGACCTATGACTTCGTTGGACTGGCCCAGTACATCAAACTCTGGCGAATCGAACGCTGGTGGGTGGCCTGCCGCAATCTTCTGGTGTACGGCGGTCTTTTTATTTTCTTCTGTACGGTTCTGGGATTAATGCTGGCCATCTTCCTGGACCAGAAAATCCGCATCGAGGGGGCGCTGCGGACCATCTATCTCTATCCGCTGGCCCTTTCCTTCGTGGTGACGGGCACCGCCTGGAAATGGCTCCTGAATCCGGGTTTGGGCATCGAGCGACTGGTACGCGAGATGGGCTGGTCGTCTTTCACCTTTGACTGGCTGGTGACCTCCGAGATGTCCATCTACTGTGTGGTCATCGCCGCCGTATGGCAATCCACCGGCTTTGTCATGGCCATGTTTCTGGCGGGACTGCGCGGTATCGACGATGCCATCATCAAGGCCGCCCAGGTAGACGGCGCCGGTCTGACGCGCATCTACTGGAAAATCATCATTCCGAGCCTGCGCCCGGTGTTCTTCAGCGCCTTCATCATACTGACCCACATCGCCATCAAGAGTTTCGATCTCGTCGTGGTCTTGACGCGCGGCGGGCCGGGCTACTCCTCCGATCTCCCGGCAACTTTCATGTACGCCTACGCGTTTACCCGCGGCCGGCTGGCCATGGGGGCGGCCAGTGCCATGATGATGTTTGCCATGGTGATGGCCATTATCGTGCCCTATCTCTATTCCGAGTTGCGGAGGAAACGCGATGCCTGACGCCATCCGTCGATCCCGCTCGGAGACGGCCGGCCGCATCTTGATTTACGGCACGCTGGTGCTGTTTGCCGTCTATTTCCTGGTGCCGCTGTTCGTGATGGTCATCACCTCGGTCAAAAACATGGATGAAATCCGCACCGGCACCCTGATCGCCCTGCCCCAGCAACCCACACTGGAGCCCTGGCTCAAAGCCTGGGGGTATGCCACCATCGGGGTGACCAACGAGGGCATCCGCGGCTTCTTCTGGAACTCCATCCGCATGGTGATACCGGCCGTGCTGTTCTCCACCCTGATCGGTGCGGTCAACGGTTACGTGCTTTCCAAGTGGCGCTTCAGGGGCAGCGATACCTTCTTCGCCATGTTGCTCCTGGGCTGCTTCATCCCCTTTCAGGTGGTCCTGCTGCCCATGGCGCGAACCCTCGGCTTTCTGGGGCTTTCGGAGTCGATCTGGGGACTCGTCCTGGTTCACACCGTCTACGGTCTGGCCTTTACGACCCTTTTCTTCCGCAACTATTACGTTGCGGTGCCCAGCGAGTTGGTCAATGCAGCCCGGATCGACGGTGCCGGGTTTTTCCGGATCTTCTGGAAGATCATGCTGCCGGTCAGTACGCCGATCTTCATGGTGACCATCATCTGGCAAACCACCCAGATCTGGAACGACTTTCTCTTCGGCGTGTGCTTTTCGACGGGCGAAACCCAACCGGTCACCGTGGCGCTCAACAACCTGGTCAACACCTCTTCGTCGGTCAAGGAGTACAACGTGGACATGGCGGCCGCCATCATCGCTGCCCTGCCGACGCTGTTCGTCTACTTTGTTGCGGGCAAGTACTTTGTCCGCGGCCTCACGGCCGGAGCGGTCAAGGGTTAAGCGCGCCGGACCGCGACCACAGGAATTGCTATGGCATCACTGGTCATCGACAATGTCACCAAGGCTTTCGGCCGCGTCCAAGTCCTCAAGGGCATCGACATCGCCGTCGACGCCGGAGAGTTTCTGGTCCTGGTGGGGCCTTCGGGATGCGGCAAATCGACGCTGCTCAACCTGATCGCGGGACTGGAATCGATCACCACGGGCGAAATCCGCATGGGCGATCGGGTGGTCAACAACATCCCGCCCAAAGACCGGGACATCGCCATGGTGTTCCAGTCGTATGCGCTCTACCCCAACATGAACGTGCGCCGCAATCTTTCCTTTGGACTGGAAACGCGCAAGGTGCCCAGGGCCGAAATCGAAAACCGCATCCAGCGCGTGGCAGAAATTCTGCAGATCGAAAACCTTCTGGAGCGCAAGCCCTCGCAGCTTTCGGGCGGACAGCGCCAACGCGTGGCCATGGGCCGCGCCATTGCCCGCGAGCCGCTGATCTTCCTGTTCGACGAACCGCTTTCCAACCTAGATGCCAAACTGCGGGTCGAGATGCGCACCGAAATCAAAAAACTCCACCAGCGGCTCGGGACCACCATCGTCTACGTGACCCACGATCAGATCGAGGCCATGACCCTGGCCGACCGCATCGCGATCATGAAAGACGGCATCGTCCAGCAGTTCGACACGCCTGACGGGGTCTACGCCAACCCCGCCAACCTTTTCGTCGCCGGATTTATCGGCTCCCCGGCCATGAACTTCATCCCGGTTTCTCTTTCCAGGGAAAACGGACACCTGGTAGCCCCCCTCGTCACGGCCGACGGCCGACGGTTTACCGTTCCCGTCCCCGCGGACACCGGCGCGCTTGCCCCGGAGCGTGAGATCATCATGGGCATCCGGCCGGAGAATATCACCGATTTTCAGGAAGGTATGCAAAGCTGGGCGCACATCGCCGCGCTGGAATGCGGTGTCAACGTGGTGGAACCCACCGGCCCGGACACCCTCGTTTATACTGAAGTCAATCAGACCCAGATCGTCTGCCGGCTCTGCCCCGACGCGGCCCCCAAGGCCGGCGACACGATCCGGCTGGCTTTCGATACCACTAAACCGCTGTTCTTCGAGCCGGGGACAGGCAACCGGATCGAGGGCTAAAGTACCGTGCCAGCTTAGATCGCGTTCGAGGGCAGGGCGCCGCCTGATGAAAAAGCGGAGCATTTATAATGATATGTGAGCATTCTGAAGAAGGCGGCAAAGCACCTTCAGTTATAAAGATCGACGCTGAATCCAGCAACGCTGGGAGCGCCGCCATCGGGCGTTAGATGAGGTTTTGAAACCGCTTCTAAAGATACTGGCAGAAAATCACAGATATTAATCTGTGCGATTTCTATGGGATTATCAATGCATCAACCCCCACCCACTAATTCCACTAAAAGAAATCTATCAGGGCCTTGAATTTTGGTCATCCTCTATTGACATACCACTATGTGGCACAATTATAGTAAAGTAAGTAGGAGATACTCGTTAAAATGATATTTCCTGTTCTCCCCTTGTTAGCCCCAGCTCTAAGTCAACTTTGCAGCCATTTCAATTGTTCAACGAGTTTCCTATCCCAACTTATCGTAACTTCACACACTGAAAGAAGTAATTAGTTAGCAGGGCGCCTGCTGAAAAGATTTGGGACGAACTCAAGCGCTACGGCGGCAGCAGACTTGAGATCTTCCTGCTAAAAGATATTGGGTATGGAGAAGACGACTGTTTCGACAATGGGGTCCACCTCTGGGTTTCGTATGAATACGTAGCTTGGATGTTTGAATTAACTGAACCGTAATTAAGGAGAATCAAACCATGGAAACGACTTCGAACGTCCATCAGGACCATGACGGTAAAACAACCATCGTTGAAATCACCGTATGTGACTGGCTCGGCCGTCCAATTGAGACACTGGCATCCGTGACCCTGGCCTCAGAAGGAATGACCCACAACTTGACGCGTGAAGGAGAGACAGCCGTCTATTCCGGCTACGTACCGGCTGGCATCTATGACCTTGAGGTTGCGAGCGAAAAGTACTTTTCGCCGCCGCGAAAGCTGTCGGTCGGCGCCAGTCCGGCGTACGCCGTCGTCTACCTCGGCGAGCGCGACTGGCCCTTCTATCGGCTCGGCCAAAACGCCATCCCGTTCCCACCACCCGGTCCCTTGCTGGCGGTCGCCTTCCCCGAGAACAAACCCGATCCGAAAGAGGGGGACGCGCTTTGCGGCCGAATTCTGAAGGAGCTTCCACTGGAACCCGCGCAGCCTGATACTTCGAAGGACGAAAAAGAGGAAGGCTACGGCTTCATCCAAGCAGAGGGCTCCATCTGGATATTTCGCATCACCCGCAAGGACACACCCAAGCTTCGCACAGAGTTGTATCAGAAGATACTCAAGATTACGGGCGGCCGCGGCCGTGTAGGCGTTCCGGTCGACTTGCACGAGGGCCAGTGCAAGGTCATCGACAACCACTTCGTCCTGCGATTCCGAGACGGGATCGACGGGGAGGAGATCGAGCGGTACATAACAAAGGCGAAAGGCACCGTGGTTCGCGGTTTCCGCCAAGCGCGCAATGCAAGACTCGTTGCGTTTCCCCCTGGAGATTTAGCTAGGCATATAGAGACCGTGGAAGGCTGGTACACGGCAGGGCTGCTCGTCTACGGTGAGCCGGACATCATGGCGGAGATCACCGATGACGCCTTTCCGGACGATCCGCCGAACGACCCGACATTTGCTAACCAGGCCAACCTGACGCTCCAGAATGTCGACCTTGCCTGGCGCATGCTGAACGTCGCGGATCCGCTCCGCACTCTGGGTGAACCGAATGTGGTCGTCGCCTCGCTCGATCGTGGCCTCGACACTGACCATCCGGACATCGGCGGAAACCTGACCGACGGTTCGGCGCAGGTCCTGCGCTGCTATGATTTCTCGGGCCTGAGGGAATGCACCGTACCGGGGTACACGCCTGATACTGATCACGGCATGGGCGTATACGGGATCATTGCCGCGCTGACGAACAACGGCGAGGACGTCTCGGGAATCGCCTCGAACACCAGGCAAATCGTCATGGAAAGGCCCAGCCTGACAAACGCCAATTACCCAGACGTCCTCCTTTGGGCGGCGGGGTTTGCCACCGGCAACGCGAGCGCGGGCTGGCCGGCGGAGCCGCTGGCCGATGGCGCCGACATCATCAGCTGCTCACACGGAAGCAACGGGTTGGCCCTTTCAGGAATCATGGACGACACGTTCCAGGACCTCGCCAACAACGGGCGTGGCGGCCTCGGCACGGTGGTGGTCTACTCGGCAGGCAATGACGATACACTGATCACCGGGTTCCGCACTTGGGCGGCACATCCCGATACGATTGCTGTCGCGAACTCTACGCAGCCCGACGGCGGCGGCGTTGAACGCAAGGTGGGGGATTCGAACTTCGGCCCCGAGATCGACATCTGCGCACAGGGGGAGGGTGCGCCATCCTTGGACGCGTCGGGTGGCGAACAACCCTTCGGCGGGACATCGGCAGCGGCGCCAACCGTGGCGAGTGCGGCCGCTCTAATGCTCTCAGCCAATGCTGGGCTACGCCGGGAGGAGGTCCGCGACATCCTTCGCGAAACAGCGATCAAGATCAACCCCAACAACGCCGACGCCGTGGGCCGCTGGCGCGATGTAAACGGCCTTATCTCTACAGCTCCGGGCTATGCGGGACCAAACTTTTCGCAATTCTACGGTTTTGGGCGGCTGGATGTAGCCGCCGCCGTGGAGACGGCGGGTTGGCGTCTGTCGCTGATCATCGCCGATGACGGGGACTACGGGAACGTATGCGTCGGCGCCTTCAAGGACATGGTGCTTACCCTCAGCAACAGCGGCGTCAATACGATTCCAATCACGGACCTATCGTCCTCGTCTGGCGAGTTCGTTGTTCCTAACGTGCTGGCCTATCCGCTGACCATCGAACCGGGAAATGCGTTGCAGGTACCAATCCGTTTCCAGCCCGCTTCGTTCGGTCCGAAGCAGGCAACGATCACTGTTGAAAGCACGCCGTTCGAGTCAAGGACGATCGATGTCTCGGGGATATCCCGAGCGCCGGAGCTTGATCTGATCATCGTCAACGGCGGTACCTTTGGCAATGCCTGCGTCGGCTCGGGGATCGACCAGCCGCTGACCTTGCAGAACAGCGGTAAGTGCCCGCTAACGGTCACGAACATCTCCTCCTCATCCGGCGAGTTTCTGGTTGCGACTGTGCAGAACTTCCCGATCGAGATTGCGCCTCAAACGGCGGTCCAGATCCCCATCCGCTTTGCACCTTCAAGCTTTGGTCCGAAGTCGGGGATCATCACAGTCACGAGCAACGATCCGACCGGCCAGAAGAATGTCACGGTCTCAGGAAATGCGCTGTCCGGAAAGCTTGTCGTCACAGGCTCGACATGCATCGGTGGCGTGAAAGCCGGGTGTCTCGGCGAGCGCACGATTGCGATCTGCAACGTCGGAGACTGCAAGCTCAACGTTTCAAGCGTTGCGCTGAAGCGTCCTAGCAAGTACTGGAGATTGATTAACAACCCCTTCCCGGCGACACTGCATCCCGGTAGCTGCCTTAACTTCCTAATCCGCTACAAGGCATCCGAGAAATGCCCGAGATCCAGCGAACTGATCATCACAAGCGATGATCCCGAAACGCCTGAAAAGATCTTGGACCTCATGGCCTATACCAGCTGGACGTCCTCGGGGTGCAAGCGGTGCTGTGACACGTGCTGCGACAAGCCATCCGAAAAGTGCCGCTGTTGCGGGTGCAGCATGCAGAGCCTTGACGCCTGTTGCGAAGACGAAGGTGAGTACGCGGACGGAGGCAGTTCATCACATCATGGCCTGGGGGATTGAACGGCGAAAAATCATTATTGAAACCGTATTGCGTCATTTGGCGAATGGGAAACCCGCATCTTCGATTAGGCCGTAATCGCACTGATGAGAAAGCAGATGCGCACATTTTTTATCAACTCGGCATCACGCTTCATCCCCTCCCGATATAGGGCATCTTGGTGGCCATGAGCGTCATGAACTGCACATTGGCGTCCAAGGGCAGCCCGGCCATGTGGACCACGGCTCGGGCCACGTGGTCCAAGTCCATGGTGGGCTCGGGGGCAATGCTGCCGTCGGCCTGGCGCGCGCCGGCCCCGTCCACCTGGAGGTTCTTGACCATGTCGGTGGCGGCGTTGCCGATATCGATCTGGGAGCAGGCGATGTCGTGCCTGCGCCCGTCGAGCGACAGCGATCGGGTCAGGCCGGTGATGGCATGCTTGGCCGTGGTGTAGGCCGCCGCATTGGGCCGCGGGACGTGAGCCGATACGGAACCATTGTTGATGATGCGCCCGCCCATGGGGTCCTGGCGCTTCATGGCCCGGAAGGCCTCGCGGGCGCATAGGAACATCCCGGTCACATTGATGTTCATGACCGCTTGCCATTCGCCATAGGGTATGTCCTCGAACGACACCGTGGGGCCGAAAATCCCGGCATTGTTGAACAACAGGTCGATCCGGCCGAATCGCGCCAGGGTTTCAGAAAAAAGATGCCCGACCGCCCCCGGATCGGCCACGTCCGTTGGAACGACCAGGGTGCGGGTGCCGTTTGCGCCGGCCTTGCCCACCGTTGCCCCCAAAGGTTCCCGGCGACGCCCGGCCAGGGCCACCGACCAGCCTGCTTGGCATAGGGCCAAGGCCACGCATTGGCCGATGCCGGAACCGGCACCGGTCACCACGGCGATTTTCGACGTTGTGTCCATTCAATTATAACCCCAGGGATTTGAAGGTATTGGTGACCGACGCAATGAAAGATAGGTCATGATGAAATGCAAACGGCTCTCCGTTGACGCGCAAATCGGGCGGGCTTTCGATGCGATGTTCATCGGGGGCCATTGTGAAGGCGATCGTGTCAACCTTATCGCCATAGATCGATAGGTCAAAAGATATTTCGATTTCATCCTCAGCATCCGTATCGTCATGGACATTGCCGCTGAAATTTACGGCAATTGCGCCCGTGAATTCACTACCTGAGGTTGGCTCCTGGTACCCGTCCATCTTCCAGACAACTTCCATGCTTACATCGCCATTGTCCTTGTCGATCCCGAAACGGCTCTCCTGAGTGAGGGTATAATCATCGTTGTTCTTTATATTTTCGACCACACTTTTGTACTGAAACTCGTCAATGATCCATTGATCGAGGCTCAACGGTAACGTTTGCGTGGCTTCAAATGCGGATACGATTATTCGTTCGACATCCTTTTCCGAAACCCTGCTTTCACATGAGATGATGCTCCCGAAAAGAAGCAAAGCGCAGACAGACCGCAATGATTTCACTAGCATGATAACTCCCTTGCCGATAATTGTAGCCAAGCTTTACGGATTCAAAGATTATCGCCCGAATGGGATTGACGTTAGGTGTTCGGTATAATCTACCCATACGACGATTATTGACTAATTTTATTGGATAAAAACGTTTCTGTCTATTGATCTTTATTGGTAAAGTCAGATTCCCTTTCTGAAGCAGTCAACCAACGGCTCCCGCCCCCACCACGGCGGCGGATCACCGTCTTGCCTCCGGCGGGCGCATGGTATATGTAACCCCTTGGCATAACGGGCCATCCTTTGAATCCGCATGGTTATCATCCCGGCCCCAAGGATCCACGTCATTGAAAGTCCGTCGTCTCCCAAAGAGCATCATGCTTCTGATCGCCGCCGTTGGCGTGCTGGTCGTCCTGGGCTTATTCTTGGTTTTTGTCGTTGTAGCCGTTATGGATGACGATGATTACCGTGCCTTGGCGGTCTGGGGGGCCGAACGGTTGGGCGATGTCCGCATGGTCATCGATGGGGATTTCGACGTTCAATGGTCACGGGAGTTGGCCTTCTCCGCATCGGGTATCCGCTTCGAGCCGCTGCCCGATGGTCGTACGCCACCCTTGCGCGCCATCGGCCGGACCCATATTCGCATTGCCCTGGCGCCACTGCTGCAGGGCATCCTCCTCGTCAAGGACCTGGAGGTCGACAGTCTGCACTTCGCCCAGGAAGCCAGCCCCCCGGATGACATCTCCCCAACGTTCCGCTGGCCTTGGGGATTTCTTTTTCCGGTGGTGGAACGTGTGGCTCTCAATGACCTCCAGTTTCTTTTCGGTGATCAAAAGGAGGGGGGGCCCCACGAACTTTTCTTGCAGCGCCTGAATGTGGATGACATCGACGACAAGGGGCCGCTCATCCTCCAGGGCAACGGCCGTCTGAATGCCGAAGCGTTCCGGATTTCCGGGCGTACGGGGGGAACGCTTGAATTTTTCCAAGGCCAAAATCCTTTTCCCATCGATCTGGCGTTCACGATCGCCGATCTCCAGGCCAACCTGAAAGGCAGCATCGATCACCCCGTCGAGGGCCGGGGTTTTAATCTAAAACTGACGATCGAAGAACAGGATCTGGCCACCCTCTTGCGGGCTTTCGCCTTCGATGTGCCCTCGTTGGGTCGCCTCTCCTTCACCGCCGGACTGACCGGCGATATCGAATCCCTACGCCTCATGGGATTGGACCTCGAGGTTGACAACGGCGCCGGCATTCAGATGATCGCCAAGGGGTCGCTGCCCAGCCTGGCTACCGGCCGCGGCGCCGAGGTGGCGATCGATCAGGCGATCAAGAACCGCCGCCTGCTCGATTGGCTGTTCCCGGACGATTTGAAGATCGTGGAAGAATTCCGCCTGAGCGCGGCCCTGCGTCATATGGACGGTCAGTACACCGTAACGATCAACGATGCCTGGGTGGCCAACGACAAGGGGATCGTTTTTAATTGCGACGGCCTGCTGAAACTGGGCAGTCCGTTCGAGGACGCGCTCCTGACCGCGGTCGACTTGAACTTGAATGTCGTTTCACCGGATACGGCCGCGATCAAACCGCTGCTGACCGACGCCATACCGGAAATCGGCGGTGTCCAGGCCACGGCCCGGCTGGTGGGGCCGATCGACCACCTGGCCCTGGAGGATATGTTCATCGACCGGGGCGGCAGCGGCCCGGTGCAAGTCACCAATCGGGGGCGGATCGGGCGGATCCCGCTGGCGGCCGACGAGCCTCTCGAAGAGATTGACTTCACGGCCAGCATCCAGGCGGAAGATTCGGAAATCCTGCGCGAATTCTACGAAATCCCACTGGGGGAACTCGGTCGCGTCGATCTCACGGGGCGCATCGTGGGATCCTCGCGGCAATTCAAACTTCAGGAAGTCATCCTAAAGACCCAATCAGATGAAGGGCTTGAGACCCACGTGACAGGGGGCATCGATTTCGTGCGCCACGCAGACGGCCGCGTGGTCGGCGATCTCGGGTTCAAGGTTCAATGGAAAAGCCCCACCCTGAGCGCCGGGGAACCCCTCTTGGGGCTCAGCATCATGCCCAGCCTGGGCCCGATAAGCGGTGTCGCGGATGTCAGTGGTACAACGGAAGAGATGTCCATTGAAAACATTCTGGCCACCGGCGGTCATCCTGACCGACTTTACGCCGAGTGGCGCGGACGGGTCGACAGTATCCCTTTGGAGACCCAAAGCGTGTCCTCGGGTCATGAAACCTACGGCAGCATCTATGCTGCCCGTTCATCGGATTTTGCCGCCCTGTTCGGTATCACCCTACCGGATGTGGGGCCGGTGCGGGGAAGCTGGCGGGATGTCGATCGCAACGGCGTCCTCGGCATGGCTGACATCGAAGTTGCCGTCGGCGACGGTAAACGTTTTAGCCTGCAGGCCAAGGGAAAAATCGACAACATCATCGATCAAAACATCTACGAAACGTTCGAGGAAGAAAGAATTCAGTACTTCGGGGTCGCGTTTGAATTCGATTTAAAAACGACGGATACCGATAACATCGCTAAGCTGATCGGCATATCCATGCCCGATCTGGGCCCGGTCGTCGGCTCCTGGCAGTTGACCGGTAACGAGCGCCGCCTGGCCATCCGGAATGCCAGGCTCAAGAGCACTTCGGCGACGGGTCTGGAGATCATTGCCGCAGGCGATATCTCGCAGATCGACCTGATCCCGGGGGGCGGCATCCATGAGCTCGCTCTGGGCATCGAGGCCCGGGCACCGGACATCCGCAGCCTCCCGGGTTTTACGGTCGAAGCGCTCCCCGACCTGGGTCCTGTGGAGGCGGCAGGCCGGCTGACCAACCGCCAAAATGCCCTGGACCTCGAAGCCGTTCAAATTCGCACGGGTCCTGATACCGCACCCACCCTGACCATTAAGGGCCGTCTCGGGGATATCAACAATCTGCAGCGGGCTAGGCTCGAGGTCGATTTCGAAACCGGGGCCCGTCCCTGGCTGGAAAAAGCGCTGGAGCGGGAGATCAGGGATAATCCCCGTCTGGCGGGATCCCTGGTGCTGGGGGTGTCCGATGATCAGATCCGCATTGATCGGTTTCAAGTGACGTCGCAAGAAAGGGGCGGTCTGGAGGCCGAGGGGGCCGGGACGGTCGCCATGGCCGGAGAAAACCGGGGCATCGATGTGCAACTGCGAACCAGCACATCGGATCCCCCGGCCTGGGGGCGCCTCTTGGACATCTCCCTGCCGCCCCTGGCCCCGACACAGATCACCGGCTGGTATCGGGAAAAAGACAGCCTGCATCAATTCAACGGCGATGTCCGTTTGGGCGCATCGCGCTTCCAGGCGGACTTTCACGGCACTACCCGGGGCAACAAACCGGCCATCGAGGCCACCCTGGCCGCTCAGACCCTTCGATTAGAAGACCTTGGTTTCTATCCCCAAAGCGCGACATCCGCAAACCGCCCCGATGACGCCCCGCGGGCTGAGCCCCCCACCCGTCTGTTCGACGACCGCCCCCTGTCGCTGGAGACCCTGGATGATTTGGATCTGTCCCTCAAGATCATGGCCGACGAGGTGATCAGCCGCGAGACCGTTTTCAAAAATGTAGGTCTGGACCTGGTGGTCAAAGACGGGCGGCTGCAGATCGGACCGACCACGATTAAATACCTGAACGGCACCACGACCATCGACGCCTTTGTGGATGCCAATCTATCGCCCCCTTTTATGGGTTTGTACATGGCCGTCGAAGATGCGCAGATCGAAGAAATTCTGACATCGGTGGATCGACCGCTGGTCCTCGGCGGACAACTGACCTTTTTTGCCGACCTGCGTAGCGCCGGACGCTCCCGGCACGAAATAGCCGCCAATCTCCATGGCGAGACCGGTTTCGTGATCGAAAATGGTAAGATCCAGCGCAAGATCGAACGATTGGCTTCAGACGCGCTGGATTTTCTCTTCACCGGTCCGGCCGGCCAGTCCTATACGGATTTGAAGTGCACGGCGTTTCGCATGCTTTTTGAAGACGGGACCGGCACCATCCAGGTCTTTTTCGTGGAAACCCCCGGCATGCGGACCGAGGCCTTTGGCGAAGTCGACCTTGAGGACGAAACCATTGCGGTGATCATCAACCCCAGGTCCAAACGGCGGATCCTGAGGCGCAGCTCTCCAGTTCGCATCAACGGCACGCTCCAGGATCCCTCCATCGTCAAAGTGCCGGCGGAGGAGGCCGCCATTTTGGCCGGGCAGGTCCTGATCCCGATTGTGGCCCTGCCGGCCCGGGCCATAGGGGTCCTGTGGTCGCTGATCAGCCGCGATGACAAGGTGCCCGACTGCTTCATCGCACCGGAAACCGGCCCCTGATAGGCCTTGACCGGCAGCACTGCACATTCTCAGATCTGTGACGGCGAAGGCCTGCGGTTGCGCCCTTCGTCCCGTGGAATGAAGCTCCTCACGCACGGAGCGAGGCCCCAGGTAGTCCCCGGAGGGGGCGTATCAGTCCTATTTGGTTTTCAGGTTTTTACCCATTGTCCCGGCGGGCGGATTAAGCGAGGCACGGAGGTTTCTTTTGGTTCGTCTTCTTGACGAACCCGCAAAAATAACCTTTTTAGTCATGCCGGTCCCGGATCAGGTCCAGGATGACGGATCCGGCATCCAGAGCTTTCTGGAGTTACTGGATTCTGGCTTGCGAGCCTGTGTCGCAACCTTCGGAATGACGTTTGATCGCTTCTGATTTGCAACGACCCCGAGGTCGTCAAATGCATGGTTCTTTGATACGCTTTAGACTGTAGCCTCGCATGCCATTGTCGCGGCCGTGGCCAAATCGGCAGCGGACACGCTTAGCGCAATATCAACAAGCTCGCCTGCCTATACCGTGGCCATCTTCTCCACAAAAGCCGGCACACCGCCCCACAGGGTGATCATGCGGCGCAGATTGAAACAGGTGGCCAACAACGAGGCCTCGGCCTGAGCCCCGTTGCGACCCCGCAGCGAGAACTGACGGAAGCCCAGCACCTTTTTCATGTACCCGAAGGGATGCTCAACGCGCGCCTTGCGACGCTCATAGATAACCCGCAACTCAGGCTGCTCGTAGCGCTGCTCGACGTGCTCTTTCAAGGCCTCCAGAACGTGGCGCACGATGGTGCGCCCTTGTTGGGACTTGGTACATTCGCCAAAATGCACGCAGGCCTTACACAGGGTGGGCGACGCGATGCGATAGTCGCGTTTTCGACGGGCCTTGTCCTGAAAGCGGCGAAACACCAACCGTTGACCCGCTGGGCAATAGTAGCAATCCTGCTGCTCGTTGTAGACAAACCGGCATTTATCAAAAGCCTTGGGAGGCTTATCGGATGCCTGACGCTGGGAGGGCACCAAAACCGTGCGCTTGTGCGATTCAACCTTGTCAATCTCGTCAATATTGGCGTAGCCCGAATCGGCGCAAGCAAAACGGCAGTCTTGATCTAAAGTGGCTTCGGCGCCCTTGATCTGATCGGCGAGTTGGCCGCTGTCATTGGCCTCGTTAACGGTGTCCACGTGCGCGACGAGACCGTGTTGATCGTCAACTACGCTTTGCACGGCATAACTTGGGTGGCAGCCCCGGGGAGTTTTCATCTGGCGGCTTTCCGGGTCAACCCGGTTGATATGCCGCTGTTTGCCCTCTTGGGTGCGCTCGCTTTGCAGATCGAACTCGGCCAGGGCCGCTTCGATGCTGGCCTTTAAGTGCTGCTCGGCCCGCAGCTCTTTGGGCATCGCCACCAGTGAGCCCTGGTGGGCTTCGGCCTGATCAATCTGGTCACACTCGCCCAGAAGCTTGGCAATGCGCCGATCGACTTTGACCAGCTGCTTTTGATACCATTTTTTGTTGTGCTGATGGGCTTTTCCGGCGTTGGCCCAGATCTTGGTGCTGTCCACAAACAGGACATTGCCCTGAATCAGCCCGAACTTTAAACACAGCCGAGCACACAGCTTGAACGCCTTTCTCAGGGCTGCCTTGTTATGACGGCGAAACTCGGCAATCGTTTTGTGGTCCGGCTTGAGATTTTTCATCAGCCAGATGAAAGACAAATTGTTGTGGACTTCCCTCTCCAGCTTGCGGGAGCTTTTAACGCCGTAGCTGTAGCCGTATAACAGCAGCTTGAGCATCAGGCGCGGATCATAGGCGCTGTTGCCCACTTTGCGCTCATCGAGGCTGATGCCCAACTCGCAGAAATCCAGCGCGTCGACGAAAGCATCATAGGCGCGTACGGGGTGATCCGGGGCGATGTATTGGTCAATGCTTTCAGGAAAGAGCATCATTTGTTTACGATCGTCGCCATATCGGTATGCCATGAAGATGTCCCTTCTTGCAAGTTTATTACAATATAACATACCGATATATTTATTAATAGTATTTATTCTTCCCCCGGCGGAAGTAATTGCGACACAGTCTCGAAAGCCAGAATCCAGCAATTCCAGAATGTTCTAGATACCGGATACGTCATCCCGGACCTGATCCGGGACCGGCATGATGGAAACAATCCTTAAAGCGGGAACCCACCATGGATCCAATAACGACTATTGCTACCAGCCTGGCTGCGGATGCAGTCAAGCAGATCGTCAATCTTGGCGGACGGGAGATCCGCAAGCGTTTCAGTA
>JAAUYK010198636.1_pt1 | contig 15218 bp, 10 predicted proteins | sample 7278021 | NCBI WGS metagenome assembly JAAUYK01 (sample SAMN14350223, study PRJNA611818) | marine sediment metagenome | isolation source: surface marine sediment (1.8m) | place: French Polynesia: Moorea | collected 2018-08
GAACTTGCTGAACATCAGGTAGAAGCAGACGAAGAGCATCACGACGAGCGCGCTGATGTAGTACCAGTTCAACGCGGACTCGATCCAACCGCGCACGGCGGAGTAGATCGAGTTGGCGAACTCCACATTGAGGGCGGTAAAGACGACGAAGGCCGCGACCATGCCCTTCGAGGCGATGCCCATCGCCGGGTGAAGCCCCTTCCAGAGCCCCTTGCTCGCAATCTTGTCGGACATGTTGTTCTGCACTTTGCCTTCCCTCCTGTTCCAGCGCGCGATGCGGCCGCGCGGCCGACCTCCGCGTCGTCAGACGCGAGGCGTGCCTTATCGCTGTTTGTCGTTCCGGAGAATCACAAGCAGCCCCCTGCGCCGAGACTCAAGCTTGGGGGCAGGAGAGGCGCGGTGCCGTGTCACGCGCCCCACAGTGCCGGTTCGGCGCCCCGGCAACCCCCTTGTTTAAGCCGGCCGCTTGCCGTCCATCCTGGATCTCGCGATGCCGGTCTATTCTTGTTGACCGAGAGTCCTAGCATGATCATCGCAGCGTCGCGAACGGGAATTGCGGCGATGCCTCGACAAATCGCGACAGCGAGGGGCGTCGCGGCCGAGGGCGGCCGATCACGCTCGAGCGCCTGCGGTCTGCGGCTCTAGAGCAAAGAACGGCCGCAACCGGAGACCGACATAGGTCCCCAGCAGCGCCGCGACAAACCAGAGCCAGCCGTGCAGGCTCCCGGAGGCGACGCCGGAGAAGAACGCGCCGATGTTGCAGCCGAAGGCGAGCCGGGCGCCGTAGCCCATCAGCAGACCGCCGATCACGGCTGCCAGGGCCGGGCCGCCGCCGACCCGCAGCCCCGGCGCGAAGCGACCGGCCAGTCCGGCGGCGAACAGCGCGCCGATCATGATGCCGAAGTTCATCACCGAGGTCGTGTTGGCGAAGAGGCTTCCGGCCAGGGCCTTGCTCGGGAAAGGCCGGGTCCAGAAATCCCAGGACGCAACGTCGACGCCCAGCGCCGCGGCCGCCTTGGCGCCCCAGAGCGTGTAGCCGAAGACGACCGACCAGGGATGGCCGGCCAAAGCCAGGGTCGCGACGTTGAGCAGCGCCAGGAGCACGCCGCCCCAAATCAAGGGCCAGGGACCCTGCAACAGGCGCCGCCAGGTGACCGGCGCGCCGCCGTCCTGCTCCGCCAGCCGCCCGTGACGCCGTCGTTCGACGAGGACTGTCGCGAGCGCGAGCAGGGCGAACACGCCCAGTTGCAGCGCGAGTCCGCCCGCCAGCCCCAGCTCTCGCCGCAGCGAGATCGTCTGCCGCGGCAGCTCGAGCCACCACGACAGATGCGCGGTTCCGATCACGGCGCCCGCCATGAAGAAGACCAGGGTGATGACCATGCGGGTCGAGCCGCCGCCCACGGTGTAGAGCGTGCCCGAGGCGCAGGCGCCGCCGAGCTGCATGCCGACGCCGAAGAGGAAGGCGCCGACCGCGACGGACACGCCGAAGGGGGCCACCGAACCGCCGACCGGCCGGCCGAAGAAGCTGCCCTGATCAAGCACGGGAAAGAAGATCACGCTCGCCAGCGCCAGCATAATCAGCTGCGCGCGCAGCCCCTCGCCCCGGCCTTCGGCGAGGAAGCGCCGCCAGCTGGAGGCGAAACCGAACGCGGCGTGATAGAGCACCACGCCGAGCACCCCGCCGAGCAGGTAGAGGGCGCCCTGCCGCCAGGCGAAGCTCTCCGCCAGCGCCAGCGCGCCGCCCGCGAGTAGCAGGCCGGCCAGTGTCACAATCCACCCATTCGGACCGCGGAAGTCCGGCTGGCGGATACCGAGCGTCTTCTCCAGGCTGTCCGTCAGGGCCATCGGCGAAGGCGTCGCTTCCGGACTACTGGCTCTTGACCTCGATCGGCAGGTCCATCTGCGCGCTCCAGTCGACCATGGAGCCGTCGTAGAGCCTGACCGCCTTGTTGCCGCCGATCTCGCTGGCCGCGAACCAGCCGAGCGAGGCCCAGTGGCCGGTGTTGCAGAACGTGATCTGCTCGCCCTTGCCGGAAAGACCGACATCGGCCAGCAGTTGATCCACCCGGTCGGCGTCGACGAAGTAGCCGCCGTTCTGCGTGATCTTGCTTTGCGGAACGTTGACCGCCCCCGGGATGGTGCCGGGTCGCTTCGACGCCTTGTGCGCCTTCTTCCCTGCATATTGATCCGGGGGGCGGAAGTCGATCAGCGGCGTGCCGGCCTTCATCGCGGCCCTGACCGCCGCGCGATCGGCCAGCATGTCTTGGCGCAGCGACGCCTTGAAGACCTTTGGCGCCGGGTCGGTCCAGCCCTGTTCGACCGGGTTGCCGGCGTCGGCTACCCAGGCCTTGTAGCCGCCGTTCAGGACCGAAACCTCGTCGTGCCCGAGCACCTTGAAGGTCCAGTAGACCCGCGTGGCGCTTCCCATGTCGAGCGCGCTAACGCCGGCGGCGACCACGACCACGTGGCTCTCGTTGTCGATCCCGAGCCCGCCGATCAAAGTTTCGAGCTGCTCCACCGGCGGCAGCTGGCCCGGGACGCCATCGACCTTGGCGCGCCATCCGTCCTTCAGGTAGTCGCTGTAAACGGCGCCCGGAATATGTCCGGCCTCGAAGACCTCGCGGGAACCGCCGTCGATCTTGTTGCGAACGTCGAGGATTACCACCCCCGGCCGATCGCGGTTGGCCGTGACCCAGTCGACATCGACCAGGGGTCCCGCCGCTTCGGCCGTGCCGGCCCGAAGCACGAAGACGAGGACCGCTAGGATTGCTGACAGCTTCGCCATTTCCACCTCCAACCGCCACACCCGCGGGGCGCGCCGGTTCTCTGCCCATTCGATCCGAGAAGACCGAAAGTCTAGGTCAGAACCCGGCCCGATTAAACCATTCATGGTGAAGGGACATGACTGGAGGCATCGGACGCGGCGTTCACGCGCGCCGAAGGCGCTGTGGCAAAGCGCACAACGAGGCCGAATGATTCGACCTAGAGTCGCGGCCAGGGACCAAGAAGGCTAGACTGGCGACGGCAGGTGCCGGGCCGTCGCGATCGCGAGCCCTAAATTCGCCCGGCCCGCGTCCGGGCAGCTTGCCGCCGCAGCAAGGGGCCGAACGCCGGTGGGCACGGGCAGGGATCGAGACGATCCACGACGAAGGCCCGAGAGCGGAGGGGCGAGCCATGGCCATCTTTAAGCGCGACGAGGAGCAGGAACTCCTCGATGCTGAATGGGCTTCGATCGCCGAGCAGCGAGGCTACAGCAAGAAGGAGGCCGAAGCGCGGCGCGAACAGCTTTGCGGACTGGCGCTCTCGGGCGGCGGGATCCGCTCGGCCTCCTTTGCGCTCGGCGTGCTCCAGGCTCTGGCCAGGGACCCGAAGGTTCCCGCCATCGACTATCTCTCCACGGTCTCGGGCGGCGGCTACATCGGCTCGACGCTGTCCTGGCTGCTGCGCGAGGACCCCCCGGAGAAGTCGGCATCGCCGCTCGCCATCGGCGACCAGCGACAGAGCATCAGGAACATCGGCGAAGACAAGACGGTCAAGATCCGCACCGCGATCCTCAACTACCTCCGGCAACACGGCAATTATCTCGTACCTACCTCCAGCCTGAATTTCATTTCCCTGATCGCGGTGGTCATTAGGAGCATCTTTCTGTCTCTGTCGGTCTATGTTCCGCTCCTCGTCCTCGCCCTCCTCTTCCTCGCTTGGATCGGCGCGAACTTCTCCGACTGGATCTGGCTCAAACCCATCGGCCGCCAAGAACTTCTCGGTCTTGTCGCCTATCTCTGGATTGCCCTGGCCCTTGCCGCGATCTTTCTCCTCGCCTGCGTGGTCTATTCCCTCCTCACTTTCCTGGGGCGGAGCTTTCTGCCGAACCGCTACCAGGACAGGATATGGGCGCAGGAAGCCTCGGGCTGGATTCTGACGGGGGTCGTCTGCTTCGCCCTGATCGGGTCGTTGCCGATTGCGCGGCGGCTGCTCGACGCGGGAATCGTACAGGCCACGGGCCAGGCGCCCCAGGACGCCTGGGCGGCCGGAATCGTCGGCGCCGTCGCGTCTCTTATCGGTTTGGCCGGCGGGTTCTTCGAGTTCCTCGAAAAGACCGCACCAAAGCAGAACGGGGACGGCAAGACCAAGGCCGCTTCCCGCTCTGATCTCATTGTCAAACTGGCCGCCGTCCTGCTGATCTACGGCCTTCTCCTTCTGTCCTACAGCCTCGCAACGGTGTTCGCCGAACTGCCAAACCTCGGCTGGATCCTGCTCGCCTCCTATGCCGCTGCCACGGGATTCCTTGTAAACCTCAACTACATCTCGCTGCACCGCATGTACCGCGACCGTCTCATGGAGACCTTCCTGCCGGACGACGAAGCGGTGCGGGAGAACCGGTGGAAGCCGGCGAGCGAGGCGGATAAGACCTTGCTGAAAGACCTCATCAGCAACGCGGCCCGCGGCCCTTATCACCTGATCAATACCAACGTCGTCCTGGTGGATGGCAAGGAAGCCAAGTATCGGGGCCGGGGCGGCGACAACTTTATTCTGTCGCCGCTGTTCTGCGGCAGCCACGCCACCGGCTGGCGGAGCACCGACAGTTATATGATGAGCCGATTCAGCCGCGGCATGACGCTGCCCACCGCGATGGCGATCTCGGGCGCCGCGGTCAATCCTGATACGGGGGTGGCCGGCAAGGGGCCGACCCGAAGCCGCAGCGTCTCCTTCCTCATGACGCTCCTCAACATTCGCCTCGGCTATTGGGCACCCAATCCCGGCCACGAGAGGAAGCTCCGGCTTCCGCCCAACTATTTCTGGCCGGGCCTGAAGGGCTTGCGCGGCAAGGGGTTCGACGAGTCCGCGCGCGTCATCGAACTCACAGACGGCGGCCACTTCGACAACATGGGCCTCTACGAACTGATCCGCCGCCGGGTCAAGCTGATCGTGGTTTCCGATGGGACCGGCGATCCCCACTTCAACTTTTCTGACTTCGGCATCCTGGTCGAGCGCGTGCGCGTCGACTTCGGGGTCAACATACGCTTCTCGGTATCCAAGACCGACCTCACGGGCATCCTGCCGGGTTCCACGCCGGTGGAGAAAGACTCGCCGAGCGACGAGGCGTTCCGCGCGAAGTATCCCATGGCCGACCGTGGCTATGCGATCGGAACCATCCACTACCCGCCAGCAAGCGCCAATAGCGACAGCAACCTCGGCGTTATCGTCTACATCAAGTCGACCCTGACCAAGAAACTGCCGGCCGACATCTACGGCTACAAGACTTCGAACCCGTCATTCCCCGACCAATCGACCGCCGACCAGTTCTTCGACGAATCCCAATTCGAGGCCTACCGGGAACTGGGCTACCGACTGGCCAAGTCGGTTCCCTGGGAGACCGTGGCAAAGACCGTGGCCGACACCGATGGCTGACCAGGAGTCACCCTCATGCTGAGCGATCTGCAGAAGAAAACCGCCATGGCGGTGGTCAACATCTTCGAGACCGGACAGATCCTAGGCGACTACGGCAAGGTGACGCTGCTGCCCGGTGATCCGGGGCACCTGACCTACGGCCGCTCGCAGACAACGCTCGCGAGCGGCAACCTCTACCTGCTTATCAAGGCCTATCGCGAGGCACCCGGCGCCGCTCTCGCGGAAGGGCTGGCGCCCTTTCTGGAGCGCCTGGCGGACCGGGACCTGACGCTGGATCACGATCCGGTCTTGCGCGGCCTCCTGGAACAGGCCGGCGATGATCCGGTCATGCAGTCGGTTCAGGACGGCTTCTTCGACCGGGTCTACTGGGAGCCGACGCTGAAATCGGCCGATTACATCGGCGTCGGGTCGGCGCTGGGCACGACCGTCGTCTACGACAGCCGAATCCATGGCTCCTGGCACCGATTGCGCGACCGGACCAGCGAACAGCACGGAGAGCTGAAACACATCGGCGAGCGGGACTGGATCGGACACTATGTCAGCACCCGGCGCGACTGGCTCGCCAATCATTCGATCACGATCCTGAACCGCACGGTCTACCGGATGGATGCGCTGAACGGCCTGATCGCCGAGGGGAATTGGACGCTCGAGCTGCCGATCACCCTGCGCGGTCACCGGTTGGACGAGTCGACCCTCTCAGGCGGACCGCCGCTCCGCGCCTCGGCCGAGGTGGCCGAAGTGCGCCTGCTGCGCCTCAGGCGGCCCTACCTGCAGGGCGCCGACGTCGCCGCGCTGCAAGGCAAGCTGGCCGCCGCCGACCTCGGTCTCGACATCGAGGTCGACGGAGTCTTCGGACCCGCGACGGCGCAGGCCGTGAGGGCGTTCCAGGAGCGCCACGGCCTGACGGCGGACGGCATCGTCGGACCCGCGACCCGCGCCGCGCTCGACCTCTGAAGAGCAGTCGCGGCGCCGGCCTCGGCGCAGGGAGACTCCCCCTTGCCGCGCCGAGATCCACAGCTTATTATTATGTTCCTGTTTTGTTCACGATGACATAAAATAGCTATTCGATCTAGGTTTGGTGGTCACACAATGAACCTGCACTAGATATTGTGCACAATTGATCCAGTCCACAGTTGTGGACCAGAGGGGGACGCGTATGGATGCTTCGGCAGGTTCCGGTATCGCTGGCGAGCTGGCACTAGACGATAGGCCTGTGGAAAACTCCGCCGTGGGGCCCGTGGGGCCGCTCGCGGAACCGCTCGATCAGGCACTGCGCGCGGCCGAGGCCCTGGCTGCCGGTGCCGACCTGCTCGACAGCGCCGACGTCCTGCATCGCGAGGAGATCCGCGACACCTTCCAGAACGAGCGCGGCGTGCGTGTCCGTCTCGACCGCAGCCGCGACGACAAGTTGACCGCCTTCGGCAAGGCGACCCTGGCCGACCGATACCTGCTTCCGGACGAGTCCTACCAGGACCTCTTCGCCAGGGTCGCGGCCCACTTCGCCGACGACACGGCCCATGCCCAGCGGCTCTACGACTACATTTCCAATCTCTGGTTCATGCCGGCGACGCCCGTACTGTCCAACGGCGGCACCGCGCGCGGCCTGCCGATCTCCTGTTTTCTCAACGAGGCGGGCGATTCCCTCGACGGGATTGTCGGCCTGTGGAACGAGAATGTCTGGCTGGCGGCCCGCGGCGGCGGCATTGGCAGCTACTGGGGCAACCTTCGCTCGATCGGCGAGAAGGTCGGCCTGAACGGCAAGACTTCCGGCGTGATCCCCTTCATCCGCGTGATGGATTCCCTTACCCTGGCGATCAGCCAGGGTTCCCTACGGCGTGGCTCGGCGGCCGTTTACCTCCCTGTGTCCCATCCCGAAGTAGAAGAGTTCGTCGAGCTGCGCCGCCCAACCGGCGGCGACCCCAACCGCAAGGCGCTCAACCTGCACCATGGCGTGGTCATTCCCGACGACTTCATGCGCGCGGTCGAGAGCGACGGCGACTGGAAACTGACCAGCCCGAAGGACGGCAGCATCGTCAAGACAATCAAGGCCCGGGCGCTTTGGATCCGCATCCTCACGTCCCGGATCGAGACCGGCGAACCCTATCTGATCTATGGCGATCACGTGAACCGGGCGATCCCGGAGCATCAGAAGCTGGCCGGCCTCAGCGTCAAGATGTCGAATCTCTGCAGCGAGATCACGCTGCCGACCGGGCTGGACCAGCACGGCGAGCAGCGCACGGCGGTCTGCTGTCTGTCCTCGCTCAACCTCGAGACCTTCTTCGAGTGGCGCGACGAGCCGCGCTTCATCGAGGACGTCATGCGCTTCCTCGACAACGTGCTCCAGGACTTCATCGATAAGGCGCCCGACTCCATGGCGCGGGCCCGCTACTCGGCCGCGCGCGAACGTTCGGTCGGCCTCGGCGTCATGGGATTCCACTCCTTCCTGCAGGCGAACGGACTGCCGCTCGAGAGCGCCATGGCCAAGGCCTGGAACCGCAATATCTTCAGGCACATTCGCGACGGCGCCGACACCGCATCACGCAAACTGGCGGCGGAGCGCGGCGCCTGCCCCGACGCGGCCGACTTCGGCATCGCCGAGCGCTTCTCCAACAAGATGGCCGTGGCGCCGACCGCCTCGATCTCGATCATCTGCGGCGGCGCCTCACCGGGGATCGAGCCGGTGGCGGCGAACTCCTTCACCCACAAGACGCTGTCCGGCTCGTTCAACGTCCGCAACAAGTACCTGAAGCGGCTGCTTGCCGAGAAGGGCCGCGACGACGAGGAGACCTGGTCCTCGATCACGGTCAACGAGGGCTCGGTCCAGCACCTCGACTTCCTGAGCGACGAGGAGAAGGCCGTCTTCAAGACCGCCTTCGAGCTCGACCAGCGCTGGATCATCGAACTGGCAGGCGACCGCGCCCCGATGATCTGCCAGTCCCAGTCCCTGAACCTCTTCCTGCCGGCCGACGTGCACAAGCGCGACCTGCACCAGCTCCACTTCCAGGCCTGGAAGAAGGGGGTCAAGAGCCTCTATTACTGCCGATCCAAGTCGATCCAGCGCGCCGAGTCGGGCGCGGCGGCGAGCGCCGGGCCGGGCGTTCGGGCCGTGCCCCTGGTCGGCCGCGTCAACGGCGCCGACCGCCCTTCTGGGCCCGGCGAGGACAAGATCGACTACGAGGAATGCCTCGCCTGTCAGTAGGCGGGCTTGCCGAGGGGCCGGGCTTCAGGAGGAAGCCCGCCCCGCCCTAAGGGCAACACCGACGCCGCGGCAACACGCGGCCAGAATATCGAGAGGGCTGTCAGCACATGTCCCTGTTGGACGCAAACCCGGTCTACAAGCCGTTCCGCTATCCCTGGGCCTATGATGCCTGGCTCACCCAGCAGCGGCTTCACTGGCTGCCCGAAGAGGTGCCGCTCGCCGATGACGTGAAGGACTGGAGCCGCAAGCTCACCGACGCCGAGCGCAATCTGCTGACCCAGATCTTCCGCTTCTTCACCCAGTCGGACGTTGAAGTGAACAACTGCTACATGAAGCACTACGCGCAGGTGTTCCAGCCGACCGAGGTGCAGATGATGCTGGCGGCTTTCTCCAACATGGAGACGGTGCACATCGCCGCCTATTCGCACCTGCTCGACACGATCGGCATGCCCGAGGCCGAGTACTCCGCCTTCCTGCGCTACAAGGCGATGAAGGACAAGTACGACTACCTGCAGACCTTCGGCACCGGGTCCAAGGCCGACATCGCCAAGACGCTGGCCGTCTTCGGCGCCTTCACCGAGGGCCTGCAGCTCTTCGCCAGCTTTGCGATCCTGCTCAACTTCCCGCGCTTCAACAAGATGAAGGGCATGGGCCAGATCGTCTCCTGGTCGGTGCGCGACGAGACCCTGCACACTCAGTCGATCATTCGCCTGTTCCGCACCTTCGTCGGCGAGCACCCCGAGATCTGGACCCCGGACCTGGAGCACGAGCTCTACAGGGCCTGCGAGCTCATCGTCACCCACGAGGACGCCTTCGTCGACCTCGCCTTCGAACTGGGCGCCGTCGAGGGGCTCACGGCCGCGGACATCAAGGCCTACCTCCGCTACATCGCCGACCGCCGGCTCGGTCAGATCGGCCTCCAGCCGATCTATCGGGTCGAGCGCAACCCCCTGCCCTGGCTCGACGCTATCCTAAACGGGGTCGAGCACACGAATTTCTTCGAGAACCGCGCCACCGAATACTCAAAGGCGGCGACCCGGGGAAGCTGGGACGAGGCCTTCGACTGAGCGGATAATCCTCCCTGATGGTGCCACCTCGGCGGCTGTCATGAAGACGGCCGCCGCTTTCTGTTGTGGCGTCTAAAGCAGATCCGGCAAGCTCAGTGAATCTACTCATGCCGCGGTAAGGGTTTCGAAACGCGGTCAACAGAGGGTTAAGGAACTGACGGCTAGACTGGCGCGTCCTCGGTCCCACGGCCGGCCCCCGCGTGGGAGCGTCGCCGGGGGGCCGCCTTTCCTCCACCAAGCGCCCCAGCCATGTCCCAAGCCCCCTCGCCCGCCGGCAAGACCGTGCTAAGAGCCTTCGGCGAGGAAGACCTCCGGCTCTATCTCGGGCCCCACGGCCAGCCCTTCGTCACCTACTGGGAGCGCCTGAGGACGAGCGGCTATCCCTACCTCTGGTCCTGGACCTGGTGGGGCGCGCTCTTTCCGGTTCCCTGGCTGTTCTACCGGAAGCTCTGGGCTGTCGGCGCGGCACTCGTCCTGCTGTCCGTGCTGATCGACGCGATGATCGACTTCGGGTTCAATATCGCCCTCGTGCTCGGCGTGGTGATCGGTCTCACCGGCAAGGCCCTGGTGGTCGAGCGGGCCGAAACAAAGACCCGAGACATCAACGATCTGGGGCTGATCTCCCAGGACTCGATCGACCGGCTGCGGCGCGCCGGCGGCGTCTCGGTGCCCGGCGCGGTGATCGGCGCGGCCATGATGCTGTCCAGCCTCGGCCTGATCGCCTACGAGAACTTCCCGAGGCGCCTGCCCCAGTGCCAGGCCGCGATGATCCGCGACGTCGTGATCGGTATCAGCTTGGAGAATGCGGACGCCATTGGCTTGCCAGCCGGCGCCTTGATCCTCGACCAGCCGCGCCAAGTCCGCGGCACCAGCAACGGCGCCAGCCGCGTATGCCAGGCGCAGTTGCGCCGCGGCGGCGAGAGCGTCGGAATCGAATACGACATCCTGTGGCACGACCGGACCGCCGGGCGCTACGTCGTCGACGTCCGCCTGCGCCCGAACCTAGCGGAGTGACGGGAGATGGCCATGAACCTCGCCATACCCTTCGCCGCCGTGATTCCGGGCCTGCTCCTGCTGCTCTATTTCAACGCCCGCCAGGACTATCATCTGAGCACCGAGATCGTCTGGAGCACGGTGCTTCTGGGCGCCGCGGTCTCGATCCTGGCGATCATGCTGGAACTTCCGCTCGATGCCTTGATCAGAAGCATCGACCCGGCCTACGAGCGGGCGATCACCCGCGCCTTTCTGGGGACCGCACTGCCCGAGGAGGCTTGCAAGTTTCTGATCGTCTACTGGATCGCGATCAGGCACGAAGACTATGAGCGGCCGGCCGACGCCCTGGTCCTCGCGGTCGCCGTAGCGCTCGGCTTCGCCACCTTCGAGAACCTGCTCTACCTCCTGAAGTCGGACGACTGGACCCGAACGGCCGTGGCCCGCGCAATGACCGCCGTGCCGTCCCACGTGACCAACGCCATGCTCATGGGCTACTTCCTGGGTCTGGCCCACCTGGCTCCGGCGCGCGCCCGCTTCTACCGGATTATGTCGCTCCTGGTGCCGACCGTGAACCACGGCTTCTACGATCTTCCGCTGTTCCTGATCGACTCCCTGAAGCAGGCCGGGACCGACATCAACAGTCCGGAAATGACACCCTTCGTCCTCGCCTTCGCGGCGATCATCGGGGTCGGCAGCCTTCTGGCCTTGTGCTGCTGGTTCGATCTGCTGCGGCGCGACGCCAGGGACCAGGCCACCAGCCCCCATGCCTACCTGATCCGGCAGCCGCCCGAGGCCATCCGCAGGATCGAGGCCGGGCTGTGGATCTTCGTCGGCAGCGGCATGGCCCTGGCCAGCCTGACCTTCGCGGTCCTCGGCTTCTACGCGCCGGCGACGACCGCCCCCAAATGGTCGCAGTTTTACCCGGAGTATTTCATCCTGGCCTCCGCGGTGCTGCCCACCGTTTTCGGGATCGCCATGACGGCCCACGGCGTGCAGCGCGCCCGTCACACGCGGACCGTGACCCCCTAAGGGCGTGATCCCGTCACTTCGGCCTTGGCCCGGTCAAGGTGGACCCCTAAGGTGCCGGCTCATCTCTCCAAGATCGATTGCCGAAGAAGGCCGACGCCGTGACCGACCGAGAATCCGACGACCTGCTCGCCGCCATGCGCCTGATTGCCGAAAGGGCCGGGAAGGAAATCCTCGCCTACTACATCGACGGCGAGAAAGAAGCGACGGTCCGTGAAAAGGAGGACAGCTCTCCGGTCACCGACGCCGACGAAGCGGCCGAGGCCTTGATCCTCGCCGCGCTGGCGAAGCTCACCCCCGATATCCCAATCGTCTCCGAGGAAGCCGTCTCCGCCGGCCATATCCCCGACGTCTCCGGCGGTCGCTTCTGGCTGGTCGATCCGCTGGATGGCACCCGGGAGTTCCTCTCGCGCAATGGCGAGTTCACCGTCAACATCGCACTGGTCGAGGACGGCCGGCCGACCGCCGGCATCGTCCACGCGCCGGTCATGGCGATGACATGGTGCGGCGCAGGGGACGCAGAGGGGACGCGGGCGACCTTCTCGGAGACCGACCATCCGCCGATGGACATCGTCGCCCGGCCCCAGCCCAGCGACGGGGTGCTCGTCGTCGCCAGCCGCCGCCACGGCGACAATACCGAGCTCGACGCGTTCCTCTCTGGCTACAGGGTCAAGGAGCACCTTTCCGCCGGCAGCTCGCTCAAGTTCTGCCTGGTCGCCAGCGGCAAGGCGGACCTCTATCCACGCTTCGGGCGTACCATGGAGTGGGATACCGCGGCCGGCCACGCGGTTCTCGCCGCCGCGGGCGGCAAGGTTCTTACCAAGGACGGCCAGCCGCTGACCTACGGCAAACCGGAATTCGAGAACCCCTACTTCATCGCCTACGGCAAGACCGACGGGTGACGGGAGCCGAGGAACAAGGTTTCACCCGCGCCGCCGCCGCTCTCGAGGCGCTCTTCCCGATCTCGCTGGCGCTGCTCGCCGGCTGCCTTCTTGCCGGTCTGGCATACCTGCTCTTCTAGCAGTCGTCGGGCCGCATAACCCCAAGCAAAAAACGCATTTGCGTTCTACTTTTAATTAAATGTTTTCATTGTTTCTTCTACTCAGATTTACAGGTTCAAATCTCTTTGGAGTTATAGAATGTTAATGCTAGTGCAATAATTCAAAGCCTTACTTTTGACGACGGGAAGGCCGATGTCGGCGAAGCCGCCCATACCCGAGGACGAAGCGCGACGACTCGAGGTTCTTAGGGCCTACGAGATCCTCGATACCGCGCCGGAACAGGCATTCGACCGGCTCACCTCCCTCGCTGCCCAGATCTGCGAGGCGCCGATCGCCCTCGTGTCTCTGGTCGACCGGGACCGCCAGTGGTTCAAGTCCCGCTTCGGCCTCGATGCCTCGGAGACCCCTCGAGACCTGGCATTTTGCGCCCACGCGATTCTCGGTAAAGACGTGCTTATTGTGCCGGACGCGACGCGCGACGCGAGATTCAAAGACAACCCCTTGGTCACCGGACCACCGCATATTCGCAGCTATGCGGGCGCCCCGCTGATCGCCAGGGATGGCGTGAAGCTGGGCACGCTCTGCGTTATTCACGACGAAATCGTGAAGCTGAGCGGCCGGCAGATCGAGCAGCTGGAAGAGCTCGCGGCCATTGCCGTCGACGAGATGGAGCTGCGCCTGGCGCTGCGCGAGATCGCGACGGCGCGCGCCGAGCTGATCGCCATGGCGGAGGAGCGCGAGCGGCTCTATCAGGAAAACGAACGCGACCGCCGGTTTATTGAGACCCTGATCCACACGGTGCCCATCCCGATCTTTTCGCGCGACGACCAGCAGAGAGTTACCTTGGCCAATCCGGCCTACGCCGCATTCCTCGGACTGCCGCCAGAGGGCATCCTGGGCAGGCACCTGGGCGAGCTCTACGATCAGGAGGCCGTGCTGGAAATCCTCGAAGAAGACCAGCATCTCCAGACCAATCCTCAGGGTCACAAGACATTCGAGAGACAGTTTCCCTGCCGCAGCACCAACAAATGCCGCGAAACCGTCGTCCACAAGGCGCTGATCCGCGCCAACGACGGGTCCTTCCAGGGCATCGTGGGCGCAATCGTCGACATGACCGACCAGAAGGCGCTGCAGGCCGAGCTGCAGAACCTGGCGACGACGGATCCGCTGACCGGCGCCGCCAACCGTCATGCCTTCATGGAGCGGGCCGAGCGCGAATGTCAGCGCAGCCGGCGCTACGGCCACCCCCTGTCACTGATCATGATCGACATCGACAATTTCAAGATGATCAATGACACCTATGGGCATTCTGCGGGCGATCGGATCCTGCAGATCATGTGCGATGTCTGTCGGGGCACCATCAGGGAATCGATAGACCATCTTTCGAGGTGGGGCGGCGAGGAGTTCCTCGTCCTGGCGCCCGAAACCGACGGCGCCGGCGCGGCCGCCCTGGCCGAACGCCTGCGCCAGCGGATCGCGGACGAGGAGATCGTCATCGACGGCCGCCCGCTCTCCTTCACCGCCAGTTTCGGTGTCGCGACCGCCGACAGGGGCTGCGATAACTCCGCCATGAAAGACCTTCTCGAACAGGCTGACAAATGCCTCTATCGGTCCAAGTCGGAGGGGCGGAACCGCGTCACGGCGGCGGCCTGCGCCGAGGCCGGCGATTGGAGTCTCTCACCCGACGCGCCTCCCCGCCGGGCGAAACTCGCGTAATCGCTGGTGCTCGCCCCGCGCACGCCACGCGCGAACAAGCAAGTCAGCCCTCCTTCTTCCCCAGCAGACTGTTGAGCGCCGCCACGTAGAGTTGCTTGCCCGGAATGCCGACGCTGCCCAGGGGCAGGAAGGGCGCCTTGAGTTCGGCGCTCCTCTGCCGCACGACCATGCGCAGTATCGTGAACAGGACCAGAGCAACGGCGACCATGATGATGAAGAGAAAAAGCCCCTGTGGCCCGGACCGGCCCATCATCTGGGACGCGGCGATCGGCCCGATGATGGACCCGATGCCGTAGGCGACCAGGAGTCCGGCGGCCACCTGGACCAGCTGGTCCGGCGCCGCCCGGTCGTTCACCTGGGCGGTCGACAGGGGATAAAGCGTGAAAGCGAATCCTCCGTAGGCGACCGCCAGCAGGTACATTGGCCAGCCCGCGTCCTCGGTCGCCCAGATAATGCCGAGCGCGCAGATCGACGCAGCCAGGACGACGAACATAAGAACGGACCGACGGTCCAGTCGGTCGGACAGTCGCCCGATGGGGAACTGGAGAGCCATGCCGCCGAGAATCAGGCACGCCATGAAGGCCGATACCTCGGCGACGGAAAGGCCGCTGTCCGCTGCGTAGATCGGCCCGAGGCCGTGCAAGGACGCGTTGTTGAGCCCGGCGGCGACGGTCCCGACCACGCCGACCGGAGAGACGGCGAAGAGATGCCGGAAACGCATGCGCTGGGGCGAGACCGGCTTGGGGCTGGTGGCCTGGGTCAAGAGGATCGGCACCAGGGCAATGGAAAAGATGATCGATGCGATCA
>JAAUYK010203128.1_pt1 | contig 15207 bp, 8 predicted proteins | sample 7278021 | NCBI WGS metagenome assembly JAAUYK01 (sample SAMN14350223, study PRJNA611818) | marine sediment metagenome | isolation source: surface marine sediment (1.8m) | place: French Polynesia: Moorea | collected 2018-08
GCCAGGCCCATAACTTCCCTAAACATCATAGTAGGAAGCTTTTAATTAGACACCTGTGCTTCCTAGAAAACACAGAACAAACTGACATTAAAAACCAGTTGCTCATAGACTTTTGGTCAACTATGAGTAGATCTACTAGTTAACACCAATGCCTGGCTCATAGAGTGGCTGGTTGGGAGTATCAGATTGTAACGTTGAAATTTCCCGCTCCTGCGCCCCTCCGTCTCTTTGGCAAGGGCCAACTAAACAAAGTCAGTCAGTCTGGTGATATCATATCATTATACTCTTACTATTACTGTACTAAACATACCCCGCATTCACCACATTTATAGCAGTCAGAAAAATACAGAACAGTGAAACGCACGCTATGGGCATTGGTTCTCGTTTCCTGGTGTCTTTATGCGGCTTCGGAGTCTTCACCGCCACCCTCTACTCTTGGGTCACCGCTCGGGGGGTGAGGGAACGGGCAAAGTACCAGCGGCCTGACGCAGGAGAATCTATGTCGGCACGTACATGTATATGTAGCTCTCTTATGTATGCACGAATGTCAAGCTTCACAGCGTTTATTGTTCATTTAAGGAGAAAACCCTGTTCAAAGAGGCTCTGCTTGGCGGCGGCCCCGCCGACCTGAAGAAGCTGAAGGAGATCACAGAAGAGCGGAGGAGGGCGGCCGCGGAACGGTATCGCAGCCAGCAACAGGAGATGGCAGAGAAACAGGACTGAATATATAGTAGTAGTGAATATGTATAACATCAACGGCAGAGACAGGGCCGGCGGCTGTGAATTACTATTTACGCAAATTAGTCTTCTTTAGTATAATAAATAGTTGAGCGTGCAACCCGGCCCCAACCGTCCGGCTTTCTCTCATTCTGTGATATACGGGCGACATCAGCTTGCACTCAGTGAGGGAGGGGGTGCTGGTGCATACATCTTTCTTTATTATCTCGGCGTTGTGTTGTCGCATTCTTGGGTGGTCGATCTCCCCTCCTCCGGCCCTTGAACCCCCTCCCACTGGGTCATGGCCTCGCCTTCTCGGGTTATTCACAGTAGAGTGTACGTATTTATTTCCAGACCCGAAGAGATAATATTGAGTTTCCTTCACTCCACTCTGTAGCTCGTCAACCTCTCAGAGAGGAACATAGAATTTCGCAATGCGTGCATGGGTAACGCGAAAAGTTTGCTGCTCGTCGCCTAGAACTTCCATTTCGGCGACTAGCCAGCTATCAACCGTGCCATCCTTTTTGCAGGCTCGATCTCAAGCGTTTCCACCGAGTTGCAAAAAGTGCATCGGATGCAGCTGAGCGAGATGACCACATCCCAGAATTTTTGCTTGACGGAAGTGCGGCAGGCACGTGTAGCTAGCAACGCCGAGCGCAGATGTTTTCCAGGGGCTGATTCCTTTACTTTTCCGTCAAACAATAGTACGATCTCGATCAACGCGTTGCAGTCAGCAGTCAAAACAACCCTAGCTTTTCTCCAGTAAATCAATATGAAGTTGTAGTCACAAAGCGCTCATACATATACAGTGAAGGAATCTTTGCAGAGTGCAGTTGTTGCATATTAGCCTAAGCTCAAAGTCATGAACGTAGGTACCCTGCACTCTTATATGATTAGCGCAATATAGCCATCAATGTCCATATGCATATTGAGGCCGGAGGGAGGACTATGGGTTAATGAGTCCCAAGAGGGGAGAAAGATGTTAATGAATGACATTTTCGCATGACGAAACAACCGACTATCGATCTATAAGAAGTACTATATATGTGATTACAAGCCGGGACGGATGCTTCCCCGAACAGTGCTTGTGAGCTGGCTGAGTCGACGTTGTGCGTATGCAATGAATCCCATTCCTCCGGTTTGTCTGTCTGGCCGCTCTTCCCCCGCGCGACTTACTATCAGGGCGCGGTTGGCGCCACTTTGACGTCAAATGGGTGCGTGGTGGGCGTGGGCATGTCACGCAGGCGAGCGAAAAAAGTCGGCTGTTACCATGCCATCCAGCTGCATTAATGGGAAATCTCTGATTCATACATACAAGCAAAGCAAGTTGTTTGTAACAGTGGGCATTGCTCGCCTGGCTGGCCAATCATCGAACCGCCGCGCAGTTGGCACTTGCAGGATTTTAGACGCGGCGCTGAGACGAACCTGTTTGTGCTCTTGCATTAATTACGCATTGAATACGACATCGATCTACGTAGGAAGATTCGAAATAGAAGGTGAAATTACCGCTCAAGCACAAATGACGCGATAAGCTTTGATCCAGCTGGGTTTGATTAGCATAATGCTTCTGACGATGTTTACGACCGACCGATCGTAATTAACGAGCAACGCGAGACGAGTCTGCATGCGGAAAATCTATACATTCGTACACTAACAAAAAATCCTCCTCCGAAAAATCATCCCCGCCGGCGACGTTGGATCAATGAGATAACATCTTTGTCGCTCATAAAAAAAGTCCCGCAGCGCGCACATTTGTATAATCGGCGAAAACCTGTTTTCGCTGCCCGCCCGCCCCTCTCGCTCGTTACGTAAGGCCGCCGTTGCCATGCAAAAGGATCGGGTGAAATCGGCCCCTACGCTCGATCGCTACACATTCTAGTACTAAGAGCTAGTTCTGCCCACACGTTGCAGTTGCGTTCCCCTCCCACTCTATTCTCGTTGACGTGGGGAGGCAGTCCGTTCCCGGGAGAGTGGAAAAAGTTGTCCGGAAATCAGTCAGGGTGATCGCCCGCGAAATAATGTGCTTGCAATTGATTTTCATGACCGGCGAATGACGTTTTTATCGCGCACTTTGTTAACCAGTCCAGCCAGTTCCTGCCGATTGATATACCGTACGTACGTATAGCGCAGTAATTCTATCTTTCATTGAGGATGTCGGTCTCTTATGATCGTCCCGGCCCGGATGACACGTGCGTTTCACTCTCAAGCCTTTACTCTTAAGCTGAATTGCTATTACGTCCAACGTAACTGATCTGTAGTACATGATAACGGCTTCATACTACATCTTTATGCGCAGTATATATTTCTGACGGATGCGGCCGCGGTTAAAGCCGCTGCCGCCGCCGCCGCAGAATAAACGCGCGCATGTCTCGAGCGCGAGCGAAGCCGCGTCGCATCGCCTCCCCCGATCCAATATTGACACTCGGTCGTAACCATCGCTCCGCACAAGCCAAAGCGCATATGATCTGCAGCCAGAACGACCGGTGTCGCCATATTCAGGAAGATTAGGGACAGACCCACGTTTAGAGCTCGCAATTAGCGTCGCCGCGGTTCCCCTTGCCGAGGATTAATTAACTTATAGTGCAGCCAGCGCGCGATTGCGTCGCGTCGCCGCGGCGATAGAGTGAGTGCACGTCCCTGACTCGATAGATCCATGTCGCCGCCGCGCCGGATGAGCGAACGAGCTATAGTGTGCGTGCGTATTTGTTGTCGGCGACAATTTTCTCTTATCAGTGAGAAGCTCTATGTAGACACGACCTGAAAAAAAGAGACTCTCTCTCTTTCTCTGCCTCTAAGAGTGACTGTTTAGTGTATAGAACATGTTAATTACATTTTTGCCTCATCGTTGAACTCTTAATTTATACAATGCACATTATTCTCTGTCGTTTTAACTTCTCCAGTTCAACTGCCTCGATCCGAGCTGTGTATGCTATGCAAGCGATAAGCACGCGTCACCTCGGTCGGGAGGGACCTCCTCTCGGCGACTTCAGTGTACGTACGAAAGAAGGTCCGCTTGATTGATAAATTGAGCGCAGTTGATGTCACATCGGGCATACAGTCTGTCTGTCTGTCTGTCTGTCTGTCTGTTCCCCATTCTCCCGAAAGCTGCGCAGTTAGTTGAGGATCAATCGACCAAGTCTGAGTCACAACCACCTCGGGAAACCAGTTACTTCAATGCAATGCCGACCGGCCGGCCAAGGCTATGGGCGCCACTTTTCCACCGTCGGCGCCGACTCTGGTTCCTAGAATTGATGGCGATCATTCTCTGACGGCAGGGCGAGCGACGGCTTGATGAGCGGATCACGCCGTGGGCGGAAGCTAGGAAAGAAGAGGTAAGTGTGCGCGCGCGGCAGGCACGGAGTCTTTGAATTCTACGAATGTACGGACGGATGCCTGGCCTACTCCTTTTTGGCTTTATTTGGACGATGGGAATTTGAATTTCTACGTAGAATTTACGGCCTAGCTGTCGGCCGGCCGTATGACTAACTTCCTCGCTTGCATCATCTCACGTGTTTGAACGGTCGTCGAGCGGTGACTTTCTACACAACTTGGACCGCGTCTGATGATGCAATTAGTGCCCTATACGTAGGTACACCCCTCCTCTCTCTCCATTCATCCCTACATCGCGTGCGTCTGTCTGTATTCTCAACTGTTCTATCATTCGGCGTAACTGTGGACATCTCTTCTCTGACTTCTCTAGGCTCTCGACAGACGGACGCGCTCGGTTAATCTTGGGCCCGCTAGCTCGGCATCGCACCGACCGACGGGCGGGCGTTTAAGAGGCGTTGCAGCGGCGGCCGGCTCGGTATCGACCGACCGACCGACCGACGGACGGACGGCATCGTCATCGCAGCCGCAGCACGGACAGACTAGCTCGTCAAGGCGGCGGCTTTAAACCCGACCGGCAAAAGCCGCTTCTTGTCAGTCGCGGATAAAGATTTCGGAGATCAGGAAGCAGAGAGTGTGTGGAACGCTTCCGACATTACGTAAACTTGGCATTTGCGGATATCCGCCAGCCCGCCCTTTGAAAAACCTGTTGACAGGGCTAGCTAGCTGCGAAAGACCCAACCAACCCTATTACTTCGTATATTTGGTCGAGCGGCCCAAGGACAGACAGACGATTGTGCCTAGCAGCCAGCGATCGGCGCAAAGGTTTCCGGAGGTGGCAGCCAGTCAGCCAGCCAGCCAGCCTTACACTTACGCACGCAGCACGTACAGTGGCAATTCGTTCGTATACGTACGTACGAACTCCGATCGTGCGGCGTTTGGACGTACGCGGCATCCTAGCTACTACAAGCGAGCGGAGATCGAAGGGAAGGCCCACGGGCTCACCGGTGGTAACCGCTACTCGCTCCCTCGCTCGTTCGCAACGGAACGGACTGCGCGCCAAAACTGTAAATCGACTACGCACGTTACGCCGCCAGCATTGTGCGTACGCGCGACAGACTCGATCGATCCCGTACGCACGCGTAAGTACGTCGACTAGGGTCCAGTCCAGTCAAGTGTATTCCACGAGCGAACACTGTTCTGTTCACAAATTGTGCGTGCATCGAGGAAAAAACAGTCGAAACACACCTGCTGCGGGGAATGTCGTCAGACGCGGCGACGACTGTTCGACGGGCGAGTAATGGATCACAGTCGAGCACGGGCACCACGCCGCCCGGCAGAAAGTACGGCCTGCACCACCTGTTGAACCAAGCCATGAGCTCCGCGACAGCGGCCGCCCCGATGGCGCCGCCGCCAGACCCGGCCGCCTTCAGGTCGGCGGTAGAGACCTTCCTGGACGACAACGGCGACTTCCTCGAAGACTACATCCAGCGCAAGGTGCACCGCTCTCAGATGGAGCAGTGGCTGTTCCGCTCCAAGAGGAACCGTGCCGGCTCGGAGCAGTTCACGAGCAGCAGCGGCAACATCCCCCACTACGGGTCGACGTCGCCGCTAAGGTCGGAGTACCTGCAGCAGCAGCAGCACCAGCAGCGCTCGCTGGCCAGCAGCAGCAGGCAGAGGTCGAGGTCGTTCACGCCGCTCAGGAAGCTATCGGCGACCAAGTTCGAGGAGAGCGGTCTGGCCACTCCGATCCTGAACCGCGACGTCGACGGCCAGCTCAGCTTCCTCAGGACGCAGAGGGACTTTGACCACTTTAACGGCGGCAGTCCGGTCGGCATCCGCCGAGCCGGCGAAGGATCCCCGCATGAGACGTCCGACGGCTCGGTCGGCAGCGGCGCCAGCCAACATTGTCTGTTCGCGCTCGTGGAGGACATCGTGAGGGAGACTCAGTCTTCCGGCGTTGCCCGCAGCCTCTGCCACGGACTCAAGAAGGCCGTCCACTGCCCCGTGGACAGCGTCAAGGTGTTGCTGACGAGGAAGCAGAGCAGCTTCAACGGAGACATGTACTGCCTCAACAGATACGACTCCTTCTCCAAGGACACTGCCGGCACCGCAGACCACCTGATGACCGCCACCATGACTTCTAAGCAGGTAAAACTTGGCGTAAGATACAGTATTTTTTTACTACTGCAAATATTTACTCTTCCTCATGTAATACATAGATACATTTGACGGAGAGACCCGACATGCCGTTCGACGAGAACGACACTACTTCGAACGGCAACCAGCGTGTGAGGAGCGCGCTCACCGCGCCGCTCATCGACCTCGAGACGGGAAGGGCCTTCGGCTCCGTCCAGATGCTCTCCACTGGCGGCGTCTTCACCGGCGAGGACGAGAGGATCCTGCAGACGACGAGCCGACTCTCCGCAATGGTGTTCATGCGCGCCAAAGAGAAGCGCCGGATGAGTTTGGAGCTAGCCCGAAGCGAGGTCTTCCTCGAGCTGGCGCGGACCGTCTTCGCCGAACAGAGCAGGATCGAGCCGACGGTGAAGACCATTCTGGCCAACTTCCTCACCATGATCGAGTGCGAGCGGTGCCAGATACTGCTGACAAACAGCGACGCAGACGCCTACCACGAGGGCGGCAAGGAGACACCGTCCGAGAACACCAACGTCTTCAAGAAGGTTTTCGACCTGCAGAGGAGCGAGCTGGACGAGAACGGCAGCGCGGACGCAGTCAAGTTCGACGGCGGGGCACCGACAAAGTTCCCGGTAAACGTCGCCGTGACTGGAGACGTGGCTCGCACCGGCGAGAAGGTGAACATCACGAGCGCCCAGAACGACCCCAGATTCGAGCCGGCCAAGTCCTCGGGCGGCGGTGGCGGCGACGTCAGTCCGCTTCAGTCGATGCTCTGCATGCCCATCCGCGACTGCACCAGCGAGAAGATCCTCGGCGTCATCTCACTGGTCAACAAAGAGAACGGCGGCAAATTCACTGAGAACGACGAGCGCTTCGTGGAGGCCTTCTCCATCTTCTGCGGCATGGCGATCCGGAACGCGTCCGACTTCGAGGCCGCAGTCCTCTCGGAGGCCAAGCTGCAGGTGGCCTTCGAGACTCTGAACGTGCAGGCGGCCTCCTCGGAGGACGAGGCGAGGGCGCTCGTCAAGGTCTCCGTGCCGTCGGCCGCTGCGCTCAACCTCGACTCGTTTAAGTTCAACTACCTCGACCTCGAGGACGTCGACATCTATAAGGTGAGCAGCACTTCTTAATGCCCTATCATACTAATCGGCCCTAATGCCCGAGCAAACAATCCCTTTCGTCCCACCAATTGACTGACCTACTTTGTCAAGTACCTCACTGACTGCAGATGCATCAGCCATGACTAACTGATAGGTGAAACATGATGTATGTAGTTGTATTTTCTTGTGCACTTTCAGAGCGTGATCCGAATGTTCACCGACTTCGGCCTGCTCTCTCGCTTCGACATCAACTACGGCACCTTCTGCCGGTGGCTGCTGACCGTGAAGAAAAACTACAGGAACGAGACGGTCAAGTACCACAACTGGTATCACGCGTTCAACGTCTGCCAGACCATGTACTGCATGCTCAAGAACACCGGGTGGAACGAGAAGATGGGAGAGGTAGCGCATTCATGATATTTTTGCTTGTACCGTAATAGGTTCTTAATTCCAAATCATGTACACATTGTATAGGTTCAATGCCTCGGCCTTCTGATCGCGTGTCTGGGCCACGACCTGGACCACCGCGGCACAACGAACTCCTTCCAGATCAAGGCGAAGAACTCTCTGGCGACGCTCTACTCCAGCTCGACGATGGAGAGGCATCATCTGAACCAGTGCCTCCTCCTGCTCAACATCCCAGGCAACAGGATACTGGAGAACATGAATGAGGTGGGTTGATAGGAGAGCAGGGAGAACTGGAGAACTTGAATGAGGAGGTAGTAAAGCAGGAAACTCAATCGGCGTGATTGATAGCAAGATTCACTCGTCCTTGCCTTCCGGCGCGGCCCGGCTAGCTAGCCTAATTGCACCTCCCCGCCGCGAGTATATCTCCTCTAACTTTCTTCGTCGTCTTTGTAAACTGACCCAGTTAGTAAAGGTGCTCGCTATCAGTCAGTCAACCTAATTAGAAACCGATTTGCACAAGCGTTTCCCCAAACTTTTTACGCAACGACCTCGATTTTCTTCCAGACTGAGTACACTGAGGCGATCTCTGTGATCGAGCGTAGCATCCTGGCAACCGACCTGGCGCACCACTTCCGCTCCGCCTCCAAGATCCGGTCCCTCGCCAACCGCCAGCACCACGCCGACCTCCCGAGCGACCTCGTCAGCGCCGACACGGAGGACCGCCGGCTGCTGCAGTGCGCCCTCATGACCGGCGCCGACCTCGCCGCGGTGACGAAGCCGTGGGAGCTGCATAGCCACGTGACGCAGCTGATCGCGGAGGAGTTCTGGGCGCAGGGCGACCTCGAGCGCGAGGAGTTCCACGAGGCCCCGGCGCCCATGATGGACCGGCAGTTCTCGCTCGCCCTCGTCCAGATCGACTTCATCGACAAGGTGGCCAAGGACGTCTACCGGGACCTGTCCACAATGCACCCGGCGATGCGGCCGATGCATATCGGCTGCCTGGAGAACAAGGCCAGGTGGGAGCGGGTGGAGCGGGGGGAGACGCCAGCTGAGTCCGAATCGGACGGGGAGGACCCGCGACCAAGGAGCAGAGAGGAGGCCGCGAGGAACCTCTGATGAATGATTTTTTTTACACATTGTTATATAATCCTATATGTAATATTTCTACCGTACTGTATCGTAGCTATAGCGCACAACTACGTATATACGCACGTCGCAGGCCTGTGCGTCGATCCCCGTGACAAACGGTCTAGCTAGCTGTAAAACGTCCATACAGCTGTATGCACTCAATTGTCTGTAGGCACATTCAACAATCTCATCATCACAGGCCTGCGACGTCAAAAGAGCCAGCTAGCCGGCCAGATTTCTATCGAGTTTGTACCGCTCGCCCACTCCGCCGCCCGCGAAGTGAATTAAGGCGAATTATACAGTATACTCAGGGCATATCTTATATACTATTGTATACGCAGAGAATTCGAATATATCCCCAAGAACGACACTGTACGTAGTACTATGTCGTGCAAGCACTGCCATCATTATTACGTATTTTCCAGTACTGCTACATGCGACGATAATGGAAGAGGATCACGCTCCTTCCGGCAATCCATTTTGCCCATTTATGTCTTGCGCGTACGTCCTTCCAATTATTTCCGCCGACGCGGGGAGAGCGACGCGCGAACAAAACAACTCGGACCATTGTGTGTCTGTCCCCCTCAGGCGATCGGGCGAATACGAGAATGGCACAGCAGTGCGAAAGGAGGGGGGAAGGAAGGATCGAAAGTGATTCCAGATTGCCATATCGGCATATGTAGTACAAAGCACGTCAAATACGCTTCCAATCTGGCGCGAATTCGGTATACTACAAGTGCGTTGATCTCATTGGCAGCAAATGTCCGTGCGTTGCAAATCCTGCATGCCGCCAGCCGGCCATGTATCGGTCCATACTGGCCGGCCACTTGTTCGTTCTCCTGCGCCGTACTACCCGCGTTTCTGAGAAGCTAGGGATCGCAACGGCCCAGCTCCCACGGCTGCAATATATCAGCGCTCACTTTCAGGTGTTGCTTCCGTCCGTCCGTCCGTCCGTCCTTACCTCGCTACAAAGTTGCTGCATTGCGTCGCGGGCGTCGATCCCTCGTCGGCCGGCACCTAGTTTGAAGCTATTGCCCTATACAGAGAGAGTTCGAACGCACCTGGCTTGACGACGCCGGTCGGTCGATCGATCCGATGTTGACTCGATATGGTAAAGGTAAACCGTCTCTGGTAAACATGTCTCTTAATCCATCTTATTTCTTCAACTGACATACGCGTACGCCCTATGCTTGTATTCGAGGCAGTAGCGATTAATGACTAGCTACGCAAGTGGGTCAAACATTCAGTTATCTTTCTCGGCGATCGGGATATTAGTAGTACTACGCAGAGTACGTCAGCAGCAGGGTTAAATTAATGATCGATACTAGCTCGACAATTCCAACCGCGATATATGGTATATCTCTTCTACTTAATAATTGACGCCTCGTCGTCGGCGAAGTCGATGTCGTCGTCTATGTGGGTCAGGTTGAGGATCTGGGGCCGCTTCGCGACGGCCGCTGCGGCGGAGAGCACGCCCTTGCCGCCCCCGAGGAGACGGTCGCTCTCACCGCAATCGCTGCTAGCCTCATCGACGTCCTCCCCGGGATTGAACGGGAGATGAACCGGTGTCCGGAGGTCGGCGCTCGTAACTGACTCTGTGAGGTCGCTGGTCCGGCTCCGAAGCATCACCTGGTCGGGAGGGCTGGGATTGTTGTTGGCGCTGTGTGGAAACAGCTCCGTTAAGGTGAACTCCTCCGCTCCGGCCGTCGGCGTCGTACCGTCGTCGTACTCGCCGCCCCCGTACCAGATGCTGTTCACGGCGACGGGAGCCGCAAAGTGCGAGCCGGGGTTGAAGGCCACCACGTTCTCCAGGTTATAGTCGTACAGGTCGAACTCGAGCTCCTGCTCGCCCGACTGGACAGAGAACTCGGACATGGATCCGTTGGCCTTGAGCGTGTCGCGAGACTCGCTGCGGAAGCTACCAACCAAGCTGCGCGGGGTGCCGCTCCGGGTCGACGCAGACGAGGGCCGCGTGGAGCCCGAAGCCGGCCGCATCCGTGATGGAGGCGGCGGGCCTCCTGCGGACGCTCGATGGACGTAAGGTGGCCGTCGGCCCTGCTGCATTCTTGGCGCGACGACGGCGTGTGGGACAGTCGGGCGGTGTCCGTGCCCGCCGTGCTGAGGGTAGATGCCTCGAAGCAGCGCCTGGTGATCTTCGTCGCTGAGCAGCGTCAGAATGTCGGACAGACTTCTCGTGATTCTCCGTCCCTTCGCAGTCTTCGTCGGCGTCGGCTGTGGGCCACCTTTGGGCTTCCGCAGAGGCTTGAAGTTGCCCCTCTGGTAGCGCTTGCTCTTCGCCGCCAGCGCCTTCTTCACTTGCGCGGCCGTCACGGGCTTCGAAGAGGGCGGCCCGGCCGGTCTCGCGGCAGTGGGGCTCATCGGAGAGCTCTTCCTCGTCTGGAAGGGCGACGACGGCAGCGACCTGAAACGATTTTCGCCCTCCTCAAATGTGGCGCCCTCATCCGCTGTCGCTCTTCTCCTCCCGGTTGTGGCCGACCGGGCGATCTCCGCCTGCCGCGCCTTGAAGCAGAACCTCAGCTGCTTCTTCCTCTCAGCCTTGGCCTTCCGATCGAACAGGGTCGGACCCACGTCCTCAATCGAGGAGACCGCGGTGTCAATGTCCTCCAGAGCGACGTACGTCTTGCCGGCGTTCAGGCAGCCCCGGCTCCCCGTGTGAGGCAAGGTGGCCGTGCCGCCGTTCCCGTTGCTGCTACCTGCCGTCGCCGCCGCATTGTTCAGCAGGAGGTCTGTGGGCGTGGAGTATCCCGAGCTGGGCTGGCTCTTCCAAGAGACGTACTTCTTCTTGTTGTACTCGAACTGGCAGATGAGGAAGAGGCAGCAGGCGACGGAGACGAGGAGGCAGCTGACGAGGACGAGGATGACGGCTGGGAAGTGCGTGTAGGCGAGCTTCGCCCAGCCATAGAGCTCGTGGAAGATGGTCTCCGGCTTGGCAGCAACGTCTGAAAGCATGAAATAAATGCGCGCTCCATGTTAAACTCGCTCGAAAAAAGACACGAGTACGATTTGGCATACACGCATGCGGTGGCAATTTGGCAAAGTGGTCCGGTCCGGCCCGCCTCCCTTTGCATCTCGCTAGCTTCGAAGTTTGCCTCCGCACTCGTTATTCGATCCTACAGGCAGAGCGAGACCCCCTCTCGAGTACTCTCTTGTCGCTTCCCTTCTTTCAACCCGATCCCCTCCAGCAGACTTCGCTCGCCCCAAGGAATTGGCCACCACATCCATCCACCCCACCAAAAGTTAGCAGTTCAAATGCCATGACGGCGGCGGCGGCTACTTTCCAAGGCTATACTTTTCCCCCCAGAATATTCTGATTCCGCCCAACCAACGTGGTCGTTAGTGTCTATCATGTCAATTCTCCGCGGACCTGATTTCCGTGGCGCAAGCGGTCGCGGTCCGTCGATCGAGCAACTGCATGCAGCACCAGGCAGACACGATATCAGTTTCCCTTCCCCTTCTCTCTCGCCCTTTCGACCGTCGACTACGAGTCCCACGGCGGCGAAAGAAAGCCCCATGCGTGAGAGGGCGCACTATATTCTCCGCGCTGCTGCCGCACCGTTTTTGCTCGATGCTTACTACAACGGGACTTAAAACGATCCGATGCTGCCAACTCTGAGAGACTGTTCGCACAAGGACGCCAGCGGAATTTTTGTCCGTCTTCCAAACCCTCGTCGCCTTCAGTCACTCACTGGCCCGAAAAATCCGCGCTAATGCGGCACGACGGCGCGCCCGAACTCGCCCCCTTTTTTGTCAATCTCACCACTTTTTTACAACCTCTTTCAGCTCTGCGGAAGGACGGACAAATCGAGCCAGTCGAACTGAGCGAACACACTTTGTTATTATCGGAAATCAATCACGGCTGGCTAGCTAGCTGGAAAGTTCTCGGCCAGCTCCCAATGATCGATGGAACGATCCGGTAAATCTGTAAACCCAGTTTCAGTTGTCGTGTTAGATCTACCCACAAGAAGAAGAAAGTAGGTCTCTTCTCACGAGGCTCTCTATTATAAGGATACTTTCTCGAGCTCTCTCCAGGGTGGCATGCATTGCCCGAAAGAAGCAGGACAAACACGGCGCGGCGATGGCGAACGCGGTAATGTCAGATGGCGCTTTTTTCATAGGTCAAAAGCAGCTCTAAGAGGGAAAGCGGGGGGAATCTGCCGGCACCTGCGGAAGGAAGAAACTACTACATGTGGTGCTGCATGTCACTGGATATATATTAACCTCCAGCCCGCCCGCGTATAAATAATTTCTCCGCGGGGGCGGACAGGCAGCAAGCATACTGCGTTACATCCACGGCTTCCTCCCCTCCTTCCATTCACACTTCCTTGACTTAGAGTGTTTGTGTGTGATAGAATACAGAATACTCGTGTACGTACAAAACGTATAGTATATAGCGTGGACATGGATGGCAATCGCTTAGCCCTGAAATGAATCGCCGTCGAGTGCTGCTGCCAGTACAGTACTTATCGATTACCTATCGCTTTCCCCTAGCTACCTAGCTGCTCCCCTCCCTCCTCTTCTTTCTCATTTCTCCCCGCTTGCTTGTAAGTAAGTAAGAGGCAGTTGCTACGCCTCATTTGATTGCCTCCCTCGATCAATATGTTAAATGGGGAATCTCTGCGCTCAAGGAGCCGTGATCCTTAAAGAACATTGTCCAACTCGTAAGTCCAACTTAGCTCCCCTGAATTTAGTACAGGCACTTAGTGGAGAGAGCGATCTCGTACATACGTGGATTCCGCGCTCTCTCTCTGTCTTTTTCCCTCCCTCGCTCCTTGGATCCCTCGCTCCTTCCATCCACCCAGCCAGTTAGAGCAATTCCCCATCTTACTTCCTCCGTGCCCGCCTGCGTCGATCGCACACTATCTCATCCCCAACCCTCCTCGCTGTCAAATACGAGTTAGATGCTCATGATAGCCTCCTAGCTGGCCAAGTCCGTACTGACCGCGCCATACATCAGAGGGATCGCCTCTAGGTACGTACAACAAAGCGCTTCCTGGCTTCCTCCTTCTCCTTGAGCCAAGAGCTTGTTGGAAGAAGTGAGTGAGCGAGGGGCCAAAAAACTGACCGTGCATTGATCAAACTGCAGAATGAGTCCCTCTTGGCGTCTGCAGAGCTTCTACCTGGTTGCTTTCGTGATCGCACACCGACCGATTCGATCAATAATCCGGCCGGCCGGCTGGCGAATGATGAGAGAGAGAAAGGGCTTTTGTCTGCCCCTCCTGCACAGAGTACTGTCACTGGGATAAACAGACACATAATGGCCAGCCGATGGTAGTGTCGCTATTGAGAACGAAACGAACGAAGGAACCGTGCAGCATATTGTCAAAGAGTATTTCGTCGGCACCCCTAGCTGTTTTCCATTCCCTCTGCCCCTTAGGAGTAATCAGATTCGGACTCGCTCGACCCTCTCTCGATCCCTTCATGGAGCGATACAAAGAGGAAAGAGAGCATGCACCCTTAGTACCTCCTCATGACAAACGTCTAGCGGTGTACATGCTATTGTTAATATACTCACTCTTTGCTGGAACGGCGACCACCCTGAGCTGCATATTCACCCTGCAGCTCCTGTTCCTGCTCGTCAGCTCGAAGGTGACCACGGGCCGGGTGCTGTTGAAGGAGTACGCGCCGCCGACACCGACCCCGCCCGAAGGCGCGATCGTCGTCGAGTTGAAGAACCCGATCCGGTTGATGAGTTCGCCGCCGGGTCGGGTAGACGGCTTGGCGTCACTGATGAGGCGGTCGACGTCGTCGCCGCCCTCGCCGCCGTCCCGAATGTTGACGACGCCGTCGAGGCAGGAGTGCTGGATCAGAGTCACGTTTACCTGCATCGTCTCGTTGTCGGAGACCTGAAGACAAAAATATTGTGGAGCTAGGACAATTTTTCCGTAGGTTATTTTTTTTACCCACGGGCATGAAAATAACATGCGCGTCGGAAAAAATAATTGCCGCATGCGGCCGGCTCGCGTTCGGTCATTGAACTCCCATATAACATTTAGGACCAGCCAGCCAGCCAGCGAGGAAAGTAGGCGGCGAGCAGCTGGGCGAGAGAGCTGGAGTCCCGCCATAAGTCATTTTATAGCGCCAGTTGGAATGCCGTTAACAGTAGCAACAGGGTAGCTGTCCTGTAGCCAGCTAGAAATGTCCCAATTACGCCATAGTACACTATATGTCAAAAACACACTTCATCTTATCTGTAATATACGCTCCGGGGGAGGATGTATGATGAAAGGTGCATAGTGCAGTCTGCGCTGCATATATAGCTCGCCGTGCTTTCCCCAAACACGTTTATGGCTGAGGCGCACGAAAGAGAGGCCTAGCTAGCTTCCTTGATGAATTTCCGGACAGGCGGCCAGTCGCCTTCCTCGCCTAC